>Ga0315314_1000682_pt1 | contig 34661 bp, 27 predicted proteins | sample TDP9_MG_FD_203631 | JGI IMG/M metagenome (GOLD analysis project Ga0315314, IMG submission 203631) | Freshwater sediment microbial communities from Lake Towuti, South Sulawesi, Indonesia - TDP9 | ecosystem: Environmental > Aquatic > Freshwater > Lake > Sediment | place: Indonesia: South Sulawesi... | reverse complement strand
TGGGGAACGTCTATGCTGAGCTTGGCCGCTACGATGAGGCCATCGCCGAGTACAAGAGGGCCATCGAGCTCGACCCGAAGGATGCAGCCCCCCACAACGGCCTGGGGAACGTCTATGCTGAGCTTGGCCGCTACGATGAGGCCATCGCCGAGTACAAGAGGGCCATCGAGCTCGACCCGAAGGATGCAGCCCCCCACAACGGCCTGGGCATTGTCTACCGTCACCTTGGCCGCTACGAAGAGGCCATAGCCGAGTACAAGAGGGCCATCGAGCTCGACCCGAAGTATGCCTTCCCCCACAACGGCCTGGGGAACGTCTACGATGAGCTTGGCCGCTACGAAGAGGCCATAGCCGAGTACGGGAGGGCCATCGAGCTCGACCCGAAGTATGCCTTCCCCCACAACGGCCTGGGGAACGTCTACTATGAGCTTGGCCGCTACGAAGAGGCCATAGCCGAGTACGGGAGGGCCATCGAGCTCGACCCGAAGTATGCCTTCCCCCACAACGGCCTGGGGAACGTCTACGATGAGCTTGGCCGCCACGATGAAGCCATCGCCGAGTACCAGAGGGCCATCGAGCTCGACCCGAAGTATGCTATGCCCCACTTATCCCTCGCTGGTATCTATCGCAGGTTAGACAAACAGGAAGAGCTCGCCCAGCACGGCCAGCGGACACGAGAGCTTTTGGCGCCGGACGACCACTACAATTGGGCCTGCCTGGAGGCCATCTGTGGCAACACGGAGAAAGCGCTGGAGCGGTTGAAGTTGGCACTGGAGAAAGAGCCAGCGATCAGGGAATGGGCGAAGCGAGACCCGGATTTGGAGTGGATAAGGGGGGATGAGCGGTTCTGGGAGGTGGTGGGAGAGGCCTCCCGTGATGCTTAATCGAGACGAGTAAGGAGGTTTCGTCATCATGAAAATCGCACTCGATGCTATGGGCGGCGACTACGCTCCGCCGGTGGCTGTGGAGGGCGGGGTGTGGGCTGCACGAGAGTACGGGATCGAGGTGATCCTGATTGGCCGAGAGGGGGATGTGCAACGGGAGTTGGCCAAGTATGACACGTCTGGCCTCAGTGTGCCCATCGTCCACGCCAGCCAGGTCATCGAAATGGAGGAGCACCCTGCGGCAGCAGTCAAGGCCAAACAGGACTCCTCGATGGTGGTGGGTATGGACCTGGTCAAGCGGGGCGAGGCCGATGTCTTTGTCTCCGCTGGCAACTCCGGCGGGGTGATGGCCGCGGCCCTGTTTCGCCTGGGCCGCATCCGAGGTATCAAGCGGCCAGCTCTCTCCACCATCTACCCCACCACAACCGGCTTGTGTTTCATGCTGGACGTGGGGGCTAACACCGACTGCAAGCCCGAATACCTGCTCCAGTTCGCCTACATGGGCGTGGCCTACGCCGAAAGGGTGCTGGGAATCGTCAACCCTCGGGTGGGCATCGTCTCCAACGGCGAAGAGGAAACCAAGGGCAGCATCCTGGTGCAGGAGGCTCACCAGATGCTCAAGAAGAGCGGCCTCAACTTCATTGGCAACGTGGAGGGCAAGGACATCCCGGCAGGCATGGCCGACGTGGTAGTCACCGACGGCTTCACCGGCAACGTGATTGCCAAGCTTTCCGAGGGGTTGGCAACATCGCTCCTGGGCATCATCAAGGAGGAGGTCAAAAAGAGCCCTCTCGCTACCGTCGGCGCTTTGCTCTCCAAGCCTGCCTTCGACAAGGTCAAGAAACGCCTTGACTATGCCGAGTTCGGCGGCGCGCCGTTGTTGGGGGTGGACGGGGTAGTGATCGTCGCCCATGGCCGCTCCAACGCCAAGGCCATCAAGAACGCCATCGGCGTGGCCAGGCAGGCGGTGGAAGGGAGGATGGTGGAGATCATCAAGGAAGGGATCACGGGTGGATTAAAGATAAAGGAGGAATCATAATGTCGGAGATCAGGGAAAGGTTACGCCGGCTCCCACCTTCGATTAGAGCCCTCTTGCAAGAGGAGTTGGAGGCTCTAAGCAAGGGCTCCTCTCGTTATGGGCGAGCAGATGCGTCAGAGGTGGCCGCCAAGACGGCCCTCGATCAGGAGCTGAACGAGCTCCTGGCGGACCTCTGGGGGAGGGAAGAGGTCCAGCTTGAGGCGATGCGGGCCAGGCGAGGGGGTGAACGGGCCAGGGTCGTCATCACCGGCATGGGGGCCATCACCCCCCTGGGGCTCTCGGTGGAGGAGACCTGGCAGGGGCTGATAGCGGGGCGGTCCGGCATCAGCCGCGTAAGCGACATAGATGTCTCGAGCTACCCCACCCAGATCGCTGGCCTGGTGAGGGGCTTCGACCCTCGCAATTACATGGACTTCAAAGAAGCGCGCCGCATGTCCCGCTTCAGCCAGTTCGCTGTAGCCGCGGCTAAGATGGCCCTGGAGGATGCGAGCCTGACCATCAACGAGGATAACACCGAGGGGGTGGGGGTGCTCTTGGGCAACTCGGTCGGCGGCATGGACGACACGGAGAGGGCCTGCCGGATAATGTTCGAGAAAGGAGGCATGCGCATCTCCCCCTTCTTCGTCGTCATGACGCCTCCCAATATGGCTGCCTTCCACGTGGCCCACACCTATGGCATCAAGGGCTACAACTCCACCGTCTCCACAGCCTGCGCCGCCGGCGCGCAGGCCATTGGCGAGGCGGCCGAGGTCATCCGCCGGGGTAAAGCCAAGGTCATGGTGACCGGAGGGACGGAAGGGGGCCTCTGCGAATTGGCCTTAGCCGCCTTCTCTGTGGGCCGAGCCTACTCCACCCGCAACGATGAGCCGGAACGGGCCTGCCGCCCCTTTGACAAAAACCGCGATGGCTTCGTGGGGGCCGAGGGGGCCGGCATCATGATCCTGGAGAGCATAGAGCACGCCCTGGAGAGGGGGGCCCGCATCTACGCCGAGGTGCTGGGCTACGGCGCCTCCAACGACGCCTATCACCTCATCGCCCCGGACCCCGAGGGGTTGGGGGCGGCGCGGGCCATGCGCTGGGCTTTGGAGGATGCGGGGATAGGCCCTGAGGACGTGGACTACATTAACGCCCATGGCACCGGCACACCCTTGGGCGACGTGGCGGAGACGGTGGCCATCAAAAAGGTCTTCGGCGACCACGCCTACCGCGTGCCCATCAGCTCCACCAAGTCCATGATCGGCCACCTGTGGGGCGCCGCTGGGGCTGTGGAGGCCATCGTTTGCGTGCTCACTATCCGGGATAGCATCATCCACCCCACCATCAACTACGAGACCCCAGACCCCGAATGTGACCTGGATTATGTGCCCAACGTCGCCCGCGAGGCCAAGGTGGATATCGCCCTCTCCAACTCCTTCGGCCTGGGAGGACAAAACGCTTGCATCGTCCTGGGGAGATTTGAAAAGGTGATGGAGTGAAGGTCTTCACCAACGAGAGGCTCATCGAAAGCAGGGCCAGGTTCGCCAAATGGGCTAACTTCGGCGGGCTGGGCCTCCTGATGCTGTCTCTGGCCCTCTCCTTTCACCCCGAGAGGATCGTCTGGGCCTATATGACCCTCACCCTCGGCCTCGTGCTGATCAGCGTCGCCACCTACAACGCCAACAGATGGGTGAAGAAGCCGCGCAGCGATCAGTTGCTGGCCAAGGCGATGAAAGGCTTCGGCCGCCACTATCGCCTCTACAATTACATCCTGCCCGTTGACCACCTCCTCCTCTGCCCCCATGGACTTCTCATCCTCAAGGTGAAGGGGCAGGAGGGGGAGATTCGCTGCCAAGGGAAGAAGTGGCATCGCAAGTTCAGCTTAAGGAGGCTATGGGAGCTGTTCTTTCAGGAGGCCCTGGGCAATCCTACCATGGAGGTGCAAGGGGAAATCCAAAGGATCCGCCGCTTTATCGGTTCTGCGGAGCTGCCACCTGACGCCGAAATCCCCATCGAGGGGGTCATCGTTTTCACCAATCCTAAGGCGAAGTTGGAGGTCATCGTCCCCTTGGTGCCTGTGGTGCACATCGGGGAGCTGAAACCCCTCTTGCGCAAGTTGAGGGGACGCAGCCCAATCCCAGAGGGCACGCATGAGGCCTTGGCCAGGGTTTTCGATGAAGCGGGGGTTTAAAATACGAAGCGGAGAGTGGGCGCTCATCGCGGTCTTCGCCCTGACCGTCAGCCTCTTTATGTCGGCAATCTCCACCCTGGCGCAGGGCAACGGTGGAACCAGGGCTGGCTGCTGGGAGCAGACCACCCTTGACGACTTCCAGGAGGGTGTATTCTGGCAGACAACCCTTACCGCTGTGGGAGACGGGGAGATCACCCTGTCTCCTTATAAAACTTCGGGTATCTACACCTCAGCGGTCAAAGAGGCGGATTTCACCTTCATAGCCATCGGCGCCCAATGGCAGGCAGAGGTTCCAACTGGCACCGGCTTGCGGATAGAGCTGCGTGCTAGCGCAGAGGGCGAAGATTGGTCTGCATGGCAAGAGGTCGAGCCCAGCGATAACGAAAGCTACAGCGAGCTGGTTTTCCTTACTGGGCGTTACCTCCAGTATCGCCTTATTCTAACCAGCGATGGGCCTGGGCGAAGCCCCAGCTTGCAGAGCCTGACCCTGACTTATATTGATTCCCGAGATGGCCCGACCACAGCCGAAGCTGCAGCCAGAGCCCGGGCGATGGCTGCGCCTGGTGACGCACTCTCTCGCATCAAAGGAGAAGAGTCCCCTACAGAAAGCCTGCGAGAGAGTGCGTCAGGAGAACCGATCATCATCTCCCGAGCCCAGTGGGGAGCCAACGAGGAGTGGATGACCGAGCCACCGGAATACTGCCCTCCTCTCAAATTCATTATCCACCACACCGGGTACGTCCCTAGCGATCTGGACTCGGCGGCGGTAGTGCGGGCCATCTATTACTATCATGCTGTGGTCCGTGGCTGGGGGGACATCGGCTATAACTTCCTCATTGACCAGTGGGGTAACATCTACGAGGGGCGCTACGGCGGCCCTGGGGTGGTCGGCATGCACGCCGGCGGCTACAATAAGGGGAGCATCGGGATAGCCATATTGGGCGATTACGATAAAGTTTGGCTGCCGCAGGCAGCCCAGATCTCTCTGGTAGAACTTTTGGCCTGGAGGGGCAACCAACACTTTATCCATCCCCTGGAGAGCGGCTTCTCTGTTGACAAGATCCTACCGAATATCATGGGTCACCGCGACTGTAAACCAACCGCCTGCCCTGGCGCCAACCTCTACGCCCTCCTCCCCCAGATCCGGGAGCAGGTCATGGGGCGGATGCTGGCCATCCCGCCCAACGTGGCCATCGCTTCCCCCAGCGACAATGCACCTGTCTCCAGCGTGACCACCATCAGCGCCACGGTCAGCCCCGCCGTGAGCCAGGTGGACTTCCATCTCGATGGGGCTCTCGCCATTAGCGACTCTGTCCCTCCCTTCCTTTGGAAGTGGAACACCACGCAGGAAATGACGGGCTCCCATCGCATCGGGGCCGTGGCCAGCACGGCCATCGGCCTCACGGCGAACGATGAGATCACCGTGACCGTGGACAATATCCCGCCAGCAGGCTCCCTCGGCGCCCCCGCCTTCGTCAATACCACCACCGTAACCCTGACCCTTTCGGCAGCGGATGCCGACCGGATGCACTTCAGCAACGGCTGGCTCTGGGAAGGGGAGGAGCTATATCGCGAGGAGGTGGAGGGGATGCCCGTTGGCCGGCCCATCTCGGATGCCGCCGCCCTCAACGGCTCAGCCATGTTCGGAGAGGGTGGCGTGGACCCAGCCGGCACCTGGTTCGGCCCCTACTTCTGCGAGCTGCCAACCGGGCGTGAATACCGCGCCTATTTCCGCATCAAGGCATCTGACAACACCACAGCTAATGAGGTGGCCGCCCTCGACGTGGTTGACAGTCAGGGCCAGCGCCTTTACGCCTGGCTCCCTTTGCAAGGGTTGGATTTCGCCACTCCCAACCGGTACCAGGAGCTACATCTCGACTTCTCTTATGAGGATAAGGGGTCAACCTGCCAAGACCCCGAAATAAAGGACGGCCTGGAATTCCGCACCGCCTTTAAAGGGGTGGCCGACCTCTCTCTGGATCGGGTGCAGCTTTTCTCCGCCCCGGAGGGCTATGCCACGAGCAAGGCCTGGGCCCTCACCGACGGAGAAGGGATCAAGGAGGTGAGCGTTCGCTATCTGGATCCCGCTGGCAATGCCTCCCCCCTATACACAGCTACAGTGGTCCTGGACATGACCCCTCCGGAGTGGTTAGGGGGATCGTGGGAGGGGGCTCAAGTGCGCGATGCCCTCTCTGGCCTGCGGGTTGACAGCGCTGAATATGCCCTCTCCGAGGATGGCGGTCTCTCCTGGGGCGAATGGCGTGCTACTGCTTGCACTGGAGTGGAGGGCACAACTCAGGTCGAGACAGTCGCCGCAGATGTTATAGGAGCCACGCACCTGCACTTTCGCATCGCCGACCGAGCCGGCAATGTGAGCGAGAGCCCTGTTTATGCTGTGCCTGCTACGCCGACGCCCACACCGACGGCGACGCCCACAGAGACGCCAACAGCAACGCCCACACCGACAGCGACACCCACAGCTACGCCAACGGCAACGCCTACGATCACGCCGACGGCAACCCCCACGAAAACGCTGACAAACTATCGCCTTTATCTCCCCTTTGTAAGGAGGCATTGATGGTTAACTTCAATGCTGGAATTGGCATTGCCCTATTAACGGCCCTTTGGCTGTTCGCCTTCTCGGTGGCGCTTTATTTTCACAGGCAAGGCTGGCTGCGCCAGGACTACCACCACGACATCGCTGCCATCGGCGCCATCGCCTTGGGCACAGTGGGCTTCTTTTGGCGTCTCATCTTCTCCCAGGATGTGTGGATGCCCACCGGGGGCGGAGACCTGGTCTCCTTCCTCTTCCCTACCTACCACTTCGCCGCCCGGAGCCTCAAGGAGGGGGTCATCCCCCTCTGGAACCCATATCTCTACGGCGGGACTCCCTTCGCCGCCGACAACCAGTCAGGCCTCTTCTATCCCATCAACCTCCTGGTATTCCTATTGACTCCCCAATTGACCTACCGCACCATGGAGCTGATGGCCGTCTTCCACTTCTTTCTGGCGGGGGTCTTCATGTATATCTGCCTGCGCTATCTTTACCCTTCCCAAGATAGCGCAGTGGGAGAAATAAAATTGGGGGACACCCTGACGAACCTTCTCCCTATAATCGAAGGGCGAAGCCCTACCATTAGAAGGGAGAAGGTTTGTCACCCCAAAACCCTCGGCAGGGGGGGCCCCCTGCACCCCCGGCCGTTAAGCTACTTAGCCGCCTTAGCGGGCGCCTTCGCCTTCATGTTCTCCGACCTCTTCGTCACCCACTTCGGCAACCTGAACATGATTGCCGTAGCCAGTTGGCTGCCCCTCATCTTCGTCTGCTTCCACCGCGCCCTGAGCGAGGGGCGAAGGGGCTCGGCTGCCCTGTCCGGCCTCTTCCTGGGGATCGCTACCCTGGCTGGGCACATCCAGATAACGCTTTTCATCGTGCTGACGCTGGCATTGTATGTGGTTTACCGGACTTGGGAGATGGGTAAACGAGGAGAAAAGAGGCAAGGGAGCAAGAGGCAAAGGGACAAGGTATCGCTCTTGCGTCCACTCGCCAACCTGGTAGCCTGTCTGCTCATCGCCTTCGGTGTGGCTGCCCTGGCTCTTATTCCCGGCTACGAGATGGCAAAATTCGCCATCCGAGCACAGATCAGCTACGAGGAGGCGAGCCAGTATTCGCTGCCCCCAACCGCCTTGATCGGACTTTTGATCCCCGGCTTCTTCGGCCGGGGGCCGGCCAACTATTGGGGACCCTGGCCTCGCGTGGAAGTGGGCTATATCGGCATCCTCCCCTTAGTCTTGGCCCTTCTGGCCATCCTTCTCCGCCGCGACCGCTTGGTCGCATTCCTCCTCGGGTTGGCGGTAATCGCCCTCCTCCTGGCCATGGGAGATTACACCGTCCTCCACGGCTGGCTCTACCGCTTCATCCCCGGTTTCGGCAGCTTGCGTGCCCCAGCCCGCTTCGTCTACCTCCTCGACTTCGCCTTAGCCATGCTGGCCGCTTTCGGGTTGGGCGCCCTGCTCCGACCGCTGAGCATCGCTCAAAGGGCCACCCTCCACCGCATCCTGAGGCTCTCTATCCGGGCCTTCGTTTTAACAGCCCTCCTCGCTTTGCCCCTCAGCTACCTCAACATCTTGAAAAGCCAGGGATTGGAGCGAGGGGTCTTCGAGCGCATGGTGGCTGCCAATAACGGCCTCGTCTTCTTCCTGATTGTGCTGGCGGGGAGCTTGGCTCTCATCTATGCCCGCCGCCATCGCTGGGCCTCTCCTCAAGCCATCGGCCTCCTCGCCGTGGCCCTGATCGCCCTTGACCTCCTCAGCATGGGAGCCTACACCGAGATCGAGCGCCGCGACCCCACAGCTAACTTCCACCATCCCGCAGCCATCGCCTTCCTCAAAGCTGATCAATCTTACTATCGCATTGACACCCGAACCGAGGTGTGGGACGTGTGGCAGCCTAATTTGAGCCTCATCCAGGGCATCTTCGACGTCTGGGGCATCTACAACCCCTCAGTTCTTGCCGACTGCCATCGCTATTGGGAGGGCCTGGGCAGCCGCTCCACGCCCCTCTACGACTTCCTCAACGCCAAATACATCGTGGGGCACAAGGACGTCCCTCTGGACTGGGAAAAGTACATCCTCGCTTTCGACGGCGATCCCCAGGTGAACATCTATCGCAATACCGAGGTCCTGCCCCGCGCTTTCATCGTCCATCATGCCCAGGTTGTGCCCGATCACGAGGCAGCCTTTGCTGCCATCCACCAGCCAGGCTTCGACCCGGCTGAGGCCGTCGTTGTGGAGGGAGGGCGAGAGCTGAACGGCCTTCCACAGGCGGAGGATGTCGTCGAAATCGTCCGCCACTCGCCCAACGAGATCGAACTGGAGGCGATCACCCCTGCGGAGGGCTATCTCGTCCTCAGCGAGGTTTACTATCCCGGGTGGAAGGCTTACGTGGATGGACAGGAGGAGAGGGTGCTTCGAACCAACTTCGCCTTCCGGGCCATCTATCTACAGCCCGGCTCCCATCGGGTGCGCTTGGTTTTTGATCCCCTCTCCTGGCGGGTGGGTTTGGGGGTCAGCCTCATCACCTGGCTCGGCCTTGCCGCTTGGGGAGCTCTATGGCTGAGGAGGCGTTTTTGAAGGCGGCGAAGCCCTCCCTAGAAAATGCCTTATTACTTAGTTATCGAGAGGAGAGCAAGGATGAGAGAGATCGTTATCAAGACCATCTACTTCGAGAGACCAGGGGAGGAGAACACAGAGCGGACCCTTCGTATCGCCAAGGAGCGGGCTGAGGAGCTGGGGATTAAGCAGATCCTGGTGGCCTCGACGCGGGGAGAGACGGGGCGGAGAGCGGCAGAGGTCTTCAAGGGCTATCATTTGGTCGTCGTCACCCACTTCACCGGCTTCCAGGAGCCCAACGAGCAGGAGCTGACCGAGGAGAACCGGAAAGCCATCGAGGCCGCGGGAGGCAGGATCCTGACCTGCCAGCACGCCTTCGGTGGGGTGGGGCGGGCGGTGCGCAAGAGGTGGGGCACCTACGAGCTGGACGACATCGTCGCCCACACCCTGCGCATCTTCGGCGAGGGGATGAAGGTTTGCGTAGAGATCGCCCTCATGGCCACCAACGCGGGGCTGATCCGCACCGATGAGGCCACCATCTCCATCGCTGGCACGGGCCGTGGCGCAGATACGGCTGTAGTGCTCCGCCCAGTCAACACCGAACGCTTCTTCGATATGAGGGTGATGGAGGTCCTGTGTAAGCCCCGCTTCGTCAAGGGGGGATGAGCGCCGCCGTCACGAGTCCGTCTTCTCGTATTCCTCCTCGGTGATGAAGTGGCCGCCGGCGATCTCCCGAGAGAGGATGTTGCGGCGGGCATCGAAGGTCAATCTCACCTCGATGGGCTGAAAGCAGCCCCGGCTCCCCACGAGGACCTTGCGCAGGAAGTAGGCGCTGATGCCACCCTCTTCGCCGTAACGAGGGGTCAGGTCTCGGAGCAGATCGATGCGCGTCTTGACCTTCTCCCCGCATCTATCGCAACGCACATAGAGCCAAAGGACGTCCTTGTCTCTTTCGCCTTTTTCTGGAGAGAACAAGGACGTTATCTTTTTGAGGATGCTCATCTTCACATCCTTTCAAGCAAGATGCCCTAGGCATCTTCATAAGCCAAATCCTTGACGAATGAGTCAAATTTGTCACCGCAGAGGCCGCTGAGTGCGCAGAGAGAGAAAATTGAATCTCTGCGAACTTTGCGCTCTCTGCGGTGAATTTTTTCGTCGGTTTGAGGCAAAACTTCGCTAGCGGAAGTAGGGGATGATGAAGCCGAAAAGACAGAGGGCATCGAGGCCCATCAGCCCTAGAAAGAGGAGGCCGAGCAGGAGTCGCTCGTGCTCCCTGGCCATTAGCTCGCGGAGGCCAATGACGAAGAATAGGCCGATGGGCACGATGGCCGGGAAGAGGTAGCGTCCTTGGTGTTGGACGAACTTGAGGTTGTACCACAGGTGTGAAGCGAAGGTGATAAGGAAGGCCATGGCCAGGAGCACCAAGGCCCGCGTCTGATGGGCGCTGAGGAGGTCACGGTTGACGAGGTTTTTTGCGAAGAAGAGAAACAGCCCCAGCATAGTCAAGGCACAGAGCAGGAAAAGCAGTAGATAAATCCGCTCGTCAATCAGTATCCCCATCCAGCCGAACTGGGCCCAGAAGCTCTTGAAGGAGGTGAAGACGAATGCCTTGGCCACCTTTGCCGCTCCGAATCGGGCCACCCACTCTGCCGTCCGCGGCTGGCCGACAACGATGGCGTCGTGTCGCCTCCAGCCGAAGAGGTCGAAGTCGCCGTAGGCCAATATGTTGCGCAGGAACCACCAAAAGGACAAAAGGGTGCTGAGGGAAAGGAGGGGAACGAGGGGAAACAAGGGGAATTTATCGCCTTTCATCCCCTTGAGCCGCCAGCGGGCAACCTCGGCCACGGCGAGGAGGAGGACGGCAGGGTAGATTGTCGTCTTGGTGAGCAGCCCCAGGCCGAAGAGGATGCCACCACACACCGCATAGCGCCGAGGGGCTACGTCGTCCTCCAGCCGTTTGATCGCCAGAAGGAGGAGCAGCGACAGGATCAGCTCCGCCAGCGTGTCGTTGTTGACAGCCGCAGTCATGGCGATGTGCATGGGCACTGTGGCCACGAAGGCCGTGGTGGCCAGGGCCAGCACCTCGTCGGTGGGGAAGACCTCTTTGACCAGGCGATAGGCCACCAGGAGCAGGAGGCATCCGAGGGCGACGGAGAAGAGGCGCAGGGCGACGACCTGCTGATCGAGGGATAGAAAGCGTGTGATTTTATAGACTAAGGCCGCCAAGAGGTAATAGAGGGGCGGTTGGTGGAACTCATAGCGGATAGAGGCGATGGACATGTGGTCGGGGAACTTGGCCGCTTTGATCTCCTCTAGGTACTCATGGGGGTAATCGCCCCACTGGAGGACGGGGAAACTGTGATTCTCGGCCAGGTGGGCGATGTAGTTGTAGTGGGCTGGCTCATCGGGCACCTCCCACTTGGGCGTCAAGGCCGCGTAGGCAATGCCCAGGGCGAGGTAAGCGGTAACGATTAGGGTAAGTATGAGATAACGAAACTTAGAAGCAGGCAAAATGAGTATGACACCTTCCTCCTTCGCCAGGTCAGATATCCGACAAGGTTATCATGTTCACCCGGTTATCTCCTCAAACGAAAACTCTCTCCGTCTCCTCTCGGAGTTCTGCGCCTCCTTCACTTAATGCGTTCTCTCATATTTTTCGGAGAGAGTTTTCGTTTCCAAGCGCGCCATCTCCTCCTCCACCATCCCCTCGTCCAGCTTCTTAAAGAGCGGCTCCGGCTTCCTCAGCCTTTGCCCTGCAGGCAGGTTGCTGGGAGACCAACCGATTTGACCGAGGTCGCCCTCGTAGCACAGCACCTGGTGGACCTTGCCGCCTTCCTCCCGGAAGGTCTGGACCTCCAACCGGCCGATGAGATCGCCATCATAGCCCAGGTACTTGTGGAGCTTCTGTGAGGAGAAGGGTAGGAAGGGATAGAAGAGGATCTTGAGGGAATCTATGACCCTTAAGGCGACATATATGGTGGTGGCGCAGGCCTTTTTATCCTCCCTGATCTGGAACCAGGGGCCCTTCTCTTCCAGATAGCGGTTGCCCTCACGGGCCAAAGCCATGATCTCGGCGATGGCGCTCTTGAACCGACATCTCTCGATCAGGTCGCCGATGGGGGCAAAGCTGCCTTCCACCCTAGCCAGCAGCGCCCTGTCGGCATCATCCAACTCGCCGGGCGTCGGAACCTTCCCCTCGAAATGGCGATAGGCGAAGGTCAGGGCGCGGTGGGCCAGGTTGCCATAGGTGGCCACCAACTCGTCGTTGTTGCGGCGCAGGAACTCCTGCCAATTGAAATCGGTGTCGCTGCTCTCAGGCATGTTGATGGAGAGGATGTAGCGTAGGGGGTCGGGGTCATAGCGCTCCAGGTAGTCGGGCAGCCAGACGGCCCAGTTGCGGCTGGTGGAGAACTTCTGGCCCTCCAGGGTCAGGTACTCGTTGGCCGGCACGTCATAAGGGAGATTCAAACCCTCGTAGCCCATGAGCATGGCCGGCCAGATGATGGTGTGGAAGGGGATGTTGTCCTTGCCGATGAAGTAGTAGGCTTTGGCCGGTCTCTGCCACCAGTCGCGCCACCTCTCCGGCTGGCCGCTGTTCTTGGCCCACTCGATGGTGGCCGAGAGGTATCCGATGACCGCCTCAAACCAGACGTAGATACGTTTGTCCTCGTAACCCTCGACAGGAACGGGAATGCCCCACTCGATGTCGCGGGTTATCGGCCGGCCGTGCAGACCCTCCTCGAGCAGGTTAAGGGTGAAGTTGAGCACGTTCGGCCGCCAGTGATCCTTGTTCCGCAGCCAATCCGACAGGCGCTCGCTGAGCTTGGCCAGGTCAAGGAAGAAGTGCTCCGTATCTCTGATCACCGGCCTGTGGCCACAGAACTTACAGCGGGGCTCGATCAGCTCTATGGCGTTGATGAGCTTGCCGCACTTGTCGCACTGATCGCCCCGCGCATTGTCGAAGCCGCAGAAAGGACAGGTCCCCTCCACGTAGCGATCGGGCAGGAACCGATTGCAATGCTCACAGTAGAGGGCCTGCATCACCTCGCAGTAGATGTACCCCTTCTCCAGTAGCCGCAGGAACATATCCTGGGCCACGGCGTAATGGTTCTCCGTATCCGTGTGGGTGAAGAGGTCGAAGTTGATGCCCAACTTGATGAAGGAGTCGAGGAAGCTGGTGTGGCAGCGCTCGACGACCTCCCACGGCTGGAGCCCCTCCTGTTCGGCCGTGACAGTGATGGGGGTGCCATGGGTATCGCTGCCCGAGACCATGAGCACCTCGTTGCCCTGCAGGCGGTGGTAACGGGCGAAGATGTCGGGCGGCAGGTAGGCGCCAGCGACGTGCCCCAGATGTAGTGGCCCATTGGCATAGGGCCAGGCGACGAAAACCCCAATTCTCTCAGCCATCATACACCCCTCGCAGATCATTTAATCTAACCCTACATACATCGCGGAAGTTGCGGAAGGAGTCCTTGACGGGATTGACCTTGCTCTCCGCGAAATAATGCCATTCCACGGGCACCTCTTTGATCCTATAGCCGATCTTCTGGGCCAGGAAGAGCACCTCTACGTCGAAGGCGGTGACCATGCTGTCGGCGATGGCGCCTGCCTCCGGCCCATAGAGCCTCACGCGGCTGAAGAGGTCATGGGCCACATCGCCCCGGAAGCACTTGAAGCCGCACTGGGTATCCCTGATCCCCCTGACGGCGAGGAGGCGCACGATAAGGTTGAAGGCCCGCCCCATCAGGTGACGGTAGGGCGGCTCTCCGTAACGCTTGGCCCCCGGCCCCTCCCGCGAGCCGATGACCACGTCGTATCCCTCATCGAACCAAGGCAGAAGCCGCACCACCTCCTTGATGGGGGTGGAGAGGTCGGCGTCGGAAAGGAGGACGTATTGCCCCCTGGCCCGGAGCATGCCTGTCCTCACCGCGTAGCCCTTGCCCCGGTGATCGTTCTTGATGAGGGACATATTCGGGTACTCAGCGACGAAACCCTCAACGATGGAGACCGTGTCATCTTCGCTTCCGTCGTCCACCACGATTATCTCCGCCGAGCAATCCTGTTCCCGCAGGTAGGCGGTGATTCGCTCCAGGGTCTTAGGCAACCGATGCTCCTCATTATAGGCGGGGACAACTACTGACAGGAACGGGCTATCAGCGTTGATGTCTTGCCTCCTGTTCTTTGCTTCTTCATGATGAAGCTATCTATTATGATACACCCTCTTGTCATTTTCGTCAACCCTATAAGGTTTGGGGCTGCAGAAGCTGCAGCCCCCCAGACCCCTTCTAGGGCTAATCACCCATGGCTGGCAGCCGAAAGGCTCGCTATTCCTTGGTCACGGTGACCATCTGCCATCCAGCGACGAAGGCCTGATCGGATTGGGATCCGCTGGCCCAGGCGGCGATGTCCACGGCTCCTATCACTACCAGCCTCATCCCCACTTCCTTTCCCTCCGTTGGCACCACGACCATACGCATGCCACCGCTTACGGGAGGCTGCACCTGGCTGATCGTGCGCGCCGCGATCAGGCCGATGATCACCACCTGCCATTGGAATTCGAGACTCTCGCCGCTGTAATCGGTCTCGTAGGAGATGGTGGCCCTTCTCAGATCCCTGGAGATTGCCACCTCTAATTGATGGATGGGGTAGGCAACCAAGGCCTCCTCGATCCTCGCTATGGCCATCTCATCCGTTAGAGGGGTCAGGGTGGGTGTTGCCGTGGGGATAGGGGTCTCGGTCGGCAGGGGGGTGCTGGGAGGCACTGGCGTGGCCTCGCCGCAAGCGGCGATCGCCAAGGCAAGGAGGCACAGCCAGTGGGTAGCTCTTCGCATCTCTATCCTACTAAGGTGGGAACATAGATGGCTAGGGAAAGGAAGCCATCGAGCAGGGCGAAGACGAAGTAGGCTGTGAACAGCGAATCGTTCCTGGTGCGCTTTAAATAGCCGAGCGTGATCCCCATGGCAATGGCCGTGATAGATAAGGGGATGCCCCACCTAGTTAAAGGAGAGGCGAATCGCGGCGGCAGCAGGTGCAGGAAAGGGACGTAGCCCAGTAGGGCAGGGAAGGCCAAGACCTTGGCAAGGAACAGCAGGAGGGCAGCCAACCCCAAAGCCCACCAGGCCCTTCGAGACTCCAGCCGGGATTCATCGGTGAAGAGATGGAAAAGAAGGAGCCACACGGTGGGGACGAAGGCCCAGGCTATGAACACCGGGATGAAAGTGAGGGTGGAGAGGAGACCCATTGTCAGGGATAATCCCCTGTCGATCACGTCTGCCGCGGTCGGAGGGTTGAGCGCCTCCTTCACTGGAGGGGATGTGCTGGCGTAGAGGACGTGGAGCTGCCCGAAGCCGGCGGTCTCGAACCAGGCTAAGCGGAGGTCGCCAGCTGGGTCAGCGACGACGTTGGGCTGTAAGGAGGCAGTCCCGGTTTTGGTGACTATCTGGTAACCCTTGGGCTGGCCCTCAGAGAAGATGGCCATGATGATTTGAAGGTTCTCATCCCTCCTGGCGGTGACCATCATGTGAAAGGCGATCAGCAATTCCGAGCCTTGTCCCTCTATCGCCTTTGGCCCGCCCAGGAAATGCGTGCTCGCCCCACTTAACGGGGCCAGGACGCGATAGTTGTACCCCCCTGTGGCCGGCTCATATCTGGGATCCCTAGCCCCCGGAATCTTCACCTCCTTGAAGTCCTGGTATCGGGGATGGCCCAAGGGAAAGGCGACGTAGTAAGCGTGGCTGACCATCCTCTGCCACGCCTTCCTCATCTCTGCCCGAAAGACATAGGCGTTTTCCTCGTCAAGCCCTAACTCTGGCCCCTCGATGACCGTCCCCGGCTTGGTGGTGAAGGAGGCCACCTTTTGCCCTTCCCTCAAAGCGCGGCGTACGGGATCGAAGGTGCTGTAGTATACATCCACTTCTCCACGGGTCGGCCTCTGGAACCAAGCCAGGTGGACAAGCCCCTCACGGTCCACCTGCGGGCTAGGTTGTATACCCTCAGGCAGGATCAGATAGCTGGGAGAGACAATTCCGCCACTGGGCCCGACGCTCAGGTGGTAAAGGCCCGCCTCCTCGAAGGAATCGTCTGACCAGAAGACCTCCACCCCTCCCCCTCGGTTCAGAACCATCCGGGCCCAGTCGGCCTCCCTCTCAGGGAGGGAGAGCATGGTTGGTTGGGATAGCACCTCGCCATCGGTCCCCAGCTGGGCGTAGTAGAGGCCTTTTCTCTCCAGCCATATGAGGTGGAGCCTCCCCTGAGGGTTGAGGAGGAGCTGGGGGGCCTTCGGTGTTGCCACCGAGAGGGCAAGGGGCCTATGGGCGACAAGCTGGGCCTGGTTGTCCAGCTTGGCGAACTCTATCTGCTTCTCCAGGCCGACCCAGGCGAGGTAGGCATACCCCTCCCCATCGGTTTGGATGGCCACCTGGTCGCTTGTGGATGCCAGGCCGACGGGCTTCCCCCTGCTCCAGTCTGGGGAGGCGCGGGGTGTGTATTCGGGGGTGAGGCTGCACCCACCCAAGGCCAGAATGGCCAAGCCTGTCAACAGCGGGATGGCGAAGGCCCTCGCTTTTCTCCCCCAGCCCATCTGATACTCCTTCTTAGAGGGCTACGCGACAATCTCTTCACAATGATTTTGGACTAGAAAGGGCGGGCTCCCTGCCATCGCAGCCTCGAAAGCTTGACAAGTACGGCAGGGGCCTGCCCCCCTTAGAACATTTCTCCTCAACCGCCGAGGAAAGTTATCTCGGTCCTTTACTCAACGATTCAAATATTCCTTCGATCCTTGGCGATTCTCTCGTCCATCAGCTCACCCCCCGCATCATGGGGTCGAGGGCATCGCGCAGGCCGTCCCCCAGGAAGTTGAAGGCCAGCATGGTGAGGGAGATGGCCAGGCCGGGGAAGATGGTTAACCAGGGGGTGGCCCGCATTCCCCTCCAGCCCTCGGAGAGCATCTGCCCCCAACTGGGGAAGGGAGGGGGGACGCCGAGGCCGATAAAGCTCAGGATCGACTCGGTCAGTATCAGGGCCGGTATATTCAGGGTGACGGCTACCACCATGGGCCCCAGGCTGTTAGGCAGCAGGTGGCGAGCGATGAGGCCTATAGGCTTCACCCCAACCATGCGGGCGGCCTCGACGAACTCCTTCTCCTTGAGGGAAAGGAACTGGCCCCGCACCAGGCGAGCCATGCTCATCCAGCCCACAGCCCCGATGCCGATGAAGATGTTGACTAGGCCAGGGCCGAGGACGACCATGATCAGGATGACGAAGAGCAGGGTAGGGAAGGCATACATCACATCCACGAAGCGCATCATGTAATTATCTATCCGGCCGCCAGTGTAGCCGGAGATGGAGCCATAGGTGAGGCCGATGACTAGTGCTGTAAGGGAGCCGACCACGGCCACCGTCACCGAGACCTGTCCTCCCCAGATGATGCGGCTGAAGACGTCCCGCCCTAGGGCGTCGGTGCCCATAATGTGCTCCCGGCTGGGCGGCTTTCTGGTGTTGTCGAAGTCGGTCTCTTTATAATGATAAGGCGTGACCCAAGGGGCCAGAACTGCCGCCAGGACGACAATAAGGATGAAAGCTAACCCCACCATGGCCATCCTGTTTCTCAGCAGACGGTTCCAGGCATCCCGCCACAAACTCACCGACGGACGCCTGAGCTCTAACTCTATGGCTCGGCCCACAGCCCTCTCTCGAACAGCCATAATCTACTCCTCCTTGGCTTATGGCCAATAGCTTATGGCTGATGGTGCTATCAGCCATCTGCTATTCTTCATAGAGATGAATGCGCGGGTCGAGGAAGGCGTAGGAGATGTCCACCAGGATGTTCATGGCCACCAGCACTACGGCGTAGATGATGATGGTGCCCATGATGAGGGTATAGTCGCGGTCGTTGATGCTGGTGATGAAGAACTTGCCGATGCCGGGGATGGCGAAGACGTGCTCCACCAGGAAAGAGCCTGTCACCCAGGCAGCAATCATGGGGCCCAGGATCGTGACCACGGGGATGAGGGAGTTCTTGAGGGCGTGGCCGACAATCACCGCCCGTTCCCGCAAGCCCTTGGCCCTCGCCGTCCTTATGTAGTCCTGACGGATGGTCTCCAACATGCTGGCCCGAGTGAAACGGGCGATGTAAGCTGCACCATGGGTGCCCAGGGTTATGGCCGGCATGACCACCTGGGAGGGCGAGCCCCATCTAGCCACGGGCAGCACCTCCAGCCACAAGGCGAAGACCACGATGAGGAGCAACCCCAGGACGAAGTTGGGGATGGATATCCCCAGTGTGGCGAAGAACATGGCTACGTAATCAACCCAGGTATTCTGCTTGAGCGCCGAGATGATGCCCAAGGGGATGCCTATTCCCAAGGCCACCAAGATGGCCACTATCCCCAGCTGGGCTGACACGGAAACGGGACACTTTCGCCATCCACCGTCGAAGAAAACGTTGTTGATGGTTCGGCCGTAGTACTTGTAGGAGGGGCCAAGATCGAAGTGCAGCAGGTCCCAGAGATAGCGGAGATACTGCTTCCAGGCCGGCTCATCGAGGTGGTATTTCTTCTCCAGGTTGGCGCGGATCTTGGGGGGCAGGGGCTTCTCCCTGGTGAAGGGCCCCCCGGGCACGAGCCTCATGGCGGTGAAGGTGATCAGGGTGACCATCAAGAGAACGGGGATCAACCACAAGGATCGCCTAAATATGTATCTAAGCACTTTCTTCCTCCTTAACAGGAGTTATGCAATTGGCGAACGGAAAGAGTTTTGACTAGCCCTGGGCCTCGTAGAGCAGGGTTTATCCCTGCGGTTTGGCGGCAAACCGCACCCATAAAGGGTGCTCTACGGGGTTTGGGCGAGAACTGCGTAAGTCCTGCTCCTTAATCTAAAACCCGCCCTCATCTTAAGAAGGTGGGGGTTGTCTCTCCCCGTCCACTCAAACCCCACGCCGAGAGCGTGGGGTTACTTTGCCAAGTATGACACAGTAAAGAGCTATGTAGCCCTCCTTGCGGGGAGGGCTACATAGCAATGGGCCCACTAGAGCTGACCTTACTTAAAGCGCCACTTCATGATGTGGCCCGAGCCGAAGGGCGGGTACCAGAACTCAAGGCCAGGCTTGACCAGCCTCAGGTAGTCGTAGTAGTAGATGGGGATGACCATGACCGCGTCCTCGGAGGCGATCTTGTCGGCCTCCTTGTAGTACTCCATCCGCTTGTCCATGTCCGTCTCCTTCAGGGCCAGCTCCATCAGCTCCGTGAACCGGTCGTTCTCCCAGCCGGTGTACTGGAAGGGGGAACCGGGGGCGAAGACCTCGTTGAGGATGTTGTTGGGGTCGCCGTAGTCCATCACCCAGCCCATGCGGTAGGCGTTGTACTCACACTCGGCGGGGGTCCTGGGAGGGGTGTTGCACTCGTCAAGGGTGTCCAGGTAGACCTTCCACTCCCAGGTGACCAACTGGGTCAAGGCGCCCAGGTTTTCCTCCCACATGGAGGCTATGGCTTCCATGATGGCCGGGTTGTCGCCCTCCTTGTTGTACCAGATCTTGATGATGGGCAGCCCCTCACCCTCGGGGTAGCCGGCGTCAGCCAGGAACTTCTTGGCCTGCTCCGGGTCGAAGGGGTAGCCGATCTCTGTCCCCTGGAAGCCCGGTATGCCAAGCGGGATGACGCCGCCGGCATCCTCTCGCCAAGGGGTGTTGAGCACCTTATCCAGGATGGCCCGGCGGTCTACGGCCGCGCTGAGGGCCTTGCGCACCAGCAGGTTGTCGGTCGGCGGCACCAAGGTGTTCAGGCCGACGTAGTAGGTGCCGGGGCGCACGATCTTGTGGAACTCCTGGCTGAGGACCGGGTCTGCCAGGATCCTGGGGATCTCGGCCGCCGGCGCTCCGAGACTTTCAAACTCGGCAAGGTGTGTCTCCCCAGCCTCATACATGGCGAGGGCGGTGGCCATTTCGGGCACGATGTAGAAGGTGACCTTCTCGATGCTGACGTCGTCGGCGTCGTGGTAGTCGGGGAATTTCTCGATGACCACCTTGGCCTCGTGCTCCCACTCGACCAACTGATAGGGGCCGTTGCCCACGAAGTAGCCAGCCTCAAACCACTTGTCGCCGTGCTTCTCGATGAGGTCCTTGCGGACAGGCAAGCAGGTGTGAAAGGCCAGGATGCTGGGGAAGAAGGCCAAGGGCTCCTTCAGGGTGATCTGCAGGGTGTAGTCGTCAATGGCCTTGACGGCAAGGCCCTCTACCAGCTCCAGGGTGGTCTCGTCGGCGGTGTTGAGTTCCTCCGCCCCCTCGATGAAGTACATCAGCCAGGCATACTCGGCCGCTGTCTCCGGCATGAGGAGGCGGGTGATCCCGTCCGCGTAGTGCTGGGCGGTTACGGGTACGCCATCGTGCCATACGGCGTCCTCCCGCAGCTTGATGGTGTAGACCCGGCCGTCCTCGGAGACCTCATAGCTCACGGCCCCGGCCGGCTCGATGCTGCCATCCTCCAGGTAGCGGTAGGGAGGCTCCATGAGCTGGTTGATCACCGCTGCTGAGGTGGTGTCGGTGGCTAGGTTGACGTCAAGGGTGGGCGGCTCAGTGCCAAACGCGGTGACCAGTCCCTCCTCCACAGGCGGCATCTTCGGGGGTGTGGGCGGGGGTGGCGGGGGTGTCGGCGTGACCACCACCTCAACCGGGACCTCCTTCGTGACCACCACTGTCTCCACGATTTTCTCCGGCGTGGGCGGGGCACAAGCGGTCAGAACCATGGAGAGGGCCACCACCAAGATAAGGATGGCCGCCAATGCTCTATTCTTAAACATTTCCTCCTCCTTATTGGAGCTTCCGATAAAGGGCTAAACCCTAAGATTCGCCGCCATCACCTCCCTTCTGGCAACTAATCGCTGGCCTGCTCATCGCAAGAGCTAATCGCTAGCAAACGATGGGCATTAGCTTATCAGCCGTCTCGCGGGTAAACCAATGATGCCTTTTTCAATATTATATCATAAAATCAAAATTAGTCAAGGGCGCACGGGAATGTTTCCTTCCGCCAACGCTAAAATTCCCAGTTTCCGCCTCCTCAATCGCCCAAAGAGAGGCTATGCCGTGGTGATAGATGGGGCTAACAGGATGCCTGATGGGTGGTCTCAGATGTCCTGCCTTTTGGTTGCTTTCCAGGCCACCTCGTGGTATACTAAAGTGGCAACCTCGCTTAGACGGGGAGGATCATCATGCAAGAGGTTACCCTCATCATCCGCAACAAGGTGGGGCTGCATGCCCGCCCCGCTGCCCTCTTCGTTCAGACAGCCAGCAGGTTCAAGTCCAAGGTGCTGGCCATCAAGGATGGGCGTGAGGCCAACGCCAAGAGCATCCTCTCCGTTCTCACCCTGGGGGCCGAGCAGGGCGCGGTGGTGACGGTCAGGGCCGAGGGGGAGGATGAGGTGGAGGCGGTTGAGGCCTTGAAGGGACTGGTGGAGAACAACTTCGGCGAGAAGGAGTGATGAAGACGGTCGTCCTCTGCGATTTCGATGGCATCATCGCCCTCGATGACGTGCTCGATGAGGTCTTCGCCCGTTATGCCGACCCAAAATATCGTTCCATCGTTGCCCGATGGGACAGGAGGGAGATCGGCACCCCAGAGGTGTTGGAGAGTTGCTTCCCCCTCTTACGGGCTACACCGGATGAGTTGAACCGATACTTCGATAGCGTGCTCATCGAGCCTGCATTCCCCGCCCTCCTGCGCCTCTGCCGGGAGAGGGGCTACGATTTCTATATCCTCAGCGATGGGTTGACCTGGTATATCGAGCGCATTTTAAACCGATACGATCTGGGCTCCATCCCTATCTTTGCCAACATCGTGAGCTTCGATGGATTGGAGGCTCATTTCTCCCATCCATGGCGTAACAAGGATTGCGAGCCTTGTGGCGGGGTCTGCGGGACCTGCAAGAGGGACGTAGTGCTAAGTTTTAAGAGGAAGGGGGCGCGGGTGATCTACATCGGCAACGGCCTATCGGATCGCTACAGCGCTGTGGAAGCGGACCTGGTCTTCGCCAAAGGGCGCTTGCGAGACCACCTCCTGGCCGCAGGACAACTCTTCATTCCATTCCGGGGTTTCAATGACATAATCAGCTCCCTAACTGAAGGGGTCCAATGAACAGCTTGCCAAGATCCACGCCGAGGCCGAGCTCACCGATCCGCGGCGGATGGTGACCAGCACGGTGAAGGTGCGGAGCGGCGTGCACCCCTTGGTGCCGGTATACACTGTTGGTCCCATCCCCAAGCCGTTGATCTTCGACCTGCTGGCCGAGTTGCGTAAGGTGGAGCTACGGGCCCCTGTCCAGATGGCTCAGGTGGTGTTGGGAAAGGCCCTCGGCACCGGTGTGAATGTGGTGGCCAGCCGGCCTCTCCCGGCCAAGTTAACGAAATGTCTCTCCGAATCATATGAGAGAATGCACAACTGAAGGGAACGCAGAACTCCGTAAGCAAACGGAGAGACATTTCGTTAGGAGTAGATGTGTCCAAAAGAGTGACCTCAATGGCCAGGGAGGAGGCTGATAAGAAAAGGGATGGCCCGGTCCAGCGCAGATGAGCGATCGGCGTTGGAATCGCTCTGTTCGCTCAAGATAGGAGGGGCGGTTATGGGCCTTGCCTTCAGCGTGGTTCGTAAGGCATGGAGTGCTTTGCAACCATCTGTGGTCCGAAAGGCCCCGGTTGATTAAGGAAAGGATGATCCATGCGAAAACCGATAATTGCTGGGAATTGGAAGATGAATAAAAACATCGAGGAGGCTATCGCCCTCGTTAAGGGGATGCGCCATGAGCTGGAGGCCATTGATGGGGTGGAAGTAGTACTTTGCCCCCCTTTCGTTTCCCTCTCCGCCGTCGCCGACCTAGTTAAGGGGACGCCCATCGCCCTGGGCGCCCAGAACATGCACTTTGAGGAGAAAGGCGCCTATACCGGCGAGATCTCTCCTTTGATGCTCAAGGGCCTCTGTCAATACGTCATCCTAGGGCACTCGGAGCGACGGAAGTACTTCGGCGAGACTGACGGGATGGTCAACTGCAAGGTCAAGGCTGCCCTGGCCCACGGCCTGACCCCCATCATCTGCGTGGGGGAGGATCTGGCCCAGAATGAGGCCGGCTTGACCGAGGAGGTGATAACGGGGCAAGTCAAAGGGGTCTTGGAGGGGGTAGGTGCGGTCCAGGTGAGGGGACTGGTCATCCCCTACGAGCCCATCTGGGCCATCGGCACCGGCAGGCCAGCTACGGGGGAGGGGGCAAATCAGGTCATCAGGCTGATCCGCCGCACCGTCGCCGAGCTATATGATGAGGCCACGGCTCAAGCGGTCCGCATCCAATATGGCGGCAGCGTCGACCCTGGAAACATCGCCGAGTTCATGGCCCAGCCGGAGATTGATGGCGCATTGGTTGGCGGGGCCAGCTTACGGGCCGCTGACTTCGTGGCCATCGTCCAGGAGGCGGAGCGGATCAAAGGGCAGCGGCGAGGCTAACAAGGGGGTAATATGATGTCCAAGGCGGAGAGAGAAGCGGAAGAGAAGAAGCGGACAGGCAGGAAGGAGGAATCCAAAGCTGAGCAAGCATCCTCTGAGGAGGATAGGGAACAGAAAAGATACCACTGGCTGGTCCTTTTGCGCGAGGCTGAGGTGATCGCTGCCAATCTGAAGGAGGGCGGCACCAGACGCTAGGGCGGTTCAGGGAGCGGCGCTCCGAGGGAGGGCTATGAGCGTAGAAGAATATATGGCGGCCGCCAGAATTAAGGTCCCCTACTCGCTTATAAAAGGGGAGATCATGCTCCGAGGTGATTCCAGCTACCCCTTTGAGGAGGGAAGGCTGCCCATAATGTGCCAATCCCTCGGAGAGGAGATGGGATACGAGCGCGCCTACGTCAGTGGAGGACGTTCCATCGTCCTCCCCAGCGATAAGGGGTGGTTTAAAGCCAAGGGAATCGGGAGCTATGATCTGGTCCCGCCCAGGTATCACAAGGGGAGGGTGCTCTCCTACTATCTGGAGAGGGACGTAATCGGATCGGGCTCCCTCCTGTGGGGCTTCCTGACCAAGAGCGAAGCTCAGCGCGAGCTCGAGTGGATGGAGGAGCTGAGGGATGCAGGACTTCCGGTGCCTAAGGCCCTGGGCATGGGGATCTATCGAGAGGTCTCAATGATAGACTTCAAAGACAGGCAGGAGATGCACGAGAAATTAGCGGAAGCCAGCCCGGCAGACCTCCTCAGAGAGTTCTCTGAGAGAGCCAGGAGGAGCAGTGCATGCTGCATCTTCTGCTTAGAGCCTACGGATGTAAGGGTTAGCGAACTGCTCCAGGATTTCACCTTCCATTACATGGGGGAAGAGAGTGCAGATGAGGATTGCAGAAAATACGTCAGGTGGCTCGGATCCTCCTGCGCTTACAACCTCAGGCAGCTTCACGACCACGGGGTTCTCCATGGGACTATCCGGAGGAAAGGTGGGTTCCTCACGAACTCGCATGCGGCTAACCACCTAGTGGGGGAGAGAGGGACCTGGATGACAGACTACCACCTGGCCAGGCGGGTGGAGAGCGACGAGGAGAGGGTGCAAGAGCTGAATTGCCTACTCCAGATATTTAACCCCTTCAGGGATTACTATTTCTCGGAGGGGCACGGAGCACTCCACCAACTTGCCAAGGAGTTTCTGGAAGGCGTGAAATCGGGCTACCAAGGGGATGTATTCGATATAGAACCTGAGTTGAAAAGAAAGATGTTGAAAGAAGCAACGCAGATGCGCAAGGAGTGGAAGGCGCGGAGTTGTCATTCGAGATAGTACCTTGGAGCTGAGGGCCGGCTTTACATTTGGAGCAAAGGCGATGGAAAGGGCGATACAGTGTCTGACAGTTGATACCGAAGGGAAGCGTGTCCAATTTCAGGAAGGGTTCGAATCCTTCGCTGCCCGCCACGGGCTGATGGATTGGGAGGGCTGGTTCAGCCCTTACGACGAGGAGACCTATCTCCAGGTCTTGCAAAATATCGAAAAAGATGATATAGTTTTAGATGTCGGCGCCGGCGACCTGCGCCTGGCCCTCCAGATGGCGGAGCGGGCCAGGAAGGTCTATGCCGTGGAGGTCAATCCCAAGGTGCTAGGGCCCGCCCTGGAAGCCATCGGCTGGGACCTGCCCCGCAATTTAGTCGTCCTTTGTGCCAACGCCCTGGACATCCCCTTCCCCAGCGATGTGACCGTGGCTGTGCTCCTGATGCGCCATTGCCAGCATTTCCGAGATTATGTGATTAAACTGCGCGCCATCGGCTGCCGGCGTCTCATCACCAATGCCCGCTGGAAGGCGGGGGTGGAAGTCATTGATCTCACCCGCCCTGGCGTTCCCTTTGACCAGGTGCAAGAGGGCTGGTACGCTTGCCTCTGTGGGGCGGTGGGTTATGTTCCCTATGATCCGGGCAGCGGTGAAGAGCCTTTTTCAATCCACGAGGTGGAGAACTGTCCACACTGTGGGCCTTGAAGGGAGCTGGAAATGGGATCTTAGGCTCGGGGAGATGGGGGATGTTCTCACATCTCCCCTTTGTATTTCGGCAAGGAGGTGAGCAAAATGGCCAAGAAGATAACTTTGAGCGTCATCAAGGCTGATGTAGGTGGCTATGTGGGCCACTCCAGCATGCACAGCGCCTTAATGGAAGAGGCAGCAAAGCCTTTGGAGGAGGCCCGACGCGACGGGGTGCTCCTTGACTTCCACGTGACCCGCTGTGGCGATGACTTGGAGCTGATCATGACCCATGAGAAGGGCGTAGACAATGCAGATATCCACAGCCTGGCTTGGGAAGTCTTTAAGAGGGGCACTCAGGTGGCGGAGGAGTTGAAGCTCTACGGGGCTGGCCAGGACCTTTTAGTCGAGGCCTTCTCGGGCAATGTGCGGGGGATGGGCCCTGGGGTAGCGGAGATGGAGTTCGAGGAGCGCAAGAGCGAGCCGGTGATCATCTTCATGGCCGACAAGACCAGCGCCGGTGCCTGGAACATGCCCCTCTACAAGACGTTCGCCGACCCCTTCAACACGGCAGGGCTGGTCATCTCCCCCTCCATGCACCAAGGCTTCCGCTTCGAGGTGCATGATGTGAAGGAGCACAGACACATATTCCTCGACGCCCCGGAAGAGATCTACGACCTGCTGGTCTTCATCGGAGCCCCGGCTCGCTATGCCGTCAAGGCTGTATACAGCCGGGATACCGGGGAGATCGCAGCCGTCTCCTCCACCCAACGGCTGAGCCTTATTGCCGGCCGTTACGTGGGCAAGGACGATCCCGTGTGCATTGTTCGTTGCCAGTCTCAGTTCCCTGCTGTGGGTGAGGTGCTGGAGCCCTTCAGCTTGCCCCACTTGGTGGAGGGCTGGATGCGTGGCTCCCACCATGGCCCGCTGATGCCTGTGCCCGTGCGCGAGAGCAACCCCAGCCGCTTCGATGGGCCGCCGCGGGTGGTAGCCCTGGGCTTCCAGTTGGCCAATGGGCGGCTGGTCGGACCCCGGGACATGTTCGATGACCCCAGCTTCGATGAGGCGCGGCTGCTGTGCAACACCATCGCCGATTACCTGCGCCGCCACGGCCCCTTTGAGCCCCATCGGCTGTCCCTGGAGGAGATGGAGTATACCACCATGCCCCAGGCGGCTAAGCGATTGGAGGGACGCTTCGAGGAACTGGCCGACTAAAAAGATGCAGAGAGCGGAGGCCGGTCGCTTAAATCGCTAACCCACCGATGTCTTGCCTCTTTTGTTGCGGCTAGGGAGAACGTAAATTCTTGACGACATCTGCCCGCTATTATATAATAAACGCGGGCGGAGGATGACCACCATCGAAATCGAGGGCCTGAAAGTGCGGGAAGAGGGGCAGGAGCAGCCATGATTGGCATCGTCATTGTCGCTCACAGTGCCAAATTGGCCGAGGGCGTGAAGGAGTTGGCCGACCAGATGAGCCAGGGGCGGGTGCCCATCGCCGCTGCCGGCGGCCTGGACGACACCACCATCGGCACCAATATGGAGCGCATCCTAGAGGCCATTGATGCTGTGTATCAGCCTGATGGGGTTCTGGTGCTCATGGATCTGGGAAGCGCCGTGCTGAGCACCGAGATGGCCGTCCAGATGCTCCCCCCCGAGCAACAGTCCAAGGTGCTGATGAGCGAGGCGCCGATAGTAGAGGGTGCTATCGCTGCTGCAGTGGAGGCCTCCATCGGCAGCCCTCTGGAGAAGGTTGAAGCTGCTGCCTGTGCTGTAGTAAATATGCGGAAGGTGGCAGAGACAGCTCCACTCCCTCAACTGGAGGTCCCCGGTGCTCTTCTTCCAGAGATGCCCTACGCAAAGGAGATCACCCTCACCATCGTCAACGAGATAGGGTTGCATGCCCGTCCCGCAGTCCTCTTCGTTCAGGCCGCAGGTGGATTCCAATCCGATATCCAGGTGCGCAGCCTGATCAGGGGCGGCCCCGCCGTCAGCGCCAGGAGCATGTTTGGCGTGCTCAGTCTGGGCGCCCAAAAGGACCATCGGATCGCCATATCCGCCAATGGCCCCGACGCAGCGGAGGCTCTGGCGACGCTCCGCCAACTGGTGGAGAGCGGCTTTGGGGAGATGGAGCAGCCTCCAACCGCGCCGGTTAGAGCACCAGTTGCCCCAACATCTCAGGTGCCAGAGGTTGAGGTGACGCACTCTCTCGCATCTATGCGAAAGCTTCCGCAGAGGAAGGATCTAAAGCAGGGAGCCTGCGATGACGAAAGGTCTCGCTTCTTTGAAGCGAATCGTTATCACCAGGTCAAAAGCCAGCGAGACCTTTCGTCAGAGAGAGTGCGTCAGGTCAGTATGCAAGCTCCTATCGTAAAGGAGGGGACCATGCGGAGGTTGCAGGGGATACCAGCCTCGAAGGGGATCGCCATCGGGCTGGCCTACGTCTATCGGCCTCAGATATTGACGGTTGAGCGGCGGACGGTGGAGGATCCGAAGGCCGAATGGGAACGCTTCAAGGCGGCGGTCGAGCAGGCCAAAACAGAGATCGCAATCATCCGGGACAGGGCCATTGCCGAGGTAGGGGCAGCGGAGGCCGAGATCTTCACCGCCCATGTGCTTTTCCTAGAGGACCCTGCCCTGTTGGATCAGGTGCGGAGTCGAATCGAGGACGAACACTCCAATGCCGAGGCTGCCTTAGGTGAGGCGGTGAAGGGCTATGCTGAGCTCCTGCGGGGAATGGAGGGCGAGATCTTCCGTCAGCGGGCCGCCGACGTGGAGGATGTGGGCCGACGGGTGCTGAGGATTTTGTTAGGCGAAAGCGAGACGCCTTTAGCCGAGCTGTCGGAGCCTGTGGTGCTGATCGCCCATGACCTCACCCCTTCCGATACGGCACAGTTGGATAAAAGGCTGATCCTGGGTTTTTGCACTGCCATTGGCGGCACAACCTCTCACACCGCCATTCTGGCCCGCGGCTTGGGATTGCCTGCTGTCGTTGGGCTGGGCGAGGAGGTGCTGACCATCCTGAAGGGTGCACCCTTGATCATAGACGGTGAGACGGGCGTGTTGATGGTCAATCCGGACGAAGAAACCCTTGCTGCCTACCGGGACCGCCGGGAAAAGGCAGCCGCCCGAGAGGCAGCCATCAAGCTTGCCGCCCAGGAGCCTGCTTGCACCCGTGACGGCCACCGTGTGGAGGTGGTGGCCAACATCGGCGATGTGGACTCGGCCAAGATAGCCTTGGAGTATGGGGCCGAGGGGGTGGGGCTCCTGCGCACCGAGTTCCTCTACCTCGACCGCACCACCATGCCCAGCGAGGAGGAGCAATACGAAGCTTACCGGGCCATCGCCGAGCTCATGGGCCAGAGGCCGCTCATCATTCGCACCCTGGACATCGGTGGAGACAAGCAGCTCCCCTACCTCGACATCGGGGAGGAACTTAACCCTTTCCTTGGCTGGCGGGCCATCAGGCTCTGCCTGGGGAAAACCGACCTCTTCAAGGCCCAGTTGCGGGCCATCCTGCAGGCCGGCTATGGGCACAACGTCAAGGTGATGTTCCCCATGATCACTGACGTGGAGGAGGTGAGGCGGGCCAAGGCCCTCTTGGCCGAGGCCAGGGCCGAGCTGGAGGCATCGGACGTCCCTTTCGCCTCCAATGTGAAGGTGGGGATCATGGTGGAGGTTCCCGCGGCGGCCATGGCGGCCGACATCCTGGCCCATGAGGTGGACTTCTTCAGCATCGGCACTAATGACCTCATCCAGTACACCATGGCCTGCGACCGCACCAACGAGCGGGTCTCCTACCTCTACGAGCCCCTGCACCCGGCCATCCTGAGGCTGATAAAGGGGGTGATAGATGCTGCCCATAGGGAGGGGAGGTGGGTTGGTATGTGTGGGGAGATGGCTGGGGAGCCCTTGGCCATCCCCATCCTCCTAGGGTTGGGGCTGGATGAGTTCAGCATGAACCCTGCGGCCATCCCTGAGGCGAAGGCCATCATCCGCTCCTTGGGCCTGGCTGAGGCGGAGGGGATAGCCTCTGAGGCCCTCAGCCTGCCCAGCGCCGAGGAGATAAGGGCCTATGTCAAGGGGATGCTCCCCAGGTGGTGAAATGGTCGCGGAGGAGGGATGCCCGGATATATGGCCTTTGCGCCGATAACCGCTCTACTTTTGGGAGCGATCCTGATCCTGCTGCTGCCCAGAGCTAGGGCGATAGGCCCTAGGGAGCAGGGCGTTTTAGCCTTCCTAACAGCCAGCACCTCCTTTATCCTCTCCCTTGCCCTCTGGGAAGAGAAACCCCTGAGCTTTACCATCTCCCATTGGCGCCCCTTGGCCCAATTTGGGGGCGAACTGGCCTACCACATCGATGATCTGGCTCTCACCTTCGTTTTGTTGGCGACCTTCGCCAGCGTGGCGGCCATGCTCACCTCGTTGGACTTCCTCATCCATGAGGGGTCAGCTTATTTCTATATGGCGATCCTCACCCTCCTGGCCGCCGGCCTCAGCTCCTTCCTCTCGGCTAACCTGCTCACGCTGTATGTGAGTTGGGGTTTCCTCGATCTCTCCATCCTCTTCCTCATCGGCTTTCACGGCGGAAAGGAGAAGACGGCCCAAGACCTGACCAAAACGCTAGCGGCATCGCATCTGTCTGGCTTGGCCCTGATGACGGCAGCCCTGCGCCTCGGCCAAAGCATGGGGCAATCCGTCACCTTCCCTCTCCTCCTCGCGGCCCTGCTCCGCCTTGGGCTATATCCCCTCCACCTCTGGCTGCCAATTAACATGGAGAGGCCATCGCCGGCCGTTGCCCTGCTCCGCATCATCCCCACAAGCGCTGGCATGTGCCTCTTGATGCGCCTTTCTGCCCTCTCACCGCAGAGTCTGCCCCAGAGGGACGCGCTGTTGCTTGTGGGCAGCTTAGCCCTGGTGGCCAGCGCCCTCCTCCTCTGGCAAGGAGAGAAGTCGAGGGGATGGCCTTCCTATCTGCTCGTTAACCAGGTTGCTTACGCGGTCTTAGCCATGGCCTTAGACGCATCCCCTCGGGGGATCATGGCCGCTTTGTTGCAGACGGTGAATCTAGTCCTCGCCTGGAGCATCCTCTTCTTGAGGAGGAGGTCAGGTAACGAAACCTCTCCCCGTTTACTGTTGGATTATTGCATTCTCCCTAGAACGAAACCTCTCTCCGTTTGCTATCGGAGTATTTGCTCTCCCCACTTACGCATTCGCTCATATTTTTCGGAGAGAGGTTTCGTTCGTCATAAACTCTCTCATATTTTCCGGGGAGAGGTTTCGTTAAGTTGGGTAGGGGAGAGGGTCATCCTGAGCATGGCCGTCGCCTCGTTGCTTGGGCTGCCCCTCACCCCGGGCTTCCCCGCCCGCTGGCTCCTCTATGGATTGGCCTTCGAAGGGGGGCACAGGCTCCTCATCGTCGCTGGCGTGGCAGCCAACCTCATCACCGCAGCGCCTTTGCTCGATACCCTCTTCGGTGACGCACTCCCTCGCCTTAAAGGTATCACATTAGAGAAAGGGCGAGATGACGAAACCTCTCGCCTTAAAAGGTATTCAATAAGAGCGGGGCGAGAGGTTTCGTCAGAGAGTGCGTCAAGTCAGGAGGAAGGAAAGCGCGATAACAAAACCTCTCCCCGTTTACTGTCGGAGTATCGTATTCTCCCTAGAACGAAACCTCTCTCCGTTTGCTATCGGAGTATTCGCTCTCCCCACTTACGCATTCTCTCATATTTTTCGGAGAGAGGTTTCGTTCGTTATATATTCTCTCATATTTTCCGGGGAGAGGTTTCGTCAGAGGTGGGCCTGCTGGGTTTAGGCTTGCTGGCTGCCCCTCTCCTCCTCTTTGGACTCATCCCCTCGGCGCTCCCCATAAAGGTGCTGGGTGGCGGGGTCTGGCTCCCCTCCGTAGACGAAGATGTGGCTGCCTGGAGCCTCGCTCTGCTTTTGCTTCCCCCACTCGGGGGCTATCTTCTCCATCGCCGGGGACGAGTCCTCGACCACATCGGCCTTATCTTGAGAAAGCTCTGCGCTGTTATAAGCTTGGAATGGCTCTACCGTTCCCTGTGGTGGCTCTCCCTCAAGGCTGGCAACGTCCTCCAGGGCGCCATGGGCGCCATCGAGGGGGAACGCTGCCTTGGCTGGCTGCTCCTCTCCGCCTTCGTGATCGCCTTGCTCTTGCTCGGTGAGTGACTATGCCATTATTGACCCAGATCTTGGAGTTTTTATCCTCTCTATCAATGAGGCAGATCATCGCCGGCTTGCTCTTCACCTCCAGCACCATTGCCATCATCGAAGCTTGGCTCCTCTCCCTGCCGGCATTGCTGGGCCAGTATGTGCTCATTGGATTGTTGTTGAGCAGGTTCGTTCGCCCTGAAATGGCCATGGCCAAGGCCATAACTGGTGGGGTGAGTTGCCTCATCCTTCTCCTGACGGCGTGGCACGCTGGTTGGCGAGGCGGCCCAGGGGTCAAAGCCGTCCCTGAACCTTTCCGCCTCTTCGTGGTCGTCTTGGCGGGGATCGCTGCCTACGGCCTGTTCGTGACCTACCCCCTCCAGGGCGTGGCGGAGGAGATCAACTTCGCTTGCTACTGGCTGGCCCTGATGGGCTTCCTGGCGGTGGCCTTGAATAGGGAGCCCCTCCCAGTGGGGCTTGGCCTTTTGACCTTTAAAAGCGGCTTCGAGGTGCTCTATGCTACCCTTGAGGGGAGCCTGACCGTAGCCTGGCTTCTGGCGGCGGTGAACATCCTCGCCTCTTTGGCCATCGCCTACCTGGCCTCGATGCGGTGGGAGGAGCCATGAGTCCCCTACTCCTAATCCTCATCCCCCTGGTGATGGCCCCCCTGGCTTATATCTTGCGCCGTTTGCTGCCCCTCGCCGCTCTCCTCTCGGCGGCGACGACCTTGGCGATGATAATGCTCTGCCTCGAGATCCCCCTTGGTGCGTCAGCACAGGTTCTGGGGCGGGAACTGGCCCTCGACCCCCTGAGCCGATCCGCCCTCTTCTTCCTCCTGGCCCTGGCTACGGCCTCCCTCTCCTATGCCTGGCCGATACCTCAGGGGCAACTCTTCCCCTCCTTCGTGCTCCTCGTCCTGGCCCTCCTCATCGGGGCAATCATGATCCGCAACTTTCTCATCGCCGTCCTGCTCCTGGAGATGGCGGCCATCATCGCCGTCTTTCTCATCCAGGGCGACAGGGGAGGCTCGACAGGGGCTGCTTTGGGATACCTGATCGTGACAATGGTGGCCGCGCCACTCCTCCTCCTGGCCTCCTGGCTTTTCGACCTCTATGCCCTCCACCCCGAGGATCTGACCCCCATCCGCTACATCGTCACCCTCTTGGCCCTGGGCTTCGGCCTCCTGCTGGCCGCAGTGCCCCTTTACCCTTGGTTGCCAGCCATCGCCGCGGAAGCCCCGGCCATGGTCACCGCCCTGGTCGTGTCCATCATCGAACCGGCTATCCTCTTCCAGCTCTTGAGTCTCTTTAGCCGCTTCCCTTGGCTGATGACGGAGTCCCAGGCCCCCTTGATCATGATCGTCGGTGGCCTGCTGACAGCCCTCGTTGGCGGCATCATGGCCTTCTCGCAGGGCGACCTCGGCCGCCTGCTGGCCTATTCGGCCATCAGCGATCTGGGCTGCATCCTTGTGGGCCTGGGGATGGGCTCGACCTCAGGGGTGGCAGCAGCCCTCCTGCACGTCGTCAACCGTTCCATCTCGGTTCTTCTAGGCTCCATGAGTCTGGGGGCGATCCGCCATTGTCTGCCCACCGACTCCTTCGCCGACCTTGGCGGTGTGGCGAGGAGGATGCCCTTCACCACCATGGGCATTATCGTCGCGGGGCTAGCCTTGGGCGGCTTCCCCCCCTTCAATGGCTTCGCCAGCCGCTGGCTTATCTACCACGCCGCCATGGAGCAGGATCCAACCAGCGCCTATCTGCTGATATTGGCCAGCGGGTGCGTGATCCTCGGCCACGTGAGGGCCATACGCGCCCTCTTCAGCGCACCGAAGGGTGCCAAGATAGAACGGGAGCCCTGGGCCGCGGCGGCGATGATCGTTGCTTTAATCATCCTCTCCCTGGCCATGGGGCTCTATCCCCAACTCGCGCTGGAGCCTATCTTGGCGCTGGTCGAGGGAGTCGGCCTCGCCCGTTGAGGAGCAACGAATATTGGACTTGACAAAAAGGGGATCTGGCCTATAATTTTGGTCAAAATATCTGGTAGTCTTCCCCTCTGGTGTTGGTGGTCTTATAGGGAAAAGGGCTCTTGAAGCCACGAGGCGGAGGCAGCAGCTTGTTGCCGGGCAAGGGCGAGAACAGGATTTCGCTGAGGTTTCGACGGTGAGGCTTCGGCTTGAGGGCCCTTCGGGCTTGAGCCCGTTCGGGTGAACCCTCAAGGGCGAAGCCTCAAGCCCGAAGGCTCAGCCGAACCGCTCAATCGAGGCGTTCTCGCCTCCCTTTTGAAAGTTTTCTACCTCATCAACATCCAAGACGATAAAGGAGCACCGTAGGTTTATGAGACGTAGGCAAAAGGCGCAGATGTTTATCCCAAGCGAAGAGACCTTTCCTAAGACGGCCGATGCAGTAGTGATTGGTGGCGGAATCGTCGGCACCGCCACAGCCTTCTGGCTTTCGAGGGCCGGACTGGACACCGTGGTAGTGGAGATGCGTGATGGGTTGTCGACGCTGACCACCGCTGATTCCGCTGAATGCTTCCGCGCCCAATTCACTGAGCCAGCCATGGTAGCCTTGGCGAAGCCAAGCATCGAGATGTTCGAGAACTTTGCCGAGCTGATTGGTATCCCTGGGTATGATATCTCCCTCCATCAACAAGGTTACCTGTTTATGACGGACGACCCGGGAATGGTGAATGAATTGAAGGCCGCGGTTGAGACCTATCATCGCCTTGGCGTGGAGGACGTGGAGTTCCTCACCGGCGATGAGGTGTGTGCCTGTTTCCCCTTTGTCTCGCCCGGAGTGGTGGCGGCCAGCTTCCGCCAGCGCGATGGCTGGCTGTCAGCCCACG
>Ga0315314_1000681_pt1 | contig 34737 bp, 53 predicted proteins | sample TDP9_MG_FD_203631 | JGI IMG/M metagenome (GOLD analysis project Ga0315314, IMG submission 203631) | Freshwater sediment microbial communities from Lake Towuti, South Sulawesi, Indonesia - TDP9 | ecosystem: Environmental > Aquatic > Freshwater > Lake > Sediment | place: Indonesia: South Sulawesi... | reverse complement strand
CCTCCACAATAAAAGGGTGACCGGAGTAGGTGGAAGGCTTGCGTTGATAAACCGCAACAAACTCCGGGTTCAGCTCCTTCAGTATCCCAGCCTCCAAAAGTTCCTCACCTAAGGGAGAGAGGCAACTTGCGTCAGGAGGAAGAAATCCCTTAAACCTCTTCATCATCTGTACGAGTCTCACAACCTCATCCGGCATTAACTTTTTCGGATCCTGCGTTCTGATAAATCCAGCAACCTGTAATATACGAAGGGAGATACTCCCCTGGACATTGGGAAAGTGGGTCCTCATGAAATCCAGCATGTTCCGACAGTCGGTGACGTTCGTGAGGCGCTGAATAGTCTCAACATCCACTCCCTTAGGAAATTCTTTGAAGGACTGCATCGTTTGCACGAGTCTCACAATCTCGTCGAGCGTCAGCTTTTTTGGATCCTTCGTTCTGATGAATCCAATGAATTCCAAAAAGCTCAGGGAGATGTTTTCACCGACTCTGTGAAAGTGGGTCCTCATGAAATCCAGCATGTTCCGACAGTCGGTGACGTTCGTGAGGCGCTGAATAGTCTCAACATCCACTCCGTAGGGATGTGGAAGCGTTTCTTTTGGGGGAGGCGGCATTTTCGTGGTGACGCGGGTGAACCTATATAGGAATCCTTTAGGATCAACGAAGGCGATGTTGGCGTAGGGGTTTACCACCGCGGTCTGTTTCAAGTATTCTAAAATCTTGGGCATAGCCCTAACGTAGTCTCCCTCGAGGCAAAATTCAACCACCGTTCCATGCCATTGATCCTTATTTACGTGAATCTTACGATCTAGGATGACGGGTCGGTTTCTTTGAATGTCTATCATTAGCTTGTACTCGTAAATCTTGGACGTACCTGCGCTTGAGGCAACATAAGCAGGTTTGTGGGTAGTGATTTGTCCGTAGAGAATGGCCATTTTTCCTCCGAGACCAAAGGTGCCTCGAGCTTGTTTCAGTTTGAACTTTGAGCCAAACAAAACCTGGCCGAACGCAGACGGTATGTGGCGGGCGGGTATGCCTGATCCATTATCCATAACCCTCAACCTATAAATGGTGGCCTCAGAACCTGACCCCCCCTCAGCGGATAATCGTATGTAGATTTCAGGAAGAATGCGAGTCAGGTCTGAGGCGTCCAAGGCGTTTTCCATGAGCTCTCTCACCGACGCAAAGATTGCCCTAGCCGGGTTAGTGAAGCCAGCTATGTCTCGGTTACGATAGAAAAAGTCGGCAGGGCTGATTTCTTCAAAGGTTACCACTACTCAGTCGCCTCTCTTGATACTACATGATAAGCACAACGTTCAGCTATTGCTTTTTCTATAGAACCACTAGCTGAAATCGGTGAAAAATCATTAGAGCCCGATAGCATGTGAACACATCAATTTGCAGTTTTCTTTCTATTTTAATTTTATTTCGTTTCATTTTTGAGTTCAATATTGTAAAAATGAACGCTCCGCTGTTCCTCGTCTTGACCATGCGATACGGTTTTGTGATCACAACCTGGACCTCAGGAAGGCATTCCAGTTTCCCATAGCTCCATCTTCTTTTTCTTTAGTTCTCTCCTCTTTTTATGCAGAAAACGGTATACGGTGCTGTGTTGGCTTCCCCTCATCAACATCTGAATCGCTTCACTCGCCGCTTCGGCTTGATCCATATTTCCGATGATGGAGATGGTGTGTCCATACACAGAGATGTTAGCGTCGGTCAATTCCTCTATAATCCTTCTGGTTTTCCCCTCTTTCCCAATGACTCTACCTTTTAACCGCTTCATGTCTGACGGGGACCTCCCCACAACCTCTCGTAGGTCGATAACCTTTAGCATGGCTTCATCATCTTTGAGCAGTTTGAAGGCACGTTCAGGGGAAAAGCCCCTTCCAATGGCAGTGATCACCTCTTTTGACCTAAAGAGAAGGGAGGGATCTTGCGCTGTGGGGTTCAATGTGACTACGATATCGCCGGTTTCACTATCGATTTGAAGCTTCACGGAGAGCCTTTTCTCGATGTTTCCCTTTACGCAACCCTCAGGACCTATCAAGGCACCGATGCGATCTCGCGGAATCTTAACGTACACGCTACCCCCCGACACTCGTAACCCTCCTGTACATTTCCTCCACCGACAACACGTCCACGTTTAGCCTCTTGAAGTATCGATACAGATTTTCTAGATCTCTTCGCAGGAATCGATCAGCCATGGGGTGTTTTAGGGGTACGGCTTGTGAAACATCAAACAAAATGGGTTTACCCCTCCATATCATGATGTTGTATTCGCTTAGGTCGGCATGCACGAGTTCCGCCTTTTGATAGAGCTTCTTCACAGAGGTTAGAAGTTGACGATAAATTTGCTTGGGATTTTTGAGGGAGCTCTCCCTCATGAGGGGGGCACTGACTCCGTTTTTTCCGATAAACTCCATCACCAGAACGTTCTTTTCAACATCAATAGGCTTGGGGACCCTGACCCCCGCCTCTAGGGCACGTTGCAAGTTCTTAAACTCTTTTTGAGCCCAAACGTAAACCAGAGAACGGGTGTCTCGCCGAACATGAGCGAATCGTGGGTCTCCTTCGATGTAGAGGAGCATGCCTTTCCTAAACTCGGCTGAAACCGTAAGATAGATCTTGATGGCGAGCTCCTTCCCGTTAGGGTCTTTACCCCAATAGATTCGAGCTTCCTTTCCGGCTTTCACAGCTCCATAAATCTCATCGATCGTCCTTTTGTTCAAAAGGTTATAGACAGTCATGAGCGTGGAGCGATCAAAAACTTCTTCTAAAACCGCTCGATCGGACGTAAAGTCTTTAATCAACATCTTATCCCTTTTTTCCACTACTCGAAGCCGACGATCTAAGCGCTTCCTTATACTTTTTTGACGTGTAGCTTTGCTTCCCATAGTTATACCAGTTCTTATTTAATTTACGTCACCCTTGTTTAAAAGGGGTTTGACTTCATCCTTTATCGGAGAGTGCTTAGATAAAGGAACGGTATAATAAAAAGTAGAAACCAGCATTGAAGTACCACAATTCTGAGCGAGGAAGACATGATGATAGAGTGGTTAAAACAGGGCAAAGCAGAAGAAGCCAATCGAGTTCTTGGGAAGATAAGTAGAGAAAACTCTGAGCTTTTAGCGCGCGATATCGATAAAAACACATTAGGAACATAATATAGATTATTCTACCTGAAGGTTGAATTTGCTTGTGTTTTTCCCATCCCTTCATTATTTGATCAAAAGCTTCTTTCGATAATTTACAAGACGAACCGTTGCGTAGCCTTAAACTCTTTACAACGATTCAGCCCAAGCTCCCCATCCAGGGCAACCTGTAAGCTAAGGGGTGGCAGGAAGTCGAGCCTCCTAGGCAGCGCGCAACCACGAGGTTGGAGTTCATAGTTTAAGGCTGAACGACGCACTCATTGAATATTTATAGAAACCATCAAGATTTAGTACAGTGAGTAAGCCTAAGATGAAGGGATTTAGTTGAGCCTTAACCTGAGTGGCGGTGTTCTGGTGATGGTGCCTACGTTGAACGAGGAGTTAGGCATAAGAAGGGTTCTGGAAGACATACCTAAAGGTTCAGTGGTTTTGGTTGTCGACGGTGGCAGTACAGACAAGACCATCGAAGTGGCTAAGCAATATAGGGCTATAGTGATAGAGCAGAGGTTCGGGAGGGGTAAGGGTTGTGGTGTAAGGACAGGGATGGAGTATTTTCTGAGCACCGACTACGACATCTTATGCATAATTGATGGTGACGGAAGCAATGATCCTAGAGAGTTGCCAAAGATGATTGAGGCCCTTGAGAACGCAAACGCTGAGGTTGTGCTTGGTTCAAGAATAAGGGGGAAAAGAGAAAAAGGCGTAATGGATCCGTTCACAATCTTCTCCAACCTGATTGTGTCACTACTTCTTGGATTGAGGTTCCTTAGAATTTTTACAGATGTGCAAACGGGTTATTGGGCATTCAGCAGGAAGGCGATTGAAACTCTTTACCCAGACCTGAAGGCCAAGGGATTCGAGATAGAGATGGAAATTTTTGTGTTAACATTTGGTGCCGGGCTGAAATGCATTGAGGTACCTGTGATATATAAGAAACGATTGGGTAAAACAAAGTTTCGTCTCTCTTTGCGTTTCAGAAACTTCGGTTACCTAGTTTACTACTTATTGCGCTCTCTTTGGGCATGAGAATAGAGACAATCAATGTCTGTCCAAGCGGTGCCGCTTGAGGTTCAAACTGTTGTAATTATCACGTAAATTAGGCCCAAGGCGGCTGTCAAAATCGCATCCCATATAAACATTTCCTTCAGCCCCCTTGGATAGAGGTTAAGGTCAACCTTCTTAACTGAGAAAGGGTATAGCGGTCGGCAAGGCCTTGTAAGAAAGTCAACGACGAAATGGCTTAGTCCACAGCTGAATGCCAGTAGAAACAGGTGAGGACAGACAACTTTTACAACCAGGGATCCTGATAAGACGAGGACAAGGCCTACAAGTTCATGGAGCGGTGAACGCGATTCCACTCCAAACCTTCCGGTTCTAAACGCCTTTTCTAGATGTGGAATATGATCAAAATCGGGGAAAACTGAAAACAAAACGCCGATTGAAATGCTTGGTATAGAACTAATTCCAAAAAGCTTGGCTAGCAGCAGGCCTAAAAAGGCGTGAAAGATTATGTTCATGGTTGACCTCTACTATTAAAGCCTTTGGTCGTGACGACTTTAGACATATCCTTTAGGCGAGAAGTATGTCTAAAACGTCCAGCGTACGTAGCGGTTGATCAAGCTTCACTTCATAGCGCGAATTGGCAACCAGAAGTGGAACCCTCATTTCTGCTGCGTGAAGACCACCATGTGATCCTCTATGGGGTGGCGTCTCTGGCATAAGGTCCCAACCCATCCGAGAGTTGATGATCAAGTCTCCCGAGCGCTGGCTTTCAAAGATCTGTGAAACTTGAACTGGCACGTCCGGAAATTCGGCTTCGCATGTGGCTGAGAGCCACTCTCGATCGTCTAACCACTCTCCATATGCGATCTTTCCATCTTCGACGATGGAGGCGTAACCCAGAGGGTCTTCTCCTTCGATAACATCGTAAGAGTACTCATTTCGGCCCTTTTTCCTTACTATTCCGTGTCCGTCGTGAGAGTACGCGTGGAAGGTGGTCTTGTTTTCAGCGACGAAAACATGTTGCACTGGTAACAGGTGGCTCAGAAGGTCTATAATGTTTACACGTCCCGTTCGAATCTTGTAGTTTTCAAGATCCTCTAACTTTGCTTTTCGCCGCCAATCATGCTTTATGTACTGGAGTGGAAGGGCTTTCTCTTCCGCACCCTCTGCAGCCAAGTAGACGTGAGCCATTCCGTTTCCACTTACGGCGACCGTGGCATCAAACTCGCCCAGACCCTGAAGAAACGTTACTGGAAAGGCGCGAACGTCTAAACCAACTGTGGTCAGGAATTTTCCAAGATCGAAGTGCAGGCTTGTGGGACGAAGCCCATGATCTGAACCGATCACAATTGAGGTTTCGTCGTAGAGTTTCAAGTCGATGAGAGTCTTAGCCATGTGGCCGATTTGTTTGTCTACGTTCTGGACGGCGTGGCGTACATTTTCGGAGAGGGGCCCGTGTTCGTGGCTGACTTCATCGACGCCAGGCATATAAACTGCTGAGAAGGTGGGTGGCTCAGACGGGAGTTTCATCCCACGTATTAGGGTAGAGCACCTGTAAACCATTTCGAATGTACGTGCTGCAAGGGTGTCTACATGTTCCCAAGTGAAAGCTCTAAGGGGGCCGAAGACCTTGGCCATCACATTAGCTAGAGGAGGATAAATGAACTTTGCTCCCCTCGTTATGGGCTCAAAGATGGCGGCTGTGGTGAAGTCTTTCAGTCTTTCAAATATGGTTTTAATCTCGCCGGTCATGTCGGCATTCATTGCAAAGGCTTCTGGACCCACGTAGTCACGTTCAAACTGAAGCCAAGCCAGAGGACCGTAGTCCTGATAGCTGTTTCTGTTTCTGTCAAACCATCGGATGCCGGGCATGTTGAGGGGTCCAGGAAATGCTCCGGTCAAAAAAGGGGCGTGAGCCGGTCCAGTTGTGGACGGAAAAACGGTTACAGCGTTTTTTACAATTAGACCTCTTTTCGCCACGTGCTTCTCTATATTTGGTAAAAATCCCTGACTCAACATTTCATAAAAGACATCCGCTCTAGCGCCATCAACAAGGATAAACACGGATGGCAAGTATCCCCACGTTATTAACATTAGTTATACAGCAATTTAACATTTTGCTTATGTAAAAAGAGATTCATCTTCCTTATTTTCCATTGTTTCGCTGGGGCAAAGGTTAACGGATATGAAGTCTATACTCGTGGAGGAGCGCAAACTGGAAAGAATGACTAAGAGAGCAAAATGCGCGCGCACGAGCGCGAATAGCATGTGTCATGTTCCTAATGTGTTTTTATCGATATCGCGCGCTAAAAGACACCGCCAGCCTCTCACGAGATGGTGATGTATCCGCTCTTTCTTAGCCAGTCGGCCTGACCCCTCGTGTATCGCCAGATAATGTCGCCTCGTTTATCAGATTGGAAGTCCCATGGGGAAACGAGGACCACATCCCCTTCTCTTATCCAAACCCTCCTCTTCATCTTGCCTCGAATCCGACAGAGACGTTCGTGACCATCCTGACACTTCACCAAAACCCTGTCAAAACCTAAGAGCCGCACGGCTATGCAGAGCACATCATTCGCAACTGGAAGAACCACATCCTTGATTTCTCCCTCGCTAATGACCTTCTTTTTCCCCAAAGAGCCACCTCAACGACTCCATCTCCTACAAGAGAAAGAAATCTCCCTTAAATACCTTGAGAGGTCTCTTCCTACATTTTGACGATTTGTGCGTGAGGGACGCCTGAAATCTTTAAAACTGCCTCGGGATGAACCAGTCCCCTCGCAATGGCCTTCTCAACGACGTTTTGTCCAATCATGTTTACGATCGTAGACTGCCTCATGAGGTCGATGGCCTCGTCCACACTCACCTTTGACCCTTTGTAAAATTCTTCCCTCACCTCAAAAACGATCTTGCCCTCCTTAAGGATTTTCCCCAGCAGTTCAGCGTCGCAAGTCGCGAGAAGCACGCACCGACCCCACTTTCGCACCTTTACGTACACTTCCAAGACCAAGCACTTTTACACGGGTCTTATGGACGACTTTGCCCCGCACGCCTCGCATACTAGGAAATGGAAGCGTCTCTCTTTTACGATTATTGTATCCGGGCGCTTACAAATGGGGCACATCACGAACTCGTCAGCGTATCTTTTGATTAGTCGTTCGAGGGTGTCGTGGGGAAATTTCCCCTGGAAGATCGCTCGCGTCCCGTCTATGTTTCCGGCGGTAGCCATCTCTCTAGATAGAAACCTCAACACTTGATGAGGGTCTCGATTAAGGACGTCACAAATTTCCTTAAAGTTATGAAAGATAGTCCGCATGCCAATGGTAAAGCAACGAGGCTTGGGAATATCGAATCGCTTCCACTCAAATACCTTGGGAGGAAGCTTCGAATACGCACGCTTTAACATCTCCTCATAGTCCAGCCCCATTGCCCAACGCCTCATACGTCTTCTAATTAAGCCACCCCTTTAAGGTGAATCTTCTCACCTAATAGTATAGCGGTTCTCCTCTATAAGATTCACGAAACTCTACGAGTTCTTCGGCTTGATCAAGGGTAGGCGCGGAAAATTGCTGGGATAAATGAACAAAGCTTAAAGAAAGGAACCTAAGATTACTTTAGTTCTAGGTGAAAAACCGTGGCTAGGTCCTTTGTACATCCCTACATACCGAATTCTGTTCCGGAAATGAAAAAGGAAATGATGAGGCAGATCGGCATCCAGAATATCGAGGAGCTTTACGCTGATGTCCCCCAAAAGTTTAGGCTAAAGAGGAGGCTGAGTCTACCGAGGCCAGCGACGGAACACGAGGTGAGAAGACGCGTTGAAGACCTCTTATCGAAGAACAAGACCCAGAAAGACATACCCATGTTTTTAGGCGCGGGTTGCTGGCCCCACTACGTGCCCGCAGTCGTGGAAGCCGTCACTCAACGGGCAGAACTCCTTACCTCGTACACCCCGTACCAGCCAGAGATTTCTCAGGGGATGTTGCAAGCCCTTTTCGAGTATCAAAGCATGATCTGTGAAGTCGCTGGGATGGAGGTAGCTAACTGCTCCATGTATGACTGGTCCTCTGCGCTAGGCGAAGCCGTCCGTATGGCCTCTCGGTTGACCCATCGAACCGAAGCGCTCGTTCCAAAAATCCTTCATCCCGAAAGGGCTGCAACACTCCAAACGTACATCGAGCCGATAGGGTTACGAATCAAACCCGTAGGTTATGATTCAGAGACTGGACAGCTCGATTTAGAAGACTTGAAGGCGAAGATTTCGGAAAACAGCGCCGCAGTGTATATCGAAAATCCAACGTATCTTGGCTTCATCGAAACTCAGGTTGAGGACATCGCCAAAGAAGCCCATGACCATGGAGCGCTGTTTATCGTTGGAGTTGACCCCACCTCGCTCGGTGTCCTGGAACCACCAAGTGAGTACGGGGCGGACATCGTGGTGGGTGAGGGACAGCCCCTCGGAAACCCCATGAACTATGGAGGACCGTTGCTCGGCATACTCGCTTGCCGAGACGACATGACGTTGATCCGGCAGATGCCCGGTCGCATGATCGGCATGACCACCACTTTAGACGGAAAAAGGGTGGGGTTCTGTATGGCTCTGCAAACTAGGGAGCAACACATCAGGAGAGAACGGGCGACATCCAACGTTTGCTCCAACGAAGCCCTGTGCGCCGTTGCGGCCGCGGTTTACTTGGCCTTGCTTGGGCCTCAGGGCTTGAGGGAGCTGGGGGAGGCCATCATGGTTAGGGCGCGTTATGCCATGCAACTCTTGGCGGAAATAGAAGGAGTGAAGGCTCCTGTGTTTAAGTCAGTGCACTTCAAGGAGTTCACGGTGAACTTTGATCAAGCGGGAAAGACCGTTCGGGAGGTGCACGAAGGGCTTCTGCAACGTCAAGTTCATGGAGGAAAAGATATCGTAAGGGAGTTTCCTGAGTTAGGCGAAACCGCCCTCTACTGCGTCACGGAAATACACTCCAAGAAGGAGATTGATCGCCTCGCCCAAGCCTTGGAGGAAGTCTTGAGGGAGGGATCCTAAATGTTTAGGCAAGCTCGCTGGGATGAGCCAGTTATTTTCAAACTTGGGCAGCGGGGACGAAGGGGACACCTTGTACTCAGGGTAGAAGAGGAAATTAAGCGGGCAGTGGGCGATGTGAAGGCTGGCTTGCCAGAGAAGCTGCGAAGGAAAACACCTCCACAACTGCCGGAGCTTTCTGAGGTGGAGGTATTACGACACTACACCCGTTTGTCCCAAATGAATTACGGTGTCGATCTGGGATTCTACCCGCTGGGAAGCTGCACGATGAAATACAACCCCAAAGTCGACGAAATCCTCGCAGGACTGCCTACGATAACCTCGATTCATCCATATCAAGACGAGAGAACAGTTCAAGGTATCCTAGAAATCATCTATACGCTGTCTCGATGGCTGGCGGAAATCACCGGAACCCATGAGGTGAGCTTGCAGCCAGCCGCCGGCGCCCACGGAGAACTCCTAGGAACCCTAATCATGCGGGCACATCACAGATTTAACCAAGAACTAGAAAAGAGAACTGAGCTCATCGTGCCTGACTCAGCACACGGCACAAACCCCGCAAGCGGAATCATGGCAGGATTCAAGATCGTGGTGGTTCCTTCCGACGATGACGGTTGCGTTGACCTTGAGGCGCTGAAGGCAGCGGTTTCAGAACGCACCGCTGGCCTGATGCTAACAAACCCCAATACCCTTGGGATTTTCGAGAAAAACATCGAGGAAATCGCCAAGATCGTTCACGAGGCGGGTGGACTGCTGTATTACGATGGGGCGAATCTGAACGCCGTCCTCGGGAAGGTGAGACCCGGAGACATGGGATTCGACATTGTTCACATAAACATACATAAAACGTTTGGAACTCCTCATGGTGGGGGAGGACCTGGAGCAGGTCCTGTGGGAGTGTCGAATGAGCTAGAAAGATTTCTGCCGGTTCCTAGGATCGCCTTCGATGGTAAAAGTTACTACTTGGACTATGAGAAGCCCTACAGCGTTGGAAAAATCAAGGGATTTTACGGAAACGTGGCGGTCCTACTAAAGGCATTCGCCTATATCTTGACCCTAGGCGCAGAGGGATTAGAGGAAGTCGCGGAGATTTCCGTGTTAAACGCCAACTACATTATAGAGAAATTGAAGAGAATTCGCGGCTACGAACTTCCCTACGCCCAAGAGCGACCGAGGAAGCATGAGTGCGTTTTTAGTGCGAAAACCATGTATAAAGAAACGGGAGTACGCGCGCTTAACATCTCCAAGAGGATTTTGGATTATGGCGCCCACGCGCCAACAACTTACTTTCCCCTCATCGTTGAGGAGGCGCTGATGATTGAGCCCACCGAATCGTATGAGAGGGAGGAGCTAGATCGATTCATTGAAATAATGAAGAAGGCGTCTGAGGAGGCGTACACAAATCCCGAAGGCATCTTAGAGGCTCCACAAAACACGGCCATAACGCGATTAGACGAGACAAAAGCGTCTCACCCAAAAACTATGGCTTTGAGTTGGAGGATGCACCTAAAAAGAACTAAGCTCTAGGTGTCTTTGTTCAAATATCGAAACTTTGACCAGTTTAATGCATTGCAAAGCCCACAATCTTATTAGGATGAGCAACAATCTTGATTTCAAGTTTACAATAATATCTTAGTGAGGCGTGAGAATTGACAGACCTAGAAAATAGGGTGCGAAAAGCGGCAGAAAAATTGGTGGACCCCGAAACCGGTTTGACGTTTGGTAAAATGAAAATGATCACCGACGTGAAGGAGCAAGAGCCTGGTGTAGTAAAGATCGACTTTGTACCCTCGAGTCCCTATTGCCCAATTGCCTTCAAGCTCGCCTTGGACATCAAGAAAGCGGTCACAAGTATCGAGGGAGTCAAAAAAGCGCTGGTCTACTGCCACGGCCACACCATGGAAGAAGCCATCAACAAAATGGTCAACAAACCGTAGAAACGAAAAAGCACGGTGATAAATCATATTTTGTGTGGCTATACATTCGGTAGGCGATCGCAAATGAAGATTACGGTTAAGTTCTTCACTGAACTTCGGGAGTTAACCGGGAAGAAAGAGGAGGAGATAGAGTTGCCAAACGCCATCACAGTGGCAGATTTGCTGAACCTCCTTTCGAAGAGACACGGTCGAGGATTCACCAACTACGTGTATAACGAGAAGGGGAGGGTGAGAGGCCACCTACAGTTTCTAGTCAACGGCAAGAGCATAATAACCCTACAGGGATTCGAAACAAGATTAGAGGAAGGAGACAGCTTCGCCATCATACCACCGGTGGGCGGAGGCTAAAACGAGAAAATTCAGGAATAAACAGCTAGAATCCATCAAAATTCTAACAGTCAGTTCCAAGTCACCCATACAGAGAAGTAAGAAGTTGATCATCTTCTGACTTCCGCTTCCAGATACGTTTGAAGCGCCTCCACCACTCGAACGTCCATGAATCTACCCAGCAAAAACTCGTTACCCTTTATCACCATAGGCTTGTAAGCAAAGTTCCTCCCTATCCATGAGTTCCCCTTGCCCCTTTCATCAATGAGAACCTTCCCCTCCCAACCCATCCAAGCCCTATTCCTTTCGAACGAAACCCTTCTCACCAACTCCGACATTCTTCGACTCCTCTCCCTAATCTCCTGATGGGGAAGCCGATCCATTTTTGCCGCGGACGTATGCGGCCTTGGAGCAAACTTGGAGATGTTAACGACATCGGGCTGAATCTCTTTGACAAGCTCCATTGTTCGCTCGAAACTCTCCGAACTTTCTCCGGGAAAGCCGCAAATAACATCCGTGGCTATTGTGATGTTTGGAATTTCCCTTCTAAAGGAGGAAATGATGGTTTTAAAGTCGTCTACTGAGTAGAAACGATTCATAAGCTTCAACACTTCATCGTCTCCGCTTTGAACTGGCAGATGTAAAAACTTGAAAACCTTCTCGTCTTTATAGGCTTCAACTAAATCGTCTAATAGCTCCAGCGCATGATTGGGGGTCATCATGCCCACACGAACGAAAAACTCTCCTTTGATTTTGCAAACCTCCGTCAATAAATCCGCGAGGTTAGTGGCGATGTCCCTTCCATAACAAGCCGTATCTTGAGAAGTCAGCCATATTTCCCTAGCACCCAAGGCCAAATCGTGTTCTATCCTTTTAACCACCTCATTGATTGAATAACTTCTTAAGCGACCCCTGGCAAAGACGACGCAACAGTAAGAACACGACCCTCGGCAACCATAGCTGATGGGCATAATCCCAACAACCCTATTTATGGGAATCTTGGGAAGGTCAAGATTGGGCTTGGAATTCTTCTTTAACGCAACAACTTTTTCTCCGCGATCCACTCTACGCACAGCATCCACGATTTCAGAGCCTGGAGCCGGTCCCAAGACGCCATCGAACTTCACCTCAGCCTTTAACCTATTGAAATTTATAAGGGGGAGACAGCCGGTTATAAGGATCCTCTTGCCCCTTGGAGCCCTCCTTAAGATTTCTATTATCCGATTTTCGGTGGGTGTCTTCACCGCGCAGGTGTTGTAGATTAAGACATCCGCATCGCCTTCGCCTTTTACAATTTTATAGCCATCCCTAGTTAAACAACCAGCCATACATTCTCCGTCAGCAAGGTTTGTGGGGCAACCAAAACTCCTAACGTAAACCCGTTTAGACCCTTCCATCATCAGGTTCTGTCCGCCTATATATTTGAACAATTATGAGACCTTAAGCAAACTAGTGTCACGCTTTTAATCGTATAAGGGGAAACATAAAGATTCCGAAAAATTCCTCTTTTACATGAAACAGCAACAAGCCGGATGCAAATAAGAGAAAGTTTTATAAGGTTTTGGTTCTTCCTATTTGAATCATATTTTATTTTAAATATAACAAGATATAATTGTAAACGTTGGTTGTTTTGGTTTGCGGGGGGATATAGATGAAGCTGATTACGCTGTATCTTCCTGAGCCGTACATTCGGGCGCTTGATCAACTGGTGAATGAAAAGTATTATCCAAACAGGGCTGAGGCTATTCGGGTGGCAATTCGAGATCTCCTCAACGTGGAGGCTTGGGAGAGAAGAAGCAATGGCTAGACCGGGGAAGCACGTAGCGACCTTGGTTGAGGTCAGAAAACTGGAGGAAATCGCTCAAAGCCCTTTAGGGCGTCCCTTACTCAATGTTAACCAGGTAGGAGCCGTGAATACGTTGATCGACGACTCCAACAAACATCAGAAGATCTCTAACTTAGACCCAGATCCTGAAAAACCATTGCGGATCAATTTGAACCTCGATCAGCTTGAGGACTTTGAGGAATAGCGCTTTCATCCCCCCCACTTTAGGCTCAACGCCAGTTTTTGAAGCCTCATCATCCATGGTATTGGTTTTCCAGTTGGGATAGTTGCGCCCCTTTTAATGGCATGAATGATTTCATCGACCTCTGGGTCAGCATCGATGACGGTGTAGGCCATCCCGATGGTTTGAGGAATGTGAGAGTCGCTTCCAGCGGTCTGTGGGAGGCTAAGCTCAGTGGCGAGTCTTCGGCTTAAATAGGTGGAAAGAAAATAGGGGAAGGCTGCTGAGTTGATTACCTCGATGGCGTCAAGGTCTAAAGTTTGAGTTACTCGTCCCAGCCCTAACCCCCCCTTACCAACTGCAGTGGGGTGGGCAGCCACCGCTATCCCGCCAGCGTCATGAATCCTTTGGATCGTTTCAGAGAGGCCTAATCTTGGGGAGATCGGCGTGGTTATGTTGAGGGCGAGGACATGACCCTGCCGGGTGGTTATCTCGACCCCTGGGATGATGATGAGCTCACTTTCTCGGGTTAGTTTGAGCGCTCCGCAAAGAGTGTCGTGATCAGTGATGGCAATTCCATCTAAACCTCGCTTCTTAGAGTACGCAACCACTTCTTCGAGGGTTATGATGGCGTCATAAGAATAGCACGTGTGAACGTGAAGGTCGATCTTCAGGGTCAAACTGTTCACTTTGTTTTGCTTATAACTCGATTTTTGGTGGGGCTTTGCTTTCCGGGGTCAGTATAAGATTAGCTAACTGCTAATTTTAGCAGTTTCTCTTTCTCCCTCTTTATTTCTTCGTCTAGTACTTTTCTAAAGAGCACTCCCGGTTCATTGATCTTGTGTCCACTTTTTATGGTCAGTTTTGACGCTGAGCTCCAACTTTGTTTATGTACCGAATTCTTTAGATTTAGTTGTTTCCAGAGCTTCTGGGCTGAGAAGGGTAGGTAGGGCTCGAGCAGAATAGCCAAACTTTTGACAGCGTTCGCACAAAGATATAGACAGGTCTTGGCGTCTTCCTTGTTAGCCCAAGGTTGCTTCCGTTGGAAATATTGATTGCAAAAACCTGAAAACTCCAAGATGTTTCTGAGTCCTCTACTCAGCTCTATTTTTTCTAACTCCTGTCCCACATGGTTGGCTAATTCCTTAATTTTTTCCTTAAATTCATGGTCCAAGCTGTCATACTTTTCCGCTTTCGGCACTTTTCCGTCGAAGTTAGACCAAATAAACGTCAGGGTTCTATGGATGAAGTTTCCAATGTTTGCAATTAGTTCATTGTTTATTCTCGCTTCAAAATCTTCCCAGTTAAAGTTTACGTCGGATTGATCGTAAGGAGTGATGGCCGCTAAGTAATACCTCAAGTAGTCCGCTGGGAATCGCTCTAGAAATCCTCTTAAACTGACATACCATCCTCTGCTTTTGGAGAATTTCTTTTCTTCAAGGAGTAGATGCCCCCTAGTCGGTATAAACTCCGGAAGCTTGAATTCTCCTACGCCGATACGCATAGCTGGTAGGAACAAATAGTGATGGTACACTATGTCCTTTCCAATAAAATGATAGATCGTTGAAGAGTTCCAAAACTTTGTTCCGTCCTGTCCTTTATCTGAAAAATATTTTAATACCGTGGAAATGTAGCAGAGATGATTGTCAAACCAGCCGTATAGCACTTTTCCCTTAGCCTCTTCTAGGGGGATGGGAACACCCCAAGATATGTCTCGAGTGATATCCCAGTCTTTCAATCCTTCCTCGATCCAGTTTAACACGTAATTCTTGATTTCGGACTGCAACTTCTGATTTTCTGTTAGCCATTTCTTCAACGCTTCTGAAAAGTGGGAGAGCTTAAAGAAATAATGCTCGCTTTGTTTGCTTGTTGGTTTTGACGCGCAGATTGCGCAATGTGGATCTTTGATTTCTCCTGGTTGAAAGGTTCTTCCGCATTTCTCACAGCTGTCTGAGTATTGATCAGGCGCACCGCAGTAGGGACAGACTCCCTTAACATATCGGTCAGGTAGGAACTTCTTGCAGTTCTCGCAGTACGGTTGCCAGATTGACCGCTTAAAAATGAAACCCTTTTCGTAGAGCTTCTTGAAGAAATATTGTGTCAAATCTACGTTTTCCTTTGAACTTGTCTGATAAAAGATGTCAAAGGATATCCCTAAATCGCTAAAATCCTTGTCGTCTATTTTGTACCAATGAGCTACGAATTCCCTCGGGCTTTTCCCCTCCCGTTCAGCCTCAATCAAGATGGGGGTTCCGAAATCATCGGTGGCGCAAACCAAAACAACTTCGTCTCCTTTTAACCTCAGAAACCTCGCAAGTATATCCGACGGTAGGTAGGTCGAAGTAACATGCCCTAAATGGATTTCACCATTGGCATACGGCAAGGCCGCGGTCACAATTACTTTTCCGAACTTAAACACCCCCTAACAATGAAACGGATTCAGAATTGCGCTCCATATGTCGCTCAAGAGAGATAAGTGATGGATGGGGCCAGGATTCAACAACCAAAACCTTGCTGAGTGCAATACACCTCCAGTTTCGCTTCACGCTAAATAATGTTCTTTTGCACCTCTAGTACTTAAGCGCAACGGATTTAACGCTGCCAGTTTAGTCCATCTTTGAAAATGCTATTACACAGCGGTAAGTCTTATAAAGGAGTATTAACTAGTTATTAACTGGTTATTCAAAGTTGGATTCGGATTCCGACTACTACTCCCGCCAAAGTAAACCAGTCAAGTACGCCCTCACCGGCATCCTCATTACAGTAATCGTAACGATACCGATTATTCACTATGGAACATTACTTATCGCGTCCAGCGGAGCCAACAGCGAACTCTATATCCAAACGGAAACCGCATCCTACATCATTTGGATAGAGGACAGCACGTATTTCAGCAAAAACGGGGCAACAGGGAAAATAGATTATTATGGAACCAGCTTTAGCGATGTCCTGCAAAACACACTTGATGCTCTACCCGTAAGCGGCGGCTTAATCCTAATAAAAGAGGGAATCTACGCCCTTGACTCCACGGTTACCATACCCATAAAATGCAACATAGCGATAGTAGGAACGAGTTTTCTAGGCAAATCATACTATGCAGGGGGCACACATATAGAAGCGAAGGCATCTCCTGCAATACAAACATCATACAACAACGATCTAAGAGGTGTTACGGGGCTATCATTCCAATATTTGAAGCTAGTGGATAAAACAAGTTCGAAAAACTCGATTGGGCTACAACTGTCGAACGTTGACGGCCTATCGATAGATCATTGTCTCTTTTCAGGATTTGGAACAGCGGTTAACTGCGACTATAGAGGCGTTTCCCTTCCTAAACCAGAGCAGCCGGGCCAATACTGGATAACAAACAACATGTTCACGGAAGGCAAGGGAGTATACCTAAAATGCTTCGGGGCCACACAAGTCTTTGTAGTAACCAATATTTTTGAACCATGGGGTCCAGTAACCTTCGATTGTCAATTCGACAACACCGACAAAGTAAGAATATTGGGCAATGAGTTTAACATGAACACCACCTTTAGAGCAGCCATAAGGATTCACTTCGATAACAAATACCCACAACTAGAAGCGGCAAGATATGTAATTACGAGCAACTGGTTCAACAAGAACAGCGCAACAAACAACTTCTTCATCGAAGTGTCAGGGCCAGTCTCTTCCGTACTTTCTGAAGCCAACATGATACAATACGACTCCGAACTAGGCAAAAACCCAACAGAATACAGGACCCCCATCAACTGGATTAGCAGCTGGGATTACATAGGCGGGTTTAGTGATCCGGAAAAAAGAATACAAGACGTTACGAGCGTGTATCCGGCAGGTGAGACGCATGTGAACCGATATGCACCAGCCTTCATGTACGCAAACGTGAGGATGTCGCCCACTGTTGAGGCTGATGCCTCAGCCCTTCTTCAAATGGGAAACACCCTCGAAACACTAACGGAAATTGCAACCGCGAGAATCCCCGCTGGACAGGCGCAACAAGACATAATTATACCGTTCTTTATTCCCACAGGCATGTATTTCCGTCTTGACCTAACGAACGCAAACCTACTTAGGTTAATGGCAGTGTATACATGATCACGAAACGGAAGCTTTGATCACGCGACCGCTAGATGCGCAACTTTTCATATCCCCTCTACGAAAATGCTGTGCCAGTAAATTGGTGCTCCGGCCTAGGTTTAAATATCGGTTTAAATTATCGGGGTTAAGTTTGAAACCGCGTGCGCAATATTTTTATTACAATAAAACGGGAAATACTGAGAAGGAGCGAGATGAAGAAAATGATGCCTCAAATGCCGATAAAAATCGAGAAAGTTGAAAAGAAAGCTCTTGACCGCGAAATATTGAGAGTGGCGATAATAGCCGAGCTGGACGCAATAAACCTTTATGAACAGCTAGCAGCCGCGACGAACAATGAAAAAATCAGAAAGCTTCTACTGGATGTGGCTAAAGAAGAGAAAACGCACGTAGGAGAGTTTCAAACCTTACTACTAAAAGAAGATGTGGAACAAGTTGAAGAATTAGAAAAGGGTAAAGAAGAAGTTGAGGAGATGATGGAATGACCGAAATGAAACAAGTTTACAGGTGTAACACTTGCGGTAACATCGTTGAAGTCTTACATACTTGAGTAGGACAACTTGTCTGTTGTGGCCAACCCATGGAACTACTCTCAGAGAAAACCGCAGACGTTGGTTTAGAAAAACATGTTCCAATAATAGAAAAAGTCGGAAACAAAGTGAAGGTTAAAGTTGGAAGTGTTCTGCATCCCATAGAACAAAAACACTACATTGAATGGATAGAAATAATCGCCGACGATAGAGTTCATAGAAAATTCTTAAAACTAGGAAACAAGCCGGAGGCAGAATTTGAAATAACAGCTAAGAAACTAGAGGCAAAAGAATACTGCAACATCCACGGATTATGGAAATCAAAATAAACTCATGCAAGCAACACAACATATCTTTAATTCATCCTTTCTTTTTTGGTGTTCCGGCCTAGATCCAAACCTTGGTTTAAATCCTTGTTTTTTGCATAGACCCAAGAAAACGATTGGAAACTATTCATATCTCGTTAAACCGTTAAATGTTAATTGTTAATTGTGAAAGGGGCTTTCATCCCTGCGGAACATACTGCATTTTGTTAAATGGGAAAGTGCTTACTTACCGCTACCTTCTCGCAAAACAGTTCAAAGAGCTACTCAGCAAAAGCGGCATCAAAACATCATGACCAACGAGATATGACACAAAACAGACCGCAGAAAGGCAGTTAGGTGAGGAGCCCAGGAGCCCACTTCTTCAGGAACACCCTTGCTTTCTTTCTCGTCTTCGGGCTCTCGCAGTTCAGTTGTTCCTTAACAAACTCCAATATCTTCTCCTTGTTCTCGGCTTCTTCAAAGTATTCATCGAAGGCTTCTATAGCGCCAGCTTTCACTAGGTCCTTGTGTTTTTGTTTGGTCTTGTCTATGTTCATTAACTTGTTTGTTATCTTGGTCTGAAGTTTGGGTTTCGCCTTGGCAATCTTTCCAGAATTAGCGGTAAGGTGCCCAGCCACAATTACACTGTCATTTAGTAGATTGTAATATTTGTCGAGTATTCTCTCAAACTTGTTTTCCGTGTCAGCCCGTATGAGGTTCGCTATCATTCGGACCGCGATTAACCTTTGGTAAGCGTTATCACTGTCGATCCAATCTGCGAAGAAATCCCATTCATGGTATAACGCTTCGGGGTGAAGCCCGCTTATGAGGTGTAAGACCTTGAAACAGTTGTACCTTGATGTATCATTTTTGGATAGGATTCCTGTGAATAATTCTGAAAGTACCTTCTTATCCTTTAGTGCCTTTTTGGCTACGCTTTCTACATTAACACTTTTTTTACTCAAATCAGTTGAGGTTGACATACTGATCCGAGCCTTCATCTATCTTTTTCTTAAATTGTAAGCTTGCTTCAGCCAAGACATTAATTCTTCATCGATTTCTTTTTCATCCTCAATGTCGATGCTGTAGATGAACCTGTTAGCCGACATTTGCGTAAATTTATCTATTCGGGAACTCTCCAGCTTATGATCCAGCGTGAAATGTATCCGAATTTCTTTCCTCAGCGCATAGACGGCGGCGAAGGTAAATGTGCTCACGAGGTGTATGCAGCACGGTAATGATTCGACCTTAAACGGTCCAATGTCTTCCTTAATCTTTGCTTTTAACTTGTTGTAGAGGGGTCGGGCAATCTCTTCTTTCCCTTTGAAATGTTTATTCAAAGGATAAACGGTGCAAGAGTGAACCTGATTCTTTTTCTCAAACGTTCTTCCACATTTGGGGCATTTCCACAACTTCTTCACGGCAACCGGTTATTGCAATTGCAAACTCAAACTTGAAAGCTCATTACACATTTGACTATTTTTTCTTCACTAGCTTCAACAGTTTCACGATCTTCTTTTTGTCAATCTCCTGCAGAGAATAAATCTTAATGTGCTTCATTGTTTTCCCACCACCTTCAAAAAGTTCCTTTTCTTTCTTTGATAAACCCTTTATTGAAAACCCAGGTTAACATGGTCTTTAAGCGCAACAATATAGTACTTCCCTTCATACCATGGCACACCTAACTTCATCTCCTCATTGATGTCAGGAAAAGTCTCCAAAATAATTTTCCTTAGTTCCTGAATAATCTCCTTCTGTGGCGATTTTTGTTTTTCTGTATACTTATTAACGTCTTCATCCATTTAACCACCTCCACACTATGAGTGGAATTTCCTTGTGACTTGTCCAACACCGATAAAGTCATCGTGATTTCAATTTATTGGTTTCTCCTTGGCGTGCGCGCAATAGATTCATCTGCTTATCGATTAGTTCAGCACTTAGAAGGAAAGACTAGTCTCTTCTGCGTTTAGCGCGTGAGCTACATTTTGATTACTTTTTTCTCAAAGTCTTTAACAAATAATCTCTTACCCTTGTTAATGATTGTGTGCCCTTCCTTTTCAAGTAGTATCTTTTGTCTTTCAACCCCACCTGGATATTTCTTATTTAGTTCACCGTTGTTCTTTAGTGTGCGCCAGTAAGGTGTGTCTCCTTTTGTCTCTTCTGCCGCGTTTGCAGCTATCATGATAAATATGCCCGTGGTTAGTGTACAGCAATATCGAGTCTTGTGTTTCCTAGCTAGTTTTTCGCATATCTCTCTTAAAGTGATAAGTTTCCCTTTAGGCACCCTTTTCATGATTGCGTCTACCTCTAATGGAGGTGCTAAGACAACACTATCTCCTGGTTCAGCGCCCACCTTTTGCAACGCTCGATAACAAGGGAAGTTAGGTTCTAGTTTCAGTGTTTTTGGAAAATTCGTACTATCCTCTAATTTTTGTTGCCAGGTTTTCTTTTTATGAACCATTTTAGAATCGTAGAATTCTACAACCGAGATGCATTTAAAGTTCACGCATACAAAAGGTGATACTATGCGCGCATATCCTTTAGCGAAGTCGAGAATTTAAACCTCGACCTAACCAGGGTTCAATGGTGCTCCGGCCGGGATTTGAACCCGGGTCTCCGGCTCGAAAGGCCGGAATACTTGGTTCATTTTCGTGTTTAACCTAGCTATACTTGGCAGAGAGAAGAGTGCCTTCTCCTTTCTTCTACCGGAGCCGAACCGGAGCATCATGCAAGTAGTTCATTCTTTCGAATAAAGGTTTCTGGGGTTCAACTTATACTACTCCGTTATGGTTCAGCAGTTCCTTTCTGAGCAATTCCTTCAAGGTTTGGCTGAGGATGTTGTATTGATCTTCCTCGTTTGGCGTGCAGTAGGTGCGGTGTGGTTGGCTGAACATGCGCGTTATGAGTTCTTCCTCGGGTTTTCCTCCTAGGGACCTTATGAGCTCGGCGATCATTCCCAGTTTTGTGACCTTCATTTTTGGTCGTATGCTGAGGTTGCTTGCTGAGTAGATGTTGCGGAGGAACTCGATGCCTTTCATTTTCACGTCGTGGTAGGCGCTGATCTTGTGACCCATCATGTATTCGATATAGTCACTGGGCACGCCCAGCGCGGCTAGTTGGGTTCTGAAGTATTTGCGTATGCTGTGGGCGCACAGCTCGTGGCGTCGGCCTCGAGTGTGCTTAAGCATACCTGCACGTCGGTAAAGATTATGGACGACTTTATAGAGGCAGCGACGATCAACCGGTCTGGGCTGCCGTGACCGTATGTCCCTGATGAGGGGGCTCTCTTCCGTTATGTCCTCCGGCGGAATCTTGCCTGAGGGTGACCCTCTACGCCTAACATCCAAGTACGCTTTCAAGTATTCAACGGACTCAGCGCCCAGAAACGTGTCGTAGTCCCCGTATTTTCCCTTGGTGATCTCAGCCTCCACATGGATGTGAAGGGGGATAACTCCGCGCTCTAGGTCCTCCATCACGTGGTAGTATTTCAGTTTGGCCAAGGTTCCCACCCTGAAACCTCCCAGCGCAAGCGTCGAAACAATAACCTTAGCCCTTAAATCCGCTAGGTCTATCAAATGCTGAAGTTCCTCGGGCGTTGGCGCTCTGTCGTGGTTGACGGTGCGGTTTGAAAGCCTGTACGGCAAAACGAGTTTAAGGCCGTTCACCATGTAGAAGGTTTTCAGGGCCTTCACCCTATTGGCTATGGTGCCCGGCGCGAGGCCTTCCGCTTGCAGCTCACCGACGTACTCATCCAGTTGGCTTGCATGTTTCGCGAGAACCTTAGGGTTGGGGACCTCTCCATCGAAACATTCGGAAATTAGCGCGTCAGGACCTTGTTCAAGCCATCCCACGTATCGGGCGATCATGTCTATGTATTGGAAGGCGGTTCCGCGGCTGCCTGAGCGATGGCGCAAAAGATACTTTGCCAACTTCATTATAGATCGGCTCTCTAGGGCGAAGGGAATAAGAGACGGCGAAAGAGATTCTAAAGCTTCCCAAACGTACTGGTATACTGCGCGTTCAGCCTTGCTTGGCTGGGTGGGTACCCACACCTCAACGGGTTTTCTAAAGGCTTTTCCACGTAGGCTTTCGGTTACAACCACCTTAGCCATGCCGTTGTGGACACCTAGCACGTTTACGATGGGGATGTCATAGCTTGGAACTGCTTGTGCGTTCGCGGTTAAGGCTTTTTCCATGTTTTCCCTCTCCGAGGTTTGGCTATGTAGTGGTTATTACGACGTTATATTTAAATATGTCGTTGCCACAACTACACAGTAAGTGAGTTGCCTTGAAGTCGTACATATTCACCAAGCGCGAACTCGAAATCCTGAAAAGCTTCCTGGATAAGGAGGTGAAGCTGAACGGTTTTAGAGATCTCAAATACCGCATCTCCCAGCACCACGAGCGAATAAGGGAACATTTCCAGCTGATGGAGAAAGCCGTAGAGAAACTGAAGGCGGTAAGCTAGCCAAGTTTTTTCATCTCCAAAATCTCACTTTTCAAAATGACTAAGCCGGATTCTTCTAGCTGGATCCTCTCATGGGGAAGTTTGCTCACGCTTCTATCCCAGAGGATCCAGATTGCCTCATCATTTTCCTTGGCAATCCAACCTACACACTCCCTTATGGCTGGTTGATAAAGGCTAGAATTTGCATTTCGAAACAGAACATGATCCCTATAGCGGACATACACCAAACCGTTCATTTCTCACTTCTTTTCCGACTTCCAACACCGGAGTTTTCTACACCCTCGTAAACCACGACATAAACCAAGGCTTCGTGGCCTCCTTCCCAAATAAGCACCGGCGCAATAGCACGGACTTTCACCTTTTGGCCTTGCTCTTTCTTAAGGCATTCAGCCTTGGCTATGGCCACAATGGATAGGTAATCTGTGGTTCTATTGTTCGGAATTAAAAGAAGGCTCTTCAGCATGAGTTATGATTCCCCCTTTGTCCTGACGAATTCAAAGACAAGCGCCAAAAGGGTGACGGAGAGAGACAGAAAAATGAGAATGGTCTTACTGGCTAGGTCGAGGTTGGGGCTTGATATAACTTGCCCCGCGATGAGGGCTAGGAACCCTGTGACTACAACGACAAAGCAGTGAACGCCAACGAGTTTTTCCCAGCTCACTGCTTTTTTCCTCCCTTTTTGAAGAAATATATTGCCCGATTTTCTGTGTCGATGTGGACAATTGCCTCGTCGTTTTCAAACAGTGGGGAAAGGTTCTCCGTCGTCACTAATGCTTCAAACTCTTCTCGGGTTAACTCAAGTTGGAGATAGTCTTCCGGGAGCGTGATTTTCAGAATTCTAAAGACTTTCATTTTTTCGCCTTCCTTTCTCTTTTCGGGCTAAACCCATCACAATGCCAAGTTTCATCCAAATGCACCTTGTCGTAGTCAAGGAACCCCGCGCACAAGAAAACGCAAAAGGGTTCCTTACCTCGGCTGATAAGATTAACACATTCCGTGCATTTGCCTGATCGGGTTTTATCTGCGAGCCTTTCGAGCTTTTCGGTGACAGCTTGCCTTATGAACTCGCTTCCACCATGCTCAGTTATATACGTCGCAAGGGATTCTTGAACCTTCACGCTGAGAACATGGTTTAAGGGTTCGCCTTGAATTTTGATTAAAAGATCAGGTAAACCTACCCTATCGATTTCTGCGTTGTTTTGGGTAGGTAACTTATTTCTTTTCCTCATTCGCATTCCCCCGGCACATTCGCTGGACAATACTTTTCATTTGAGAACACCTCAAGTGGTTTCTCAGTTTCTTCCTTGAGCCGTTTGTTTGTTTCCTCTAAGCAACTTAGCCTTTCACCGCAAACATCGCAATCTTGGACTAGTCCCTTTGAAATCATACCTCCAAAACAACTTCTATGAGCCATCAAACTTCACCTTCACTTTTTTAACTCTTATTTCCAAGCGGGATCTTTGGTAGGGTTCAAATCCTTCCTCTAAATCGTCGAGAAGGTGAAACCCTAAAGCTCTTATTCGATTCCATTTTTCCTCAAAAATTATCTCCGCTATGATTTTTTCAAAGCAGTCGTTACAGACTAGAAGCGCCAATTGCCGCCCGCATCTAATGTGTTTTCCGTTTTCCTCTCGCCATTCGTCTATATTCTCCTTGGTGAAGCGTACACCGCATCTCTCACAGTAATGGCCTTCCGCTAACCACTCTGTTGTTGCTTCATCTAATTCCCAAATTTCACTCATTAACCTCAGTCTCCTTTCTCCCTCAAACTACTTTCGAGCTCCCAAGCACACTCATCACAAATAGCAACCGGAATCTGTGGATTTTGGAAAAGGGCCGCTCCCCTAGTCATTTTTCCGATTATCGAGCATCTTCCACATTTGCCCTCTTGCGGTTCTGCAAGAAGAACAATCATTACAATATCAGTGGCTTCGAACAATCGCTTTTCGACACCTAAACGTTCAGCCACATCTTCCACAGTTTCCTTTAGCAACTTGTACTCCATTCCCTTTCCTAGTCTCCGCTTGTCGGTGAAACCCAACCTTTTAAGCGCGCGTCCAATCCACCAAGTGTTAAGCCACTTTGGCTCCTCCTCAAACTTTTCTACCATGATGTCCCTAATCGTTTTGACTTTGTAGTATTCATCTTTCTTAACCAAAGACACCAAAGTTTGAACAAGAATATAGTCGCCTGTTTCAGTCATGTTCTCAACACGTTTCTCTTTGGTGAGCCGAATGGCTAAGTCAAGAATGGTTTTGAATAGTGTATTTTGTGTAGTTTGTGTGGTTTGTGTAGGTATTGAGACATAACTATCGAAGAACTTGGCTAGGCACAGTAGAGGTTTCCAAAGCTCCAACTCCCTATCCGATATATTCTCAATACCTTCACTAACTCCACTAACTTCACTAATTACACCTTCAAAGTTTTGGTAGATTTCGAGAACTTCATGCCAATAAGTTAAAAACAGCGTATAAAGTTGATCTCTAATCTCTTGCCAAAAGGGGTCATTAATGTCCACCTCTCGGTTAAGAATGGCCTTGTTCTTTCCCCGTTTCATTATGATAGGAATAACTCGGTCTTCGGTGACGTTTTCAAGTCCCTGTATGTTAGCAAGTTTCTTAGGGGAGAAAACCTCGAAGGGTTCCGGCACCAACTTCTCCTTTTTTGTCCTCTCGGTTCTCCAAACAGGAAGCCCTTTCTTGTAACCACAAAGCAACAGGTTACGAAAATCTTGTGCGCGATCAGGGTTAATCAACTTCTCAGTTTCATCCATTAGGAAAGTGCAACGCCCGCTTTGTATTAGTCTGAATATGGAGGATGTTGAAACGTTGCCACTTGAGATGGCGTTGAAGCATAGGACCGATGAGAGCATTAAAGCCTTTGTTTTCCCTGTTCGCTTTACGCCACCGAAGTAAATGTATGGGTATGTGTTGAAGAGATGGTAGAAATAGGTTCCGATATCCCATAAGGTATTCAAGTCGTAGTAAGCTTCCTTGTCAAACTCTATGTATTCGGTCCATGCAGCTCTAACCGCAAAATAGGTGCTTGCAGGATCTACATTTATGTCGCCATAAAGAAAGTTCTTGATTGATTCTAGGCTCCAACGGTTTTCTAGGATTGTGGGGCGATAAGCAAGAGTCCAATTCAACTTTTTTAGGTATTCCTTGTTGCATAGAATTTTCTCCTTCATAGATGTGACAAGAAACCAAAGCTGTTCCTCCTCCGGCGCAGATCGCCCCCCCTCTTTCCCTGGTTCCATCTTAGGAGCACAGATGCAAGGCAACTGAACACCCACATAGGCCCTATCGTCCACGATTCCTATGCTCGGATGAACCTTCTTGGTCATACTCGTAAAAGAAGGGGTTATCCTCTGATCGTCTAACTCAATAATCTCATCATACATGCTACTGGGTTGCTCAAGGATTCTGGGAGCTGTTTGAAAGGCATCGATGCCTACTTTGACCTTCCAAACATCCTTTGGGTCCACACCCAACTGTTTAGCCACTTCGTTGTGATCGGCTTCGTTCAAATATTTGAAGGGACCCACCGTTTGACCGCCATAGGTAAAGAACCAGCCTTCAGTAGTATGCTTAACCTCAATTTCATTCTTAGCCAAAAGAAGTCACCACTTTTCAGCCAAACAATCGATCGTTTGTTGCTGTTCGGCTAACTGCCGCCGAAGGTCCCGGATCTCTGCCTTAAGCCTCTCCAACTCATCCTTAAGGCTGTTAAATTTATGTTGCAAATCAATGAGTTCAAGGGCAAGGTGGCTCATCGAGTTTCTTTCACTTTCCCTTCTTTCTACGGAAAATCATACTTTCATCTTGGGTGCCCACCCAATAATAGTGGGCCCATGTTTTTTCCGAGAACCGGCCTTTGTTCTGCTTTAGGATATTTTGAAGGTGTCGAAAAAGAGGGTTGCCATCATCCTTAACCGACTCGTAAGGGCCTTTAGGACCCTGCCCCTCTTTCCAAGGAAGTTTATCGAATTCCTCTTTGAGCGCGGGGGTTTCCTCTTTAGGAGTCTGCTTTTCTAGGTACTCGGCGCAAGCATCGGCGATAATTTGAGCGCCGTCTCTAATTTTGATAACGAGGTCAATTTCGCTCATGTAGCGGGGGCCTCCTGGAAAAGTTCGGCGTATAGGTGTGGCGCATCCTGCTTGATCTTTTCACGGATTGCATCTCGGATGAAATCCGCTGGATTTATGTGTGCATCTAGATGACAGTATTTTTGCACTAAGTCCGCGAAGCGTTCCGTCACTCTACAACTAAGAACTTTTGTTCTTTCCTTCGTTGTTGTCATTTGAATTCACACGTAAACTTAATATAATACCTGTCACATATTTAGAATTTAGTGACAGGTGTAATACTATGGGTCAGAAAATGGATGAAGCTTTCAAAGAGAAAGCTAGGAGCCTTAAAACAATCTTAGGCTTGCTAGAGCAGCACCCACACAAATTCGGCGAGCTTTTTGAATCTGTCAAAAAAGAGACAAAGCTCAAAATAAAAGAGAGAACTTTACATCGTCACTTGGATACATTGTTGGAACTCAACTTAATAGTTTATGATGACAAAGAAGGTGAATATTGTCTCCCTCAGTCAAAAAAGCAAGTTTTTGAAAGCAAACATGATTATGACCTTGCGTTGAAGCACTCTAGGCTCTTAGTTTTCTCAACAAAAGAAACACAACGTTTTGACCAAATGGATCCGTTTCTCGCTCTAGATGTAGTAGTTTTCTTTGATGATCCTTTGAACCGTGATATAGATAACGAATGCGTCATGCAACACTTAAAGACTGGATATTACAAAGAAGTTTATGTATTCATGCAGAAGTACCGGCAGTTACTCGATAAAACTGGCGTGTCATTATGGGCTGGCCTTCCAAAACTCTTCAGTTCCGAGTTTGCGGGTGAAACACCTTCAGAAATAGTAGTCCAAGCGTCAACCCTAAAAGATGAATATATAAAACTTCCGAGAAGATATGGGCTTGGAGCTTCAAAGGACGAGTTCATACATGTCCACCGCAAGGAAATGAAAGAAATATATGACTTAAGGAACCTGCTCGTAGGAAAATTATACTCAATCGTGAACGACGTTAGAAATGGCATTCCTATGCGCGGCTATTGCGACCACTGTCCGCACCACAAGTTGACAATCAAAGAACAGGACTAACCAAAATTCTGTAAAAACTTGGCTCCGCGAATCATGATTTAGGACGTGGATGGTTCTATACAGTTTTTCCTCACTTGATTGTTGGAGTAAATGAAACAAAAAATAACGGGGAAGTTTAAACGTAGCAGCTTGGACGCTTCTCAAAGGGTCCCTTGGCCCGGATATTTTTTCTCCATCTCGATTGTGACCTGGATGAGATCCACTAAGGTGCGGTCTCCATAGAACCGCTCAACCTCCTCAATGGGAACCTTCATTAAGCGTTTCACGGCGAGGTCCCATAAGTCGTTGTCAAAGTCCACAATTTCTTGGGGAAACTTGAGTTTGTCAAATTCCTTCTTGATCGCCGTCATGACAGTCTCTATCTCGGCTTCATCGCAAATCTTCTTAGCCATCTTTTTCACACTCAAAAGAAAAAGGGGAATTAAGGGTCTTTATGGGTGTATTGAACTACTTTTTCGATGCCGTAGATTTTCATCAGTTTTTCGCCCTTGATTCCAAAGGTGTTGTCTGGGTCAAGTTCATCTAGATCACCTTTCAGGCTAATTATCATAGTATCCCATAACCAACTTTCAAAGGCGGGTCCATGGCCCTGTGTCAATTGCTTAAACGCTTGGAACAGCTCCAAGATGGGCTTAGGAACTTTAACAGTCACTTCCACAAACTCTTTCTCACTCATTTTCGGTCACCTCAAAGGTTTCATTAACTTGAAAATATTCGGCTACTCCATGACTTTTGAGAGCTTTTCTGAACCAGTCTTCAAAGGTTTCGTTTTGATAGAACCCCGGTATGTCCTTTTCAAGGTCTTCTCTCAGGATCTCCTCGAGGGGAACACCGACGAAAGTGGCGAAACGCTCAAGTACATCATGAACATTCTTAGGCAACTCTATGGTTACGCTTATCCTCACAGTTTCTTCCTCGCTCATTTCTGTTCCCTCTGAATACGCTTCAGAACAATATCACAGACTAGGTCCCTAACCGTTTTGCCTTCACCTTTAGCCTTACGCTCCAAGATTTCATATAGCTCTGAAGCAATTCGGATTCGCTTGCTCATTTTCCTTTCAGCCTCCTCTAACAGTCGACACCCTTTTTATACTTCGCCCTCTCAAGCCAAGCGTCATAATAGCCACCTTGACAGAAGCTATCTAGCAAACCTCCCATTTCCTCCTCGAGCATTTCCTCAACGGATATGCCCACGAACTTGCTTAGGTCCTCAAGCAAGCCATTGAGTTTTTTAGGGACCTTCGCAGTGATTTTATACTCCACAAACTTTCGCTCGGTCACATCAACCACCTCGAAAATAAGCTTAATCTGCGTCTGCTTTTAAGTGTTTGTATCAATATCCAAATAAATTAATAAATAAACTCCAATTCTAGCCTATTTAATAAAACAAAGCTCAAAAAAATTAATAATTTAATATGGTGTCCAGAATCCGTACACTGTTCATGCCTGGCATGAACGTCTAAGCGTGGGACACTCATCGCCTTTTGGAAGGAAAACCACTAGGCCCTTGAGTGAGTTAGGTACCTTGTGAGACATCTCACAAGGTTAGTGTCGGTTTGGCCACTTCATTATATGCTTTCGTTGTGTGTTGATAGAAAAAAGAGGGGAATTTTTTTAATTCAGTTTTCCCTCAATTTTTGCGATTCTTTCACCTTGAGTCCTCAACTGATCCGTTAGTTTGTCGCTGATCCTCTCAAATCTTTTCCATAAGAGAACGAAAAGTCCAGCGGAGGTTAGATAGCCGATGTCAAACGTGAAGGTTATGCCAATAGGATCGATGTTAAAGTATGCTTTGAGGATTCCTATTGCTTTCAGAAGCAATATGAGTAATAGCAAGACAAAGGTGACCCTCATCCAATCAATTCCTTCTTCTCTCCTTAAAGGCATCTCTTCACCCAAACTTCTTTCACCCACGATTGAACTTAACGCTTTTCATCCTATCCTCGCTTTTACGTCGCCACAATCATCAATACTTTTTCGCTCTCATGTTCTCCCTTTGCCCTTCGGCATCGGGCGCAAAACCCTGAACGCTGTATGGCCTCATCATGGCTGTGGACCTGTCCATGAACGCTAGCCTTAGATCGCCCCAATTGTTTCGCAATTTTCCCTATGCTAACCCCGCTCACGTGCAAATCGACAAGCTTGACATGCTCCTCGTCGCCTATAGTTGTGAAAGGCCCTTTGCTTTCGCCATACTTGAGCTCCTCCCCATATTCAACTTTGAGATCCACCGCGCGCAGAATGTTCTCTCGCTCTTGCTTGTGCCAAGGAATCTCGTTGAACTCACCTACACCCAGCGAACCAGCTCGGCTCATTATAAAGAAGCATGAGGTCGGCGCGTTCCTTAACCAGTACGGCTCAAAATAGGAGTAGAGCCACCGCAGATCATCCGGCAACCCTAGCGCGCCTTGAGCCTTAAGCATTAGGAAGTCTAAAACCGCGCGAATGTCAATGTCCACGCTCGTATATTTGAGCGTGTCCAAGCCCATGGCTAAGCCCATATGTCTCGCCTCGCGAATCAGATAAATCGTTTCAGCCTTCGCAGCCAACTGATTCTGACTCACCCTTAACCGGCTATAATAGAGGTTGCTGGACTCCCTTATGGTGACGTACACCAACTTTTTATAATGCATCCTCTTGTAAAGCAAGTCAACGATTCTGTTCACGCTCATAAATTCGTTGTCGACACCGGAGTACAAGGGGCTACTACTTATGACGATATCGTAGTCTTGGAAATCATTAAGCTGAACCTTGCTAACGTTCTTCACGTCAAAGCTGGACTCCACGTCGACGTTGTCACCGCACACCAAAAGAATGCGCTTGTCCTTGGCGTAGGGGCTTCTCAGCCAAGCTAGGCCCTCGCCGTCTCTAGAGCCGAAAAGGTCTAAGACCACATGACCCTCAAATAAGTAGCCTTCACCGATGTGTTCTAAAAGGGAGGATTTGCCTGAGCCCCGTACACCTAGAATAAACCATGTGTGGGGTCGGTTGAAGCGGAGAGGTTCGTTGCCTCGGATCCAGTACACCTTCAAGGTTGCCCTTCCTCGCCTTCGCGCTCTTCTTCTTTCCTAGGTTCGCCTTTACCCTCCTCTTCTCTAGTCTTTTTGAAAAACTCCGCGAAAGTTTGGGGGCTAACCATGCCGGCCAGCTTTGCCTCTAACTCTGTAATGACGGGGTCCGCGTAGGCGATGAACTGGTTTCTAATCTCCTTGTATCCCTCTCGAGTCGGCCATTCTGAAGCCTCGAAAAAGATGCGGTGAAGCCACTCTTCCTTGAGATAATCATAGTCCTCAATATTGAGACGTGTGGCCTTGGCCTCTAATCTGTCCTCTAAGTTCTTCACTATTTCAGGATCGCAACTGGGGTAGTCGCCTTCCAAACGCCTCGTTGCCAAAACCACGGGCTTACCGCATTTGGGACACTCAAAAAAGCCCACTTGAATATAAGGCATCTTAAAGAAAAGGTAATCTTCACTCTCAGACTCCCACTCGTCTTCCTCGTCTTCATATTTTGAATGTTGATAGGCTTTATACGTTTTCTTGCTTATACCTGGCAGCGTCTTGACCTTGATTTTGTCTCTGAATTTTTCCTTAACCAAGTCCTTGCATTGCTCATTGCTAGTTCTAGTCAAGTCGAGAAATAGTTCTCCGCAACCCGAACAGGAAACCTTCGTCTTATACACTCGGAAACTGTTGAGGGGTGTCACATATTGACCCCAACATTTAGGGAGTTCTCTATACCAAGGCATGATGTAGCGCGCGAAGTTTTCCCTTGTAGGTTGAAACGGCCAAGGAATAGGATATCGCCAAATCCATTGATAGGGTCGGCCTTGCCAATAGGATGTAACAACTTGGTCCTTTTCCACGCTAGTCAAGGCAACGGCCACCTGGTAAAGCCAGTCCACAGTCGAGAAGTCTATGCCTGGACTTTTCGTTCGATCCTTGCTGAACCAAGCGGCTTCACAGATGAAGCGTACGCGCTGAAGAGGGTCGCTGGTTCGATTCGCCGCATACAGCTTCATGCACAACAGCTCCTCAGACGTGCGGTCTTTCGGTCCACGGATCGCCGTGGACATGAACAACTCCTTAGCCTTATCCTCCCCGGTAGGCGCTTCCTCACTCACATGAATCCACCCCGTTCGCATGGTTTATTATCATGCCTATTAAAACACCTAGTTTCCAACATTATTTCGTTCAGCTCTCTTGTTTTTGCTTGTTGGGTGGGGAAGGATGGGGTAGTTGAACAAACGAACGAACGCCCCCACCCCGCGAAAATCAAACGTCATAGCTGACACGGCTCCAAACGCTTCTAAAATCTTCCTCGATCTCCCCCTCACTAGGCTTTGTGTAGAGCAGCGTATACTGTATCTTTGAATGCCTCATGATCTCCTTTAGGACTCGGATGTTTCCCCGTTGCTTATTGTAGAAGTGGCCGAAGAAGTGTCTCATCTTATGCATGGTAACCGAGTATTCCTCCCTTGCTATGCCGACTTCTTTGACGTATCGGTTAAACCACTTGCGCATGGTCTTGTATGAGATGGGTAGAATTCTCCCCCTTCCTTGAGGTATCTGCTTAAACAGTTCAAGGCTGAGGGGGTTGATGGGAATCGTCTTTTCCTTGTCCTTGGGCTTCATGCCTTTAGGTCCATACTTTTCTCCTTCGCGCCTTCTCAAGATTATCTTCTCTCGGTCCACGTCCACGTCCTCAAAGTGTAAGCCCAGAACCTCACCCGGCCTCAAGCCGTCGAAGGCCATGAGGCTCCAGCCAAACTTGAAAAGGATTTGCTTGGTTACGTCGATGAGGCTAAGCATCTCTTTTAGGGTTAGATCCACAGCGAACTTCTCCTCTTCCTTCACCTCCCTAAGGTTGTCGTTGATGTATTCCACAAGATCCACTCGACCGATGGAGCGGAAGAGGGCCTTCAGAAACTTCTTGTAGGTGGCGCGGCTGTTCATGGCCTTTTGCCGGTAGATAATCTCCTTGGCGTGAATGGGCTTCAAGGTTTCCAAGGTTAAGCGCTTCTCGTCTAGGTAGACCTCGAGGCCCTTGGCTATGCTGAGGTACGTCTGCCTCGTGCGTTGTGCCTTTCCCTCCACGAACAATTGAATGGTTCTAGCTAGTTCACTCATTTTGTATTTTCGCCTACCCTTTTCTGAAGCGAATGAATTAGGAAACGGGCCACTTCTCCTCCTAGAGTGGCTCCTAATCCGGTTCCGAAACTCAAGGCGAAAACCATCAAATAATCAACCGAGTTCATCTTTCCTTTCCTATCCCATTCCCAGGGCTTTCTTTACGGCTTCAACTATCGCCTGAATCCATTCTACGAAGGCAAACCAGAGGCTCATCAAATCCAAACCTCATTCACCTCCTACTCTGGGTGCATGACCCAGATTTCCTCAACGTTCACTATGCAAGGCTGAGACGTTCTGAAGACGACAAACTTTGTACGTCTTATTTGGTCAAGCTGCCCCTCGACCTTCAATCCCTTTAACTGTTGAAACTGCTCCCTATCGAAATGTCCCACCATGCTGATTCCACGTATGTTTAGTTTCCAACGCCTTGAAAGGTTCGACACAATGAAATCTAAGGTGTTAAGAAACATGTTTTCACCCCCTAAACCTACGCCATTTTTTCTTTTGTCCCCATTCCTCCTCGGTTTTATCCCAAACAAGATAGACGACAGTGGCTATAGCGGCTATTACAATGCCGAGTATGAAGGGGTTCTCGCTTCCTATGCCTTGCATCATCGCTATTACGTAGAGGATGAGGGAAACGATCACGCTAACAACTGCCTTAACTAGGCTTATCATTTTCTTTGAGTCTCCAAAAGCTTGGAGGTTTCCAACAGCAAGAATCGACAAGCGTGGCGATAGCGCGGATAGAGTTCGCTTGCTGCTGCGAGCAACTCCTTAACGTGGTCCTCTGGGCTTGCGATGGGGTTCAAATCCCCGCTTACCGTTGCCACGGGTTCAAATCCCACTGGTTTCAGATCTTTTCCTTTCATTCTGACGAGTTTTCGTTTCACAGCTTTGCCGCTTCTATCTAGAGCAACGCCTATCTTTTCGAAGTCGTGGCCGGCTTCAACCATCTCTAAAAGTTTACGCTCTTCCTGCTCGGTCCAGCGCTTCCACTCAGCCTTATCCTTAGAAGAATTTGCCATGCGAGTGGCGTTCGGAGAATTTACCACCAGCGTTGGTGCTTTTTCATGCTTGCTTTCCACGTTTCTAGGTTCGCCTTTGTCTAAGCGCACAAGAAAGCTGGATTCACCGTTATAGCTAGTTGCGAAAACTCTATGGCCTTGAGCCTCCAAGTCGAGTTCCCAGCCTCGCTTAAACATTCGGTTGGGTATGATGAGAACCGAGCCATAAGGTTCAACGTTTTGTGGTGGAAAATGCTCTTTTAAGGCTTCAACCGATACGGTTTCACTCATTCTATTTTGACCAGTCTTTCCCTAGCACCAGGGAACCCAAGCACCGGAACGATAAAACACCAAATCTAAATGGTTCCAAACCATTAATAACCCTTTCCCACCAAAGAAAAAGGGGAAATAGTATAAATTGAACCCTAGAGCGTTCAATTCTTTCGTTTTAAGTTTTCTCCGCTTGTCACCACTAGTCTTAGCCCTTTTTACCAAACTGTCCATCCGCCATCTATGAAGAGTGTATTTCGTTCCGGAATTATTGGCTCGATAAATTTTTAGTGG
>Ga0315314_1000680_pt1 | contig 34740 bp, 35 predicted proteins | sample TDP9_MG_FD_203631 | JGI IMG/M metagenome (GOLD analysis project Ga0315314, IMG submission 203631) | Freshwater sediment microbial communities from Lake Towuti, South Sulawesi, Indonesia - TDP9 | ecosystem: Environmental > Aquatic > Freshwater > Lake > Sediment | place: Indonesia: South Sulawesi... | reverse complement strand
GACCAAAGGATTATATAGGGCGACGCGGCGGCGATTTGATTATTGATGTGGACCCGTACAATGCAAGCATCAAGCAGGTGATTCGCGGACAGTGAGGATAGATTATAAAAAGCACGTCAGGAAACACCCGCCTCACGCCATTGGCGGGTGAGAAGTTGATTCCCCAATGAGGCGTAGTGATTCCGCCAACGGTGTGAGGCTCTAGCGTTTGGCGAAACGTGATTTTGATGGAGGTAAGATAATGAGACAAGTGATTGTCTATTCTGGCGAAGATGGCTACTGGGTGGTCGAGTGCCCCAGCCTGCCCGGTTGCATTAGTCAAGGAAAGACGAAACAAGAAGCCATCGCCAATATCAAAGAGGCGATTCAGGGATATGTCGCCGCCCTTGAAGAAGATGGCTTGCCCGTTCCTGAGGAACGCTTTGAAACATTGGTGGTCGCCGTATGAGCAAGTTACCAAAGATTTCAGGGAGGGCGTGCGTCAAAGCGCTTGGTAAGGTTGGATTTTATCTGAAACGGCAGGAAGGGAGTCATATGATTCTACGTCGGGATGCCCCCTTCGCTCAAGTGGTTGTTCCTGACCACAAAGAACTGGACAGAGGTACTTTGCGTGCGATTATCAGACAGGCTGGTCTCAGCATAGATGAGTTTGCACAGTTGTTGTAACGCCTCGACGCTTCGCCAAACACCCGCCTCACGCCATTGGCGGATGGGAGGTTGACTTCCCCAAGTGGCGTAGTGATTCTACCAACGGCGTGAGGCTTGAGCGTTAATCACCACGCTCTCAAAGCCAAAAAGGGCCAGCAGGAAGGTCTTATTGGCCGCCCTGGCTGCCGGCGTCAGTCAGCTGCGCCCCCGTCGTGGTCGTGTTACGGGCGGGAGCAAATGTTTCCGAATGGGTGTTGACTTTTGCCTAAATCTGTGGTATAGTAATAAATAGAAATTGGAGTGTAGCACCGCAGCCCTCGTCCCAATCGTAGTTGACTGAGGAGGGCAGTGTGAAAGATTGGCAGCCGACCCCTAGCCTGGAAGTCACCCAGTGGGTGGTCGGCTGTTTTGTTGCTGGGATGGACAGCTTTCGAAAGGGTGTAGGAGGGACGATACCTGGAGCAGCAATCTTTGCCCGGCGCTGGGATGTGGAAGGAAGGGGCAATTATCTATTTGCGCCTGGTCGAAGGTGCAGCAAGCGTTTTAGATGGAATGAATTTCCACCTAAGGGGGAGTTATGTGGAAAGATGTCCGTCTAGTACGCCATTAGGTGGAAAACCGTCGGCCTAATTACTAGTTAGGCACGGCATTCAACTCCTTGTGCGGTAAGTTGTGCGACGTAGCCAACATCACGGTTCCCAGTTTACCCATTTGAGGAGGTGTGTAGATGGATAGGCAATCTTTGCGTCGAGAAACTGTAGGCATCGTTGTAACAGTTCTCTTTCTGGCTTTGGGCTTTCTATCCATGTGGCTGTCTAAAGAGTTTCTCAAATTGGAAGGGGAAGCAGTTCTTGTGTTTCTACTCCTGGTGCCGATCATCGTATACACGATCTTCTCAGGCCGATTGAGCGAACTTAGAGCCGGTGGATTAGAAGCCAAGTTTGTAAACGTCGCTGGGCAGTCGGCGGAGTTTGCCTCAGAAACCATAGAACCTTCAGTGGGCGAAATGGAAGTTGTCGCCAAAGAAGGGGCAAGACAGTTGCAGAGACAGCTTGAGCGTCTCGATGAATCGAAGCCGATCACTTTGACGCTGACGCTGGGTAAAGAAGGATATTACCACCGCGAGGTGTGGCTACGGTACATGGAGGCTCTGTCGCAATATCGGAACTTTAGATTTGTCGTCATCCTGGACCATGAGAACAAGTTTGTGGCATACATCCCTTCCTGGGCAATGCTGCAAATCCTCAGAATGGAAGCTTTGGGAGAAGAGTTCGTTCGGCACATAAATGAGGGCGAAATTCGAGAATTGCGGCAGTATCCAGGGGTTGTAACGAGGACAATATCAACGAAGTCTACCAATCTTGATGCTCTCAGGGAGATGACGGCTCAAAATCTGGAAGCCCTGATAGTCATAGACGAGGATCAAAGACTCAAGGGAGTGGTTGAGCGAGAACAGATTCTCAGCAAGCTACTACTTGGAATGGCAAGGTAGGAGAGATAGGTATTCCAGGCTTGCTTATGGGGCAGAAGCCAGAGAGGTGTTCGGTATCACCTGGCCTCCTTCGCAAAACAATGGTAGCTGCGCCTAACCCATCGCGGCACTCGACCGCGCTATCGAGGATTTTTTGAGCGGGGTGTCGCGTTTGAGGCACTGTGGTTCAAGATGGGTAATGCCGTCACAGTCACGCGGCGGGTGAGCTCCAGGCCGTTGGGCGGCGATGCATGGGTTTGACTGGGCTAGACGTATGAAACACGCCGTTGATAAGCATGATGACAGAGTTGTCTACGTGCTGAGTTCTGGAGCGTTTTTGTGGGTTAGGAAGTCATTGCACTTCCTGGTATGCCTATGATTTATAAGAAGAAAGGAGGAACTAAACTATGCCTGGGATACCAACTAAGTTTGTGGTTGCTGACTTGGCGTTCGATGAACTGCGTAAGTCAGGCGCGCCGCAAGCCAAGGTCCTGAATGACCCCAAGAATCTCCCCTTTGCCTACCTGGGGGTGATTGGGGCCAGGTTGGGTGACCTGGTCGCGGCGCGCCCCGAAAGGGGCGCGGCAGCGCCCAACACGCGCTACTTTCGTGTGTGGCTGCCGGTGTTGAGACTGCTCGCAGGGAATCCGGCACAAAACGGTCAGCCTGAGCGCAGAGGCATCTACAGGGATTTGAAGCAGTTGCGCGATACGCTCGCCAAGCTGGCCGAGGTAATCAAGAGCGAGGACAAGTTCGCACTGATCGGCATGAAGGACGAGGTGGATCAGATGCAGGCCGCTATCCAAGACGTTCAGGCATTGGTGGGGGCTCTGAACGTAGTCCGACTTGAGATCGGTCTGGCGATCCTCATGGGCGGACCGACACCCAAGGTTGCTCCCACCAAGTCGTGGGAGCCACGCGACACTCTGCATTGGAGCCACACTGGGCGCTTCCTGAAGGAGCTGACCGAGCGCGCGCAGACCTCTAACGACGACCGGCTGAAAGCGTACGCTCTGGGAGCGATCATTGGCTACGCCGTCGACCTGTGTGGCAATCCGTACATCAACAGCGTGGTCGGTGCACCCTACCGCAACCACTGGTGGCGCCATCGCTGGATCGCCAATTACGTGGATACCTGGGTGTATGGCTACTACCGCTCCGGTGGTGCGGACAAAGTTAGCGTGGGTGCCAATGGCCTGCCGGATCCGAAGTATACCTACTGGCCCAATGTCTGTGGAGCCAATCTGCAGAAGTATATCGAGTTACCCGGCATCACGGTGGATAAAGTGATGCAGAGCATTCACGATAACGCACAGGTGCCGGCTGTGCTGCCCAAAGAGTTTCTGACTTTCTGGAAGGCAGCCTATGAGAAGGCCTATGGCAAGCCTGACCCGGGCAGCGGGGTGGATGATGATGGGCTGCAGAGCGCATATGCGATGACCTGGCTGATTCTGTGGCTTCAAACGTCGGGCGAGGTGATCCCCTGCATGCCGGTGGACCAAATCAACTATCCTGACGAATGCGGCTCAAAGCCCGATTGGGTGGCCGAGGATGGTTCGGTGGTAGTGGACGGGCAGGTACAAGCACCACCGATGCCTCAGAATGCGAGCAAGCCCAGTGTATGGAAGATTATCAGCGGCATTGTATTGGCGATCCTTGGCCTGCTGACATGGAATGCTGGTGCCGTGGCTAGAGGCATTGCCGAGATAGCTGGCGCCGTTGCATTGATTGTCGACGGTGCCACGGAGCCTGATTGGGACCAACTGCGCTGCCACGTGGGCTGGGTGCTCGTATATCTCTACAACAAGACCAATGCGCTGCACGATCTGCTCAAGTGGGCCGGCTTAGGCTTCCCCTACACGCTGGAGCTGGCGCACAATCCGATCTACTTGGAGCTCACCGGTTCGGTGATACCTCCTGACGCCGCACTCAGCACCGTACGCAGCAACCCGCCGCATGACAACTATCCCGCTTCGCGCTGGAACGCGACTGGTAGCGATTGGGCCAATCCACCGGCCGAACCATTGGAGCCCCCAGTCGAGAATGCCTACCCATCGGAACCTACCTGGCCCTATCATTTTACAGACGGATTGAGGTTCGTGGCGAACCAGCCGCCGCAGCAGGTCAATGCGCTCCAGAGCCTGCCTGGCCAACCGCCGCTGGTCCGCGACCCGAACGAATGGAACGCACGGCGGGGGAAGCTGGCCATTCCAAGGGCGATAGACAAGTTCTTTGGCAACGCGGTGCAGGTGAGCCTGGACCTGATTCAGAAGGCGCAGCCCAAGGAGTTCCTGGATTGGGACCTGGATGGCGATCCAGGTATCGGTTTCCCCACATGGTTGTTACCGACTGCAATCTCGCCGCGCAGCAACGCGATTCCGGAGCCGTAGAGGGGTACGATTCCCTGCCAATATTAGGAGGAGGTGCTTATGCAAGGCCACTCTGACGATGAGCCAAGACCAATGGATGAGGGGAAACGTGAAGAGCCGCCCAAGTATACGCCGTACCTGAACATCCGTTATGACGTAGCCGACACGGGCGCGCGCCCGTTGGCCCCGGGCACGGTGTTTTGGGTATCACCAGACATCCTGGTCAGCCCTACGGATGCCTATGGCAACGTGCAAGTCGGCACGAACGTGACCGTCCAGGCGCACGTCTTAAACTGGGGCCTGGCACCGGCAATAGCGGTCAACGTCGAGTTCTACTGGCTCAATCCAGCACTCGGTATCACGCCCGCCAATGGCAATCTGATCGGTTCCAAGTTGGTCACCGTGCCGGCACTGAACTACGTGGATGTGATCTGCCCAAAGACGTGGACACCGACCTTTGTCAACGGTGGACACGAATGCCTGATCGTGCAGTGCACCTGCCCCCAGGATCCGATCACTGCTCCGTTCTTGCCGGCGCTGGATCGCCATGTGGCACAGCGCAACATAACGGTGACCCAGCCACAGCAGGGGCAGAAGCTGCAACTGTCCGCCAGCAGCCTGTTCCACTCGGAGCAGTCCTTCGCGCTGCAACTCTCCAGCCTGCTGGTGCAATGCCGTCTCGAAGGGTGGGAGAAAGAGGACGTGGCAGGGCTGATGAGCCTGCTCGCCAACCTGCACTCACCCGGGCGGGTGCTCACCAAAATGGAACGGCGCCTGAAGCTGCGCGTGCAGGATGTGACCGAGAAAGACTTGGGCGTGCGTCTGACCGGCATGGCGCAGGCCGATCTACCGCGCATCGAGGAAAAGCAATTAGATTTCGGACACTACATCCAGCAGCGCGCTGTGTGCAATCCTGATTTCCGCCCTGAGACACTGGGCAAGGTGCTCGGCGAATTTTCCTTAACGCCGCAGTTGATGAGCGTGGTGGACATTGAAATACCCCCCACTAAACTGAGGCGCGGACAGTTCATAGTGCATCGCCTCACCCAGACAGCGTCAGGCTGCGATGTCGGGGGGTACACAGTCGTAGTGCCCGCCGGCGGATAAGAAACTGTTGAAAATGTAGCCGTGGTGCTCCCATGCCGCGGTCGGGTGTGGGAGCACTAGCCGCATTTAAGACTGTTTTAAGGATCGCCAATCCATAGGGCCTCTCAACACCTGTTGGCGCCGACGCCGCCACTGGCAGCGAAAGTGCGTTGCTTTTGCCTGCGGATGGGGTTGGTAGGCGGGGCATACTTTGCCAGCGATGGCGGGGCGGCTCAACCCTGGCCGTTAGGCAGACTCGGAGCTTGTTTGAGTGGCGCAAAACAAAAGGCTGGCGACCACAAGCCTTTTGGCTCCAAATGTCCTCGGACGCCTGAACGTGATCCTGCCCTTGGCCTGAGTTGCCCACCTGACGGGCGCACGTCGCCAGCTTCAGCCGTTAATCACCACACTCTCAAAGCGGAAGGTACAAAAAGGGGGCCAGCACTTCGCATCTGCTGGCCCTCTTTTATTGCTTGTCTTGGGAGTCAAGGCAGGGCTTTTCAGACAGGCCGGAGGGCGAGGCAAGGAGGGGTACTAGGGCTTTCCCAAAACACATAATCTAACCGCTGAGCCCGCTGAGAGCGCAGAGTTTTACAAGATTTTCTTGTTTTTCTCAGCGTTCTCTGCGTACTCTGCGGTGAAAATGGATTGCCTGCCAACTTTGGGAACACCCAAGGAGGGTACTTACTGATTTGATTTCAGAAGTTGTTTGTGGTATATTTGGCGATGGTGATTCGCCCATGCATGAGTTATCCATCGCTGAAGGCATCCTCTCCATCGTCGAGGACTATGCCCGGAGGAACGACGCCTCCAAGGTCCTGTCGGTGAAGCTCAGGATAGGGGAGATGAGCGGGGTCCAGCCCGAGGCCCTGGCTTTCTGCTTCGAGATATGCGCTAAGAAGACGGTGGCTGAAGGGGCCTCGCTGGAGATAGAGAGGGTGCCCCTCTCCGCCCGCTGCCGGGCCTGCAATGCGACCTTCGACGTAGAGGGATACTGCTTCCTGTGCCCCGACTGCGGCTCGACTGAGGTCGAGATAGTATCGGGGAGGGAGTTGCAGGTGGCGGAGATGGAGGTGGAATGAGGATAAAAGGGGAGGAAATGGTTAGGGCCAGGATAGCGGTGCGGGGTGTGGTGCAAGGGGTGGGCTTTCGCCCCTTCATCCATCGCCTGGCGAAGGAGCATCATTTGAAGGGCTGGGTGCTCAACTCCACAGAGGGCGTGGTCATCGAGGTGGAGGGGGATGAGGAAAGGATAGAGGGCTTCATCGCCGATATGGTGGCTGAGCCCCCACCTCTGGCCGTTATTGAGCGGGTGGACAAGGAGTTCCTGCCACCGGTGGGCTATACTTCCTTTCTCATCCGGGAGAGCGCTAGGGTGGAGGGGCGCTTCGCCCTCGTCTCCCCAGACATCTCTATCTGCCAGGATTGCCTGCGGGAGCTCTTCAACCCGCAAGATCGCCGCTACCGCTACCCCTTCATCAATTGCACCAACTGCGGCCCGCGCTTCACCATCATTGAGGACATCCCCTACGACCGCCCCATGACCACCATGCGGGCCTTCCCCATGTGCCCCTCCTGCGAGGTGGAGTATAACGATCCAGCCGACCGTCGCTTCCACGCCCAGCCGAATGCCTGCCCCGAATGTGGGCCAAGGGTGTGGTTGCAGAGCGCAGATTGCAATTCGCAATCCGCTGAGCCTATCGCGGCGGCGCGGGAGCTTCTGGCTGCGGGCCACATCGTCGCCGTCAAGGGTCTGGGCGGCTTCCATCTGGCCTGCGATGCCACCAACGATGCAGCAGTGCGCACCCTGCGGGAACGCAAGCAGAGGGTGGATAAGCCCTTCGCCATCATGTCCTACGATGCGGCCATGGTCGAAAGATATTGTTACCTCAGCCAGGCGGAGCGGCAACTCTTGGAGTCCCGAGAGCGGCCTATCGTCCTCTTGCGGAGGCGACCTGATTCGCCCATATCTGAGCTGGTGGCCCCGAACAACAACTACCTGGGGGTGATGTTGCCTTATACACCTTTGCACTACCTCTTGCTGAGTCCCCAAGGGTCTGACGGAAGCCCCCTCGCCTTGGTGATGACCAGCGGCAATGTGAAGGAGGAGCCCATCGCCACTGGAAACGAGGAGGCCCTGGAGTGCCTGGCTCCCTTGGCCGACTACTTCCTGCTCCACGATCGGGAGATCCGCATCCGCTGTGACGACTCAGTTACCCGGGTCTTCGAAGGCCAGGAGATGCCCCTCCGTCGCTCCCGGGGCTATGCCCCCTTCCCCATCCGGCTTCTCTTCGAGTTAGAGGAGATCCTGGCCTGCGGGGCGGAGCTCAAAAACACCTTCTGCCTTACCAAGGAGGGCTATGCCTTCCTGAGCCAGCACATCGGGGACCTGGAGAACTTCGAGACTTTGGCCTCTTATGAGGCTTCCATCGAGCACTTCAAGCGGCTCTTCAGGGTGAATCCCAGGGTCATCGCCTATGATATGCACCCAGATTATCTGGCTACGAAGTATGCCCAATCTCAAATTGCAAATTGCGAATTGCAAGTTGCTGTCCAGCACCACCACGCCCACATTGCCAGTTGCATGGCCGAGCACGGGCTGAAGGAGCGGGTCATCGGCGTGGCCTTCGATGGCACGGGCTACGGCGCCGACGGACGCATCTGGGGCGGGGAGTTTCTGGTGGCCGATTATGGTGGCTTCGAGAGGGCAGGGCACTTAGCCTATGTGCCCATGCCCGGCGGGGAGGCGGCCATCAAGAAGCCTTACCGCATGGCCCTGAGCCACCTCCATCGCGCCTATGGTTCCCTTCGGGCTGAGCCCCCTCGGCCTGAGCTCGGGGCGAAGGCTCAGGGCGAGGCCTTGGAGCTCGATCTCCCCCTGCTGCGGCGGGTGGATCCAGTCGAACTGAAGGTGATCGAGCATCAGATCGAGACGGGCCTCAATTCCCCCCTCACCTCCAGCACGGGCCGCCTCTTCGACGCCGTCTCCGCCCTCATCGGGGTCCGCGATGTGGTCAACTATGAGGCCCAGGCGGCCATCGAATTGGAGATGATAGCCGCTGAGGATGTTGAGGAGGGCTACACCCTTCGGGCTGAGCCCCCTCGGCCTGAGCTCGGGGCGAAGGCTCAGGGCGAAGCCATCCATTTATCCCCTACCCCCTACCCCCTGATCCTCGATCCTGCGCCCTTGATCCGCGCCATCGTCGCCGACATTAAGAGGGGCGTGGATAGGTCAGTCATCTCCGCCAAATTCCACAACGCCGTCGCCGCCATGGTGCTTGACGTGTGTGGTATAATCAGGGAGCGGGAGGGGCTAAACAAGGTAGTCCTGAGTGGCGGCGTATTTCAGAACGTCTACCTCCTGCGCCGCAGCTTGCACCTCCTGCGGAGGGCCGGCTTCGAGGTCTACATCCATCGCCTGGTGCCCTGCAACGATGGGGGGATCTCGCTGGGACAGGCATTGGTGGCCAACACACAATGGGGGAGGAGATCGTAGGATATGTGTTTAGCCATACCAGCTAAGGTTGTTGAGATCGAGGGCAACATGGCTACCATCGAGGTGGGTGGAATCAGCCGTCAGGCCAGTCTGATGCTCGTGCCCGAGGCCGAGATTGGCGACTATGTCCTCGTCCACGCTGGCTTCGCCATCCAGCGGCTCGACGAGGAGGAGGCTCTGGAAACGTTGCGCCTCTTAGCGCAGTTAGGCGAAACGGTCTAGTTATGAAAGGACATCAGGGCAATGTCTACTCAGGCACGAAAGGAATCCATAAAACGGCGTGGGGCGTTTTACACACCTGTAAATATCGCTTCCTTCCTAGTTAACTGGGCAGTACGATCTCGCGACGACGTTGTCTTCGACCCTGGTTGTGGGGAGGCTGTTTTTCTCTTAGAAACTTACCGGAGGCTCCTTGAGCTGGGGGCTGAGCCTCAGTCCGCTCTGGAGAAGATTTATGGCGTAGAGTTAGATCCGAAAGCCCTCCAACGGACGTTTGAGCTTTTGGAGGCCGAGACGGGTATTAAGCCCTCTCACATTTTCAACATGAACTTTTTTGAGGTCGGAGCACTTTTCTCACCCTCCCTTCCACAGTTTGATGCTGTCATTGGGAACCCGCCCTATGTGCGATACCACCGTTTCAAGGGCGCCATGCGAGCCCAGGCCTTGCAAGCTGTGAGCCGCTTAGGAGTCTCCTTACCTCAATTAGCTAGCGCCTGGGCGCCCTACATCGTACATGCAATTGCCTTCCTGAAGGAAAACGGGCGCTTGGCCATGGTGCTCCCGGCGGAACTCCTTCACGTGGACTATGCCCATGCCGTTCGGGAGTTTCTCCTGCAGCAATTTAGGGAAGTGACTGTCCTGACCTTTGAGCAGCGAGTCTTTCCGGGTGTCTTGGAGGAGGTCCTCCTGCTCTTGGCTGAGGGTAAAAAGGGCATGGGGGGCGAATACATGTCCTCCCCTCTCCTATGCATGGTGCGACTGCAGGGGTTGGAGGACTTACCCCGTTTCGAGGAGATCCTCTCTCGCACGAGGCCTGTGCTGAAACCGGCAAGCAAGTGGGTTCATTACCTCCTGTCCACGGATCAAGCCCGATTCTATGATGAACTGTCTGGGCGGGAAGAGATAATGCCCCTTGGAGGGGTTGCTAAAGTTGACATTGGCGTGGTTACCGGCAACAATGACTTTTTTCTTCTCTCGAAAGAGGAGAGCGAGCAGTGGGAAATAGAATCAGAGTTTATTCTTAAAGCCATTCGCAAAGCTGTGGATATTCCAGGAGCATTGTTCACTGAAGCGGACTGGGGAGAGCTTCAAAGAAAAGGGGAGAAATGCCATCTGTTGCATGTTAACCTCCCCCCAGAGACACTGAGAGCCTACCGGCTCTGGCATTATATCCTCTACGGTCAAGAGAAGGGTGTGAATTCGGGCTTCAAATGCAGGACAAGGGAACCGTGGTATGGAGTGCCCTATATCCGAATCCCGAGTGCCTTCCTGACCTATATGGCCAACCAGATACCGCGCCTGGTTCTTAACGAAGCTGGAGCGGTAAGCACGAACACCATCCATGGCGTGTATCTGCTCTCCCCTGAGAGGGTAAATGGGCGAGCGTTCGTGGCCTCCTTCTACAATAGCTTGACCCTTCTATCCGCTGAACTCGTCGGACGGAGTTACGGCGGTGGCGTGCTCAAATTGGAAACCCAGGAGGCGGAAAAAATCAAGCTGGTCATCCCAAAGGATACTCGTGTAGTTCAGGAATTGGCTGGTATTGCCCCACAAGTTGATGGTTTGCTGCGACAAAAACATGGGGACGAAGCCATCGCGCTGGTGGATCGGATTCTCCTTGGGGACTACCTGAAATTAGATGACCGAGCTCTGAGCCTGCTCCGTGAGTCCCACAGGTCTCTCCAGGCCAGGCGGATGACCCGAGCCAAATCTCGTTAAGGAAGAAATGATCATGACAGATTGGGACACCCTTATCCAGAAAGTCCGGGCTACTTCGGGAATCCGATTTCAGGAGATCGAAGACGACTTTTTGCAGGCGATGGAAGCCCTCAACAGCCAATGGAGGGCTGGTCAGATCGATGAGGGGGTGTATCGGCAGAAAGGAAATCGGTGGCGTGACCTCATTATCGAGCTGGTCAGGAGCCGATGTTCTGTCGTCCTACGAGGTCGAAGGCTAGAAGGTCTTACTGACCTCCACGTCGTTGATATGGCTTATCCGACCGAAGGCGATCCAGTCCTGGTTATAGAGGCCAAGATGCTGGGCACCCCGGCTCATCTTTTGGCAAATGGCCGCCGTAAGCCCGAACGGGGAGGAGCCGTAGACCTGGATAAGCGCCTGAAGGAGGTCAAGTACACCCCTGTTGACTTGAAGCTGAAATACACAGGGACGGATATCGGCCACTGGTCTGAGTGGCTCAAGGGCGCGAGCCCCAAGTTCTATTCCCTTTGGGCATGTTATCTGGGTGCCCATGAGTTGGCCAACACAGCGGCAATGATCGAGAAGTTTCGCAAATTGAAGGAACATTACAACGACGGGGTAGGAGTATTTTTCTACGCTCAAAGCGAAGGTGAAGGATACATTCCGATACACATGCCGGAGTTGGACACTTTTCTTGTAGACGACATTGTGGATCAGATATGTACGGTAATCGGGCGGTGAAGAAGGTCGATGCCCTGAAAAATCCTGCAAGGGCCGCTTCCGCCTAGGCGAGTAGGCATGTCAAGCAAGCGAAGGCTTTAGAGGTAAGCTGATGAGGTATATTGAGGAGTTTCGCCAGGGGGCTGTGGCCGCTAAGATCGTCGAGCGGCTGAGGGCCTATGTGAGCCGCCCAGTCAACCTGATGGAAGTCTGCGGCACCCATACCGTCTCCATCTTCCGCCACGGGATCCGCAGCCTCCTGCCCCGCAGCGTCACCATGCTCTCCGGGCCAGGATGCCCGGTCTGCGTCACCGCCAACGCCGACCTGGACAAAGCCATCGCACTGGCCGAAATCCCTGGCATTATCCTGGCCACCTTCGGCGACATGTTCAAGGTGCCCGCCAGCCGCTCCAGCCTGCGGGAGGCCAAGGCCGAGGGAGCGGATGTGCGCCTCGTCTACTCCACCCTGGACGCCTTGGAGATCGCCCGTGCCAACCCGCAGAGGCAGGTAGTCTTCTTCGCCGTAGGCTTCGAGACCACGGCCCCCACTATCGCTTGCTCCATCTTGGAGGCGGAGCGGGAGGGGATAGGGAACTTCTCCATTGTCTCCGTGCACAAGCTGATCCCCCCGGCCATCAAGGCCCTCCTCGACGGCGAGGAGGTAAGGATAGATGGTTTCCTCCTGCCTGGCCACGTGAGCACCATCATCGGCTCCCGGCCCTACGAGTTCATTCCCGGCGGCTACGGCGTCGCTTGTGCCATCGCTGGCTTCGAGCCCCTGGACATTCTGGGGGGCATCGAAATGCTCCTTCGCCAGATAGCCGATGGCGAGGTACGGGTGGAGATCGGTTACCGCCGGGCGGTGCGGAGGGAGGGCAACCCCCTGGCTCTAGAGCAGATGTATCGTGTCTTCGAGGTATGCGATGCCGAATGGCGGGGCCTCGGCGTCATCCCCGACAGCGGATTGCGCCTGCGAAGGGAGTACGAGGGTTTCGATGCCGAGCGGAGGTTCGACGTGAACACACCCCCGCCCCGCGAGCACCCAGCCTGCCGCTGCGGCGAGGTCCTGCGAGGGGTAACGAGCCCCCCTGAGTGCCCCCTCTTCGCCAGGGCCTGCACCCCCGAGCGCCCCATCGGGCCGTGCATGGTCTCGGTGGAGGGGAGTTGCGCTGCTTGGTACCAATACGGCGGCCCATAGCAGGTGGTAAACGGACATAGTGGAGGAGTCGGCGCTCTCTTGCGCCGACCGGAGCAAGTGCTATGAAACATGACAGGATTTTGCTGGCCCACGGCAGCGGCGGGAAGCTCAGCCATGAGTTGGTGGAGAAGCTCTTCCTGCCCCCTTTCGATAACCCCATCCTCTCCCGCTTAGATGATGCGGCGGTTTTTAGCTTATCGCCTATCGCCCATCGCTTATCGCTAGGTGAGGTGAGCAGCGATAAGCGATCAGCGATAAGCGATATGACGCGTTTAGCCTTTACCACCGACTCCTACGTGGTTAAGCCCCTCTTCTTCTGCGGTGGCGACATTGGCCGCCTCGCTGTCTGCGGCACGGTTAACGACCTGAGCATGGTCGGCGCCACCCCCCTCTACATCTCGGCGGCCTTCGTCATCGAGGAGGGCTTCCCCCTGAAGGATCTGGAGAGGGTAGTGGCCTCGATGCGGAAGGCGGCGATGGAGGCAAGGGTACTCATCGTCGCCGGGGATACCAAGGTGGTGGAGAGGGGCAGCGCCGACGGGATGTTCCTCAATACAACGGGGGTAGGGGTCGTCCCCGTGGGGGTGGAGATCTCCGGAGGCAACGCCCAGGTGGGCGACGTGGTCATCCTCTCCGGCCCCATCGGTGACCATGGCATCGTCGTCCTCAGCGAGCGCGAGGGCCTGGGCTTCGAGACCGATTTGAGGAGCGACATTGCCCCCCTCAACCACCTGGTATCGGCCATGCTTCAGGCCAGCCTGCGCATCCATGTCCTGCGTGACCCCACCAGAGGGGGGTTAGCCACCATCCTGAACGAGATCGCCGCTCAGTCTAAGGTAGGCATCAGGATCGAGGAGGGTCGGATCCCCGTGCGGGATGCCGTCCGCGCCGCCTGCGAGATGCTGGGCTACGACCCCCTCTACGTTGCCAACGAGGGGAAACTGGTGGCCATCGTCGCCCCGGAGGATGCCTCCAGTGTCTTGGCGGCGATGCGAAGGACGTGCTACGGTGAGGAGGCGGTGGTCATCGGTGAGGTGGTGGCAGAGCCTCCAGGCCGGGTCCTGATGAAGACGGGGATCGGGGGGACGCGCATCGTTGATATGCTGGTCGGGGAGATGCTGCCCCGTATCTGCTAAAACCATCTTGACAAGGGGGGATTCGATGCTAAAATATGTCGAGGATGGGCTTTAATCTTTCAAAGAAAGGATGGGAGGAAGATGAAAGTAGACGAGAGTTGCCTCTACACGGACACCCATGAGTGGGTGCGGGTCGAGGGCGATGAGGCCACAGTCGGCATCACGGACCATGCCCAGGAGCAGTTGAGCGACATCGTCTATGTGGAGCTGCCTGAGGTGGGCGATGCCTTCGCTAAAGGGGATGCCTTCGCCGTGGTGGAATCGGTCAAGGCCGCTTCCGACTGCTACATGCCCATTGGCGGCGAGATCATCGAGGTCAACGAGGAGCTGAGCGAAGCCCCGGAATTGGTCAACGAGGACCCCTACGGTGCAGGCTGGTTCGTCAGGTTCAGGGTGAGCGACGCCTCCGAGCTGGCGGACCTGATGGACGCTGCGGCCTACGAGGAGTTCGTAGCTGAGGAGGAGGCGAAAGGAGGCCACTGATGTCCTACATCCCCCATACCGAGGCCGATAGGGCGGCCATGCTGGCCGAGATAGGGGTCGAGACACTCGACGAGCTCTTTTCAGATGTGCCTGAGGCTATGCGGTATCCGGAGCTGAGGCTGCCTGAGCCCCTCTCGGAGATGGAAATCCTGCGGGAGCTCAGAAAGATGAGCGAGCGGAACGCCGACCTCGACCGCTACGCCTGCTTCCTCGGGGCCGGGGCCTACAATCACTTCATCCCCAGCACCGTGAGCCACGTGATGGGCCGTGCCGAGTTTTACACCGCCTACACCCCTTACCAGCCCGAGATCAGCCAGGGGACGCTGCAGAGCATCTATGAGTATCAGAGCATGGTCTGCCAGTTGACGGGCATGGAGGTGGCCAACGCTTCTCACTATGACGGGGCCACGAGCTTGGCCGAAGCGGCCCTCATGGCGGTGAACGTCTTCCGCGGCAGGCGTAAGAAGATCGTGATCTCGCCGCTGGTACACCTTGAATACCGCCAGACATTGCGGACCTATATTCGAGGCACCGAACTCGTCGTCACCGGCGACGAGGACTTGACCAATGAGATCAGCGATCTCAAAACCCTGCTGGATGAGAACACGGCTTGTCTCATCCTCCAGAACCCCAACTTCTTGGGCCAGCTTGAGGATGTGAACGGCCTGGCCGATGCTGTCCATAATGCCGGTGCCCTCCTCGTCGTCGCTGTGGACCCCATTTCCCTGGGCCTCTTCAAGCCCCCCGGCGAATATGGCGCCGACATCGTGGTGGGTGAGGGGCAGAGCTTGGGCAACCAGCTCAACTTCGGCGGCCCTTACCTGGGCGTATTCGCCTGTCAGGAGGAGTATGTGCGCAAGATGCCCGGCCGCCTGGTCGGGGCAACTGTGGATACCGAGGGGCGGAGGGGCTTCGTCTTGACCTTAACCCCTCGTGAACAGCACATCCGCCGCGAGAAAGCCACCTCTAACATCTGCACCAACGAGGCCCTTTGCGCCCTGGCCGCCGGGGCCTATCTGGCGACGATGGGCAAGCATGGCTTGCGGAGGGTGGCCGAACTCTGTTACCACAAGGCGCACTACGCGGCCCAGCGCATAGCCGAGATCCCCGGCTTCGAATTGGTTGGCGGTAAGCCTTTCTTCAAGGAGTTCGTCGTCCGCTGTCCTCAAAAGCCAGCAGAGATTAACGAGAGGCTCCTGGAGAAGGGGATCATCGGCGGCTATGACCTGGGCAGGGATTACCCTCACCTAAGGAATTGTATGCTCCTCTGCGTGACAGAGGTTAACACGAAGGGGGAGATAGATCGCCTGGTGGAGGCGTTGCAGGAGGTGGCGTCATGACCGAACCCCTGATTTTTGAGATCAGCTCTTCTGGCCGTATTGGCGTCACCCTGCCTGAGTGCGATGTGCCCGAGGCAGAGCTGCCTAAGGGGCTTCTGCGAGACCAGTTGCCCCTGCCTGAGGTGGCCGAAGTAGACCTGGTGCGCCACTATGTCCGCCTCTCCCAACTCAACCATGGGGTGGACATCGGCTTCTATCCCCTGGGGAGCTGTACCATGAAGTATAACCCCAAGGTGAACGAGGAGGCAGCCAAGCTCCCCGGCTTCGCCCGCATCCATCCCTATCAGGGCGAGGAAAGCATCCAGGGGGCGCTGCAACTGATATACGAGCTGCAGGAATACCTCAAGGAGATCGGTGGCTTTGCTGGCGTCTCCCTCCAACCGGCTGCCGGGGCCCACGGGGAGTTCACGGGCATCCTCATGATGCGGGCCTACCACGAGGCAAGGGGGGATGTGGGGCGCACCAAGATGCTCATCCCTGATTCAGCCCACGGCACAAACCCCGCCTCTTCAGCCATGAGCGGCTACCAGGTGGTGGAGATAAAATCTGACGAGCGGGGCAACGTGGACCTGGATGAGCTCAAGGCCCACTGCGACGAGACAGTGGTCGGCTTGATGCTGACTAACCCCAACACCTTGGGGCTCTTCGAGGAGCATGTCTTGGAGGTTTCCAGGGTCGTCCACGACTGTGGGGGGCTGATGTTCGGCGATGGGGCCAACATGAACTCGCTTCTGGGGATCGCTAAGCCCGGCGAGCTGGGCTTCGACGTGATGATGTTCAACCTGCACAAGACCTTCTCTACCCCCCATGGGGGCGGAGGGCCAGGGGCGGGCCCCGTTGGCGCCTCGGAGAGGCTGGCCAAATACCTGCCCGGGCCCATCGTGGTCAAGGAGGGCGATGCCTATCGCCTCCAGATGCCTGAGGCCTCCATCGGCCGGGTGAAGGCCTTCTACGGCAACTTCGCCGTCTGTGTCAAGGCCTACACCTACATCAGGATGATGGGGGCTGAGGGCTTGAGGCAGGTCAGCGAGAACGCTGTCCTCAACGCCAACTACTTGCTGAGCAAGCTCAAGGGGGTTTATCCTTTGCCTTACGATCGCACCTGTATGCACGAGTTTGTCCTCTCCGGACAAGGGGTAGCCGAGGGCATTACTACCAGGGACATCGCCAAACGGCTGATGGACTATGGTTTCCACCCTCCGACCGTTTACTTCCCGCTCATCGTCCCTCAGGCTATCATGATCGAGCCTACGGAGACGGAGAGCATAGAGACGCTGGATGCCTTTGCTGAGGCTATGCTTAAGATCGCCGAGGAGGCCAGGGAGAACCCAGACTTGCTACATCAGGCTCCCCACACTGCTCCGGTGAGCCGCTTGGACGAGGTCAGGGCGGCGCGAAAGCTGGATCTGCGGTGGAGCCCTTAAGACTGGGATCTGCAAAAAGCCCTTTCATCGTCATTTGGGTTCTGGCGGCTTCGCCGCTTGCCAGAACCCATTTCGTTGACACCGCCTCTGAGTTGGTTGAAGGCGGGTTGACAAATCAAGGGGCTACCGTGTATAATTGATTTTGAGGGGACCGCTCCTCTGCTACTAAGAAACAAGGAGATTCTTCGCTCCGCTCTCATCCCGAACGAGCATTCTGTCACTCTGAGCGCAGCGAAGAGTCTCCCCCACCGTCTGTAATACGAGGACGTTCAGCTCAGAATGACAGTTAAGTTTGTTTCTTGCCCAATGAGTGGTGCGAACGCGCCATGGCGAAGCTCAGAAGGGAGTAACGAGATGCGGCGAAGCGACGAGGAAAAAGGGCAGGTGCTTGAGAGGATGTATGCGGGGATAGACTGGGTTTTTCAGGGCATCATCTCCTCCAGGGAGCTGATATCGGTGCGGCGTCGCCGCATATGGCGTCCCCCCACCGATGTCTACGAGACCGATTCCCATGTGGTGGTCAAGGTCGAAGTCGCTGGCATGGACAGGAGGGACTTCAGGGTCTCCCTATCCGATCGGAGCCTGACCATCGCCGGCAGGAGGGAGGACCCGGCGGCGAAGCTTGCCTATCAGCAGATGGAGATCAACTACGGTGACTTCAGGACCGAGGTCTATCTCCCCTGTCCAGTGGTTGAGGAGCGGATAGAGGCCAGTTACGAGGATGGCTTTCTTATCGTCCGCTTGCTCAAAACGAAAACTCTCTCCGGAAAATATGAAAGAAAGCATAAATTGTAAAAGTGCAGAACTCCCAACGAGAACTCTCTCCGAAAAATATGGGAGCATGCGCAAACAGCAAGGATATCCTACTCCGCCAGCAGACGGAAACGAGGGGTCTCCCCGAAATCAAATGGAGGGAATACGTAAGTGAAGGGAGTGCGCTACTCCGTAAGCAAACGGGGAGACCCCTCGTTTGGAGAGAGTTCTCGTTGCCGAAAGCGAATGGAGAGAGTTTTCGTTAGGTGAAGAGAAGTGAGGTGAGGTCGAGATAATGAGGGATCTGTTTGAGAGGATGAGAGGGTATATTCCCTTTGTCATAAAGCGGAAGGAGCCTGAGAGGGTCGAAGGGGAGAAGGAGGAGGGTGCCCCAGCCATCCCGCAGGAGCTGCCTATCCTGCCTCTGAAGGAGACGGTGGTCTACCCCTTGACCGTTTTGCCCATCTTGGTCGGGAAGCCGCGATCGGTAAAACTGATTGATGAGGCCGTACTAGGCGACCGGATCGTCGGCTTAGTGGCCTTGAAGGAGAAGGACATCGAGGATCCTGAGCCAGGCGACGTCTATACCACGGGGACGGCCGCCATAATCCACCGCTTGCTCAAGGCGCCTGATGGCACAGCCCAGTTGCTCGTCCAAGGATTGGAACGGATCAGGATCAGGGAATTCACCCAACTCAGGCCCTATTTTAAGGCCCAGGTGGAGCTAGCCCCGGACACTGAGGAGAAATCCATCGAGGTCGAGGCGCTGGCGCGCAACACCGTTGAGCTCTTCCAGCGCTTGGTATCCTTAGTGCCCCATCTCCCAGAGAGGTTGATGATGACGGCGATCGACGTTGATGAGCCGAGGCACCTCGTTTACCTCGTGGCCACGGCCATCCGCATGGAGACGGCTGACGCCCAGGAGATCCTGGAGATAGATGAGGTTAAGGGGAAGCTGCGCAAGTTGACGACGGTCCTCACTAAGGAGTTGGAGGTTCTGGAGCTGGGCAAGAAGATCCAGAGCGAGGCCCAATCGGAGATGGGGAAGATGCAGCGGGAGTACTTACTGCGTGAGCAACTCAAGGCCATCAAGAAGGAGTTGGGGGAAGAGGACGAGCAGGCCCTCGAGATCAAGGAGCTGGCCGAGAAGATAGAGGCGGCGGGCATGCCAGAGGAGCCGAAGAAGGAGGCCAAACGCGAGCTGGACAGGCTCAGCAAGCTCCCCACCGCCGCGGCGGAGTACTCAGTCATCAGGACCTACCTCGATTGGCTGGTCGATATGCCCTGGCAGGTGAGCACCGAGGATAACCTGGACATCGAGCGGGCCCGCCAGGTGCTGGATGAGGACCATTATGATCTGGAGAAGATCAAGGAGCGCGTCCTGGAGTACCTGGCCGTGCGGAAGCTCAGGCTGGAGCGTGGCGAGACGCCCTACCCCTCCAAGGCGGGCATCCTCTGCTTCCTCGGCCCTCCGGGGACGGGCAAAACCTCCATCGGCCAATCCATCGCCAGGGCCTTGGGTCGGAAGTTCATCCGCATGTCCCTGGGGGGGATGCGCGATGAGGCGGAGATCAGGGGGCACAGGCGCACCTACATCGGGGCCATGCCGGGGCGCATCCTCCAAGCCATCAGGCGTGTGGGGACCAAGAACCCCGTCTTTATGCTGGATGAGATAGATAAGGTGGGAGTGGACTGGCGCGGCGATCCCTCCTCCGCCCTGCTGGAGGTGCTCGATCCGGAGCAGAACAAGGACTTCCGCGACCATTATCTGGGTGTGCCCTTCGACCTCTCTCAGGTGATGTTCATCACCACTGGCAACCTGGTGGAGCCCATCTCCCCGCCGCTGCAGGACCGCATGGAGGTCCTGACCTTCTCCGGATACATCGAGGAGGAGAAGATCAGGATCGCTCGGGAGTACCTCATCCCCCGGCAGGTAAAGGAGAACGGCCTTCAAGAGGGCGAGATAGAGTTTGAGGAGGGTGCACTGCGCACTATCATCCGCGATTACACCCGCGAGGCTGGGGTGCGCAACCTGGAGCGGGAAATCGCCAATATCTGCCGCAAGGTGGCCACTAAGGTGGCGGAGGGACAGGAGGGGCCCGCCATCCTTACCACGGAGAATGTCTCCGATTTCCTGGGGAAGCCGAAGTACTTCTTCGAGGCAGCGGAGCGGACGGAGATCCCCGGTGTGGCCACAGGCCTGGCTTGGACGATGGCCGGCGGCGACATCCTCTTCGTCGAGGCGACCAAGATGCCCGGCAAGAAGGGCTTCACCCTCACGGGACAGCTGGGCGACGTGATGAAGGAGTCGGCGCAGGCTGCCCTCAGCTACGTGCGATCGAAGGCCGAGGAGCTGGGCATCCCCGAGGACTTCTTTGAGAAGAACGACATCCACCTCCACATTCCCACGGGGGCTACACCTAAGGACGGCCCCTCGGCTGGGGTGACCATGTGCACGGCCCTGGCCTCTCTGCTCACGCGGAGGCCGGTCCGGGCCGACGTGGGGATGACCGGCGAAATCACCCTGCGGGGGCAGGTCCTCCCCGTGGGCGGCATAAAGGAGAAGGTGCTGGCGGCGCGGCGGGCTGGCCTGCAGACGGTCATCCTACCCAAGCGCAACGATAAGGACCTGGACGAGGTGCCCGAGGAGCTGAAGGGGGAGATGAAGTTCGTCCTGGCGGAGACGGTGGACGAGGTGCTGGAGGCGGCACTGCGGGATGAGAGGGTGAGGAAGGAAAAGGCTGGCAGGGGTTGAAATGCCCAATGCCCCGAGCCCGATTATCCGCCCTGTGCTACACACTATAGGCTTCCAAATGGTGATGAGTACATCCTTTCCCCGAGATGACGAAGATGGCCAAGCCTTTCCTAGCCTAACCGAACCCGACATTGCCAGCCACTGCACCGAGCAGGGCTTCGAGCGGGGCGAGGACTACTACAAATCCACCATGTTAAGTAAGGACAGGCACCTTGCGCATCAAAAAGCTCATCTGGAGCAATAACGTCATTGGAATGAAAACACCACGCTTTGAGACAGAAGAGGAGGCTGCCGAGTTCTGGGATACCCACAGCACCGCCGACTACATGGACGAATGGGAGGTTGTTGAATCGGTTTGGGATCCCGATGAAGATACCTGCCCTCGCTGCGGCGGGCAGATGGAATCGGTCTCCGTCGAGATAGACCTGTTTGGCAAACTCAAACTACATCACTTGGATGAGTACGTTTGCCCCGTCTGCCACACCAGTAAGCTCTCCACGCGCTCTTTGAGGAGATCAGAGCCTTGGACAACAAAATCAAACGCTATGGTCTGGCGGGGTTGAGCCTGCAGAACTTGCCTCGGCCGGAGCCGACAAGTTCCTAAGGGGCGCTACGACGAAACACTGGCCGAGTTCCGTCAGGTGATGGCGCTTATGATCAATAATGATCAAGCCTTTCCCAACCTAGCCGAATCCGACATCCGTCGCTATTGCACCGAGCAGAGCTTCGGGCGGGGCGAAGACTACTACGAGCGCGGGGCCATCGTCAGCCCCATCCGCCAGGGACGCACCCTGCGATTGGGCAAACCGACTATCTGTTGAATGATCAAAACGAGGAGATAAATTATGGCTGAAACGACTTTCTGGATCCGAGATCGCTTTCCTATCCTTTACGAAGGTGGCAAGGCAAAAGCCGTTCTGGTGGACATTACCTCGTTCGCTCAGATGGAGCTCATCATAGACAACCTGCTGAACCGCGAGGAAGAGCCTGAGGATGCTATCCTGGCTGCTTCCGCCATTCTGCAACGGCTGGTAGCCCAAGCTCGACAGGAACCGCCCTCGGCCGATTGGGAACGGGACCTCGATGAGCTATAACGTCGTCCTCACTCGCTCTTTCAAGCACAGTGTCAAGCGATTGGAAAGACGATTCCGGCATGTCAAGGATGACGTGGGCGTGGCCATTCGGGTGCTTTTGCAAACACCGAGGCTGGGTGTAGTCATCCCCGGCGTCACCGGCGTGCGCAAGTTGCGGGTGCGTAACACCGATCTGGGCAAGGGCAAAAGGGGTGGCTATCGCCTGCTATACTACGTTGAGGACCAACCCGTACCGACCATCTACCTGCTGTTGTTGTATGCCAAGTCGGATCGAGAAGACATCACCCGCCGGGAATTGAAGCAACTGCTGGACGAGGTAGCAGACAAGATGGGAGAATGAGTACCATCACCTTCCAACAACAACTCTGGACAGACTTCACCGCCCAGCGCTCCGAACCCAACAATCCTGCCCTGTGCTACACACTATGGGCTTCCGGATGGTGATGAGTTCGTCTTTTCCCCGAGATGACGAGGATGGCCGATAACCGAGCCCTCTCCCACCTAACCGAATCCGACATTGCCAGCTATTGCACCGAGCAGAGCTTCGAGCGGGGCGAGGATTATTACGAGCGCGGGGCCATTATCAACCCCATCCGTCAGGGGCGCACCCTGCGGGCGGAATGCGAGGGCTCTCAATATGAGCCCTACCAGGTCACGGTGGAGCTGGACAAAGAGGGCATCGCCGACGCCTATTGCTCCTGCCCCTACGACTGGGGCGGATACTGCAAGCACATCGTGGCCTTGCTCCTCGCTTGGGTGCGTGACCCAGAGGAGTTCGTTGTCATCCCTGAGACGGATGAGCTGCTGGCCGACAAGAGCAAGGAGGAACTTATCGAGATCATCAAGGCCATGCTCAAACGGGAGCCTGATTTGCTGTATGACCTATGGAAGATATGATGCTTAAAAGGAGATCGCATGATCAGCGTCGGCATCCTGACCGTCAGCGACCGCAGCTATCGCGGGGAGAGGGAGGACCTGAGCGGCCCGACGATTCGGGAGATGATCACCGAGCACCTGGGGGCCAAGGTGGAGCTGGAGGCGGTGGTTCCCGATGAATTCGACATAATCCAAGGAACGTTGATGGTATGGGCCGACGAGGTGGGCCTCGACCTCATCCTCACCACCGGAGGGACGGGCTTCAGCCCCCGCGATGTGACGCCTGAGGCAACCAGGGCCGTGATCGAGCGGGAAGCCCCTGGGCTTGCCGAGGCCATGCGCGCCCAGGGCCTCAAGATCACGCCCCACGCCATGCTCAGCCGCGCCGTAGCTGGCATCCGTGGCCGCACCCTCATCATCAACCTGCCCGGCAGCCCCAAGGCCGTTCGGGAGAACCTGGCCACCATCCTCCCCGCTCTAACCCATGGCATTGAGATCCTCAGGGAAGAAGCGACGGAATGTGCCCAGCCTCCCGGCGCGGGAACATCTAAGTGAAGTTCACACAAGGAGGAAAGGATGATCAGCAAGGATCTATTGGAGATATTGCGCTGCCCGGCCTGTGTGCGCAATGGACCGGATGCGGGGCTCTTGGACCTGGTCAAAGATGTCTGGCTAGTCTGCCGGGACTGCAATCGCAAGTACCCCATCCGCGATGGCATCCCGGTGATGCTCATCGAGGAAGGCGACAAGTACGTGGACGTGCCTGTGGAGGAGCTGGGGGCGCCATAAGCCTCTCCATTTGATGTGGAGTGCGGAGTCTCCGACTTCGCACACAACGACGGAGTCGTCGCACTCCAAAAATGCATCCCTACGACTCTACCTATTGAGCAATGAGAGATGAGAGATAAAAAGATCTGTTTTCTCCTCCTCGCCCTATTCCTCGTCGCCTTCTCGTCCGCCCTGGCCGATGACGCATCCTCTCGCCTCTTGAGCCCAAGAGACGTCTTCGGCCCTACGTGGCGAGAGGATGCGTCAGATGACGCATCCTCTCGCCTCCTGAGCCCAAGAGACGTCTTCGGCCCTATGCGGCGAGAGGATGCATCAGATGGGGAGATCCGCATCCTCTCCAACACTTACGAGGCCGACTTTCCCAATAAGGTCACCTTCAGGCTCATTGCCGAGAGCGAGGAGGGGATCGAGGAGATCACCCTTTTCTATAAGGTCAGGATGGAGCCCACCATCACCAACCGTGCCTACCCCGATTTCTCCCCTGGCAAGAGGGTGGAAGTGGAGCAGGAATGGGACATGCGAAGGTACTACATCCCCCCAGGCGTGGAGATAGAGTACTATTGGCGGATCAAGGATGGCGCCGGCCACGAGCTGGAAACGGAGCCGGTATCCTTCACCTACACTGACACCCGCTACGGCTGGCAGGAGCTCTCTTCCGACAGGGTGATCCTTTACTGGTACCAAGGCGATGACGAATTCGGGCGAGCTCTCTTCGCCAAGGCCCTGGAGGCGGTGGAACGGCTCAGCGAGGAGACGGGGGTCACGGTGGAGAGGCCAGTCAAGGTCTTCGTCTACGGCAGCCATGGCGACCTGTTGGGAGCCCTGGAGGAAGGGGCGAAGGAGTGGACGGGGGGTGTCTCCTTCTCTGAATACGGTATCCTTCTCATCGGCGTCTCCCCGGGCAACCTGGCTTGGGGGGAGAGGGCCGTGGCCCATGAGCTAAGCCACGCCATTATCCATAAGGCGACGGAGAACCCCTTCAGCGACCTCCCCCGCTGGCTGGACGAGGGCCTGGCCATGCGCGCCGAGGGGGAGCTGGAGCCGAGCTACGTCAACTCGTTGAATCGCGCCATAGAGGCCAATAGCCTCATCTCCGTCAGGTCCCTATCCAGCACCTTCCCCGCCGACCCCGACCTAGCCCACCTCTGCTACGCCGAGAGCTACAGCCTCGTCGAGTTCATCCTGGATCATTACGGCCAAGGGGCGATGAGGAAACTGATCTCCATTTTCGCTGAGGGGGCCTACTACGACGATGCCCTCAAGGAGGCATTGGGGGTGGATACGGATGGCCTGGAGGATGAGTGGCGGAAGGCCATCAGCGCGCCGCCCCGAGGGGCGGTAGTCGCGACGCCGACGGCGGAGAGACCCTCTGGCAGGAGAGTCTGCTGCCTGCCATTAGCGAGTTTGATAATAGTGGGGATATTCTACGTCATCAAGCTATGGGCCTCATAATTTCCTAGCGATTTGAAACTGATCGAGATCGTTTGGGAGCACCGTGTTGGGAAAGATGGTCCTTGCTTCTTCCAGGATCTCCTCCCCGAAATAGCGCCTCGAGATGTGATTGAGGAAGAGCTGTTTGACCCCTGCCTCGCGGGCTAAGGTAGCTGCCTGGGCGGCGGTTATATGGCCGAATTTCTTCGCCAGCCACGCCTCGGCCGATAGGTATGTAGCTTCCACCACCAGGGCATCGGCGTCCCTCGCCTCCTCGACCAGATCGTCTACGCGGGAAGCATCGCCCACGTAGACCAATTTAGTGCCGGGGACCGGTTCCCCCAAAACCTGCTCCGGCCGGACAATGGTCCCATCGGCCAGGGTTATGGTCTCCCCCTCCACCAGCCTGCGGCGCTCCGGCCCTGGCGGTATGCCCAACCTCTCCGCTTCTTCGACCAGGAAGGGACGCTTGCTCTTCTCGCGGAAGGTGAAGCCGAAACACCCCGGCCCCCGGTGGGTCACCGGGAAGGCCGCGATCTCGAAATCCCCGCCCTCAATCACCACCCCCGGCGAGATCTCGACGAAGTCGAGGGGCATGGAGATCTCCGGCCCGCGCAATACCACCCCTAAGAGGAGGTCCTTCACCCGTTCCAGGGGCCAGCCGCCGCCGTAGATCCGCAGGGCGGGGGCGACATCCCAGCGGCCGAAGGTGGAGACGAGGCCGCCTAGCCCCAGGATGTGGTCCAAGTGGCCATGGGTGAGGAGCACCGTCGAGAGCCTCCTGAAGCCCAGCCCACTCCTCAACAGTTGCTGCTGCGTCCCCTCAGCGCAATCTATGAGGAAGCGTTGTCCCTGGTGTATAACCAAGGTTGAGGTCAGGTTCCTTTCGACGGAGGGGGCGGAGGCGGAGGTGCCGAGGAAGACGATTTCAAACATGGGAAAGCCCTCCCTTCCCTATAGCCACTTTCCCTTTATCCCCCTCTTTCCCTTCAACCTCAAACCTCACGGCCAGAAACCTCTCCACCACCCAGACGTTAGTCAAAAGGTGCTGGGTGATCTCGCTCGTGGTGAAAGCCGAGGGGCCATTGGCCAGGGCCATGGGCAATATGAGCTGGTCGGCGAGGTGTTTGTCCAAGCAGGCGCCGCTCTCATGGTGCTCGATGAACTCCTGGCACGCTTCCTCGGCGACCCTCTCCGCCCGCTTGCCCCGCGCCCCCAGGGCAGTGAAGCCGGCCACGACGTTCTCGTACTCGGCCAGGAGGAAAACGGCAGTGCCCTGGCCTTTGGCTGGGGCGTTCACGATCTCGATCTGGGAGTCGAATCCCCGCTGGCGGAGGAGCCCCTCGGCATGCCTCTTCTGCCTCTCAGCGATGTGCATCGGCAGGTTGGAGAGGGCAGAGATGCCCCACAGACGCTTGAGCTCACCCCGCTCCGTCCAATCTAGCCCGACCAAATCACCCTCTTTAGTTCCCTTTATTGTCGCCTTGATCGCCCCTCCCCCTATCGGATACCACCCCCACCTCTCGATCTCGACTTCGGCTTCAATCCCTATCCGCTTCAGGATGGGGAGGTAGACATGCTTCAGGAAGTGAAAGGGCGGGCTCCAGTCCACATGGGTGCCGCCCTTGACGGTCAGATGGGAGGTGCCATCGGCGAAGGCCAGGGGCAGGAGCAGTGTCTGGAGGACCAAACCTGTCGAGCCGGCGCTGCCTCCCTTGCGTGCCTCGGCGACGTCGAAAGTGTAATCGCCAGCCCTGGGCGACAACTGGGGGACGAAGGTCAAAGCCTGCGAGTCCAGCTCAGCGCCTTCCAGTTTGGCATCGCAGATTTTGGCCACTGCCTGCACCCCAGTCAGGTGCTGGGCCTGCAGGCCCGGCTTCTTCCTCCCCGCCCTGATTTTCTCGATGCGCATGGGCAGGCCCAGAAGGGACGCCAGCGTCAGCGAGGTGCGCAGCACCTGACCTCCGCCTTCGCCATAGGAGCCATCAATGACTATCATTTCCGTGCCTCCGAGTTATCCCTCGGCATTGTCAAGCACTAATTCGTAGTGGAGGGAGAAATTAGGGGGACACCCCCTGAACCCCTGCCAGGGGGATTTCCCCCTGCACCCCCTTGCCTATCCGTCAAAATTATACCAACGATCTGCCGAAAACACAAAAGCCATCATCCTCGGACGGATGGCTTTGATAGATTGTTCCGCTATAGATATGGGCTGCTGGCCTCATGGACATCGCAAGCTTCTTACTCCCATTCCCTCTTGAACCTGGCCACGAACTCCTCCATGTAGGCGTGTCTCTCCGCGGCGAGCTTACGCCCCAGATCGGTGTTCATGATGTCCTTCAGCCGTAGGAGTTTTTCGTAGAAGTGATGGAGCGTGCTTCGGCTGACAACACCGTATTGGAACTCGCCCGGCTCTTCCTCAGGGTCCCACAGCGGCCTGCCCATGGCCCCGCCATAGGCAAAGGCCCTGGCGATCCCGATGGCCCCCATGGCGTCGAGGCGGTCTGCATCCTGGAGGATGAGGGCCTCCTTGCTTAGTTTGGCTTCGCCCTGAGGCTCAGCCCGAAGGGCCTTGCTTTTTCCCTCCTTATCCCACCGATAGTCCTCGTGATGTTTTATGCACTCCACGACCTGGCCTATTTTGTCTTCGGGGAAGCCGACCTGAGGAAGGACTTCCCGGGCGCGTCTCATCCCGGCCACCACGTGGTCATTGACTCTCTCCTCGCCCCGCGCGACATCGTGTAGATAGGCCGCTGCGGTTAGCACATCCAGGTCGGCGCCCTCGTCCTGACCGATGAGGACGGCAAGCCTTTTGACCCTGAGGGCGTGGTAGAAGTCATGCCCCGTGGAATCGCCCGCCGTCGCATCCTTCAGATGGTCCAACAGGCGCCTTTCCCACTCCCTCTCATTCGATGCGCTCCTTTTAAGAATGGCCATCTCCTCACCGCGCCGCAGACCGACCAGCGACCCAACCCGTAGAAAACGCCGCTTGCAGGTTATAGCCGCCGGTGTCGGCGTCTACGTCCAGCACCTCGCCGGCGAAATAAAGGCCCTCCACCAGCCGCGAAGCCATGGTGCGCGGGTCAACCTCTCGCGTATCCACCCCACCGGCGGTGATAAGCGCCTCCGTAAAAGGGCGGTATCCGGTCACCTCCAGGCGAAAATCCTTCAACCACGTCCGCAGCCGCTTGCGCTCCTGGGCCGTGATCTGGTGCGCCACCTTGTCCGGGGGGATGCCTGTCAAATCTATGCAAACCGGGATCAGTTTTCGGGGGAGCAACCCTTTGAGCAACGTGCGGAACTGCTGCTTGCCATGTGCATCCAGGTCGCGGAGGAGGCGCGCATCCAGCTTGCGCTCGTCGAGGGCTGGCTTGAGATCAATGGAGAGGATCACCCTCTGGCCCAGGCGCAGCGCGTCCACCACCTGCTTGCTCAGGGAGAGGATGATGGGCCCGGAGACGCCGAAGTGGGTAAAGAGCATTTCGCCAAAGGCCTCTGCCTGCTTTTTCCCATTGACCCACACCCGGACAGTCACGTTGCGCAGGCTCAGGCCTTGCAACCTGGGGGCAATGTCGCCGGCTGTTTCCAAGGGAACCAGCGCCGGCCGGATCGGTACGATGGCATGTCCCACCGATTCGGCCAGCCGATACCCGTCCCCTGTTGACCCGGTGGCCGGGTAAGATGCCCCGCCAGTAGCGATGATCACGGCATCTGCACGATAAACCCGCCCACGGGACACCTGCACCCCGACCACCCGTCCTTCTTCGACAAGCAACCGCTCCACCGGCGATCGGGTCCGCAGGGTCACGCCACGTTCGCCAACCCACCGCACCAGCGCATCTACCACGTCCTGGGCCCTTCGACTGCGCCCTTCGACTGGGCTCAGGACAAGCTCAGGACAAGCCTGGCCGCTGGCGGGAAAGACCCGTCCCCCTCGCTCGGTCACAGTAGAAACCCCCAGTTCTTCAAAAAAAGCCACCAGGTCAGAGGCAAAAAACTGGGAAAAGGCTTGGCGAAGGAAACGCCCATTGGCTCCGAAATGGGCGATAAACTCGGACAACGGAGCTACGTTTGTCAGGTTGCAACGTCCCTTGCCGGCGATGCGCAGCTTGCGTCCTGGGCGGTCCATCTTTTCGAGAAGCAGCGTTTCGGCCCCCAGTTCGGCGGCCTGCCCGGCGGCCATCAAACCGGCTGCGCCTCCCCCGACCACTATCACCTGACGCCCTGTCATATACCTCTCAATGCACCGAATCACTCAATGTCAAGCCGCCTAACGGCACGGAGTTCAGCCGCCACGCGGCTTTGACAACGGTTGACACACGAAAAGACACCTTACAAACGCGAAAACTCCCTCAAAAACCGGCTCGACAGCGCGGTCGGCTGCAGCGACGTGTTAGGCAGCCGACCATTTCTGCCGGCACCCTTTCTCATTGGCTCGGCGGCGGCCAAGGAAACTTCCTGGGATCCAGCTTCTTGATACTTCCATCATTGTTCCTCAGCCAAGTCATTACCTTATCTGGGGGCGCAAAAATCCTTTCGAGCGGAACCCCGATAAAGACCGAAAGAACGCGCGCATACTGTTCCTGATCCCACTCGTCGAATAGTGGCTTGTTGCTCAAGCCCTGCAAGGGCAACTGAATCACTTGTATGGGGTCAGCGTCGACCATCACGTACTTTGGCGTGCGATTGAATAGAAGCGCCTTGTAACGGACTTGCGCTGCAAGTTCGATGAACTGGACCGGATGAAGCGCGAACTGTTTAAAGTCGTCAAACGCTTCTGCGAGACCCTGCTGGACGCCGCCATCTTGGAGCACTGAAATAATCCCTACGGACCCCATGCGGCAAGATATGAACAGATTCAGGAAACTATCTCGGAAATCCCATTGATATTTCGGCTCCTGAGGCACTTGGGTCTCGAAGATGAATATTGAAGCCGGAAGAAAGTCGACGAACTCCATCGGGACGCGAACGCTTTGGAGGAAATAATGATGCATTTGGTACTGCCGGAGGAGGTCAGGGGTCGTGATCGGTGTTTGGTGTCCGCTCGCTCTGTCGGCTAGCAAGAACAGTTCCTTATACAGAAGTCCGTAGAAGATCTTTCCCAGCCATAGAAAAACTACGCGCCGATCCAACTCTCTCACCGCCTCGGGGCCCTTGGCAACCGCCTTTGACATTGCTCTTTCGATCGGCTGGAGGTGGTGGTTGTTGCAGTCTGCGCAACAAGGAATCGTGAGGTGGCGGTAGGGTATGGTGGTGCCGTTGAGAAGGGTTAGCCGCTCGTTCCATAGATCGTAGGACTGCTGTGCCCACTTCGGGATGACGTGTTCATCCGAGCGGGTTTTGCTTCCGAAGCGTCGACCGCAGAGAAAGCACGTCGACCTGCCGAAGCGGCGAAGCCGGACGGCATGAAATAGAGCATGCGGAATCGCCGCACGGTCTTCCGACCCCGTCATGAACGTCTCGCCCTCCCTTCAATCGTCACAGCCACCTAACTAATGATTATACAGACTCATTTCCACATAATTGTTTTTATACGGAAATGTCGGCAAACTCCTTATTTGACGACATAATTGCGTCGTCCATGACAGGATTGCCCTGCCTTACACGCAATGCGTATGTCGTCCCTGACGGGTGGGGAGAATGACCCCCAAAGACCGTCGTGTCTCCTTCAACCCTGCCCCTCCACCACCGCAATCTCCTCCTTCGTCAACCCATACAACTCGTACACCAGCGCGTCAATCTCCGCGTCCAGTCGCTCAGCGCGGTGGGCTCTATGCCTGACGAAAGCGGACCCACTTTTCCGCTTGGTCCACCTCACTCACGCGCCAGCCTGTGTCGATCCAGGCGCGCGCCTGAACGTGTGTTGTAGGCTTTGTCTCGTTGCCCCACCACGCGCAGTGCTTGACTGACGACTCAGGCAGGGGCTCTCCGATGATTTGCTCAATCTGTTGGAAACTGAGCGTGATTTCGCTAGTGCACCCTGGAGCGGCCGCCAGGAACATAGCCAGAGGATCGTATTTTGGCATTACTTCCACTTCCTTCACACTCACTTCTGACCTTCTACGAATGCAATCTCCTCCTCCGTCAACCCATACAACTCATACACCAGCGCATCAATCCGCCCGTCCGTCGCCTCGACGTAGCACCGGTACAACTCACGGTCGGTCTCCACCCTGACCTGTGTCTGCCATTTCGTAGGAAGAGTACAAGACCTTGTTTCTCAATTGACTCGCAGCATAATAGCATTCATCAGCATGCTTCAGTGCCAGTTCTGCTTCTCCCTTCTCAAAGAGCTTGTCAGGTGGAACTTGGAGTGTTTCCAGACCGTATTTGGCCTTGGTATAGAATTCTGCCCAAAAGTTCGCGAACAGGAAGACGCGAGGGAAATTGATGTAGTTCAAGTCTTCGGGAATCTTCTGCATCAACTGTTCATACTCGGCTTCCTGCAGTCTATGATCCGGTCTAAATTGCACATCCAGAAGCTTGTACATAGATTTGCCAGAGAGTTCGATGCAGGTCTGCGATGCTCTTATGCTGTCCGAATAATGTCCAGCGTGAAGATGTCGCTCGGCATCATCCTTGGAGTGCGATGCAGTGCGTAGGTAGCCCTCCGCCATCTCTGCTCTCTCCTCTTTGTCACTCATGTCTCACCTCCATAAATACTACTACGCCCTCGTTCTAGCATCCGTACACCTCCGTGGCCTCGATTTGCCGCTGGTAGAGTTGCTTGTCGGCGGGGATGGTGGCGGCGGGCGCATAGCGCGATTGCGCCTAATGTGTCCGCGCTAACCGAAGTTGGCTGTGCCGTCTGCTGGCAAGACGACTCTCGATGCTAACGCCACTTTGTGAGCAAGAATGCCCACAAGGCAACGAAGCGGCCAATTTGGGCGAAGCCGTGAGCGCTATGTTAGACGCCGTATTCTCAGGGTGCTAGCTTGCTAATCCAATCTCTGACTAGCGTTTCGATTTCCGATTTGTACAATGCAAATAGAAAGCCAAGCACAGCACAAACTATCCAATAGATAAGTTGGGCAATCTTTACCACCAGATTTTCTGGCGAAACACCCAGGTAGCTTAAAACTTGTTTGGGGAGATTGATAACAAACTCAATCCAGTAGAGAGGATTGAATGTCTCCAGCACCCGTGAACGATAGACCCCGATGGCTTGATAGAACATTTCCATCGTTAGGCTAACGAAATCTTCCCTGCGATTCGGGAAATTGGCAAAGACCGATACCTGGGCGGTTTGAATCTTCCCGTAACCTAACGGTTCCACAACTCCACGATAGCCATCTTCAATACCAGCATCTTTGAATAGCTTTATTACCTGGGATTTATGCTCTACCAGCTGCCATGTTGAGCCTTTTAGTAGCCAATCGAGATACTTATCGAGATAGCGCTTGCATTGGATGTATTTTGAGAAATTGACAAGCAGTTTAAACAGGACTATAGCGAGGAAGATATATAGCAAGTTTATCATCTGTCATCCTCGGAGAATATGGCGTCTAATTCATAATTTGACGCCACGATTGTGTCGTCAGCGACGGCGAATTGGCCTTCTGACACGCAATGCGTGTGTCGCCCCTGACGGGTGGGGAGAATGACCCCCAGCGACCACCGTGTCTCCTTCAACCCTGTCTCTCCACTATGCCAACCTCCTCCTCCGTCAACCCATACAACTCATACACCAGCGCGTCAATCTGCCGGTCGGTGGCCTCGATCTGCCGCTGGTAGAGTTCCTTGTCGGCGGGGATGGGGGCGGCGGCCAGCTTTTTGTGCAGCGCCACCATTCGGTCGTGGCGGGCGACGTCCGCCGGGTCGTCAAAGTTGATGGTGCGGATGCGCGTTCAGGTGACGGGGTTGGCAGTCCGTTCAGTGTGTCGGCACCGGGCGGGCAGCGCTTCCAAACAACGGCGATGAAGTCGCCCCTACTTTACACCGAGACCAATCTGGCACAAAACAAGGTCAAGCCACCCACTAGGATGGGGGACCCTCTTTCTTCCAATCGTCAAATTCCTCTTGATTCAAGGGCAATGTCGGAAAACGCCTCTTGATTTTCCGCCTCCTGTACCTATTTAGTAGAGCCAACGGTGGCCATTCGACTGGGAAGACCCCGCCTAGTCGATCAGCTTTCACAACCTCCAGTGCCTCGAGCTTCACAACGATATCTGGCGGCCCAAACAAAACAAAGGTGTTCTCATCACTGATGACGTCTCGGTCCAACAAAAAGGCCACACGATACCAGAAGGTAGTCACAATGCGGCGAGCCTTGTCTCGCTCTTTTTCGTGATCAGGATCGAAGAGAAATGCTTCTGCAAGGACATACCGGTTGTTAGAGCTATCCTCATCCCATTCGAATTCCCCAACTTTCTTGAGAGCATCCGCAAATTCGCTATCCTGATACTTCTGGTACAGTTGATCAAGGGCATTTGCTTCCCTGTCGTGCCGCCAACGCCGCCACGCAAGATAAGCAAGGAGCCACACAGTAAACAAAGACAGCAAAGACAGCAATGCTGAGACATAGTCGATCCAGTTTGTGCCCTGGTCTCCCTGTGGTGGAGGCGTCACCGAGGTCGGTGGAGGCTGGGGAGTCGGGGTAGATATTGGCGATGGGCGAGGTGTCGGCGTCGCTGGCAGCGGGGTAGGCGACTGGGCCGCAACCCGGCCAGCGAAGGCGAACAGGAACAGGATTATGAGAAGAACAACGGAGATTCTACGCATCGGCTACCTCCTAGCTCTCCAGATGCCCTATCCACGACCTCCCTCCACAATCGCAATCTCTTCCTCCGTCAACCCATACAACTCATACACCAGGGCGTCAATCTGCCGGTCCGTGGCCTCGATCTGCCGCTGGTAGAGTTTCTTGTCAGCGGGGATGGTAGCGGTGGCCCGCTTCTTGTGCAGCGCCAGCATGCGCTCTACCAAGGCCACCATCCGGTCGTGACGCGCTTTGTCGGCGGGGTCAGAGAAGTTGATGTGACGAATGGGGAGTTTTTTCAAATCAGATACGAGCACCTTGGGGAATAGCCCCTTTTTGGCTTTCGGACTTCTTTTGTAGTGATACCAAGTGATCAGCCATGAGTTGATTACGCCCAGGATGTAAAACGGGTGAGGCAGATCACTTTCTATCTTGATTGGAATTACATCTCGACTATGGTACAACTCCCCATCATAATAAGTGGCTACAATCCGTCTATCCTTACCACCTGTGATCTCTTGAACCAAGATTCGCTTTCCAAGGAAGTTGTTGGGATCTCTGGGTGCGGCTAACCACGGACCATACTTGATCCAGCGTTTACCTGCTATGTTCAAGGAGTATCGGCCCAGGTTTCGCCCGACGATCTCTGGCTTCCACTCATCACCTAGCCTCTTCTCTGAGTGATAAGGTTTAGTCTTTACCGTCTCTTTTGTGTGAGGTCCACCTTGTGGAGCCTGTCCCTTCCCCACTTCGTATGGATTGTATCCGGAACACGGCCGTGCTATTTCCTTGAGAGGTTGGGATAAACTGCTGATTTTCTGGAGAATTTCACTATCGGTCTTCCTTTCAAAGATTCCTATGTAATAATCGGAGTAGATGAATCGTGCCTGTTCATAGATGCGCTCCTCTTTTGGTAGTTCCCGAAAACCTAGTGGTTCACCACAGTGATTTTGACAAGGGGCCCTTCCAGTGTTAAACTGACCCTCAAAAAAGGGAGGGCCCCATGGCGAAGATCTACCATGTCGATTTGACTGAGGAGGAACGCTCGTCCTTAC
>Ga0315314_1000679_pt1 | contig 34753 bp, 32 predicted proteins | sample TDP9_MG_FD_203631 | JGI IMG/M metagenome (GOLD analysis project Ga0315314, IMG submission 203631) | Freshwater sediment microbial communities from Lake Towuti, South Sulawesi, Indonesia - TDP9 | ecosystem: Environmental > Aquatic > Freshwater > Lake > Sediment | place: Indonesia: South Sulawesi... | reverse complement strand
ATGTTACGTGACTATATGCATAAGGGCTTTGGAAAAATGATGTTTAATTATGCGAAAAGTGATCTTAAGAAACGTGGGTTTAAGGGGATTTTGGTTGATGCGACAGATTTTAAGGAATTTATGCATTTCGGTGACTTCATTAAGCAGGGGTTTAGGGTGATTAAGGAGCATGGACCTTTTAAGCTAATGTATTTTCCGCTCTCAAAGGAGACGATAGAAGTTAAGATGTTTGAGTTGAATTATAAGCCTTTGAAAGATAAGGTAGAAGTTACCTTGTTCAAGAATTTCTTCTGTCCTGTTGGAGTCAACATGTATCACTTGATCAAGAAGGTTGCTCAAAGCTTTGGCGACAAAGTTAAGATGGTGGAAATTAAGCCTACGTTGGAGATTGTGAGAAAATATGGGACATCAGAACCGCTGATTAATGGCAAACTTAAGCTATTTGGGCCAGCCTCTGAGCAGGATATAAGAAAGGTAATACAAGAGGAAATAGACCAATTCAAGCCATAGCTATTGCTTCACGAATTTCTCTACTTCCATAACCAAACCTAGTAGCAGTAATAACGTTACTCAACATGCAAAACAACATTTTCAGCGAAATGAAGATGAAGAACAAACTTATTTTTCCTCTTGTAGCACTAGGGAGCAAGCCAGTACATTGATGCCAACATTTGCAAAAATGTTAAAAACTTATAGACTTCACCTAATTCAGCACAGAAGTGTTCGTTATGGTCGAAATTATTTGCCGCCCTCCAAAAGAAGTCATATTCTTAGAATGCACCAAATACCCATCGCTCGAAGCCTTGTCCGCAACTATTGGCACTATTATAATGACTGGGCAACCAATAGTTCTTAAGTGGGCTGAAGGAGTTGTATTTTTCTATTCACCTTTACCGCCTACGACAGACTCCTTAATGAAGGAATTTGTAGAAGGCAAAGTCTACTGGGTAGACGTGATATATGCGAATATGCCCGAGTATAAATCAACCATTAGATTAGGCACATTAGATATTCCAGTAATCGATGTGACGCCGAACCCAACTTTATGCGCCGTAGCAAAATGGATGAAGAAATAATAAGTCTAATATTGATTTGGCAACGGACTCCAAAATGGATTTACTTCAAACGTTAATTCTAGCCATAATCCAAGGAATAACGGAATGGTTACCAATATCAAGTTCGGGACATCTAGCCATTGTCCAAAAATACTTTGCCATCGACGAATCAGCAATACTTCTTTTTGACATAGTCGTGCACGTTGGCACAATATTTGTGGTACTAATCACATTCAGAAAAGATGTAAGAGATACTCTCAAGGCGTTCTTCCGACGGGATTTTGAAAGCGAAGAAGGAAAACTATCTTTGTTCATAATTGTTGGAAGCATGCCCACAGCCATCATTGGCTTTCTACTATTGTACTATGACATAGTTGAAAAGATACTTCTGTCTGAACACATCTACGTCATAGTTGGCTCCGCATTTTTAGTCACAGGTATCTTCCTATATGCTTTCAAGCACGTAAAAGACGGCAAAGAACTAAACTATCTTAACTCCCTGCTCATAGGCATCGCACAAGGCATAGCAACAATTCCAGGAATTTCAAGAAGCGGCTTCACAATAGCCACAGGACTATCGAGGAAGGTGAAAAGGGAAAAGGTCTTCAAATACTCGTTTCTCCTTTCAATACCTGCAGTTCTGGGCGCAATGGCTGCAACAATAATAAAAGAAAATGAAAAACTGACAGTAAGCAGCGTTGATGTGAGTTTTATAGTCTTAGGCGCAATAACATCTTTTGTGGTAGGCTACATATCATTACAACTACTACAAAAAATCTTCATGAAACAGAATTTTCATCTCTTCGCATATTACTGCTGGATAATCGGGCTGTCAACTATATTTCTCTACTTTCTATCATGAAGAAAGCGGAAAAGGGTTTATAAGTTCGAGTTTGCAGTATGACTGAGGTTTACATCAAAAACGTATGGAAAAACCTGTAAGGAGCAGGAGAAGCGGTGAAAAATGGACCTAGCATGGATTGCTCTAGTTACTGGAGCGTTTGCAATTTTCATTGTGGCATACCTAACTTGGTCCATCTATCGAGAAAATCCTGGAACTCCTCAAATGCGGGAAGTCGCCAGATACATAAGAAATGGTGCTAAAACTTTTCTGAAACGACAATATAAAACGATTTTGTTTCTTGTTCTTTTACTGTCATTTCCAATCGCTGCAATCTTCGGGTTGGAGACGGTTCTTTCTTTTGTCTGTGGAGCATTACTTTCTCTGGTCGCAGCGTACATTGGAATGAATGTGGCTGTCAGAGCAAATGTGAGAACCGCAAACGCTGCTGGTAAATCATCAGCAAAGGCGTTTACGCTTGCTTTCAGAGGAGGCGCGGTAATGGGGCTTTCAGTTGTTGGATTAAGCCTCATCGGAATAAGCACACTCTACCTTCTATATGGCTATAGGGACCCAACCCTAATGATTGGATATGGATTTGGAGCAAGCCTTGCAGCCTTATTCGCGCAATTAGGTGGAGGAATATTCACAAAAGCGGCTGACATAGGCGCAGATTTAGTGGGTAAAATCGAACAGCGCATACCAGAAGATGACATTAGAAATCCAGCAGTAATCGCAGACCAAGTTGGCGACAACGTAGGCGACTGTGCAGGAAGAGGCTCAGACTTATTTGAATCCATAAGCGACGACTATGTAACCGCAATGATAATTGGCTCTACACCTATTTTCTTAGTTGCTTGGGGAACAAACGTGCTGATGTTCCCACTTGCTTTAGGCATTGCAGGAATCTTAGCCACAATTGTTGGAGTTTTCATTGTTAGAGGTTGGAAAGGTGTTAGACCAATAATGTCTTTTAATATCGGATTGTTTGCCGCGGCCGCAATCGCTACTGTTGGAGCGTACATCTCTTCTATGTGGCTTCTAAACGACATAAGAATCTTCTTTAGCGCATTGAGTGGCATAGTTGCTAGCACTGCTGTAGGACTTGTTGTGCAATATTATATCGGTACTAGTGGAAGAACAGTTAGACAGATGGAAGAGGCGTCAAAACGAGGAGCCGCTATAAATGTAATAACTGGTATGGGTTACGCCCTACAAAGTCCATTCTTACCGTTCATCTTCATGGTCGGCGCAATACTATTTTCCTACATCATAACAAACGGTTCAATCTATGGCGTTGTCGCTGCAAACCTTGGAACTGACCTAGCTATTGGAATAATAATGGCAAGTGACGCGTTTGGACCTATTAGCGACAATGCAGAAGGCATAGTTCAGATGGTTGGACTGTCAGCAAGGGCTAACGGAACATTGCAGCAACTTGACTCTATGGGCAATACAACAAAAGCCTATGCAAAAGCTTTTGCGACAGCATCTGGAACCGTGTCAACTGTTGTGCTTTTTGCGGCTTATAGTCAGAAAGTGGGACTTTTTTCAGTTAATTTAAGTCAAGCCTTTATTATTGGGATTTTGATGGGTGCAACAATTCCCTTTGTTTTCTCATCTTTCACGATTGGGGCAACCGGAAAAACAGCGTACGAAATGGTTGACGAGGTTAGAAGACAGTTCAAAGAAAATCCAGACATTTTGGAGCACAAGGCAAAGCCAGATTATGATAAATGTATTGACATTAGCACAAAAAATGCCTTAAAGAAAATGATTTTACCAACTTTCTTAGCTCTTGCATCACCAATTTTTGTAGGTTTGATACTTGGACCATACGCTTTGGGCGGCATGCTATTAGGAGGAACATGCACAGCGGCGCTTTTAGCGTCTTTCTTCACCTTCGGCGGAGCTATATGGGACAACACGAAAAAGAGTATAGAGGCTAAAGGGTTCTGGATTAAAGGAACCCCGATGCATGCCGCAGCAGTTGTAGGCGACACTGTAGGCGACCCATTGAAAGATGTTGCAGGTCCCTCGCTTAACATCTTTATGAAACTAACGAACATGACGGCGCTCTTAATCGCTCCAATACTGCTTACAATTACTCCACTATTGAGCTTGGCATAGAAAAACTCAATTGCTTAGAATTGCGAGAATTATAACCTCTTAAGGATAAGAAGGTGCATGGGTTGGAAACTATGACAATAATAATTAACGGCGCTCCTTACGGCGAAGAACGAGTCTGGAACGCCTTAAGACTAGCCTTAACTTCAATTTCAGCTGCAATTGACTTGAATGTAAATGTTTTTCTGCTCGGCGACGCAGTTTCTGCAGCAAAAAAAGGACAGAACACTCCTCAAGGATATTACAACTTGGAAAAAATGCTTAGAGACCTTGTTAACCAAAAGGTGAAGGTTGCTGCTTGTGGCACATGTATTCGTGCAAGAGGGCTAAACCAGGAAGACTTGATTGAGGAAGTAGAAATAGGGACAATGATGATGCTTGCCCATTGGATTAACGAAAGTCAGAAGGTTCTCTCCTTTTGAAAGTCGATGATAGCCAATAAGTTTATATGAAGCCAAATGAAGTTCAATATTGATAATAATGGATATCTTGATGACGATAAAAGCAGATGAGTTTAAATTGGCTCAAATGCTCTCAAAGTTCTCAGAAGATTATAGGGCAAATTATACTTTGAAGAGACAAACCGACGATAGCTTTATTCTGCATCTGAAGACAGATGATTTTGGTGAGCTTGTCAGACGTCTAAATCACATTAAAGGATGTAGTTTTAAAATTATCGAGTTGCGAGGTGGGAAAAAAATGGATGTGGTTAATGTTGATTTAATTAAAACTAATGTTGACGCCTTAATTGGTAAGTCAACAGTAGCCAACACAGATATTGACCCTGCAAATGGTGGATTGATCAAATTGGTGGGTGAATTATGGTCCGTCCGCCCGAAACATGATAAGGTTATAAAGGCAAACACTAGAGTTAAAGTTGTTGGGGTAGAAGGAGTTAGCTTGATAGTTGAAGAGGTGAAATAAATGTTTGAACTAGTGGCAGTAATAGGCATAGCAATCGTTCTGATCGTAATCGCAATATTCGCTCAAGGGACTAGAAAAGTGAATCAATATGAAAAAGGCTTGGTAGAGAGATGGCACGCATACGAAAAAACAGTTGAGCCTGGGTTAAGGTATGTTTGGCCTTTTGTTCAGAGAATGTTTCGGGTAAATATGCGTGAACAAGTCATTGACGTTCCGCCTCAGGAGATAATCACCGAAGACAATGTTGTTGTGACAATTGATGCCGTGGTTTACTACCAAATAGTTGATCCTCGAAAAGCCATCTATGAAGTGGAAGATTTTGAGTTGGCAATAGTTAAGCTTGCTCAAACCACGTTAAGGAATATTGTTGGTGAAATGTCATTAGACACATGCCTAACATCCAGAGAGAAAATAAACACAGAACTGCGAAAAGTATTGGACGAAGCAACAGACAAGTGGGGCACCAAAGTAAACCGAATTGAAGTTCAAAGAATAGATCCTCCAGCTGACATCCAAACAGCCATGCACAAGCAGAAAACAGCAGAGCAAGAGAGAAGACAAATTCGTTTGTTAGCAACTGGAAGGAAAGAAGCTGCACTTCAAGACAGAGACGCAACAATACTTAGGGCAGAAGGGGAGAGAAAAGGAAAGATTCTTGCGGCAGAAGGAGAGGCTCAATCGATTAAACTTGTTGCCGAGGCACAAGCCGAAGCGATAAAAGTTGTTTCACTATCGGCAAACCAATACTTCAAGGAAAATGCTCAGTTAAACAAGAAATTGGATGTTGTCAGAGACACGTTTGCGCAACAGACCAAGATTATTGTCCCATCTACCGCAGACATACTTAATGTAATAGGATTGGAAGGCACCTCATTGTTGCCAATAAAGACTCGTGAAAAGCCGCAGACGAAGGCTACAGAAGAATGAGTAACGGATTTTCTGTCTCAGGCATATTCATCCTAATAACAATAGTTATTGTAATCTTGGCGTTTATTCCATGGATTTTCAGAAGAGGGAGAAAAATCCCAGGTGAACATGTGCAGCAGAGAGAAACGGATTTAAGGCTAACATACAAGAGGTTTATGGAGCTTTACCCATACTCAAAAACGACTTATCAAGAGTACAAGCAACTACAAGCTAGATACGCGTATAAGAAGGCTGTGAGTTCTCTGAAAATTAAAAGAATGGTACGATAGACTTATTGCTAGTCCGCTTTCATCAACAATGTTCCAAAAACCATGATAAGTAGTATAAGGAAAAAAAACAAGTTTAGTACCGATTGTGCTGCAGATACTGCCATGCTTTCTAGCAACTTAATCATCAAAGCTTATAATCGCATCTATTTCCTATAAGTGATGTTTCCAAAATGAGAATATTACGAAAATTACCTCTAAAAGAGAGAGAAGGCTACAAAAGGGTAGATTAAAAAGGAAAATTATGGGGAAATGTAAGACAGTTGCTTCTAGTACAGCGATGCTGGAATTCGAGTCCGTGCTTCCTCGATTATTGGCAACACACTTTTTAGTTCCCTGAAGTATTTTAAAACAGTTAGGCCTCTTTCAGTGATAGCGTAAACAACTCTTTTTTTGCCTAACGTTTGTTCTTCAACTAAGTTTTGTTGAATCAAAAAGTCTAAGTATTGTTTGAGGACACTGCAATTTACGTTTGCCTTGTACATTATGTGCGTTAGTTTTAATGGCCCTCTTCGGGCAAGAACTTTAAGTATATCTATGTACATTTCGAGTTTTGATCTTCGCATTATCAAATCCTCTTTCCCTCTTTATTCCGCTGTTTCTATATAAATCATTTATGGATTCTTGCTATGTTTTCCTCACTGAATTGCACTTGCAGTTGTGGTCTTGATTGTATTTTTGTTAAAACTGCCAGCCTATTATGAAATGCTGTGACCAAATCATCAGCCAAAATCCACTGAAGATCGCGTGGAAGATCATCCATCTCATTTATGAACAAATCAAGCATTTTCCTTTGCAGTTGTTTGCGTGTTCTTGGAGAGATTGTTTTTTCCAAACCTTTTTCCTCCTTGGAGCAACCGTTTAGGGGGTTAGTATTTAACTGCCTTATGAATTCAGAATACAGATTTGCAATGTCGTATGCTATTTGCTCTTACACGAACAATCTAGGTTGTATATTTCCAATGTTTTCAGCGTAGCACAATCTGAATCAGAGTATCGTAAGACTTAATAAACTCCGTATCTTTACAGTTCTGTAGACGCGTCAAACAGTTAGGTGAACCAGACTTGACATACAAACGAGCGGAAAAGGGTCCTACCCAAATATTGGAGAAGATTAGGGAAAGTTTGGATAGACTTAATGAAAAGATGGATGTGTTCATTGATATACAGAAGCATAATCCAAGAGGCAATTTAGACCAGTCAATACCTGACGTTTTAGATGTCATGACTTTGCTATCATTGCCTGACCATTTGAGAAAGACAGCGGTGACTCTATGCAAACTCGGCCAAGCAACTGCAGAAGAGGTTGCTGAACAGACGAAAAGGGCAAGGGCAGTGGAGAGCGGCTACCTGAATCAGTTGATGCTTATGGGGTATGTAAAGAAAGAGCGGAAAGGACGAAAGGCTTACTTTTACGTTGAGAAAGAGGAAAAGGAGTAGAAAGCATGGGCAAGATCATCGCCTTCCATTCGTACAAAGGCGGAACAGGGAAAACTCTGCTTTCCATTAATCTTGCTGCTACTTATGCTAAACGTGGCAAAAGTGTCTGTCTGTTCGACCTTGATTTTCGTGCTCCAAGCCTTCATGCCGCCTTTGCAACCGATGGTGTTGGATGCTGGCTCAATGAATACCTGAATGGCACATGTGATATCAAGAAGGTTTTGATTGACCTTTCTGGGCAGCATGGGAACGGAGGCAAGTTTTATACGGGATTGGCAAATCCGACGACAGAGGCAATTAGAGACATGTCGGCGAAGGATCGAAAGTGGGAGATGAGGGCTCTTGGGCGACTTTTGTCTCTGAAGAATTCTCTTCTTAACGATATGCATCTTGACTACCTAATTTTTGATACCAGCCCTGGGCTTCAGTATTCATCTATAAACGCGATTGTCAGTGCAGATGTTGTCTTAGTTGTTACAAGTCTAGATACATCGGACATTAAGGGAACTCAAAGAATGACGCAGGAGCTGTATGACCTATTTGAGAAGAAAACTGGAATACTACTAAACAAGGTGCCCGCAGAAATGTTGACCTCAGAATCTCAAAAGAAAAATTTGTATAAAAAATTGAATAACATACATACACTTCCAATCTTAGAAATTATCCCTTGTTTCTGCGACATTTTAAGAGCAGGTGGAACACAAATATTTGCTGAAGAGCAGCCAGATCACCCGTTTACAAAGACTCTTGAAAAGATAGCAACAAAAATCGAAAACTTCTAACTGTCTTAACAGCGAAAAAATAATTTTGTCCTTCTCCTTCTTCTTCACCGAGAATTCTGTTTCCATGCAAACTGACGACGCTGATTCTATGCTTTCTCATACTTTTTCTTAACTTTCTTTACATCTTCCAAGTACTTCTCGAGACGCTTTTTCTCTATCTCCTTTTCAGACAAAGTTTCGGGAGCATATAGCAATGGCAGGACAGCTAAGAACAAGAAAAAGCTAGCAAGAGAGAATGCAACAGAAATAGGGATTAAATCTGCGTAAGGTGCGAACAAAATCTGAATATAACCTGCAACGATAAAAGGCAACACACCAATCAAATAATATCTTTCCTTCGTTCGGTTCTTCGCCAAGTCTGCCCAAATAACAAGATAGAACATGAGAGAGAAAATCCCCCATGCAATGCCATCTAAGAAGATATACAGGTACCATGAAATAATAAGGCTTGAGAAAAGCCCTAAAACAGCATATCCAATACCGAGCATTATAAAGCCAAAGATGACAATACGCTTTCGACCAACTGAATCGGCGAACCACCCACCTGCCAGTGCAGAAAATCCTCCAATTCCATATTCTGCAATCAAAATAAGCAGTGAGAAGTCCGTCCCAAAGAAGTTGGTTACGATTGGATATTCAAAAAAGTTTACCAAGCAGAACATAATCCACGGAATAAGGTATAAGACAAGAGATTTGTCAGTTATAGCTAACCTATAAGATACGTCTGCCATGCTTTGTTCGTGTTCTTGTTCTGGTTTAACGAGAAGGAAGAGAACTAGGCCAAGACTTCTCCAAAGAGTCAATATCAACACGCCTATAACAAAAGTGGACATGCTGACTAGCAATCCGACAAAGAGCATGCCAAGTCCAGAGGCAAAAAATGCAATGCCACCAAGTCTTCCTCGGTTTTCTTCAAAGGTATAGTCTCCGAAATAGGCGAGGCAAGAAGGAAAACCCAGCCCTAAGGAAATTCCTAAAAGAAAGGAAACTGACAGAAGGTATGCTATGTTATTTACATCTAATATAAGAAGTAATGCTGAAGACATCACTCCGATGGACATCCACAGGCATAGAAACGCAGTTCGACTTGAAAGTTTCTTGACTAGAATTGTGCCCATAAACGCGAACCCTATAGCCCCTATAAAATGAATACCAAGTGCCGTTAACAAAATAGAGAACCCTACTTTATTCCTTTCTAAAGTGTTCTGGAAGAAAACGTATAATGGAAAGTACCATGAGAAAGCATTTACAATAATAATGAGGACTGCGAGAAAATCCTTCTTCAAAAGGTTGCTACGTGCAACATGTATCTTAGTCATTTTCCATGACGACTCGCGTTTTTCAATAGTGTACTGCATAGATAAAACATTTACTAGCAAACATACTGGGGCGGTCTTACATAAGAAACATATTGAGTGTATTAGTGTTCAACAAGACTTATATGAGACTTGTTGGACAAATATACATTCGAGTGGAAAGCAATGGCCATCAAAAAGAGAAAGAAGCCAATGCGACTATACATTTGGTAAGGTTGCAGAATTTTCGAAGTAACTTCACAAATCCTCGAGTGTCCCTATAACAAGCATCTGCATCTGAGATTTTATACTTTGATTTGGTAATTCAGAGATATTTTTTAAAGCGTTTTTGGCCAAACGTTGAATTTTATTCGAAAATATTTTGACATTCCTATCCTCAAAAACGATATCAACAATTCTTTCCGCATCCATGCTTGAAATTTTGGGTTTTGAAAGAATACCCATTATAGTCTTTTTGGTTTGTGGATTTTTGAAGGCATAAAGGATTGGAAGTGGCAAGCATTCATTTCTCATTCGATTTTGGAGTTCGTCTGGTTCGAAGATGTCGATGAAATTCTCTCTCACACCGGCTAGAATTCCGAGTATCCTGCCATAATTGCCCAATATGTCAATTTCACTTTGTTCTCCACCCCCAATAATAGCGCCAATGCGCATGTGAATTTCGAAATCTGAGGCTTTCTTTTCTAAGATGTGAAAGTATTTTTCCGGAGAAATATCTACATTACCTTTTAAGGATGCTTCAAGGGCTTCGGCGTCTCCTAACTCGAAAAACTGACTGTTGATTATGTTCCAGATCGCGTTGATTTTTTCTGCAGAAATCTGTTCCTCGGATCTGTGAAGAAGAGTTAGAGCCTTTATCAAAAGGGCGTCACCTACGAGAAGTGCGACATCTTTTCCAAATTTACCAAACAGGGTAGGTCTTCCGTACTTTGTTTTTGACTCATCAATTATGTCGTCATGTATGTCGACGGATGCGGTTAGCAATAGCATGACGACCTGTATTGGAGTCGAGACTTCAGGGTCCCCATTCACTGCCTCGCATGCGAATGAAATAAGTCCTATGTGGGTATAGTCAATCCAGTTTCTAGCATAATACTCAAAGGCTTCATTGATTTCTTTGCATTCCATTTTCTCGCTTAAGATTATTTTTTTCGCTGTGTCAAATGACTTTGCGCTTCTTTCTTGAAGAATGCTTGTTACCTTTTCTATGAATTTCTCATCTTTGGAAACTTTTTTCATTATCTTTTCTCCTTGGTTTGTATGTCTTTTTCTTGTGATTGTTGTTTTAGAATGTTGTAGTATGTTTGTATGAGTTGTTTTCCTTTCTGTGTTATCATGTATGTTTTTCTGGTTCTTCCTTTTTGGATTTCTCGTTTGCTTTCGATCAATCCTGTTGTTTCCAGTTTTTTGAGGAGTGGATATAATGCTCCGTGTCTGATTTTTATGCCATATAGCGTTTTGATTTTTTTTATGATGTTGTAGCCCCATGTTGGCTCTGCTTCTATGAGTCTGAGTATATGTATATCTAAGAGGTTTCTGACTATGCGTTGTACAAGTTGTTCTGAAGTATTTTCTGTCAAAGCTTTCACCATTTTTCGGTCTATTTTTATTGTTGTTGCATGTTTGAGAAAAGGTTTTGGCTGTTTTCGCTTGTTGCCTTGTATGCTTTGGGTATGTGCTAACGTTTATATTGTTGTTTCACGTATAATAAGACTTGATATGTCATAGACTGGACATATCGTATACAAGTATAACGTGTGAACTGTAGAACAGAAAAACATGAGTGAAGGAGAAACAAAGCGTATGGTGCAGAAAATGCGTGAAGTACAGGTTAAGTTGATGAGGGGTTTGCTAGACCTAGTCATCCTTCAGTTTCTGCGCGTGCACCCGATGCATGGCTACCAGATAATTACTCATATACGCAAGAACTTCGGCGTATATTTTGGTCCAAGCACCGTTTACCCGCTTTTAGGCCTACTTGAAGAAAAAGGCTACATTAAGAGCACCTGGGACTTGAATAATGATCGTCCACGCAAGGTTTACTGTTTAACGCATGAAGGCGAGAACCTGCTGGGCTTTACTGAGGCTTCGCTGAACCAGATATGCCGCAAACTAATGACTATGGGGTTAAACAAGATAATAGTTAATAATGGTGTTTCAGCGCTTCCTTTGACAACGCTTAAAACTGCGGAAACGCATTAGAAGATAGCGTTAATTTCCCCTCTCTCTTCTATCGTTTTTGTAATTGAGACAGTTAACTTGCTCTCTGCTCGTTTAGCAGGGAATAAAATTATTTTTTGTTCTTCTTCTCCTTCTTCTTCACTTTTTGGGCTTGCCTATTGCTATATTATCAATTAGAAAAGTGTCCCTTCTATAATTGGCTACCGTTGAAGAGTGCTTGGAGTGCTTGGTTTTGGTGTTGATGAGATTGACCGCATACTTGACTATCTTTATCCAGCCTTAGCCAACGAAATCCAAAAACCAGAAAACACTAATGCAAGGATAACATTATTCTATTCTTTTTCGTAGAATTCTTCTGCCTTCGGCGGTGATGGACTCAAGCCTCTTCTTTTGCGAATCTCCTCTATAACCGTCGCCTGCAAAGACTCTGGAACCACAGCCCAATGACTAAACTGCGTCGCCCAAAAAGCCCTACCCTGAGTCGAAGACCTTAACTCATCCGCCAAACCAAACGACTCTGCCACCGGCATCTCCGCTTTTATGATTATCATCTCTTCTTCTGTCGGCATCTCAATAATTCTTCCACGCCTCTTCTGAACAGTAGCCAATACTGGACTTACAAATTCGTTCGGCACTTTACATTCGAAACTTATGATAGGCTCCAACAGTTTTGGATCGCTTAGCAAGAAACAACACCAGATTGGACGCCAAGTCATTGGAAGAACCTGAGCTGGACCCCTATGCGCTGGGTCTTCATGAACCTGAATGTCTTCAATGTTAACCTTTAACCCATAAGCAGGTTCCTTAGCCAAGATACATGTGTGCATGGCTTCCCGGAACCCAGATTTGACGTGATCCATGATTTCTTCAACAAACTGCTTTCCCTTAATCCTATTAACTAAGATGTTCGTCTCCTCAATCGCAGCAACATTACGTGCATCTTCAGTCTCCCATCCAAATTCCTTTGACAGAATCTTCCGTTTTTCCTCGCGTCCCTGCATCTCAGATAATCTTCCCTGCCTAATCGCTTCAATCACTTCGTCAGGCAGTTTCTCCAAGGTTATCCAAAGACGATTATGCTTATTTGGACTCTTACCCATTATTGGCGACCCAGCATAATCATGACTGATAGTTTCGCGGTAAATCACAATCGGCTTACTAATCTTAACCCTCAACGCGGCTTCCTGCATTCTGTAAGCAGTAATTTCAAGATGTAACTCACCCATTCCACTTAGCAAGTATTCGCCACTTTCCTTGTTAAATGTAAAACGCAAATTAGGGTCTTCCAAAGTCAACTTCCGAATGACCTTATCAAACAACGGCAACTCTCTAACTTCTTCTGGTGCAACAGCTACTGTGACAACAGGTTCAGATACATATCGCAAACCTTCAAATGGCTGAGTTTCCACTCCCTGTTCTGCAATCGTTTCGCCCACGTGTACTGCAGGTAGTCCCCCGAGAGCAGCGATATTGCCTGCTGGAATGCGGTCGACAATAACACGATCAGCTGCCATACTCATGTAAACCTGTTGTATGGTTCCATCCATACGGTTGGTGACCAAGCGCACTGGCTTGCCCTTCTCAACGGTTCCACTAAATACACGTCCAATAGCTACGACTCCGCTGTGTTGATCAACCTCAACAGTGCTGATGCACATTAGTGTAGATCCATTTGGGTCAACTTTAGCCATGGCTTTACCAACTGGACTTTCAGGGTCTCCAGGCCAGATTTGACTTTGCCGATATGGTTGCGCTTGTAAAGGATTCGGTAAATGCTCGCAGAACATGTCCAAGATGGTTTCGTAAAGTGGAGCCTTCTTGCTGAGTTCGTCAACTTTTTTGCCTATTTCTTCTGGTTCTCCACTGTAGGCGTCAATTATGTCTTTGAATGTTATGCCTTTGGCTTTCATGTGTGGCAAATTGAGTCCCCATCGATGGAGCGCTGCGCCAAATGCTACACGTCCATCTTCGACGTTGACTTGCCAATCTTGTTTATGCTCAGGCGGCGCATATTTTTCAATGAGTCTGTTTACTCTTTGAATGATTTTTGCAAATTTTTCTTGAATCGCCTGCGGAGTCAGACGAATTTCTTTGATGAGCCTATCTACCTTATTAATGAATAGAAGCGGTTTAACTCGTTCACGTAGAGCTTGCATTAAGACTGTTTCTGTTTGAGTCATGGGCCCTTCTACTGCGTCAACGACTACTAACGCGCCGTCGACTGCTCTAAGACTGCGTGTAACTGCGCCGCTGAAGTCAATGTGCCCAGGAGTGTCTATTAGGTTGATGAGGTAATCCTTCTCCTTGTAGTTATGCGCAAGGCTTACATTTGACGCAAAGACTGTCATTTGTCTTTTTTGTTCGAGTTCCCAGGAGTCAAGAAACAGTTTTTGTCCTGCGGTTTGCTCGCTGATTATACCAGCTGATGCGAGTAGACTATCAGACAGAGTAGTTTTTCCATGGTCCACGTGAGCAATTATGCTAGTGTTCCTGATGCGTTCTAAGTTGTTCATGAGTTTAACGATTTCTTCGACTTGCTTGTATCTGCCCATGATCAAATTTCCTTCTTGAAATGTTACGCCCTATTTTTGAAGCTACATGGTTGTGACAAGCCTAACAGATTAACTTTACGATTTTTTTACTGAAAACAAGAAATTTTTGCGCCAAAAAAACAAACGGTATCTCTCGTTAGAGGCTTATGGTTTCATGCGAAGAAATATATATTACAAAAAATAGAAAGAATTCCAAAAATATTATATGATTCGGAATCCATTTTTCAAAACTTCTAAGCGTCAAATGAGACGTTAATGATGCCAAGAAAGCAGTAAACGTCGGAGAAAATGTTAAAATGAGTGAAAAAGGTGTTGCTGTAATAAACATTAATCAAGATTATTGCAGCAGATGTTTAATTTGTCATTCAATCTATCCCTACAAAGCCACAGTATTGAATTTCGAAAGTAGACGTGTTTTTCAAGAAAATAATCGTTATAGCACCCTTAAAGCCAGCAGCAATGGAGGATAAGCCACATGTATAAAATCCTTACAAAGAAGGAGTTGGCTCCAAAAATTAAGTTGCTTGAGATCTACGTTCCGGAGATAGCTAAAAAAGCCCAACCTGGACAATTTGTTATTTTAAGAGTGGATGAGAAGGGTGAACGATTTCCCTTAACACTTGTAGATTGGAAAAAACAGGAGGGGACTACAACACTCATTTTTCTCGAAGTGGGCGTTTCAACTAAAAAGCTCGGTGCGCTTGAGAACGGGGATGAAATATTAGATGTTGCCGGTCCATTAGGAAATCCAAGCGAAATAGAACATTATGGTTCAGTATGTGTCATAGGTGGAGGAGTGGGCACTGCATCTGCCTATCCAATAGCACGGGCTCTCAAAAAAGCGGGCAATGAGGTAATTTCAATAATTGGAGCCAAAACTGCTGAGCTGCTAATTCTTGAGGATGAAATGAAGAAGGCTTCAGATGACCTTTACATTTCTACGGATGACGGGTCAAAAGGGCAAAAAGGTTTTGTCAGTGATGTATTGAAGATATTAATCGAAAAAGGATACGTTTTCAACCTTGTATATGCAGTTGGACCAGCCTTGATGATGCGTGCTGTTGCGAAAGTCACAAGGCGATACAACATCAAAACTATAGTCAGTTTAAACTCCATAATGGTTGACGGTATGGGCATGTGTGGCGCATGTAGGGTTACTATCGGAGGCGTAACAAAATTTGCGTGCGCAGATGGACCAGAGTTTGATGCTCACAAGGTGGATTTTGGAGAGCTGATAAAAAGGCAAATGATGTTTCTATCAGAAGAAAAGCTGGCTTTAGAACGTTGGGAAAAAGGAAGGTGCGTCTCCTGTGGGTGAGCTCAAGCCCAAATCCAAAATCCAAAAAGAAGCCATGCCAATGCCTAAGCAAGAACCAAAAATTCGCAGACGAAACTTTAACGAGGTTGCTTTGGGTTACACTGAAGAACAAGCCTTAGCAGAAGCTAATCGTTGTTTACAATGTCGAAAGCTCCAATGCGTGCAAGGCTGCCCAGTAGAAATTGACATCCCAGCTTTCATCAAACTAATCAAAGAGCGGAAATTTGATGAAGCGATTAGAAAGATTAAGGAGAAAAACAGTCTCCCAGCAATTTGCGGACGAGTATGTCCACAAGAAGAGCAATGTCAAAAGTTCTGTGTAATTGGAAAAATAGGTGAGCCTGTCAGCATAGGTCGGCTGGAAAGATTTGTAGCCGATTGGGAAAGACGAAAAGGAATTGAAATTCCAGATAGAGCGCCGCCTACGGGCAAAAAAGTCGCAATTGTAGGTACCGGTCCGGCCGGACTTACAGCTGCAGCCGACTTGGCTAAGATTGGACATGAAGTTGTCATTTTTGAGGCGCTTCATCTTCCCGGTGGCGTATTAGTTTATGGCATTCCAGAATTTCGTTTGCCGAAGAGCATAGTTCAAGCGGAAATTGATTATATCAAGAAGTTAGGTGTTGAACTTCGTCTCGACTACCTTATCGGAAGAGTATACACGATTCCTGAGTTGCTTAAGAAGGGTTTTGATGCAGTTTTCATAGGCACTGGCGCTGGGTTGCCAGCGTTTCTGGGTGTGCCTGGAGAAAATCTTTGTGGAATATACTCTGCAAACGAGTTTTTGATTAGAGTAAATTTGATGAAGGCTTATGCTTTTCCAAAGTATGACACGCCTATAAGAATCGGCAAGAAGGTTGCGGTTGTCGGCGGTGGCAATGTTGCGATGGATTCTGCTCGTTCAGCTTTGCGTTTAGGCGCTAAGCAAGTCTGCATAGTTTACCGTCGTTCCAGAGAGGAAATGCCAGCGAGACATGAAGAAATTGAAAATGCTGAGGAAGAGGGGATAATCTGCAAGTTTTTAGCTAATCCGACAAGGTTTCTCGGCGACAAGAAGGGCTGGGTTAAGGCTATGGAATGCATCTGCATGAAACTTGGACCTCCAGATGAGTCACGTAGAAGAAGACCCATCCCAATTAAAGGCTCAGAGTTCATAATGGACGTTGACACAGTTATTATTGCAATTGGACGAACTCCTAACCCGATTGTTCAACGTACAACTGAAGGCCTAGAGGTTACAAAATGGGGTACTATAGTGACAGATGAGAATGGGAAGACAAGCCTTGAAGGCGTTTATGCAGGCGGAGATATAGTGACAGGCGAAGCCACGGTGATCAGTGCTATGGGAGCAGGGAAAATAGCAGCACGCAATATCCACGAATTCATAATGAATAAAAAGTGATTAGTTACAGGTTTTTAGCAATTGTTTTCACAGAAATGATATTGCTGAATAAGCTAGCTTATGGAGGCTTGTCTGAATCTATCCAAAAGTCAGTTTTAGAACTGCAGAAATAGTGCCGATTTCGGCAAAATCAGATAGCGACTAATATTTTTATATCTGGCTGATTCGCATTCTAATGAATGTGAGAGTCATTGAGAAAAACGCTTGACACTGTAACATTTGAGGAGATGAAAGACAAAATATTTACAGTGGTACGAGTTACTCAAAAATTATGCGAATTTTGTGAGAAACCGCTGCGAACCGAGGAGAAAGAGGTTAAAACTGTTAGAATTTTAGACTACAGTGATTATACAAATTGGCAGATAAGGTCAAAGGCGCATGATCGTGTGGAAGTAGATCTGGAGGAAAGTAAAATTTACCTATATCATCATGACTATCCTGGCGATGTGCATCCTAGCTGCGTCGAGAAGTTATAGAAACTTTAGGCAACTTTGTAGAGGTATCCTTCGTCTTTTTCGCCCGCTTCTGAAATTGAACCAGCCTTTCTGAGAGCGATAATATGTCTCAATACTTCTTTGGGACTTATTTTTGTCGCTTCTGATATTTCCTTGATGGTTAATGAACCTTTTCCCTTAATCTCACCGATTATCATTTGACGCTCCAGTTCATCTTTCATTATGTTTTTTGACACTGCCCGATATTTTTGTTCGTCAACCTTTGGTCCAACCTGTGATATTCCTAGAACCCATCTGAGCCTTTCCGTTTTGAAGGCTTCGATTGCGGCATCTGTCTTTTTTAAGAGCTTTTTACGTTCATCTGGTTCGCGGGGTTCACTCAACTCAGTAACCTCCTACTCGGCCAACAGAGTATCAATCATTGCGGATATCTGCTGTAATGTGAAATGCTTCACATATATAGCTTTAGGCGGACAAGTGGCAGCGCAAGCTCCACAACCCTTGCACAATGCGTCGTTCACCATAGCACGCTTCTTAACTTCACCATCCTCTTTATGTTCCTCGATGGTGATGGCTTTAAACGTACAAGGCTCAACGCACATTGCACATCCGTCGCATTTGGACAAATCTACGTAGGCAACTGTTGGTTCAAGTTCAACCTTACCTTTTGCAAGCGGTATAGACGCTCTTGAGGCAGTTGCACTACCAGAAGCAGCGCTGTCCGTTATATCCTTAGGACCTTGTGCAGTGCCAGCAATAAAAATTCCATCAGAAGGTGTATCCAATGGACGAAGTTTCGCGTGCGCCTCTGTGAAGAAACCTTCCACGCCTCGTGGGATTTTCAGCTTGCCTTGCACATCAGGTGCATCCGCGGATGGGACCATACTCACGTTCAAAACTATCAAGTCAGCTGGTATGACTATGGTTTGATTGTTTGTTAACACGTCTTGAACAGTGACGAGAAGGCTGTTTGAGCTACCTGAAACTATTGGTGGAGCTTCTGGTCTATACTTAATAAAGAGAATACCGGACTCGCCAGCCTTTTTGTAGTAGTCTTCGTGCCCTTTTCCAAAGGCTCGTATATCTCTATACAGATAATAGACTCTTGTGTTAGGATATTTCTCTTTTATTTCCAAAGCGTTGTTAATAGCTGACATGCAACATACGCGAGAGCAATATCTGTTAAGCAGTTGTCCTTCTTGGGTAGGTTTGTAAATTCCGGGTTCTTGTCTTGCACCTACACAAGAGATAAACACTACACTTTTGGGGCTGCTTCCAGCGATTTTTAGCCGACCATTTGTTGGTCCGTTTTTGTTTAAGAGTCTCTCAAGTTGTGGCAATGTTATTACGTTTCCGTATGTTCTATAGTCGTATTCTCCATTTGGTGGATTGTATAAATTGTGACCTATGGCAACGATGATTGTTCCCACGTCCACTTCTATTTCTTGTGGTTGCTGTTCAAGATTGATTGCTCCCTTTTCACAAACTTCTATGCATTTTCCACATTTGTTGCAGCTTTTATCATCGATTATAAATATTCTTGGTATAGCCTCTGGGAAGGAAAGGTAAATCGCTTTTCTTTTGCTTAAACTGTGGTCAAATTCGTTTGGAACTTCTATGGGACATACGAGTTCACATTTGCCGCAAGCGTTGCATTTTTCATTTACGTATCTCGGTTTCGTAGCGACTTTTACTTTAAAATTCCCTATGAAACCATCGACAGTGGTCATTTCAGAGTTTGTTAAAAGTTTGATTTTTGGGTGGGCGGCTACGGTCTCCATCAGCGGTTTCAACACGTTTATTGCGTCCTCACCTGTTGGATACAATTTGTTTAACTGTGCCATTCTGCCGCCAATGGTGGGCGCCTTATCGATTAAGTAGACTTCAAAACCTCTCTCAGCAAGGTCTAACGCAGCTCTGATACCAGCAACACCTGCGCCTATTACGAGAGTTCTTACAGTGACTCCTACTTCCTTTTTCTGAAGCGGCTCCAGAAATCTAGCCCTAGCAACAGACATTCGAATTAGGTCTTTAGTCTTTTTCGTTGCTTTTTCTGGTTCTCCCGAATGGACCCATGAACAATGCTCTCGTATATTTGTCATGTCAAATAGATATGGGTTTAATCCGCCTTCTTCGACGACTCTTCTAAAGGTTAGTTCATGCATTCGTGGAGAACATGAAGCAACAATAACTCTGTTGAGTCCGTACTCCTTAATGTCTTGCTTAATCATTGTTTGAGCTGGAGCGGAACACATGTAAACATAATGTTTTGCCAAAACGACGTTAGGCAGTTTCTCAGCATACTTTGTAACTTCCTCAACATTAACTGTGCCAGCTATGTTCACACCGCAATGGCAAATGTAGACGCCAATTTTGGGTTCTTCAGCTTGAGACATTCTTAAACCCCCTCTCACTCTTTAAGAAGGATGGATGCTTTCATGGCAGCCGCACTCGCTTGCGTAACAGCGTCAGGTATGTCTTTAGGTCCTTCGGCGACACCGGCTATGAAGACGCCTTCAATCGAGGTAGTAACTGGATCAACTTTAGGATTTGATGCGGCAAAGAATCCATCTTCGCCTATTTTGATTAGTAGGATTTTTTCAAGGTCGTTTGTTGCAGCTGGAACTAAACCGCTTGACAATATAACCATGTCTACTTGGTCTTCGATAGGTTCGCCTAATTCAATGTTTTCTGCTCTAATCAGTAGGTTCTTGGTACTTGGCTCTTCAATTATCTCTGCAACACGTCCCTTGACATAGTTAATTTTGAATTCTTCTTTTGCTCTTTGATAAAACTCTTCAAATCCTTTGCCAAACGCCCGAATATCCATGTAGTAAATCTTCACGTCAACGCCTGCGACATGCTCTTTAACCAACTCTGCCTCTTTAGTAGCATACATGCAACAGACTCTTGAGCAGTATGTGTTTCCAGATTTCTCATCTCTAGACCCAACGCATTGAATGAACGCAACTTTTTTGGGAATTCTTCCGTCTGACGGTCTTACTACGTGTCCTCCAGTGGGTCCAGAAGCGCTTAGAAGCCTTTCCAGCGCCAACCCTGTTATCACATTGTCATATACACCATAGCCATACTCTTCTTTTTTCCTCGAATCGAATAGGTTGAAGCCAGTTGCAACAATAATTGCTCCAACTTCTATCTCAATCTCTTGTGGTTGCTGATCATAATTGATAGCGTTGACTCCACATACGTTTTTGCATAGGTCGCATTCGAGACAGTTTTCTTTATCAATCGTGTAAATGAGCGGCACAGCTTGGGGAAATGGGACATATATAGCATTTCGAACGCCCATCCTCTCGTCAAAGTCATTTGGGACTTCAACTGGGCAGAGTTGAGCACACGCACCGCAGCCGGTGCATTTTGTTTCATCAACATATCTTGGTTTTCTAAGTATCTTGACTCGAAAATCCTTTCCTTTTCTAGAGATCCCTTTTATCTCAGAGAATGTAAGGAGTTTAATATTTTTGTGTCTTCCAGCATCCACCATTTTTGGCGTCATTATGCAGGCAGCACAATCCAGCGTGGGAAATGTTTTGTCTAGCTGCGCCATTCTTCCGCCGATGCTTGGGTTCTTCTCTACAAGATACACTGTAAAACCTTGGTCTGCCAAGTCCAAGGCAGCTTGAACGCCTGCAATGCCTGCGCCGATTACTAGTCCCGCTTTAGGCACTTGCCTCAACTCCTATAGCTTCTTTTCTAAATGGGCTTGGACCGAGTTTTTTTATGTCTTCAATCATTTCTTTGACAATTCTAGCGAATTTGCCGCCTTCCGAGGCTGAAACCCATTCAAGTCGAAGTCGCCTAGGGTCAATTCCGATTTCTTCTAAAACCTTCTTTAGGAATTCAACTCGTTTCTGACATGCAAGATTTCCAGTGATGTAGTGGCAATCTCCGATGTGGCAGCCTGTTACGAGAACGCCGTCAACACCTGATTTGAAGGCTTCTAGAACATGTGTCGGATCAACCCTTCCACTGCACATTGTACGAATAATCCTCATGTTAGTTGGATACTGAATGCGGCTTACACCAGCCAAGTCTGCGCCAGCATAACTACACCAATTGCATAAGAACCCAAGTATTTTTGGCTCAAACTGTTCTGGCATTTTATAATCCTCCTACGCTACTTTCAGAAAGAAATGCTGTCTTGATTTCCGCCAATATTTGGTCGTCAGTGAAGTGTCGCATTGTTATGGCACGACGTAAACATGCTGCTGCGCAGATTCCGCAGCCTTTGCAGATAGCCTCTATAACCGTTGATTTTCCTTCCTCAATTTTGTGTGCGCCGAATGGGCAAAGTTTTTCGCACATTCTGCAGCCGACGCAGAGGTCGCGGTTTACGAATGCTGTGATAGCTTCTGTTCTTACTTTTCTGTTAGCCATAGGACCAGCTGCCCTAGACGCTACCGCGTATGCTTGCGCTATGCTTTCGCCTACATCTTTTGGTCCGTGAGCTGTTCCGCAGACGTATATGCCGTCTGTTGCAAAGTCAACTGGGCGAAGTTTGACATGCGCTTCTAAAAAGAATTCGTCCGGGCCAATTGGCACTTTAAGAATTTTTGACAAGTCTTTTCCCTCCTGATGCTGAATGAGAGGTGTTGATAAGACAACTAGGTCGCAGTCAAGTTGTGTTTCTTCGCCTAAAAGTGCGTGATAGACCTTGAGGTTTAGTTTTTTGCCAGTGTCTTGAGTTACTTCTGCTGGACGTTCTCTAGTGTAGTTTATGAACTTAATGCCAGCGTCCTTTGCTTTTCTATGATGTTCCTCATAGTCTTTTCCGTAGGTTTGGAGGTCTTGATAGATAATATAGACGTTAGCGTCTGGATACCACTCTTTTATCTGCATGGCATTCTTGACGGCTACCATGCAGCAGATTCTGGAGCAATAGGCTCTGGGCGCCTTTTCTTCTCTTGCACCTACGCATTGAATCATAGCCACAGTTTTAGGCTTAACAAATTTGCCTAAGGCTTGTCTTCCGCCTTGAAGAATTCTCTCCAACTGCACTTGTGTGAGAACGCGGTCGTATTTGCCATATCCGTATTTGTCGATTGGTTCAAATTCTACGGCTCCAGTTGCCACGATTATGGTGCCAACTTTGAACTTGTTTTCTTCCTTTTCGCCTTCTTTTGCAATGGTTACGACAAAATTGCCTATGTATCCCTCAACATTCTTGACAGTTGTTGACGTGAGAGTTTCAATGTTCTTATGACTTTTAACGGAGTTTATCATAGGTTCCAGTATGTGTGAGACTTCTTCGTCAGTTGGATAAAATTTGTAAATGTTTCTGAGCATTCCTCCGAGTTCCTTCTCTTTTTCAACAAGGAAAACTTTGAAACCTTGATTTGCGAGACAATTTGCAGCGGTTATTCCAGATATGCCGCCGCCTATAACAAGGGCCGATGGGTCAACTTGCACTTCGGCCTCCTCTTGCGGATTAAGGAACGAAGCTCTGGCAGCTGCCATTCTAACAATGTCCTTCGCCTTTTCGGTTGCTTTTTCTGGTTCATGCATGTGAACCCAGGAACAATGCTCCCTAATGTTTGCGAACGTGAATAGGTATGGGTTTAGACCAGCGTCTTGGCATGCGTTTCTAAATAAGGGTTCATGAGTTCTGGGAGTGCATGAAGCAACTACAACTCTGTTAAGATTCTTTTCTTTGATGGCTTCTTTGATTGAAGCGATTCCCTCTGCGGAGCATGTGTAAATGTTGTCTTCTGCATAGACGACATGCGGCAAAGTCTGAGCATACTTCACAACTTCTGGCACTTTAACTATGCCGCCGATGTTAATACCGCATTGGCAAATGAAAACGCCAATTCTTGGCTTCTCTTCCGTGCTTGGCTCGATTTTCTCCATTATTGTGCACCTCCAACTTGCACTAGCGCTAAAGCCTCCGCCGCTCTTGCTGCTGCCGCACTGGCTTGCGCTACAGAATCTGGGATGTCCTTAGGTGATTGGCAGTAGCCGCAAACGAATATTCCTGGCATTGTTGTGTCAACTGGAGCAAACAGTGGATGTTTCGCTTTGAAGAAGCCGCAGTCATCGAGTTCTATTTTCATGATTTCCGCTAATTGCCTATTGCCTTGTCTAGGAACCAATGCAGGACAGAGGACTACAAGGTCTACGTTTGAAAGAGTTTTGATTTCTCTTGTCAACGTATCGTCATACCACAGTGTGAGGCTTTTTGTCTTTGAGTCTTCTCGAATCTCGCCTGGTCTACTTCTAATGTATTTTACGCCCCATTCATCTCTAGCCCTGTTGACAAATTCCTGGAAGCCTTTTCCAAAAGCCCTCAACTCATTGTAGAAGATGTAGACTTCCACATCTGGCTCATGCTCTCTAATTATCAATGCCTCTTTTGTGGCATACATGCAACAGACGCTTGAACAGAATGGGCTTCCACCCTTGAGGAGGCTTCTCGAGCCCACACATTGGATAAAAGCAATTCTCTTCGGTCTTCGTCCATCAGCGGGTCTTAACAAATGTCCGCCAACTGGTCCAGAAGCGCAAACCCAACGCTCAAACTCTAAGGCTGTCAAAACATTTGGATACGATTTGTAACCATATTCTTTAATGCTTACAGGATTGAATTGATCAAAGCCAGTTGCAATAATAATGGAGCCAACATTAAGCTCGATATCTTGTGGCTGTTGTTTAAGGTCAACTGCTCCTGCCTTGCATACTTTGGTGCAGAGTCCACATTCTATGCAGTTTTCTTTGTCCACAGTCATTGCTCTTGGCACGGCTTGAGGCATCGGCATATAAATCGCTTTCCGCATTCCAAGTTCCATATCAAACTCGTTAGGAACTTCTACGGGACAATGTTCAGCACAGACGGCACAGCCAGTGCATTTTGTTTCGTCTACGCATCTTGCTTTGCGAAGAATTTTTACCTTGAAATTGCCTGTCGTGCCAGTGACTTCTTTAAGTTCAGAGTAAGTTAACAGCTTAATGTTAGGGTGCCGATAGCATTCAATCATTTTCGGCGCAAGAATGCATATAGAGCAGTCCATTGTTGGAAAAGTTTTGTCTAGTTGTGCCATTCTTCCGCCGATGCTCGGAGTCTCTTCTAGGAGATATACTTGGAATCCTCTTCCTGCAAGGTCTAATGAAGCCTGAATCCCTGCGATGCCGCCGCCGATAACTAATACTGAAGGTTTTTCACTCAATTTTTTGACCTCCTCCTCTACCTCGGTATCAGATTCATCGCTTTTGCAACCAGCACCGAAAGGTCGTTTGTCTGCACTTTGTCCACATGCTTTGTCGCCGTTTTCTCTGTCATTGCGCAGTTTAGGTGAATTTGACATTTTGGACATGCTGTAACTAGCAAGTCAGCTCCAGTTCCTTTTGCCTCTCCCAATCTTTCCACTTGAATTCTTTTAGAATGTTGACCGCAGGCTTGCCACGCACTTACTCCACAGCAGAGGGCATCTTCTCTGTTTCGACTCATTTCTACAAGCTCGATGCCTGGTATGCTTGTCATAACTTGCCGAGGCGGCTCATAAACACCCATGTGTCTACCAAGTCTGCAAGGGTCTTGATAGGACACGATTTTATCAAATTTTTCTGGAAATACTATCTTCTTCTCATTTATCAATTCAGCTAGAAACTCAGATGAATGCATTACCTCAAAATCAAAACTTTTAGATATTTCTGGATATTCCAATTTGAAAGTGCGATAACATTCTGGGCAAGCTGTAACTATCCTAGATGCCCCACTTTTCTTAATATCGGCAATATTAGCCTTAGCCAATTCTGCGAAACTTTCCAAATCTCCTGAAAAGGATAAGTCGTGTCCACAACATCTTTCATTTTTTAGCACTACTGGCGTTATGCCTGATTGATTGAGAATTTTTACCATGCATTGAGCTATTTCAACGCTTTTCACACCTATGTCATCAAAAACAGCGTCAAAATATGGAAGACACCCAGTGAAGTAGAGTATTTCGCCTTTCTGAGAGATTTTTGCTTCTTCTGGAAGCCAGCCAAGTCTATTTTGCTTGATTTTAGGTTGTGTCATAAGCCTCTGTAAGGTTATGAGTATGCCTTCGTGAGAGCATGTGCCAACAATTCCATGTGCAGCTGCTTTTGCTCTACAAGTTCTAATTAATTCGTCGTATTCTATGTCTAGAGGGCATCTTTGACGACAAAGGTAGCATGTCAAACATGACCACAAGCCCTTATCTAATAAGACCTCTTCTTCCATTCCCATCAAAGCTTTTTCCACGGCTAATCTTGGAGAAGCATCTGGTCTCACTCGCGTTATCGGGCAACTGCTCGAACATTTGCCACATTCTTGACAGTATAGGGCTTTGGTTCTTTTGAGAACATCATGAATTGACTCGTTCTCAACTACACTGCTAACCTTAGCCTTCTTACTCGACGTCACTGCTGGTGAAGGCATTCTACGGAGTTTTTCTGTGAAATCTTTTATGACAGAAGCAAACTTTTCTCCTTCAGCTGCAGAAATCCATTCTAGGCGCAGTCTTTCAGAGCCTATTCCGAGCAGATCTAACAGTTTTCTCGTTTTTTCCACTCTTTTCTCTGCATATTGATTTCCAGACCTATAGTGACAGTCGCCTGGATGGCAGCCTGCGACTAATACTCCGTCTGCTCCATTTTCGAAAGCACTAAGTATAAACGCAGGCTCAACACGCCCACTACACATTACTCGAATAATTCTAATGTTAGGTGGATATGAAAGTCGGCTGGTTCCAGCCAAGTCTGCGCCTGCATAGCCACACCAATTGCATAAGAATCCGACGATTTTTGGTTCTGCAACAACTTCTGTCACAGCAAGCCTCCTATGCTATGTTAGCGCAGCTTCCACCATCGCCTGAATCTGCTTCTCCGTAAAATGCCTCATCGTAATAGCTCCTGTTGGGCATGCTACGGAGCATGTGCCACAGCCTTTACATGAGATTTCGTTTACTTTGGCATTAAACACGTTTGGCTTGACTTCTTCTACCTGAATCGCATTAAATTCGCATACTTCTTCGCATCTGCCACATCCTCTGCATAAGTCTGGATTTACAACAGCTGTAATTGCTTCTGTTCTCATCCTCTTATTAGCAATCAGAATAGATGCTCTAGCAGCTGCCGCCTTTGCAGAAATTATTGACTCTGGAACATCTTTAGGCCCAGATACTGCACCCGCCAAAAATATGCCGTCCATTTGGGTGTCGACGGGTCTCAACTTTAAATGCGCTTCCATCAGAAAACCATCGGGGCTTAGGGGTATCTTAAGTGTCCGCGCCAAAAGAATAGCATCCTTACTAGGAATCATAGGCGTTGATAATACAACCCAGTCGCATGGAAATTCCACCTCTTGCCCTGCAAGCATGTCGTAAACTGAGACCTTAAGCCTCTTGTCCGAAGTTTCACTGATTTCCGGTGTGGCTTCTTCAATGAATTTTACAAATTTTACTTCAAGGTCCCTAGCCTTTGAGTAAAGATCCTCATACTCCTTGTAGACTCTCAAATCACCGTAAAGTATGATGACATCTGTTTCTGGAAATTTTTCCTTGATGAGTATAGCATTTTTGATCGCATTCATGCAGCAGATTCTGGAGCAGTAGGGCCAACCTTCCTCTTTTCTAGCCTTCAAAATCTTTCTGAGTAAGTTGGCAGTGTCAGATCTTAGAAATGATTCAACACCATATGCCCTGATTTCGCCTTTTCTTGCTCCGACACATTGTATCATTACAACTCTTTTGGGTTCTTTGACCTTTTCTTCTCGCAATAATTCATCCATTTCGAGCTGGGTTACAACTTTGTCATATACCCCATATTGATAAAGCCCAGTTGGAGGCTGGTAATTCAATGCACCGCAAGATACAATAATGGTGCCTGCGTCAAATTCAACGTTTTCGCCCATCTTCGAAGCTAAAACTCTAAAGTTTCCCACATACCCTTTAACATCGGATATTGTTGTAGAAGTTAATAATTCAATGTTTTTATTAGCCTTAACCCTTTCAATTAGCGGGTTCAAAATTTCTGAAGAATCTTGCATAGTTGGATATAATTTGTGAAGTCTTCTGAGATTGCCACCAACTTCAGCTTCTTTTTCAACCAAGTAAACTTTGAACCCTTGATCAGCTATTGACAAAGCAGCAGTCATTCCTGCGACGCCTGCACCAATTACTAAAGCTGATTCCTTAACTTCTATTTCTGGTTCATCTTGCGGCTGCAGCCATGTCGCCCTTGCGACTGCCATTTTCACGATGTCCTTCGCCTTTTCAGTTGCTCTTTCAGGCTCGTGAGCATGAACCCAAGAACATTGTTCGCGGATGTTTGCCATCTCAAACAGATACTGATTTAATCCAGCTTCTCTGCATGCGGATCTGAAAAGTGGTTCATGAGTCCTTGGTGTGCATGAAGCGACAACTACTCTATTTAAACTGTGATTCTTTATCGCTTCTTTGATTGAACTTAGTCCAGCCTCGGAGCAGGTGTAAATGTTTCCTTCAGAATATGCAACATTAGGCAAGGTTTTTGCATACTCGACTACGCTTGGAACGTTTACTACCCCGCCAATATTGACGCCACAGTGACAGACAAAAACGCCGATTCTGGACTGTTCTTTAGGTCCAAAAGAAATCTTTGGCATGGGAGTGACTTTTGTTTCCTTTTTGGCTTTCGTTGGTTGAGTTTTTCTCTTTGTAGCCTTCTTTTTCATTTTTCTACCTCGATTTGAATGGGTTTGGACCTATTTTCTTGACTTGCTCGGTCATTTCTCGAACAACTCTTGCAAATTTCTCTCCTTCACCGCTAGAAACCCATTCTAAGCGTAGGCGGTCACGTTCTATGCCCATGTCTTCCATCATTATGTACAGTGCTTCAACTCGCCGTTCTGTTTTGATGTTTCCATCAGTATAGTGGCAATCGCCTAGATGACAGCCTGCAATTAGGACTCCGTCTACTCCTTTCATTAAGGCGTCCATTACAAGTGCTGGATGAACCATGCCGGAGCACATAACTCGTATTACCCTAATGTTAGGTGGATATGAGAGTCTCGCCGTTCCTGCGAGGTCTGCGCCTGCGTATGCGCACCAGTTGCAGCAGAAAGCGAGAATTAGAGGTTCGAACTCGGTTTCTCCCATTACCACCCTCCCTTAGATGTCATAAAGATTTTAACGGATTTGGGCCAAGCTGCTTTATTCTCTGAGTAGTTTCTCTGATCAAGGCGGCAAATTTCTCTCCTTCGCCAGCAGAAATCCATTCCAGTCTGAGTCTGTCAGGTTCGATTCCAATGTCTTTTAGAGTTTCCTTTAGGAACCCGAATCTTCTTTCTATCATGTAATTTCCTTGAACGTAGTGGCAGTCGCCTGGGTGGCAACCAGTTATAAGGACTCCATCTGCACCCCATCTGAAGGCTGAAAGGATGAAAATCGGGTCTATCCTTCCACTGCACATAACTCTGACTATTCTTACGTTTGGTGGATATTCAAGGCGACTCGTGCCAGCCAAGTCGGCTCCTGCGTAGGAGCACCAGTTGCAGCAGAAGGCTAAGATAAGTGGTTCGAACTCTGACTTTTCAACTTGGACTTCTTCCATGTTAATTTCCTCCACTGAGTTCTTCTGAGATCATCGCCGCCTCAACCTGAGAAAGGACTTGTTGATCCGTGAAATGTCGCATGGTTAGGGCTCTTCTTGGGCATTCAGCGGCGCAGGCTCCGCAACCTCTGCATAAAGCCTCAATGGTTTTGGATTTGCCGCCTTCAAGATAGTGAGCACCGTAGGAGCAGATTTCTTCACAAAGTCCACATCCAATGCACTGCTCTTCATCCACGACAGATGTAAGAGCCTCTGTTCTCAACTTCTTGTTCGCCATAAGAATTGCAGCTCTTGCAGCAGCAGCCTTGGCAGAAATTATTGACTCTGGAATGTCCTTTGGTCCTGAAGATACACCTGCGAGGAATATGCCGTCCATTTGAGTGTCAACAGGTCTTAGCTTCAAATGAGCTTCCATCAAGAATCCGTCTGGGCTTAGAGGAATTTTGAGCATTCTTGCCAAGAGGATTTCTTCTTTGTGAGGAATCAATGGAGTTGATAATACAACCCAGTCGCATGGGAGTTTCATTTCTCTGCCTGAAAGGGCATCATAAGCCGTAACGATAAGTTTGTCTCCTAGCCCTTGACTGACCTCAGGGGTCACCTCGTCTATATGTTTGACAAATTTTACTTGATGTTCTCTTGCTTGTGAGTAAAAGTCTTCGTATTCTTTATAGACTCTGACATCTCCGTAAAGTATGATGACATCTGTTTCTGGATATTTCTCCTTAATGAGTATAGCATTTTTAATTGCGTTCATACAGCAGATTTTGGAGCAGTATGGCCAGCCTTCCTCTTTCTTCGCCTTGAGAATCTTAGACAGTAGGAAAGCAGTATCAGACTTTGGAAAACCTGCTAAATCTACTGCACGGATTTCTCCCTTCCTAGCACCTACACATTGTATCATTACAACTCTTTCAAGCTTTGGAAGCTTTCCTTCTTTCAGCATTTCGTCCATTTCAAATTGTGTCACAACTCTGTCGAAAACTCCATATTGATAAAGCCCCTCAGGAGGTTTGTAACTCATAGCGCCGCAAGCGACGATGATTGTGCCAACTTCAAGATCGGTTTTTTCACCGTTTTTGGTTGCTGTTGCTTTGAAGTTGCCCACATATCCTTTGACCTCAGAGATTGTGGTTGAAGTCATTAACTGAATGTTCTTGTGTGCTTTCACAGCCTTTGCTATGGGTTCCAAAACCTCTGATGTGTCCTGCATAGTTGGATATAATTTGTGAAGTTTTCGAAGGTTTCCGCCTACTTCGGCTTCTTTTTCAACCAAGTAAACTTTGAAACCTTGTTCAGCGAGAGTTAGTGCTGATGTCATTCCTGCTATGCCTGCGCCTATGACTAATGCTATGTCTTTAATCTCGACTTCAGGCTCTTCCTGAGGTTGTAGCCATGCTGCCCTTGCTACAGCCATTCGTACAATGTCTTTTGCTTTTCTTGTAGCGTGTTCTGGTTGATGTGCATGAACCCATGAACATTGTTCGCGGATGTTTGCCATCTCAAACAGATACTGATTTAATCCAGCTTCTCTGCATGCAGAGCGGAAAAGTGGTTCATGTGTCCTCGGCGTACATGAAGCAACTACCGCACGGTTAAGGTTGTGTTTTTTTATTGCCTCTTTTATTGAAGTCAGTCCAGCTTCTGAGCAGGTGTAGATGTTTTCTTCAGCGTGAGCAACGTTTGGAAGAGTCTTGGCGTATTTGACAACTTGTGGGATGTTTACTACGCCGCCTATGTTTATGCCGCAGTGGCATAGGAATACTCCGATTCTTGGCTGTCCTTCCATGGCTGATTAACCCCTTCTTAACGCTTCAGCAACTCTCGCTGCACATGCGCTGCCCTGCATTATTGAGTCTGGAATGTCACCTGTTTTTGGTCCTAGACAATAGCCACATGCAAAGATTCCTGGAACAGTTGTGTCTACAGGATTGACTATCATGTCTGCTGCCCTAAAGAATCCGTACTCATCAGTCGCCACTCCGAGAACTTTGGCTAATTCTTTGGAATCTGCTCGAGGTATCAAAGCTGGGCAGAGCACTACTAGGTCATAAGTTAAGTTTTCTATGGTTCCAGCTACTGTGTCTTCATACCAAATGTTAAGACTCTTGGTTGACGGGTCTTCAGTTATTTCGCCTGGACTGCATCGAACAAATCTTATCCCATACTCGGTTTTGGCTCTGTTAACAAACTGTTGAAAGCCTCTTCCAAAGGCTCTGAGATCAATATAGAATATTGAAACATCAGTAGTTGGCTCATGCTCCTTTATTAGTACAGCATCCTTAACCGAGTATTTGCAGCAGATACTTGAGCAGTAGGTATTTCCAAACCGTCTATCTCTTGAGCCCACACATTGAATAAATGCGATTTTTCTAGGTATTTTCCCATCTGACGGTCTTATCAAACGCCCACCAGTAGGACCAGATGCACAGAGTAAGCGTTCTAGCTCCATAGCATCTACCACATTCTTATAGCGTCCGTAACCAAATGTTGGAATTTCAGAAGAATCAAAAATGTCAAAGCCAATGGCTACGACGATTGCACCAACATTTAGATCAACTTCCTTAGGTTGTTGCTTCAGATCAACCGCGCCAGCTTGGCATACTTTGGCGCATAGTCCGCATTCTATGCAGGTTTCTTTGTCTACGGTCATTGCTCTTGGCACAGCTTGCGGGAGTGGCATGTAAATTGCCTTTCGGATTCCAAGGTTCATGTCAAACTCGTTAGGAACCTCCACTGGACAATGGTCTGAGCATATTCCGCATCCAGTGCATTTGGATTCATCAACGTATCGTGGTTTTCTCAGAACTTTGACGGTGAAGTTTCCTACAGAACCTTTGACATCTTTGACTTCAGAATATGTAAGCAATTGAACGTTTGGATGATGAGAGCATTCAATCATTTTTGGGGCAAGGATGCATATTGAGCAATCCAATGTTGGAAAAGTCTTGTCCAACTGTGCCATTCTTCCACCAATGCTTGGGGATTTCTCAATCAAGTAAACCTTGAAGCCTGCGTCTGCAAGGTCTAAAGATGCTTGTATGCCTGCGATTCCACCACCGATGACTGCTACTTCATTTTCTATCATTCTTCATTCCTCCTATACTCTACCTTTTATTATGTTGTCAATGGGAATTCTATGGGACTTGATTTCCCAGTCTTCTAGTTTCATGCCTATAGCCATCTTGAGAAGTTCGATAAAGTGAATGACTGGTAAATTGTATTCTTCGTTGAAGTGTCTTTTAACTTCCAATTGACCAGTATCAAGTTGAAGATAGCAGAACGGGCAGATTGTAACAATGCTTTGAACATCCGCATTTTTTAAGGTAATCAATTTTTGTCTCGATACTTGTCTTGCCAAGTCATCATCAATGTCGCGTAATGGACCACCGCAACACATTTCTCTTCTCTCAAATTGCACTGATTCAGCGCCCGTTGCTTCGACAAGCTCATCTAAGGCGCGGTAGCCTCTGATTATTTCAAAATGTATTCGTTTGGGCTTTGTTAAGTGGCATCCCGGTTGTGCTCCTACCCGAAGACCATCAAAAGGTGCTTTGATTGCATTCTTAACCTTCTTAACGCCTACATCATCATGAAGCACATCCACGAGATGTTTAACGTCTGTTTTTCCTTTGAATTCCTTTCCAACCTTTGAGAGCGTTTCATTCACTTTGTCTCGCAAATCCTTCTTCTCTTTCAAAAGTGTGTTAACCATGAGAAGTGATTCATAACAGTCGTTGCATAAGGTTAGTATGTCAAGACCCATTTCTTCTGCTATGCATAGGTTTCTTGCTGCAAGAGCCATCCAACTGGCATAGTCTAAGGATTGAATGCTGAAAGGTGCGCAGCAGTTGGCGTCTTTCATTTCAACTAAATTCACGCCGAAAGTTGGCAAGACCTTTCTAATCGAGACTTCATAGTTTAATTCTCTGGCAGGTATCAGGCAGCCCAAGAAAAATGCATACTTCATTTTTTCACCTCTTCTTTGGAACCGATTATTTTGCTTAGTTCTGTCTTTTTCAGAATCTTTTGAACTTCATCTACTCCAGCATTGTCAAGTTTGCCTAATCCGAGGCTTTCTCTTTTTTCAATGGCTGTTCTGATGGGGTTTAAAACCCGTCCTGTTTCAAAGAGAGCCTTTGCTTGTGCGACAACTCCTGAAGGTACATTGCTTTCTTTTACGGCAAGATTTCTGAGTGCAAACATTACTTCGCCCACGTCGCCGCCTTGTGGGCATCTGTCTAGGCATGTGAAGCAGGAAAGGCAATACCATGGCAACTTCTGGGGGAGAACCTCTGAACGAAGACCTAAGATAACCATTTCCATTAGTCGTCTTGGATTATGCTCTTTTGTTAGTCTTGCAACTGGACAGCTGCTTGAGCATCTTCCGCACTGAATGCATAGAAGAATGCCCCTTCCTCTTGGTGTATTCGCTACTTCGCTCATAAATCCTAAGTCAAGTTCGCTCAATTAACATCATCACTTCTTATATTCTTATGCTCGTGAAAAAGAGGACATGTAAAAACCACCTAATATATTTTCGCTTGCAACTCATTTTTGGCTCATCTTGACCTAATTTTGGGGAGGTTTACGCTAAGTGTGAAATAAACTCTCCATGTACCTTAAGGAAATTGAGGAGAAAACGTCTATGCTAATGTGTTTCCGCTGCGTGAGAAGAAAGCGTATTGCTTATATATGTCATATATGCTTTATACCTACTTCAAAATCGCGTGGGAGAATGTATATATGCCTGAATGGGCGACCGTAAGCATACGCGAAGAACTCATTGAAGAAATTAAGAGAATTTTGAAGGCAGGACGCTACCGAAGCATATCTGAGTTTGTTGCAGAAGCAATTCGGCTTCGTTTAGAAGAGATTTCACGTGGCAAGGTTGCAGCAGCTTTTGAGGCAGTTCCAGAAATGCCTCCTCCAATAGTTGAAAGGGTTGCGACTGTTCGGCCAATCCCAGTGTCACCCGAAGCAGAAGAAACAAGAGGCTACATTAACTCGATGCTGCAACGTTCGGAGCAAATTTGGTGGGTGCTTGTCAAAATGTTTGGAGATTTAGTTCAAAGAGATGTTAATATTGATCCCGAACTTGCTCGCCAGTTACGAAACTGTAGGACACTTATCAACTTTGTTCGTTCACATATCTGTCCAGACTGTGATATAGAACTGGCAAATGAAAGATTACCCGACTTGCAGAATAGTTTGGAACAAGCAAAACGTGATTTAGTTGCTGTAGCAATTTGTGTTTGCGACGATTATGCCAAAGATTGGATAAACAAAATTGACAAGGCAGAACGAGGTGAGCTTGTTGAACCTCCACCTGTTAGACCTGAATTTGTTCCAGGCTTGCCTAAAGACGTCGATAAGGGATGGACACGAATAACATTGTCCAAACCCATTGCCAAGGAAAAGGTGCAAGAGATTTCAAAGTTGTTTGGTGTAGCAATAAAGTTCGAAGATGATTTGCGAGTTGTCATCAGAGGGGAAAAGAAACCCGTAAGAAAAGCAGTTCAGATGCTATACAAAATGCAGACTAGATAGAGTCTTTTGCATCGCTGAGGTGTCAAAATGACCAAAACAGTTGGAG
>Ga0315314_1000678_pt1 | contig 34762 bp, 39 predicted proteins | sample TDP9_MG_FD_203631 | JGI IMG/M metagenome (GOLD analysis project Ga0315314, IMG submission 203631) | Freshwater sediment microbial communities from Lake Towuti, South Sulawesi, Indonesia - TDP9 | ecosystem: Environmental > Aquatic > Freshwater > Lake > Sediment | place: Indonesia: South Sulawesi... | reverse complement strand
CTGTCTATCGAAAGAAAGAAGTATCTGAAGGAGAAAGAGGAAACCCTTCTTCTTTTGCTTGAAAATGAGCGATCAGACAGTGATGTAGCGGTGCTTCGCCTTAGAGAAATAAGGGAGCTAAAAAGAAAGATTGAAGAAAGAATGGAAAAGATTCGTGAGCCCGTGAAATGCATATGAATTCAACGGCGAGGAATTTTCCCCAAAAGTGTATGTCAGATTCTGATGATTTGCCAAACGTTTTTATGAAAAATCTCATAAACACCTGTCCTTGAGGATTATATGGACAATTGTTGAATTTGTTCTGAAAGAGAGATGGGACTGACCGTGAAAATTGAGGAAATCAACAGAATCATAAGGTTTGAACTAGAGTATATACCCAAAGGCTCTAAGGGGTCGAACCAAAACAAACTTAGGTTTTACTACAGCACCTACAGGAGAAAAGGTATGGCAAAAGGCAAGTCAAGGGAAGAATGCCTCAAAGATGCCATTAACAGGTTAAGAGAGGATCATCCCAACTTTAATCCAACATTCGACAAAAAGTTCTTTAGAATGCCTGAAAACCTGCACACACAAGTGCATAAAAAAGGTTTTTTCAAAAGATTACTTGACCGTAAAACATGAATGTGTGCGCATTCATGCTTCATCACTCAGATCTGTCCAAATAAACCGGTTCAGGCATGCGGGCCCTTTCATTCTTTCTTAATTCGTCTAATAGCTTAGATCGCGGGTCGTGTTGCGTGATAAGACGTTTTGACAGGTGTTCGTAACCGCAGGCACACCTGAACCCTACTAACTTCTTCTTATGTCTGATTGTTTCGTATTTTGTACAAGAGCATTGGGCTTGTATTTTGTGTAGCTTCCAAAGAAACGTGACTTCGCTACTGGTAAGGGGTACATAGTGTTTTGCCAAAGCGGAAAACCAGATAACGTATACGCCAAGGCAAAGCCATGCAACGAGTGCCAGTGCGCCCATCATTTAACAATTCTCCTGTATTCTTGTTCTATCCTTCTTCAGTTTTACACGTATACAATATGTCTTTCTAGTGACATATTCAACATCATGTAGCATATGGGCTACATAAAAACATTATGTATCAACGTGCAACACAACTATTATTGTGCGTGGCAGCGTCATAAAATATGTTATGGAATCGAAGGACTACTGCAAAAAGGCGCGCACTATCCTTCCTTTTCTCTTTGTACGCGCATTCTAGCATAGAAGCTAAGGAGAAAATCCTCCACGGGCTTTTATGAAATTTGATATCTTTTGGATGGATGCTCTGTAGGCGGTGAATGTGTTTTGGAATTTTTCTTTTCCTTTAGGGGATGCTTGGTAAAGTATTTTTCCTTTGTTAAAGCGTGATTCTATCAGTCTGTTGTCCTCTAAATAGTGGAGTAGGGGGTAGAGGGAACCCGGGCTGAGCAAGATCCCGAATTCTCTATGGATAGCACCAATAATCTTGTAGCCATACATAGGTTCGCCGTTCAACATCGCCAAGACAATTATATCTAAAAAAGCCTTAACATGTTTTTGAGTGATCCGTTCTTCAAGTCTTAAACTTTTGCTCAACTACGGTTCCTACCTTTAGCTTCAGATTTTATAGGTGGGTTCAAGTGTATCTTTGTTATATCAACGTCCACAAAGTCTCCCTTTTCGATTTGAAGGATCTGACAAATTTCTCTAGGTATTGTTATCCGATGACCTGTAACAACTTTGGCAATGAAATTCTTTTTCAACCGCTTTTTTCCTCTAGTTTCCTCTGCTTTCCTTAAAACGCATCGCGTCGTAAGAATCTTGTTAACATGAAAATATACTCGTAGATATACTCTTTCTATCAATATCAGCCTCTTTCTTCTTTTTCTTTTTAAAAGAAGTCTTCAAACTTGGAATGGTGGGCATTCGCAAATCGTCTTAAACAAGTAAGCATATATCCGAATCCGAATAGAGATTCGACTTAGAAGAATTAACCTATACATTGCATGCATTCAGTTTGCAGGGTGAAATTGAGAAAGTCGAAGATTATTGTTCAACGTTGTCAGATTCCGATACGAGCGTCGTTACATTTTATTGAATATTTCTTAAATAACAAGATGTCAGATGAAGTTGTGGTGAAACAGAAGAAAGAGATTTCGAAGACTTTAATAAACTCGGAGACAAGCACGGATGAAAACTCAAGTAATCTTACGTCGAAATGCGATCACTTTCTGCGCCTTTAAAGGTGACTGCAACTTTAAAAAACTAGCCACAAAGAAAAATGAACATCAACCTAAAACTCAATATGTGACCTGTACCTGGAAAGATCGTTGTAATCAGCAAACCACAGAGTTCTGGCTTGCGAAATCGTCTTGAAGGAGTCCCTTCCTGAAGGAGAAGTTGAAACCATAAACGACTGGTTTAGGTGTATCGGAGATGCCTTAGAGAAGAGGACTTTAGGAAGATGTCATGACGAATGTAATGACATGTTTTCTCCTAGTTGAGAAACTCGGTAATTTTTATCAAATGTGTCATGACAGGTTTATAAGGTGGGTTTAAATTCGAGTTTGACAGCTATCCCCCGCACTTTCAACGGGACCCACCTGGTTCAGGGAAACATCGTTAATACTTTGTTTTGGATGAGTCAGAAAGGTTATCCGACAAGCAGCATTGAAGCGACTGGTCGCAGGCTTAGGTGGTTGGCTAAGAACTGCAATCTCAATGATTCGGTGGCAGTTAATACATGTATTGCTGCTCACAAAGTGGCAGATAGTTACAAGAGGAATCTCGTGAGGGCTTATAGCTACTATGTTAAGGTTAATGCATTGACATGGGAGAAGCCACGTTACAAACCTGTTAAACGTATGCCTAAGGTTCCAACAACAGAAGCCGTAAACAAGATTATTTCTCGGGCCTCCTGGCGGTACGCAACGGTGTTCAGCGTTTTAAAGGATACGGGGATGATGCCAGAAGAGCTGCATAGAACCGCACTTAGGGACATTGACCTTGAAAGGGGAACAATAAGTGCGCCTGGTTTGAAGGGTCATTTACCGAGAACTTTGAAGCTGCAGGGCTCAACACTTGCCATGTTGAGGAGATATCTTACAGTAGATCCAAAAGAGTATCCTTTTCCGACGTGGAAACAGACATACGAGGCTTGGCGGAGATTTAGAAACGACTTAACTAAGAAGTTGAGTGACCCGAGTCTAAAGACCATAAGACTATATGATTTAAGACATTACTTTGGCACAATGCTCTACCATAAAACTAAGGATATTTTGTACACTAAGCAGCAGATGGGACATCAAAAAGTTGAAACAACATTGATTTACGCACAACTATTAAACTTCGGCGAAGACGAATGGACCGCCAGAACTGCCAAGACATTAGAGGAAGCAACCAAACTTATCGAAGCTGGCTTTGAATACGTAACAGACATGGACGGCGTCAAAATCTTCAAAAAACGCAAGTGACCTCGCCAAGTGAGAAAACACTCAACAGACCCTTTTTTCTACTTCTTCCGTTTTGAATGTTCATTTGACTCAAAGTTTATCATCACAAAGAGTGGCGACGTCTCCCGCAAAATCCCTCTTTTTTCTGTTGCCGAAAAATGTGTTATAAGGTCAAGTTTGGTTATTGCTTACTCTGACAGGGAAATAACCTTACATCCCAGCAAGTTTGACACCTGTCATGGCAGCGGCATTTACATCCAAAGCCCGTAGGTCTTCCAAGGAAAGTTGACGCATGTTATCATGACCAGCGAGCATTGTAAGAATTTTGATCTCTTCGCTTGTGGCTTTGAGGAAGTTGACTAATTGCTGTGAAGCTTCTTCGGGTTTGAGCCTCGCTCGTAATTTGGGATCCTGCGTGGCTATTCCATATTGGCATTTGCCTTTGTGGCAAGCCATACAGACGCGACATCCCATGGCAACTTGCGCCGCGGAAGCTATTGCTACGCAGTCTGCGCCCAGTGCCAGAGCTTTCACAACGTCCCTTCCATTGCGGATTCCGCCCAGAAGAATGAGCTTCACTTTTCTATAGAGACCTAAGTCCTTGAGCGCGTTAACTGCTGGTCGGACACAACCTATGGTTGGGATGCCAGCATCTTGTGTTGCCGTTTCCGGAGCTGCGCCTGTTCCACCTTGCATTCCGTCTATAGCAATTGCATCGACCCCAGCTTCGGCGGCTAAGCGCACGTCATCGTAAATTCGCCCTGGACCCAATTTTAGAATGATAGGTTTCTCGCATCCAGCGACATCGCGTAGAAGCTCAACTTGTTTCCTTAAGTCTTCTTTAACGTCATATATATCATAAAATCTGCATGGGGAAAGACAGTCTGTGCCCACTGGAATGCCGCGTGTTTTGGCGATATCTTCTGTAACTTTTTCGCCCAAAAGATGTCCGCCCATTCCAGGTTTGGCTCCTTGACCAATCTTTATTTCTATTGCGTCGCTTTTTCTCAGATAATCCGCAGAAACCCCCCATCTCCCGCTTGCCCATTGAACGATTAGGTATCCACCCGGCTCGTACCTTTTGATGCCTCTCTTAAATTCTTCTTCGTTTCTATAGCCATGTGCAAGGTAATATTCTTCTGAGAATGTACCTCCTTCGCCAGTGTCTGTAGCTGTTCCCATTTTTGCTGCGGCAATGGCTAAAGCCATTTTACACTCTTTGGATACGGCTCCATAGGACATTGCGGCAAAAAAAATTGGCACGCGGAGTTTGAGAGGTTTGTCCACACGTCCCTCTCCGATTACAACTTCCATATTGCATTCTTCTCGGTATTTGTCTCGAGGGGCAGGTGGAGCCAAGTGGGCTGGTACGACGAGTAAGTCATCGAAGTGTGGCATGGGACCTGCTGTTCCAAATCCTCTTACAAAGTATTTTCCTGTTTTAGCTTTGTAGTGGATTTCTTCGATTGTTTGAAGACTCCAGAGCCCTCTGGTGAAATCTTCGGGATTCGCCGAACGTACATTGATTGCATCGTAGGGGCAATGGTCCATGCATATTCTGCAACCTACACAAGCCAACTCGTTGACTATGTAAATTCGTCCGTCTTTGTCTCTGGCGAAGACTGCGTTGGGGCATGCATCCATGCATGCGCCGCACTTTCCAGGCTGTTTCCAACTTAGGCAACGTCCGTGTTCGTGATAAACCCAGTAGGCGCCTATTATTGGCATTTTCTTATTATCCTCCTAATAGAACGGCTGTATTGATACAGGAACAATTTTCCTGAAGCGATTAGGATCAAAATTAATGTCATTTTCTTTGAAGAGCCTCGTCAGCTTCCTTATATCCTCGCTTTTCATCTGCTCTTCCTTAGTATTGTGGCCTAAGCTCGCCCATTTTCCGCTCACGTAGATATTGCCCCGAAGAAAGTAATTACCAAGGTTTTTTCTGCAGTCTCCAATTATTATTATGTCGCCTCCCACCATGTATGTTCCAATGTCATCCCCAGCGTTTTCCGTTACAATTATTGTTGCTCCCTTGTTTACTGCTCCTAAAAAATCTCCTGCGCTACCTTTAATGATCAATGTTCCGCCATAACAGTACTCGCCAGCTCCGTACCCAGCATCACCTACTGTGATTACCTTGCCAGCCGTCATATTATCAGCGACAAACTTTCCAGCGCTACCGTTTATGAGAATGGTAGCTCCATCATTTAACGCAGCGACATAATCCCCTGCATTGCCATTTACTGTAATTGTTCCTTTTTTCAGTCCAGCTGAGAGACCGTGCAAGCCGTCGGCCCTTTCAATAATAACCGAATCGCCGCGTTCTACGGCTTTCCTTATTTCGTCGTTGACCGTTCTTAAGTCTTTATTTTTTGCATCAATTTTGTACTCCAATTTTGGCACCTCCTTGCTTAAGGGTCTTTTTCAAAAATGTGCTACTGAACTTCTTTTCCACTTCAGGTATTTTTTCGGGCTCGTGTAACGCATCTAACATATTAAGAAGAAGCGAATCTGTTTCTTCAGCCTTACTTCTCTTCTTCTTGTTCTCTATGAAACCGTCCAATTCCTTTGTGTTAACTTTAGATGTTGTCTCTAAGAATTCTCTTTCTTGAGCGTTGAGCAAGCATTCCTTTCCCACAGGGCTTCTTACTATTAGGGTGCTGTATCCATTATCTGACCCTACTGTTCCTATCGATATGTCAGCCCATTCAGCTGCAAAATCATTGCAGCTTGCGCATCCACGTGGAGTATACTTCTGAGCCTCGGGTAAGGAAATTTCCTTACTGGAACCATCATGAAGTGTAACGAGTATCTTTCCAATTTTGTGGTTGACATCTATTCTTCTAATTTTCCATGCTGGGATCTTCATGTCTTTTATTATCCTTTCCGCCACAAAATTATAGGGGAAAATGCCAGAGCAGAACAGTCCGATAACTAAACGTATTGATTCTCTAAAGTTTTCAAGCTCACTGGCGGCTGAATCCATTGTTCTCTTAAGTGCTTGGGCTATGCAAGGAGTCCCAACAACTGCTATTTTTCGTGTGCGGATACTGCCCAATGGTTTAAGAAGCGGGGTCCACACATACGGATTTAACATGGAGTCCGTCAATTCTTGTGGCGTGCATACGAATTTTGCGGTTGGCTTGAAAGTCCATTTATCTACACCAATTAAAAGTACACGGTCGATGAGCCCGCTTTCAAACGCAGCGCAGAGAAGGCTTATGGCTATATCGACTGGTTGCCCTGACTCTAATGGTATCTTTGATTTCCCGGATAAAATGCTCTCAATCCTTCCGTTTTCCCATGTTACAAGCCGAGGGCAGCTTTCTATACAGGGTGCCTTGCAGAGATAGCATGGGTCGAGTTCGCTTTCGGATAAACCCAAAATCTTTCGTTTCCTTTCCAGCGATGGATGTTTCTTCTCTTCAAAGAAGTCGAGCACGCCCTTGAAGCATGTGGCCACGCACATCCCGCATCCAGTGCATCTTTCCAGATCCCAGACTTCTCTTTTGAGCTTCTCAGACATTCAGCTCCCTCCAATTCGTGGTTGCGGGTTAGCAACAAGTTTGATTGGGTTTGGACCTAAGGCTTTGATTTGTGACGTAAACTCTGTGACTAAATCAGCAAATCTTTTTCCTTCACTTGCTGAAATCCATTCAAGTCGCAATCTCTTGGAATCAAAGCCTGCACGCTCGATCATTTCTCTCAATTTTTCCACTCTCTGTTCAGCATGCTTGTTGCCAGAGACATAATGACAGTCACCAATATGACAACCACTCACGAACACCCCGTCTGCTCCTTTGAGAAAAGCCCAGAGAATGTGTAAGGGGTCGACTCTGCCAGAACACATTACTTGAATGATCCTAAGGTTAGGTGGATATTGGTATCTGCTCACTCCAGCCATGTCGGCTCCGGCATAAGAGCACCAATTACAACAGAACCCGACAATTATTGGGTCCTCGCTGGGTGTTAGAATTGTAAGAGCCTCGCTGATCTGGGCGGTCAATTGATCATTGGTGAAGTTTTGCATTTCAATGGCACGTGTTGGACAAGCAACGGCGCATACACCGCACCCCTTGCAGAGAATTGGGTTAACCTTTGATACAATTTGATTTTCGTTAACTGGGGCGAGTTGTATGGCGCCGTAGGGACAAACAGGTTCACACTCTCCACATCCTCCACACCTCGCTGAGTCAACTACCGCCATTATTGCCTCCGTTCGCATCTTTTTTGAAGTCATCGGGATAGCGGCTCTCGATGCAGCAGCATATGCTTGGCCAATACTTTCCGCTATGTCTTTGGGACCTTGGGCGGTTCCGCATACATAGATTCCGTCGGTTGCAAAGTCTACAGGTCTCAACTTAACGTGAGCTTCCCAGAAGAAATCGTTGGGACCCAGTGGCACCTTGAGTATGCGAGATAGCTCTGTTCCATCTACGCTTTGAATCAAAGGAGTTGATAATACAACTAAATCGCAACCGATCTTGACTTCTTCGCCTACGAGACTGTGGTATACGTCGACCGTGAGTTTTCCATTCGCCTCTGAAGCGATATTTGGAGGTCTCTCTGGAACGTATTTGATAAACTTGATGCCCTTCTCTCGGGCTTTCCAGCGGAATTCTTCGTATTCTTTACCATATGTTTGGATATCTCGGAAGAGAATATAGACGTCAGTGTCCGGATTCAATTCTTTGATGAACATAGCATTTTTGAGAGCAACGGTGCAACAAATCCTCGAACAATATGTCCTACCCTCGTTCTCTCTGGCTCCAACGCACTGAATCATTACAACCTTTTCAGGCTTTTTCAAATCACCAGATTTAAGAAGCTGTTCCAGTTGAAGCTCCGTGATTACGTTATCATATTCCTTATATCCATACATTCCCATGGGCTCAAAATAAGCCGCTCCTGTAGCAACGATTATTGTGCCAGCCTTAACGTTAACATTACCTTTTCCCTTAGCTTCGATAGAAACGTCGTAGTTCCCTATGAATCCCTTTACATCCTTTACAGTCGCAGATGTGAATAATTGGACATTCTTGTGAGCCTTTACGCTGTTGACAATATCTTTTAGAACTTCGTTGGCTTCTTGACCAGTAGGGTATAACTTGTGCAGTTGTCGCAACATACCTCCTAACTCGGGTTCTTTCTCCACAATGAAGGCTTTGAAACCCCGATTAGCTAAGCATAGAGCAGCTGTCATCCCTGCGATTCCGCCGCCAATAATTAATACGGAAGGCTCCACTTCTATTTCGGGTTCTTCTTGCGCCTCAAGTAAGCGAGCTTTTGCTACAGCCATTCTAACGATGTCTTTGGCCTTTTCGGTTGCTTTCCCAGGCTCATGTGCATGAACCCATGAACAATGTTCACGAATATTCGCCATTTGAAAGAGGTATTTGTTTAGTCCAGCCTCTTCGCATGTGGCTCTGAATAACGGTTCATGGGTTCTGGGAGTGCAGGAAGCGACAACAGCCCTGTTAAGGTTGTATTTTTGTATAGCTTCTTTGATTTTGGTTAAGCCTTCTGAAGAACATGTGTAAAGGTTTTCCTCGGCGTACACGACGCCAGGTAAAGTTTTGGCATATTGTACAACTTCTGGGACCTTTACAACTCCTCCAATATTGATTCCACAGTGACATATGAAAACGCCAATTCTTGGAACCTCTTCATTGACTGTTTCTATCAAACGATAACCTCCCGTGCAATCATAGACATGACGACTTCTGTTGCTCTGCCAGCCGCTCCGCTCGCTTGCGCTACTGATTCAGAAATGTCCTTTGGACTTTGGCAGTATCCACATGTAAAAATGCCAGGAACAGTCGTGTCAAGAGGTGCACGCAACGGGTCCTTGGCTTTAAAGAAACCGTATTCGTCAAGTTCGACTCCCAAGATGTCAGCAAGTTCTTGGTTGTCTGGCCTCGGAACTAAAGCTGTGCAAAGAACCACCATATTCACTAACATTGTTTTTACTTTTCTATCGGTGGGATCTTCATACCAGAGTATAAGGTCACCAGTCTTCGGATTTTCTTTGATTTCGCTTGGTCGACCTCTGATGTAGTTTACATTCCATTCATGCATCGCCCTGTTAACAAATTCTTGGAAGCCTTTTCCGAAGACCTTTAGGTCAATGTAAAAAATGTGGACCTCAGATGTTGGTTCATGCTCTTTTATCAATATTGCCTCTTTTGTAGCGTACATACAACATGCGTTGGAGCAGTAGGGAAAGCCTTTTTGGCTTCTGGAGCCGACGCATTGGATGAAGGCTATTCTGTACGGGGGCTCGTTGTCTGATGGTCTTAAGAGCTTTCCGTTCGTTGGACCTGATGCATTTACCAGACGTTCAAATTCGAGAGACGTTATGACGTTCTTATACCGTTTGTAACCATATTCATTTATCATAGATGGATCGAAAGGATTGAAGCCCGTGGCAACGATTATGGCGGAGACGTTTAGAACGATTTCTTCTGGTTTTTGATCAAAGTCTATAGCTCCAGCTTGGCAAAGCTTTTGGCATATCTCGCACACGCCTTTCTGAAACAGTAGACAATTATCTTTGTCGATGGTTGCAACTCGAGGCACGGACTGTGGGAAAGGCATGTATATGGCCTTTCTCATTCCTAAGTTCATTTCGAATTCGTTGGGAACCTTGATAGGGCATTTTTCAGAGCAGGTGCCACAGCCTGTGCATTTACTCTCATCCACGAATCTGGGCTTTTTCAAAATTTTGACCCTAAAGTTGCCTACCGAGCCACTAACCTCTTTCACCTCAGAGTAGGTGAGCAACTTAATGTTTGGATGACGGAAACACTCAATCATTTTAGGTGCGAGTATGCAGATCGAGCAATCCATGGTAGGGAAGGTCTTATCAAGTTGGGCCATCCTTCCTCCAATGCTGGGAGATTTCTCCACAAGATACACCATGAATCCTTGATTGGAAAGGTCTAAAGAAGCCTGAATGCCGGCTATCCCACCGCCGATAACCAGTACTGAAGGTTTTTCACTCAACATGTTCACCTCTTATGTAGCGGTCGATGTAGAGAGCAGCCTTTTTACCAGCGGCAATGGCCTCAATCACCGTTGCGGGTCCTGAAACTACATCCCCACCGGCAAATACGGCAGGCAGACTTGTTTCCAACGTGACTGGGCTACACACGACCGTATTATTTTCAGTCACCTCAATTCCCTTAGGCAGAAAAGACAGATCTGGCGACTCTCCAATGGCAAGTATCACACTATCCAATTCTAAAATGAACTCAGAACCTTCAATTGGTATTGGGCGTCTCCGTCCAGTTTCGTCAGGTTCACCCAACGTCATCCGAACACATTCTATCCCACTTACTCTGTCTTCGCCCAAAATTCTTTTCGGGGTTACTAAAAACTGAATTCCCACACCTTCTTTCTCTGCCTCTTTGACTTCCCAAGGATTTGCTGGCATCTCTTCGCGTGATCTTCGGTATAGAATGACTATCTTTTTAGATCCAAGTCGGAGGGCGGTTCTCGCAACATCTACCGCAACGTTGCCACCGCCTATCACCCCGACTCTGTTTCCCAGTTTAACCTTCTTACCCAAATTGATTTTTGCTAAAAGATCCAAGGCATGAAAGACGCCGCTTAACCTTTCACCTTCAATGTGAAGCTCTCGGCTTATGTGAGCCCCAGTGGCAATAAATATGGCTTTGTAGCCCTTTTGGGTGAGATCATCTATCGTCAAATCTTTGCCGATTGAAGTAGCGGTTCTAATCTCCACCCCTTGACTTTGTAGATATGCAATTTCTGCGTCCAGCAAATCTTTCGATAGTCTATAGCTTGGTATGCCCACTCTTAACATTCCGCCCGGCTCAGACAACGCTTCAAAGATCGTGACTGAATATCCTTTCTTAATCAATTCATGGGCAGCTGTGAGCCCAGCAGGACCAGAACCAATTATTGCTATTTTTTCTTCACGCGCTTCTGGCACCAACGCCTCCTTCTTCTTGAGCTCGTAATCCTTGACGAAACTCTTTAATGTGGTTTTAACGAGCAACTCATCTTTATTGCCACGCTCAAAATGAAAACAGACCTGACTGCAAATAGCAGGTAGTGGTACTTCTTTCTTAATTAGCTCCACAGCTTCCCTAAAACCTTGAAAAATGCCTCGTTCCGTGGCGAGGCTTTTTATTGATGCAAAAATCTCTGGCAACTTCACTCCTTGTGGGCATCTCTCGAAACATCGATAGCACCATGCACAGAGCCACAATTCCTCCTCCATCAAGGCTCTCTCTAAGTCGAAAAAAATCTTGTCAATAAGACTTCTGGGATTGTAGTATCTCGGAAGAGCTTCCGCAACTGGACAACTTGCGGTGCAAGCGCCGCATTCAAAGCAATACTTTAGCTTCTGCTCATCCAACAATTTTTCCATAAATCCCTTCGGAATCGTTTCACTCTTACCAACTAAAGAGCGCAAAGTCTCAGCCTCAAGGTGCTCTAAAAGTGACGGCTCATCTTGTTTTGATGCTTGAGCCTCTGCTAACTTTCTTTATATCCCTGAAGCTAAGTGGAACCCCTTCAGAAATCTTCTCAGCAAACCTTATTTCATATACATCCCTTGAGCCACATTCCTGGCATTCCAAAGGTCGAAACCTACAGGTTTGACAACTTTCTGATTCCATACCGATACGAAGGCACAGATCCTCAGATCCTTCTTTATGCCCAACAACCAGCCCAACCAGCTCAATCCATGTGCTTCCGCAATGAGCACAAGCCATTCTCTTTCTATTCAGCTCTCCCGTTTTCTTTCGGTTTTCAATCTCCTTAATGATTTCTATAATTTCCAAGCGATATCACACAACTTAAGCATATCGGCGAAATATTTATCTCTTTTGTTCGCCAGAGTGCCCAATTTATCGACATTTTAAGACAAATAGTCGAAATATCCTTACATCGTGGAATTCAAGCCCAAGCCCTTCACGAATACTCGACATTGTAAGATTTTACGTCAAAAACAGTATAATTTAAAAATTCTGAATGCGTAATTTTCGAATGAGAGGTAGACGCATGACCTACAAGTTGAGAATTGATGAGATTGACGTACACATCATCAGGGCTCTACAAAAAGATGCGCGTGCCAATTTTGCAGACATAGCAAGGGGTTGTGGTGTGTCAACAGACACGATAAGCAAACGATTCAGAAAAATGAAGAAAGCTGGCATTATCAGAGGGACAACGATACTCCTGAACCCGAAAAGTTTCGGCTATGACTGCGTTGCAAGCTTAGGTGTTGACGTTAGCTATCCGCATTTGAGGGAAGTTATTGAATCGATAAGAAGAATGCCCGAGATAGTCTTCTGCACTACATCTATGGGCAGGCATGACATATTCTGCATCGCAGTTCTTGAGAATATTGGGCGGCTTAGCCAAGTAAAAGATTTGATAAAAGGACATCCTGTGGTTAGAGAGGTCACGACAAGCATCTGGGTTGATGAAATATTGCTATGTCCTGAGAACTTCGAATTTGAGCATCTCAACAAGGAGTGATGAAGATGGATGAAACTGACTTGTTCATCATTAAAAGAATGACGGAAGATGCGCGCGTATCTTTTAGAAAAATAGCGAAGGAGCTTGGAGTCTCACCAGACACTGTAATAAGCAGATATAGAACGTTGCAGGAAAAAGGTGTAATCCGAGGATCCACTGTAGTAATCAATCCAAAAAAAATTGGCTACCATGGCATGGCCGTATTCATGATAGACGCCTCACCGACACACATCTCAGCAACCGAGACCACACCCACTGAGCCATCACTTATCCTGGAAAAGTTGATTCAAATGCGAAACATAATCTTGGCGACAAAAACAGTGGGAGACCACGACCTATTGGCTATCGGCGTAGCCAGAGATTTCGAACATTTGATTGCAATTGGCACTGATATAGCAAAAATACCGGATGTCAAGGACTTGAGAGTATCGTTCTGGGTCGAGAAAGCAGAACTCTGCCCTAAATACTTCATAATTTAAGCCCTCATAAATTGTTGGAAAACGTATCTCAAAGTCTGCCGTGCACTTTTTCGATTACCAAACTTAACGATTTGCAATAATCCATGAAAGCAACACGTAAGACCTCGCTTTCATCCATTCCCAAGCTATGGCATATCCTTTCGAGCAACCTCTTCTGCTCAGACGTTAAATAGACCTTAACGATTTTTCTGGCCATGCACGGGTCCTTCTAAGGTATCATGCAGCTTTTGTTTTCTAAATACGTTTTGTTGTCGTTGAGTGAAGAACAAACATCATTTGGAAGTGCCATGATGCCCTATTGGACGCAAGAGCAAGAAACCCAACTCAAGGGCATGGTTGATAAAGGCAAAAGTCTTGAAGAACTCGCGGAGCTCTTCCACCGCAGTCCAGAAGCAATACGCCTAAAACTTAAGCGCTCAGGTCTACCAATACCCCTACCCCTATCCCCCATCAAAGTTACTACGACCACAACAACACCGTCTGAGCCAGTAATACCAGTTAAACCAGCTGAACACCTCATCGACTTTGAAGGAACCATGCGTCTTCTGCTGGGAGCGATGCAACGATTAAACGAACCCAATATTAGTCCTGAGGAAGTAAAAAAAACTCCGACTACTCATCAGCGCAGCCAAGGCTTACGCATTGTTGTTAGCTCGCTATGTAGATATGACCGGCGAAGAACTCACAGACAAACAGCCTGAACCAGAAGAATCCAAGACGCTTGGCCTTGAAGAGAGAGTAAGCAAGTTGAAGGACATGCTGAAGAACTCTGCACCGACATGAACCCACAGCGGTGAAAAACATGGAGAAAATTGAACCAGTGTCAAAGCCAACGGAAGACTCAACGCTTGAAACAGCTTATCGCACTGTGGCTGGCTGGTTGAATGAACCATTAGGTCCAATAAGCAAAGTCATTCCAAAAGTGCCGGATTTGCACCAAATAAGTGGTTTGCAGTTGAAAGCGTTGGTTGAGGAATACGACTCTGACATTAAGCGTTTCAAAGATTTGTTGGCTGGTAGATTGAAACCACGTGTCACTGTGGTCGAACCGCCAGCTGACAGCTTCAGCGTGCAGAAAGCCAAAAGACTGGAACAAGAGCACCAATCAGACAGGGAAATAGTAGAGAAGGCAATAGCCGTACTGGAGAAGCGCAGAAACAAGCTCTGGAGGAAACTCCAAATTCTAAGACTGAAGCAGCCCTTAGCCCATCAGAAACTGGCAGAAGCAAACCAGATCATCGAGGAAGCAAAGCATCTAAACGCCAAAATCATGCAAGAAACAGACAAGCTGAAACAAATGCTGCGCGAAATGGAAAGCCTCAAATCTAAACATAATGCTCTCTTCAACCAGTTTCAACGAACAAACTTGAACTCAGACGCAGCTTTTCCCCAGTTTTACGTTGAGGTCCTACGAACAATACGACAAATACTTAGTTGAAGAGTTGGCAAGCTTAAATGTCGTCGGCGCAAAATCTGAATTGACGACGACTTTTAACCTGGTTCTTGGCGTTATTTTCAGTCAATACAGACCTACCCCCTCCCCTCTACGTTTTTAGTCGGGGTATTCAGTTTGGCATCAACAGGTTTGCGGGATCCAAACCATGTGTGTGGAACCTGCAGGCATGCTCGTTTGAGTTTGGGGGTTGTTACAAGTCTCGATTTTAAAGGTAAGTTGAAGCAAATTCTTCAACGATGGACGTCGCAGTGCGAAACAATGGATAACATAAGCATAGACAACGATTTATTCGAGATCTTGGCGTTGCTCAACTGGCTGCCCAAGCAAAAATTCTTTTGCATTAGGCAACGAACATGGACCCACGTTTTTGATACTTCATGCTACTCTTGGCAGTTGCGAAAGCCTGCGCCGTAAAGAACTCGCATAAAGCGCTCATCCGTTTTAGCCATGGACTTCCCAAGAAATTTCGGCTGGCCACTTGGCTCCTCGCTTTTTAATTTCTTCCCAAACGGGTTCCCGTTGCATCTCAACGATGCGCTGAATATTCTCTTTAACATTAGCCCAAGCGCGATGTCGAGAAGCTTCACTTTTTAGTGTTTGGACGGCCCATTCTCTGACTTCAGGGTCGCCTCGCAAGGCTTTGTACCACTTTAGAAGAGTGTCCAATGGTTGCGGTCCAATAGCACACTCCAGAAATATACGACTCCAAATTTTCTTAAATTGGCTTTCTATGTCTTCTCGGCTTTTTGTCAGGACTTTTCCGACTCGCTCCTCTTGGTCCAAAAATTCGCTCAACATTTTGTTAAGCTCGAATAATTCCTTAAACGCCACTGCAAGGGCACCACTGAAGCATTTCAGAGCTTCATCTTTGAGACCGCACCTGACAAAATATGCATACTTCCTTAGTGGCAAAGGAGCGATGGATCCCCAAAATTCAACAACTTTTTCCAGGTCAGTCCAGACATCTTCAGAGGTCAAGGCAAAGGCGAGGCCCGCAAAAGTCAAACCATAAACTTTGGCTGTCACACCTTTCTCTGTCTCCTCTAATGATTGCATCTTCAAGAGGCCATCCTTCTCCAGAGCTTTAACGGCTCCATGAGCAGTCGAGTATGAGGGTAAGCCAAGTTTCTGCTGGATTTGATAAACGTTCAACGGACCCTCCCCTGCAAGGAATTTAAGCACCTCAGTCCTTCTTGTGGAAAGACCGGGAATGTTATTGCTGCTTTTTGCTGTCCCACTTTTGATATTAACCAAAGTCATAATATCACTTCTGTTGGTTACTATCGCAATTGTATGATATATATGCCTTTCCTTCGAAAGCATTAGGGGAGGCCTCTGATGTGGGATTAAAGGACAAAAGAAGCAACATCAAGCATGGGAAATACAGCCGGGTCCTGGTCCTACCCGCCAGCATCAAAATAGGTGAGAAGTCAACCTTAGCCGCAAATCGACTTGTATTAGTTGATCCTCGCGGCGAAATACACGAAGACGACTTACTCCAATTCTTGGAAAAGTTTGTGGAACCTGACTTTTGGAGCTGGGTGAAAACCAAGGAGGGTGAGAAAGGGTAATTGACTGAGCCCGAAGGCCCAGCCCCAAAACAATCAGTGCAGAACCGCCCAAATAAAACTTGTTCTAACGGCGACGAAGACAAACACAACGCCAATAGTTCAACTAAAGTTAGCACCTCCTCGCAGTTGTTTTGCGGTCGGCGTAAAGTGGTTGGGATACGTGTCGACGAGAGCCTTTATTTAGCCTTTAAACCCGTAGCCATGCGTGTTTTTGGCTCCGTCTGCAGACCCGTCGAATCGTTTATGGCAACGATTGTCGCCTTGGACAGACACCCTGCTAACTTTAGTAACACTATCGAGGTTAAGAAGATTGTTATTGAGAGGAATTTGCGTGAGAGGCGCAAACTGGTTGTTGAAAAGGTTGAACCCGTTGTAGTTGCAGACTCGAAATGCGATTTTTGTGGAAAAGTCCCGGTAGTTGCGTCTTTTCGTCACGTGAGTGGTATCGAGAGGCGTGCTTGTGAGTATCATGCCGAGCAGCTGAGGAATCATAAGAAATGGAAGAAGGAAGAGGCGCATTGAGGTGTTGAGAGAATGACCGATAAGAGGGTTGTTGAGGCGCTTGACCTCTTTTGTCAGGCTATGGAGAATGCAGTGCAGGTTTTAAAGCAAGCATTAGCCAAGCTGGAGAAGGCACCGGCTCAAACTGGCTTAAGTGAGGAGGTTTTCAACATTCTGAAATGGGAAGCGAACAGGGGCTCAAAGCTTGGTGAGTTTGAATGCGCATTTAAAGCAAGCAACATGCCTGACAAGTGGAATCATGTCTTCAACATTCTGAGGGCCAATAACGCGACGATCAAGAATCATTTCGCACCTGACGGCTTCGCCTATCGCTATTGGCTTTACTTGGAGAAATACCCAGACCGAATCTTCAGAAAGAGGAGGGAACCTCCAAAGTGAAGCACAAGGAACTCGTTCAACTGATACGCAGAATCGCCAGAGAAGAAGCCTACGAGGTTATAGACAAACACTTAGACGACTACGAACACAAAGGAAAACCGCCTGAAAACGTCATGAATAAACAGTGCAGACAGTCAAAATCAAAGCCGTAAATGTGTTCACGTGAAATTCCAAACCCAAAAGTACGGATGTTCACGTTAATTCGCCACGACCTCTCACACACAAACGTGAAATTCACGCTATCCCTTCTCAAAAAATTCACTTCTACATTAGCCAAAACAACATAAAAAATCGCATACTACTTAGTAAGCATAACCAAAAAGGAGGTGAGAAAAGCAAAATGTGTGAAAACAACCAAGAGTTTTCTCTTAGTGAAGGTTCTCTTTTGCCAAAAGAGAAAGTTCTGGGTTCAAACCCCACCCCCCGCACCAAACTCTACAACCTTTTGACCAAGATTTACCTTTTATATCAGTATTTAAGACTGATACTAACTGGATGCGTCTAAATGAGTGAATATACAATATCGAACAATCATGCGGATACATATGATAAATGGTATGAGACTTTTCAGGGTGCTGTTGATACCTATGTAGATTTGGAGCTACTCAAGAAATATTTGCCAGAAAACAAAAATGCAAAGATCTTAGACGCCGCTGGAGGAACTGGGAGAATAACTTTACCCTTGGCAAAAATGGGATATTCGGTTACTTTATGTGACATATCCCCTGCGATGTTGGCTGTAGCTAAGCAAAAAATACTCCGAGAGGGAGTGATCGATAAAGTAAAAATCTTTGAGTGTGATATTCGTAAGCTCTATTTTGATGATGAGAGTTTTGATTTTGTGTTGTGTTGGGATGGAGCATTAGAGGCCAGAAAAGAGTTAATAAGGGTAACCAAGAAGGGAGGGAGAATTTCATTATTTCTAGTTAACAGATGCAGGGGGGCTATTGATCTATTCTCGGAAGACCCTACATCGGCTCTTGCGCTAATTAAATCACATTCGGATTATATCTATCATCATGAAGAGAAACACAAGGTTGTCGGCGAAGAAGAAGCTAGAAAGTTGTATGAAGCAGAGGGAATCAGAGTTCTCGATGTATATGCTGTTTGCGGCTGGATGGATGTGCTCGATATCCCGGAAAAAGTTCTAAACTCTCGCAATTGGGATGAAGAATTTTTTAAGCAGACGACCGACATGGTGTTAAAACTGGGTAAAGAACCGTCTGTTAAAGGAATGTCGAGACACTTAGTTTTGTATGGAGAGAAAATGTGAAACAAAGAACAAGGATTTTTGTTAAAACAAAAATTAAATGCAGAAGTTTTTACGCTATTTAAAGAATTAGCTCTAGTAGAGATTTCTGTTAGAAAACCGAGAATTTAAACCGAGTTTTAAACTAACCCCCCGCACTAACCGATTCTTTTTCGCAAAGCTTTTACTCAGACCAAAAGGTATTGTGTTTATGGAAAACTTTAGTCTTGTCGAAGAGAAGTTTGCCGCGCCTTGTGGTCTTTATTGCGGAGCCTGCATCGACTACCTAGTTCACAAAAGTTGTCATGGTTGCGGTTGTCAATGTGGAAACTGCGACGCTCTAGAGCACCATGAACAATGCGACGTTTACAAGTGTTGCGTTGAACGGAGAGGGTTTAAGGCTTGTTCTGAATGCCAAGATTTCCCTTGCTCCTTGCTTGTACAATTCTGTTACAATCCTGTTTGGCTGCATCACCTGCCTGTCATAGAGAACCTTAGGAGACGAAAAACTGTAGGAACAGAAAGATGGCTGAAAGAACAGAAGGAGATCTGGAAGAACGAATGGTATATTCGAAGATGGGTTTGGCTACAGAAAGAGTGCGAAGAAAGGCTGAAGAAGGCTTCAAAAGAATCTAAAGCTTTTTCCCTTCAAGATCAGTAGCGCGCGCAGAGTCTTTTTATTTAGACCCTCTACAGTCCATCCTCCAAGGCTCTTTTTGTGCAGTTTCGGTACCGAATAATGTTGACCCTATATATAGCCCCCCTCCCCTATCTCAGAGATCAAGGGCGCCCTTCACGTTAGAGTTTTCTGTTCTTTGCCGGATGCAAGGGTTGAGGCTCTCACGCCCACCAGCCTTATCTTCCTTTTCTGTTGAAGATATGGTTGAGCGAGTTCTCGCGCTGTTTTCTGAAGGTCTTGAAGGCGATCAGTGAAGAAAGGCCGCGTCTTTCCGTGAGTGTGGGTTTCAAAGTTTTCAAACCGAATCTTCACTGTGACCGTCTTGAAGAGCATTTTGGCTTTCACAATTTCTTCGTGAACCTCTTCGCTTAGCTTATCCAACGCTTCCAGGATGAAATTGTGGTCAGATGTATCTTCTTCAAAGGTTATTTCTCGTCCCACGGATTTTATCTCCCCTCTTTCAACAACTTCGCTCTCGTCTATTCCACGGGCCATAAGACTGAACTGAACACCCATCACGCCGAACTTTTCAGTTAACACTGATGCATCGTAGGTTGCTAGGTCGCCTATGGTTTTTATTCCCATCCCGTTCAACTTTCGCTCAGTTTTCTTGCCCACCCACAGCAGTTTTCCAACTGGTAATGGAGCCAAGAAACTTTCGACAGCCTTCTCATCAACAACCGTTAGTCCGTCGGGCTTCTTGAAGTCGCTGGCAATTTTTGCCACAAGTTTGTTTGGTCCAACACCTATGGAACACGTAAGTCCTTCACTCTCATGAATCTCTCGTTTTATGTTTTCCGCGAGTTTTTCCGCCTCTTCAAAACTTCGCACTCTTGAACTCACATCGAGGAAAGCCTCATCCAATCCCCACTGCTCAAACTTGTCCGCATATTTCCTCAGAATCGCCATGATTCTGGAGGACGCTTGAATGTAAAGTTTGAATTTTACGGGCAAGTAGACGGCGCCCGGACAGAGTTTCCAAGCTCTTGAGATGGGCATTCCGGAGCGTATTCCAAACTTTCTCGCTTCATAGTTGCAGGTGCTTACCACTCCTCTTCCCTTTCCTCCCTTTGGGTCAGCCCCAACAACTACGGGCTTGCCTTTGAACTCGGGATGCTCCCGCTCTTCCACTGCCGCAAAAAACTGATCCATGTCAACATGAAAAATTATTCTGTGTGACATCCACTGTCTCCAGCCTACAACTCAAAGTTTAGGGGAAAACAATTAAATACCTTTGCGCGCGCCACAAAACAAGAAATAGAAGAAGGGCATGATTTACGTGTATGAGAAAAAAGACCTTCTTAATGGGGATGAGTTATATGTCAAGCAAAAGCTCTCGCATCGCAAATGCGCTGGTTCGTTCTGAATCTTTAAAGTTTGGAACGTTTAAGCTGAAGTCGGGGATCATGAGTCCCTATTACATTGATCTAACGTGGTTGCTTTCTTCCCCACGGGACTTTAAGTGTGTTGTAGACATGGTTGTAGAAGAGATTAAGGATATTCTGTCTTCTAGAAGAGTAGACAAGCTGGCCAGCATTGAGTTGAAGGGTGCGTTGCTCATACCGAGCATTGCCAATAAACTCAAACTACCGTGCCTCGTGGTGAGGAAGGAAAAGAAAAGATATGGCATAACCAGCAGAATCGTTGGTGGCGAAGTAAAGAAAGGAGACCGTGTGCTCTTCTTTGATGATGTAGTATCGAGTGCGAAGTCAAAGCTTGAGGGAATAGGACCTCTCGAAGAACCTGGGGCAAAGGTTGCAATGATTTTAGTCGTAGTAAATAGAGAACAAGGTGGCAAAGAAAAACTTGAAAAACTGGGCTATCAATTTCGAGCACTCACAACGATTTCAGAACTTGTAAAAACTCTGTTTCAATCCGGAAAAATTACCCAAGAACAAGCAGAGATTGTTTTAGACTACACCAAGAAAGACCACTGCTAGCCGTATCCACCGATTTTGATTTTCTTTGATTCTTCGCATCCATCCCACATCATCCGCGTATTCTCGTTAGGTTTTTTAGATAGAACCGATAAATTCTCGTAAGACTTCTGTTAGGGAGCTACAAAAGATGACTCGCAAAAAACGTATCTGGATCTTCAGAGACTATCTAAGATGTAGTGGTTGCAGAAAGTGCGAGATAGCCTGTTCACTATTTCACGAAAACAGGATATGGCCAGAGGCTTCAAGAATTCGAGTTTTCATGCTTGTTCCAGGAGCTGAGGTCCCCCACTTCTGCGCCCAGTGCGAAGGCTACCCCTGCGTTAAGTCCTGTCCAGTGGAAGCCCTGTCAGTAAGCAAAGAAACCGGAGCAGTTCTAGTTGACAAAGAAAAGTGTACAAGCTGTGGCCTCTGCATCGACGCCTGTCCTGGAAGGGTCCCCCACATCCATCCAACAGAGAAATACGCGGTTATATGTGACCTCTGCGGGGGAAAACCCCAATGCGTGAAGGTTTGCCAGAAGGGAAAATGGGGCGCCCTCAGAATTGTCTTCAAAGCGGACGAACGGATCTCAGGGCGCAATCGCGCTTACGAGTTGTACGCCCTCACACCCGAGGAGATAACACGAGACCTAGTTGTCAACTTGTACGGAGAAGCCGGAGAGGAGCTGATCTAAATGCGGGGATACGCGGGCAAATTTCTAGAGGTCGACCTCTCAACAGAAAACACAAAGAACGTTACGTTCGACGAGAGCGTTCTCAGACATTGTATAGGTGGAAGAGGCCTAGCCACCAAAATTCTGTGGGACAGGCTAGGTCACCGATGGGAAACCGTTGACCCACTTAGCCCCGAAAACATCCTCCTAGTCCTAACCGGACCCCTCACCGGTTTCTTCCCAGGAGGCAGAATCTGCGTATCAGGGAAGTCTCCGCAGAGCAACGGCGTAATCGGTTCAACAGTTGCCGGAGAGTTCCCAATAGAACTCAAATGCGCTGGCTACGACGGCCTAATCATCACCGGCAAAGCCGCTAAACCAAGCTATCTCTCCATCATAGACTCTCAAATTGAAATAAGGGACGCAAGCCACGTCTGGGGCAAAAATGGAAAACAAACCCTGAAAATGCTTACAAAAGAGGGAAGAGAAAACCTCCAAAAAAGATTTCCAAGTTACGGCGAGTGGAAGGAGCCAGCAATACTCTACATAGGACCAGCTGGGGAAAACAAGGTTAGAATGGCCGCAGTTATGGCGAAATGGACACACGCAGCAGGCTACGGCGGATACGGGGCAGTAATGGGTTCAAAGAATCTCAAGGCTCTGGTGGCCAAAGGAACAGGCCCTCTACCCGAGGTAGAAGACATAGAACAAGTGAAGACGCTGATAGACAAAGTGTCAAAGGAATGTTACAGTGATGACGCTTTCAGACGATGGGGAACAGGAGCCGCAGGCTACGAAGTTGGCGCGAAAGACAGTTCAGAGCCTGTCAGAAACTGGCAGGAGGAGTGGCACAACCAGCAGAGCTTCGGGGTGAACAGGTTTGAGCAAAGGGTCTGGATAAAAAAGTGCTGGGGCGACTTCGGTTGCCCAATAACGTGTCTGAAAATTGCGATGCCAAAGGTGGGACCCTTTAAAGGCGCGATAGGAGACAACCCCGACTATGAGTTACAAGCTTACCTAGGAACCAACCTAGGCATTTTCACCCCAGAAGAAACAGTCTACCTCTCCTCCCTAATAGATGATCTAGGACTCTGCGGCATACAGTGTGGAAATTTGCTGGGGTTCGCCAGCGAACTCTATCAGAGAGGAATCCTAACAAAAAAGGACTTAGATGGCATAGAGCTGAAGTGGGGAGATACCGAAGCCTTTGCTGCACTAGCCGAGAAGATCGCTGCCAGAGAAGGAATCGGAGACATATTGGCCGAGGGCTCTTACAGAGCCGCCCTCAAAATACAGAAGATGAAGGGAAAGAACGTGGTGCAATACGCGGTTCAGGAGAAAGGAGTAGCCATTGGAGCCCACGGAATCAGAAGTGGAAGGGACTACGTGACAGACATATCCTACGCCTGCTCCGTACAGGCTGGAGACCACACTTCCATAGCCTACGTGCCAATCGACCACGGTGACAGCGAGCTAACCCTAATGCTCCACGACTCAGGCGTCTACTGCTGGTTCACTTCCTTTGAACCGGAAGAAGCCAAATGGGACTTCATTAAGGCTGTCACAGGATGGGAAATAGGACCCGAAGAATGGTACAAAACCACAGCCCTCCGGATACTCCACCTACAAAGAGCACTCCTACTTCTAGGCGGACCAGACCTCAAATGGAACCCAAGAGTGCACGACGACAACCCGCCAAGGTTCTACGAGCCCCTGCCATCAGGACCTTATGCCGGAAAAAAGGTTAAAAAAACCATGTTTAAGGAATCGAAAAAAGAATACTATGAAGCCGTGGGCTGGGATGAGAACGGAATACCAAGGTCAGAGGTGCTAAAGCAGCTTGGACTAGAGGAAGTAGACAGGGTATTAAAAGAAAAGCTCACCTTATATGAAGGCGGAACGGGTTAATGACCTGAGAACCCGTCCAAAAGTCCACAAGCAACAGTTGGGAAGACAGCCTCAAATTATATATGACACTTCCAAAATCCAGTTACCGCTAGCAGGCAAGAGAGTTGAAACTGGTTCGCTACCTCCACTCTGGCATCGAATCCTACGGTTTCCTAATCAATAACGAGGTCGTGTGTTTACCAGCGCTCTCAAATGCTTTGAGGCATCCTCTTCCACCAAACTTAGAGGGATTGGTAGCGCTTGGAGTGGATGGCGTCACTGTCGCAGAGGAGTTGATGCGCACTTCGCCAGAAGAGGCGAAGAGGAAGGCAACGCTAAAAATGGACGACGTTACTCTTCTGGCTCCAGTTCCTTCTCCTCCTAAGATTATCTGCTTAGGCTTGAACTATAGAGACCACGCTGAGGAACAAGGGGCAAAGATACCTAAAGACCTCATAATTTTCATGAAGCCTAGAACAGCCATCGTTGGTCCTAACGAATCCATAGTCTATCCGAGCCTTGTGAAAGAGTTAGACTATGAAGCAGAGTTAGCAGTGGTCATAGGGCGGAGGGGCAAAAACATACCGATCTCAGACGCTAAAAAGCACATCTTCGGATACACGACATTCAACGACGTTTCCGCCCGCGACATCCAGCTCGGAGACAAACAATGGACAAGGGGGAAGAGCTTCGACACCTTTGCCCCCATGGGACCGTGCATCACCCTCACAAAGCAAATCCCAAACCCAAACAACCTTTGGATACGCACAAAGGTGAACGGAAAACTGAGGCAAAACTCTTCAACACGGAACATGGTTTTCAGCGTCTACGAGGTGGTCCACCAGCTCAGCCGCGTAATGACGCTAGAACCTGGCGACGTCATCGCAACTGGAACCCCAGCGGGAGTAGCCACCTTCATGAAACCCTATCCAAAATATCTTTCGCTAGGCGACACCGTTGAGGTGGAAATCGAGAAGATCGGAACTCTGAGAAACGTGGTTGCTAAGGAAAGTCAAAATTGACCGATTGACGCAGTTAAACCATGACCTTTAAAACTTAAATTCTTATGGAACGCAGATACAAATTATAGGTTTAGGGAAAATTTAGTGCGAAATCACATGTTCATCAGAGTCAACTTTTAGGGAGACACTATTCCTGGAACTTTTGGAAACGGCACTGCTTCCCAGACAGTTTTTAGGTCGCAGATCCATCTTGTCAGCCTTTCAACGCCAATTCCAAATCCGACAGAAAAGGGAACTCCCTCTTTCAGCATGTGTAAGTACCATCCATACTTTTCAGGGTCCTCGCCAGTCAGCTTCATTCTTTTTAACACCCCTCCGTACGTGTGTTCTCGTTCTCCTCCCGATATGGCTTCCCCGAAACCCTCGGGGTAGAGCATGTCAAAGTCCCTCAGCACTCCGGGCCTATTCGGATCTTCTCTGTCGTAGAAGCCTCTGGCCATAAGCGGATAGTCGTAGATGAAGAAGGGTTCGTGATGCATGGCGGACAAGGCTTCTTCTGCGTCCCAGGGGATTTCCTCCACGTAGCTAACCATGTACCCCTTCGACCTCAAAAGTTCAACAGCCTCTTTGTGAGTCAGCTTCTTGAAAGGACTCTTCACTTCTTTAAGTTCTCTCCCCAACCTTTCCAGTTCTTCGCCGCGTTTTTCCCTCACATCCCTCACAACTGATGCCAACAGTCTCTCTGCCAAGCTCATAGCATCTTCGTAACTTGTATACGCCATTTCAAGGTCGATCTGTCTGAACTCCGCTAGGTGCCTAGCGGTTTTCATGCTTTCAAGGGGCTCCAAGCGGACGTTTGGTGATAGAGCAAATATCTTTCCAAACGATGAGACTGCCATCTGTTTGTAAAGGATCATGCTGCTCATTATTTTGAATGGAACATCGTAATATTGAATGGAAGCTTGTTTTGCGCCCCTTATCCCTGGGTCGGTTACTGGACCAATTATGGGTGCCAGTATCTCTATGAAACCTTCTTTTCTCAAGAATTCCCTCAGGGAGGTGAGGATTTGATCCTGAACTTTTAGGACCAGTTTCATCTTTGGGTGCCTTATAGCAAGGTGCCTCAGCCTAACGGATTCCAGCGAACTTAGATCTTGCGATTCCATAGGATTGTTAGTGCCGCTCACTCTTATAAAATTATTGCGAAAAAAACTGTAAAAAATTCGAAATAGCGTAACATTTTTATGCTTCTATTGTAAAAACTACAATCATGGAACAGCTAGATGAAAAAGATATAGAGATCCTGAAGATCCTGCAAACAAACTGCAAAATGACGGCGAAGGAGATAGCTAAAGAAATAGGTAGTCCCATAACCACCGTTTACGCAAAGATAAAAAGAATGGAAGAACTTGGAATAATAAAGCACTACAAGGCCATCTTAGACTCAAAGAAACTTGACAAGGGAACAACAGCTTTCCTCTTGGTATCCTTTGCCTACAGACCTGGAGGCAGAGAAAAACCATTGTCACAAAGGGACATAGCAAAGCAAATCTCAGCGTTCCCTGAGGTACAGGAGATATACATAATCACCGGAGACTGGGACATCCTCATCAAGGTCAAAGCCGACCACGTTGACACGCTTGGAAAATTTGTTATGGACAAGCTCAGAATGGTTGAGGGAATAGAGAAAACTCTGAGTTGCATAGTGTACGAAACAGTGAAAGAAACCACTGACATAATCACTTGAAGAAGGGTTTAAGGGCAAGCTCTCGTGTACAAAAACGTACACATAAGTTTTAAATATAACACTCGTCTTCTAAATCTATCCTACAACAGCCCAGAGGCACGCAAAATGGGGAATTACGTTTGGCTACAACTCGCCCGCCAAGCAGGGCCAGCCTAGAAACGTTTCTCAACTGAACTTTAGGAAACTTCCGTTTGCGTGTTCTCCCGCTGACATCTTTTTGAGAATTTATAGACGTTACGAATACGCGTATCTCCTTGAATCGATGGAAGGGCCGAAAAAGCTGGCTCAATACTCGTTCCTAGGGTTTGATCCTCGATTAACCGTCAGGACAAAAGGCATTGAGATGACGCTTCAAAACAGAGAGTCCGATGAGAAGGTGAAGATGGAAATCGATGATCCCCTCGACATAGTTGAGAGAATAGTTGGCGAAAGGGAGTGTTCCTACGAACGTCTCAGGTTTATTGGAGGAGCCGTTGGATACATCTCCTACGATGCGGTACGTTATTGGGAGCGACTCTCCGACATCACTGTTGACGACTTAAACTTTCCCGACGTTGAGATGGGAATTTTTGACGACGGCATCATGTTTGACCACAGCAGAGGAGAGGTCTTCTACTACTACAGAGACAAAAATCGTTTTGACGAATTAAAGGATCTAATGAAGGAGTCTGCTGATCCAGAAACTTTGTCATTCAAGAGCCCCAAGGCGAACATGGAGAAAGGGCAGTACGAGGAGTCGGTGCGAAGGGCTAAGGAGTACGTGGCATCCGGCGACATCTTTCAGGTTGTCCTCTCAAAACGCTACGAGTTTGATGTTAAAGGAGATTTAGCAAGCTTCTACTTGGCTCTCCGACAGATAAACCCCTCCCCCTACATGTACTTCCTGAAGATGGGAGACCGCCAGATCGTTGGGTCGAGCCCTGAAATGCTTGTGAGAGTTGACAACCGAGTTGTGGAGACCTTTCCCATCGCTGGCACAAGGCCTCGAGTGGACAATGACAGCGAAAACAGATCGTTGGCAAAGGAGTTGTTGGCAGACCCTAAGGAAAAGGCGGAGCACGTGATGCTTGTGGATCTGGCTAGAAACGACATTGGGAGGGTTTCGCAGTTTGGAAGTGTCCACGTTCCGGAGTTCATGGAGGTCCACCAGTACAGCCATGTACAACACATAGTTTCTAGGGTTGTCGGCAAGCTTAGAGGTGAGTGCAACTGCTACGACGCCTTGAGAGCTGTTTTTCCGGCTGGCACAGTTTCCGGAGCGCCCAAGGTTAGGGCGATGGAGATCATTGAAGAGTTGGAGCCCACAAAAAGAGGACCCTACGCAGGGGCTGTCGGCTACTTCTCCTACAACAGGAACGCTGACTTCGCCATAACTATCAGAACGCTTGTCGCAAACGGATGTAAGGCCTACATTCAGATTGGGGCTGGCATCGTGACCGACTCTGTTCCAGAGAAGGAGTGGTTTGAAACGGAGCACAAGGCAAAGGCCCTTATAAAAGCCCTTGAACTCTCAGGAGAAAACCAGCCATGAGGGTCCTCGTCATCGACAACTACGACTCCTTCGTCTACAACCTCGTTCAATACATTGGGGAACTCGGAGGAAAGCCCGTTGTCTACAGAAACGACGAAATAACTCTGAGACAGGCCATTAAACTCAAACCAGACAAAATCGTTATCTCTCCTGGGCCGGGAACACCGGAAGACGCTCGATACTTCGGAGTATGCTCCGACATTCTGCAGCACATGAGCTGCGAAATACCCACTCTAGGCGTGTGTCTTGGCCACCAGGGAATTATCTCTACTTTTGGGGGTAAAATTGTACGCGCAAAGAGGTTGATGCACGGGAAAACAAGTCTGATAAGACATGACGGCAAGGGAGTTTTTAAGGGTGTGGAGAACCCCTTCGTGGCCACTCGCTATCACTCGCTGGTTGGAGATAGAAGAACAATACCTCTATGTCTCAAGGTTACGGCGGAGTCGCTGGATGACGGAGAGGTCATGGGTGTCCGTCACGTTGAACACCCAATTGAAGGGGTTCAGTTTCATCCAGAATCCATACTGACCACGGTGGGCAGGGTGTTTCTAAAGAATTTCCTTGAAGGGTAGGTGAAGAAGGTGATAATGGAAGGTGTACAAAAGCTGATTGCGGGCGTGGACCTAACCTACGACGAGTCAAGGGCCATAATGGAGGAAATAATGTCTGGCAAAGCCACGCAGGCACAGATCGGCGCGTTCCTAACAGCCCTAAGGATGAAAGGCGAAACCATCGACGAAATCTCAGCCCTCGCCGCGGTGATGAGAGAGTTTTGCCACCAAATCCATCCACAGGTCAGAGGACGCCTCGTTGACACCTGTGGCACAGGTGGAGACCAGGTGAAAACCTTCAACATTAGCACCACAGCCGCCTTTGTCGTGGCGGGCGCTGGAGTGCCAGTAGCCAAGCACGGAAACCGCTCTGTTACCAGTAAAAGCGGAAGTGCGGACATCTTAGAGAAACTTGGCTTTAACCTCAATCTGCCAGCGGATGTTGTGGAGAAAAACATTGAAGACGTAGGTATAGGCTTCATGTTTGCCCCCGCCTTCCACGGGGCTATGAAACACGCTATTGGACCTAGGAGAGAAATAGGTATAAGAACAGTTTTCAACGTTCTCGGACCCCTAACAAACCCGGCGAACGCAACTGCTCAACTCCTCGGAGTCTACGACAAAGCACTGATTGAGCCCATTGCCCACGTGCTGAAGAAGCTTGGCTCTGAGGAAGCCATGGTCGTTCATGGACTGAACGGACTGGACGAAATTTCCACAATCGGTAAAACAGCCATGGCGTGGCTAAAGAAGAATAAGGTCAGCTCGTTAGAGGTAGCTCCGAGAGACTTCGGTGTTAAGCTAGCCAAACCAGAGGACATCATGGGAACAACGCCAGAACAAAGCGCTGAAATTACCTTCAGCATTCTGCATGGATGCGATAAGGACGGGGACCCGAAAAGGGACATCGTGTTGGTCAATGCGTCTGCAGGAATCGTGGTGGGCGGGAAAGCCGAGGGCTTCCGCCATGGAGTGGAATTGGCCCGTAAATCTATTGACAACGGTGCCGCCTACAAGAAACTGAAGAGTCTCATTAGAGCCAGCGGTGGAGACATGTCACAACTTGAGAGGCTGGAATTGAAGTATGGTTGACTTCCTAGATGTTTTAGGGCGAGATGCGAGGGAAACTGTGAACATGGGCTACTACGAAACGATCAGAGGGGTTACGTCCTCCTCCCTAAGGCTGAAAGAGGCTGTGTTGAAGTGTAGAAACGCCCCTATCATAGCTGAGATCAAGGTCACCTCACCTAGCTTGGGCGTGATCAGGAAAAACGTTGACGTGAGGAAAGTTGCGTCAGCAATGAAAAAGGGCGGAGCCGTCGGAATATCGTTCTTAACCGAGCCAAAACATTTTGGAGGTTCCCTAGAAGCCTTCACTGAGGTACGAGATCAAGTTAAGCTTCCACTCCTCATGAAAGACATAACCGTGAGCCGGGCGCAGATAGAAGCCGCAGCCGAGACAGGGGCAAATGCGGTCCTCTTGATAGAGCCTCTCTTCAAGCGGGGATACTGCGAATGCGACGTACACAGCATGATTGCGTACGCCCACTCACTCGGCCTCGAGGTTTTATTGGAAGCCCACACCGAGGAGGAGTTCCTTTCATCTCTAAAAACCGAAGCCGACATGATCGGCATCAACAACCGCAACCTGAAAAATATGGAAGTGGACCTTAACGTAACAAAGAGAATCTTGACAAAACATCGGATAAAAGAGAGATTGATCGTGAGCGAAAGCGGCATCCAAAGCCCCGCCGACATCCGTTTCCTCCACCAGTGCGGCGCCCACGCTTTTCTAGTTGGATCCTCCATCATGAGCGCCAACGACATCAAGGAAAAGGTTAGGGAGCTTGTGACAGCGCTATGAAGGTCAAGGTGAAAATCTGCGGCATAACCAGCAACCAAGACTTAGCCACAGCTGTGGAAGCAGGAGCAGACGCCGTTGGATTCGTCGTTAATGTGCCATCATCACCTAGAAACCTCACACTAGAGGAGGCTAAGAACATGATGAAGAACACCTCAGTTTTCGTCAAAGACGTTGTAGTAGCAGTTCCTAAAAGCCTTAATGAGTTAATAGAAATTTATGAGAGGTTGAGACCAGACATCCTTCAAATCCACGGCCATAACCTACCCAACTCTGCCATTCGAGAAAAGTTAGCCGACACGCGTTTAATAGGAGCCGTTCAAGCGAAGTCCGATGGTGTGGTTGAAGACGCTGTTAAGGCAGCGGATACGTTTGACGCCGTTCTTGTAGACTCGTTTGTTTCAGGCATGTTTGGAGGAACTGGCAAGGTTCACGACTGGGAACTTAGCAGACGTGTTAAACAATTAATCCATCCGAAACCGCTGATCCTCGCCGGAGGTCTAAATCCTGAAAACGTTCGGGACGCTGTCCGCGCTGTCCAGCCCTACGCCGTCGATGTCTCCACTGGCGTTGAATCGCGGCCAGGGGTTAAGGACCCTGAAAAGGTTTTTGCGTTCATAAGAAATGCGAAGGAAGTTGAGATATGAGAAAGTTAAGCCTGTATCCAGTTGATGGGAAGTATGGGAAGTACGGTGGACAGTTCGTTCCAGAGACCCTAATGGCTGCCCTCAGCGAACTGGAAGAAACCTACGAAAGGTCAAAGGAAAATCGGGAATTCCAGAGACAACTGAAGTATTACCTATCTGAATACGCTGGCAGACCCACTCCCCTTTACTACGCTGAAAACCTGACGAAAAAAGTGGGTGGGGCAAAGATATATCTCAAGCGGGAGGACCTCGCCCACGGAGGTGCCCACAAGATAAACAACACCCTTGGACAGGCCCTACTCGCAAAGAGTATGAGGAAAAAGAGGGTTATCGCTGAAACTGGTGCTGGACAGCACGGAGTTGCCACAGCCATAGCCTGCGCTGTCCTCGGACTGAAGGCTGAGATATACATGGGCTCTGAGGATATGGAGAGGCAGAAGCTTAACGTCTTTAGGATGAGGCTTCTAGATGCTGAGGTCCACAGGGTTGAGTCGGGCTCTAAAACCCTTAAGGATGCCATCAACGAAGCCCTGAGGGATTGGGTTACAAACGTTCAGACAACCTACTATCTCATAGGGTCGGTGGTGGGTCCCCACCCCTACCCCGTGATCGTCAGAGACTTCCAGAGTGTTATAGGCTACGAGTTAAGGGAGCAGATAATGCAGAAGGAAGGGCGGCTGCCAGACATGTTAATCGCCTGTGTTGGAGGTGGAAGCAACGCCATAGGCACCTTCTACCCCTTCGTCGACGACAAAACTGTGAAGATGATCGGGGTTGAAGCGGCTGGTTGCGGGATAGAGTCTGGAAAACACGCGGCCTCCCTCTACGCCGGAGCAGAGGGCGTCCTCCATGGCATGCAGACTTACATCCTTCAGGACGAGCATGGACAGATACAGACCACCCACAGCATCGCTGCTGGCCTCGACTATCCTGGGGTTGGACCTGAACACTCTTTCTTAAAGATGATAGGAAGAGCTGAGTACACCGTTGCGACGGACGAGGATGCCGTGGAAGCCTTCCTCGAACTCTCCAAGAGCGAAGGTATAGTTCCAGCGTTGGAACCATCACATGCTCTGGCCTATGCCATGAAAATAGCGCAAACCATGGGAAGAGACCAGATAATCGTGGTCACTATGTCCGGGAGGGGAGATAAGGATGTGGAGGTGGTTGCCAAATACTTGGGGGTGAAGGTATGAGGGAAATTGAAGAGACTTTTCAAAATTTGAAGAAGCGAAACGAGGGGGCGCTCATAGCCTACGTTGCTGGCGGTGACCCCAAGCCGGAGTACACACCCAACATTGTTGAAGCCCTAATCGATGGAGGAGCAGACATCATCGAGCTGGGAATCCCCTTCTCCGATCCAATAGCCGACGGCCCAACCATCCAGGCAGCAACTGTGCGGGCGTTGGAAGCGGGAATAACACCGAAGATGGTGCTAGAAATGGTGAGCGAAGTAAAGGATAGACACAGGGTGCCAATAGCGGTTTTAACCTACTATAACCCCGTCTTTAGAATGGGACTGGAGAACTTCTTCAGATCAGCCAGCAGATGCGGAGTTGACGGAGTTATTGTTCCTGATCTTCCCATTGAGGAAGCCTACGACTACAAGAAGGTTGCTGACGCTTATGAAGTAGACACCATTTTTCTCGCAGCCCCCTCCACAACTAAAGAGAGACTGCAGAAAATTGTCGAGTACGCCTCAGGCTTCCTCTACTTGGTTTCTGTGTTCGGCGTGACTGGCACCAGAAAAGAGGTTCAAGACTTAACGATCAACCTCATCCGAAAAGCTCTTCCCTTCACAACTGGAAAAGTCCCATTAGCCGTCGGCTTCGGAATTTCAAAACCACAACACGTGAGAACAATCATACTAAACGGAGCAGACGGAGCTATAGTGGGGAGCAGATTCGTCAAAATCATAGAGAAAAACCGGGAAAACAACGATGAAATGATCGAGGAAATCAAGAGGTGCGCGCGTGGACTGAAAAAAGCAACAATAAAAACTTGTTAAATAAACGTTGAAAAAATAAAAACAGGGGAGGTTCTGGTCACTATTCGATGTAGTCGACCGTGGCCTTGGCCACTGGCATAAGTTTATTGGCGTTTAAGATGGGTTCCTCGTTAACCTCTATGTCAATCAGGACGCTGGTTATTGGCGCTTCTTCGATAGCAAAGTGAACTTTCACCATCACCCAGCCATTTGCTACGACGTTCAGGGGTTGGTGTGGGTTCTCCGCGGTGTTCGCCCAAGCGTTGACGATGCGGAACCTTATCTCGGTGTAGTTGCCAACTGGAAGTTCTCCAGCTGCTAGGACTGTGGAAACGTTCCTTAGCAACAGTAGGTCAAAGAGTTCAGTTACAACCGGTATTTCCTTCCAAGTTTCGTTTCCCCACCCCTCCCTGTGCACCCGCACCGCGCTTATGTTTAGCCAGAGCTCATTTAACTCAGCTGGAGCGTCTTTAACCCTTATGATGAGCAGTCCCTTGGCCTCTGTAACGGGCAGCATGCCTGTCCATACAAAGCCGCTTATGATTAAGACAGCTATCAAGAAGCCTCCCGCGGCTCCTATGACCAGTTTTTTTGTTTCGTGAGCCATTCTTTTTTCTCCAGTTTCAACTGTTCCAATAAATATTGGCAGTCCTTTGATTTAATGCAACGCTTTTGAACATTCTGTTCAAATTTTTGTACGCGCTATGGTTTTTGCCGCCACGCCCTAACGGTTTCATACCATGAGATTCCCGTGGCTAGGATGCCGAAGATCAGGGCGAAGAAGCTGTAGAAGTTAAGCTGCCTGATCTGCGAGACGTAGAAGATGAGGAGGGTGGTGAACATGGTTGCGTACAGGGTATATCTGGGCAGAATAAAGGATCCTAGCTTCACGAATTGCTTGAGAACCCCAACGTTGACAACTCGGACCAGGCGATACTCACCCCGAACTTTCTGAACCAAGCCTAGTTCCATTAGCTTGTCCAGGTGGTACGCGGCTAGAGCCGGACTTGAGAAGCCTAGAGACTTCTGTGTCTCCCTTACTCCCGCTACCCCGTTCGGAGACCTTAGTAGGTGCCAGTAAACCCTGAGCATGTTGCCCTTCAGCTCGCTGGCAATCTTGTCCTCATCCACCTGCGGGTCTCCAACGTTTGCCAATTTGGCTTACCTTCTTTTCCAAACTTCAATGCTGATTGTTGAATATCAAGTTGCGGATAGTGGAAACGTCGTTAAAACGTTTCTTGGTTCTTAATAAAGATTTAAACTAAAGAGTGTTGTGAGGAAGTCCCTTCTTAACACCGTTTTAATCGAGTAGAGAAAACTTAAAACGAAAGAGCAGATTATTTGCATGGATGCTCCGGTTCAGGCTCCGGTAGAAGAAGGGAGAAAACTCCTTTCCTGCCAAGTATAGCCAGGTTAAACACGCCAGAGTGAACCAAGTATTCCGGCCTTTCGCCGTTAAAAAGGAAGAAAGCCGGAGACCCGGGTTCGAATCCCGGCCGGAGCACCATAAATTTCAGCAGGATTTCATGCTTATTTTACCTAGAAAAGCTTGATTTGAGCAGTTTGGAGCAGGAATTTACTGGTAGCTTTCATGAAGCTATTTCAGTTATGGCTTTTGCCACTTGTTTTATGAGACCGCTTTTTCTCGCGTTCCAGATTTCTATGCCCATGATTTTTCCATTTTCGTCCAGTTCGAGGTGCACGTCAGGGTCTGCCTC
>Ga0315314_1000677_pt1 | contig 34801 bp, 31 predicted proteins | sample TDP9_MG_FD_203631 | JGI IMG/M metagenome (GOLD analysis project Ga0315314, IMG submission 203631) | Freshwater sediment microbial communities from Lake Towuti, South Sulawesi, Indonesia - TDP9 | ecosystem: Environmental > Aquatic > Freshwater > Lake > Sediment | place: Indonesia: South Sulawesi... | reverse complement strand
CCAGGGCGTAAAAGGCTAAAATCATAACTATATCAGGAGGAAGTAGTTGAAATTAGTGATTAGAAATGGAAGGGTAGTCGACCCTAAAAACAGGATTGATAAGAAAATAGACATCCTGGTTGAAAATGGCAAAATAGTGAAAATTGGAGAATCTTCGGAATTCAGGCCGGGTGATGTTACCAGGTCTACAGTGACAATCGATGCCACGGGTAAAGTGGTCACTCCTGGCTTAATTGATATGCATACCCATTTGCGGGAACCGGGTAGGGAAGATGAGGAAACAATCGCTTCAGGGACCCGGGCTGCTGCACAGGGAGGATTTACATCTATCTGTTGTATGCCAAACACACAGCCTGTTATAGATTCCATCTCTGGCGTGAAATTTATTCTTACCACTGCTTCACAGGAAGGGGTAGTTAATGTTTACCCTATAGGAAGTATAACCAAAGGAGAAAAAGGAGAAGAACTGGCAGAGATCGGCAAGATGAGAATTGCTGGAATCGTGGGGATTTCTGATGATGGCAGACCGGTGATGAACACCCAAATAATGCGCAGGGCATTGGAATATGCCAAGATGTTCAATCTGCCAGTAATCTCTCACTGCGAAGATTTAAATCTTTCTCTGGATGGGGTAATGAACGAAGGATTCACATCAACGGTTTTAGGTTTAAAGGGAATTCCCAGACAGGCTGAGGAGATAATGGTTGCCCGGGATATCGCCCTGGCAGAGTTGACCGGGGGAAAGTTACATTTAGCACACATTACTACGCGTCGCTCCGTGGAACTAATTCGCCAGGCGAAGAAGAAGAAAATAAGTGTAACCTGTGAAACAGCACCCCACTACTTTTCTCTTTCTGAAGAAGACGTTCGTGGCTATAATACTAATACAAAAATAAATCCTCCCTTAAGGACTGACGATGATATCAACGCGCTGTGTGAAGGATTGGCTGATGGGACAATTGATTGTATAGCCTCTGACCATGCGCCCCATCTCGACGAGGAGAAAGACTTAGAATATAATATCGCTCCTTTTGGTATAATCGGACTGGAGACGATGGTACCTTTGATTCTTACAAATTTAGTAATGAAGAAGAGACTAAGCTTGAATCAAGCAATAGCAAAATTGACTGTAAATCCAGCAAATATTTTGTCGCTGGAAAAAGGAACTTTGTCAATAGGGTCTGATGCCGACCTCACCATAATCGACTTGAATCTGAAAAATAAAATTGGTAACCAATTTTCTTCCCAGAGTAAGAATTCCCCATTTATTGGTATGGAGTTAAAGGGTTTCCCCGTGGCTACTATAGTTGGGGGCAAGGTAGTAATGAAGGATGGAAAGCTCGTGTAACGATATCTATCGGGGTCGGTCGCCCTTTAGGGTGACGAGGGCGGCACTCTAAAGAGTGCCCGACCCCGATAATTATCGGGGAGTCCTTCCGAAAGGGAGGGCCTGTGAGCAAGAACGAAGCTATTCATTGTAGGGGTTCGATTCATCGAACCCCGATTAGTAAATCGGGGCTCAATAAATTGAGCCCTTACATTTGGATTTGGAGATATGTTAGAGGTGAACGCAACGATTTTAGGGAATGAAGAAATTGCGCCAGAACGGTATAAGATGGCCCTTTCTGCTCCTCAAATTGCTCGCCAGGCACAGCCTGGCCAATTTATTCATGTGAGAGTTTCCGACGGTTATAATCCTCTTTTGAGGAGGCCCTTTAGCGTCCATCATGTGAAGGGGCAAACAATCGAGCTAATCTACAAGATTGTAGGGAAAGGTACAGAAATCCTCAGTGGAAAGAATGAAGGTGAATCTCTGGACATTCTAGGCCCTTTGGGAGTAGGTTATCGGTTACCATCTGCCACATCAGAGATATCGGATATCATCCTTGTAGCCGGAGGCACAGGGGTAGCCTCCCTTCTCTTCTTGGCAGAATCGATTTCGGTTTCCAATCCGGAATTATCAATTACTGTTCTTATTGGCGCTAAGAATAGAGAGGAACTTCTGTGCGAAGGAGATTTTAGAAGACTGGGTTGTCGTGTAGAGGTAGCTACTGAAGACGGCACGAGAGGATATGAGGGGTTGGCAAGCGACCTTTTACAGAAGTTTTTGCCGATTTCAGGGCATAGCTCTAAGCCGTTAGTTTTTGCATGCGGCCCTTCCGAGATGCTAAAAAGAATAAGAAGGATTTCCCAGAAGCATCGTTTTCCCTGTCAGGTTTCCCTGGAAGAACACCTCGCCTGTGGAGTTGGTGCCTGCCTCGGGTGCGTGGTTAAGGCCAAGGGTTATACTTATAGGCGAGTCTGTAAAGACGGTCCTGTCTTTGACGCTGGAGAGTTGATGTGGTAATGATTCGGAAGGCAAAAGAGAAAGCGCCAAATTTAGCAATAGAGTTCGCGGGGATTTCCCTGAGAAATCCTGTAATGGTCGCCTCAGGAACATTTGGTTACGGAGAAGAGTACGCCGAGCTTGTAGACTTAGATAGGCTGGGAGCAATTGTTACCAAGACCGTTACTCTAAAGCCGAGGCTGGGAAACGAACCTCCCAGGATTGTGGAGACTGCCTCGGGGGTGCTAAATTCAATTGGTTTACAAAATGTTGGCATAGATGCGTTTATAAATGAGAAGTTACTGTTCTTAAAGAAATATGATGTTCCTTTAATTGTGAGTATTGCCGGTGAAACCTCCGACGAGTATGTCCAATTGGCAAAAACTTTGAACAAGGAAAAGATTGATGGGCTGGAATTGAATCTATCCTGTCCCAACATAAAATATGACAGGAAACTCATGATTGCACAGGACTCCAAAGCAACTCACCTGGTGGTGAGTAGAGTAAAGAAGGTGGCGAGCGTCCCTGTTATTGTGAAACTTTCCCCTAATGTTACGGATATAGCCTCTATTGCAAGAGTGTGTGAAGAAGCAGGAGCAGACGGAGTCTCACTGACAAACACATTCACCGCCATGGCAATAGATGTGGAAAGTAGAAAGCCCATATTGCACCAGATTACCGGCGGACTTTCTGGTCCGGCAATAAAGCCGATTGCTATCAGGATGGTCTATGAAGTTTATAAGGCAGTGGAGATTCCCATAATCGGAATAGGCGGAATTATGACCGCTGCTGATGCCTTAGAATTCATTATTGCTGGCGCCAAAGCCGTTGCCATTGGCACGGGCAATTTCGTTGATCCGCTTACTCCAATTAAGGTTATTGATGGAATAAGAGAGTATATGATAAAGAATGGAATTAAAGACATAAAATCGTTAGTAGGGAGCTTGAAGTGTCCGAAAGGCTCATCGTAGCCCTCGATGTCTCTGGGATAGAAAAGGCAGAAGAGTTAGTTGATATTCTTATTCCCTATGTGAAATTATTTAAAGTTGGTAGCTTCTTGTTTACTGCTTGTGGCCCAAGAGTTTTAGATACGGTAGTAAGAAAAGGAGGGGAAGTATTTTTAGATTTGAAGTACTGTGATATTCCCAATGTGGTGAGTAACTCTGTCAGAATGGCTCAAAGACATAGGGTCTTCTCCCTGACTCTCTCTATACTTGGAGGGAGGAAGATGTTGGAGGCGGCAGCTTCCATTCATCCCAGGCCCCTCCTCTGGGGAGTTACAATTTTGACCAGCATAGATTCTTCCGATATGAAGGAACTGGGAATATCCAGAGAGATTGACGACGAAGTTGTAACTCTAGCGAAGATGGCTGAAAGCGCGGGATTAGAAGGCGTCGTGGCTTCTCCTCTTGAAATTGAACTCGTCAGGAAAGCTACCAGAAAAGATTTCACCGTAGTTACTCCGGGAATAAGACCTCTGGGGAAGGAGAAGCCTTTATCCGATGACCAGAAAAGGGTAATGACTCCCGGCGAGGCTTTACTGAGAGGCGCTGACTATATCGTTGTAGGAAGGCCAATTATTGAAGCCTCCGACCCTGTTGCAGCAGTGAAACAGATATTACAGGAAATGGAATCAGAGAAACTCAAACGAAATCGGGAACATTTGTAGGCATGGTTTCAACCGTGCAAAATTGGCATCCCGATTTTGAATCGGGAAATTTGTGCCTACAATGATTATTCTGCCATTGCGACCCTGAATGAAATGGGGACGAAGCAATCTCGAGAAGAAAGAGGGACAAATTGAATCAGAAAGAGGTTTTACAGATATTCGAGAAAAGTGGCGCACTTCTTTCCGGACATTTCAGGCTTTCTTCTGGTTTACATTCGCCGCAATATCTCCAGTGTGCGCTGGTTCTTCAACATCCGGATTTTGCTGAAAAGCTTTGTGGCCAACTCGCCTCTGAGTTCAAGCTTCCCGGGTCAAAGATTGACGCTGTGGTTTCGCCCGCTATTGGGGGAATAATAGTTGGCCATGAGGTAGCTAAAGTTTTGGGCTGCCGAGCCTTATTCTGCGAGAGAGAAGAAGGTATAATGAAGTTACGTCGTGGGTTTGAAATAAGAAAAGGGGAAAGGGTTTTAATAGTCGAGGATGTAATTACTACAGGCGGCTCGGTTAAAGAGATAGTAGAGATTGTGAAGGGTAGGGAAGGAGAGGTTGAAGGAATTGGAGCAATTGTGGATCGTAGTAATCCTTCCTTTTCAGATGAGTTGGCTACTTTGAATTTACCCTTAAAGAGCCTACTTAGAATAAACATAGAGAATTATTCTCCAGAGGAGTGCCCGATTTGTAAGAAAGGAATCCCTTTGGAAAAACCCGGGAGTAGATAACAGAGGAAGATGGCCAATATACTTCCTTTTCGAGGTATTTTCTATAATCGAGAAAAGATAAAGGAGCTATGGCGGGTCCTTGCCCCACCTTTCGACATTATCTCTAGGGAAGCACAAGAGAGATATTACGAGATGAGTCAATACAATGTGATCAGACTCATCTTAGGAAAAGATTTTCCCGGCGATAGTGAAATCAATAACAGATATACCAGGGCGGCCCAGTTTTTCCGAAGGTGGCTTGAGGAGGAGATACTTATAAGGGACGAGTCGGCCTCTATCTATCTTCTGGAACAGGAATATGAATTGAGTTTCGATATATTGGGTGAAGCGAAGAGTCCTCGGAATAAGGGAGAAATTATTAGGAGGCGTGGCATTATAGCTCTTGCCCAGTTAGAGGATTTCTCTACAGGTGTGGTTCGGCCGCATGAAAGAACAATGGCTGAGCCAAAAAGAGACAGGCTGAATCTTCTCAGAGCCTGCAAGGCAAACTTTTCACAAATTTTTACCATTTATGAGGATGGAGAAAAAAGAATTGATGGATTGTGGGAGGAAGAGAGGAAGGGGATTCCGTTAATAAATCTTATAAATGGCGAAAATGTCAAACACACGCTGTGGAGAATAAACGACAAGAAGTTGCTTAACTGGATAGTAGAGGGAATGAGAGACAAGAAGTTATATATCGCCGATGGTCACCATCGCTACGAGAGCGCTCTGGAGTATAGAAACGAGTTAAGGAAGAGTAATCCCAGAGGTAAGGCCCGGGAAGATTATGACTATGTTATGGCGTACTTCGTAAATATGGAAAATGGTGGGCTTAATATTTTGCCTGTCCATAGGGGAATCAAGAGCTTTGAGGGTTTTGATAGGGAAAAGTTGATTTTGGAAGTCGGAAAATATTTTCATGTAAGAATTTTTAATAACCTGAAAGACCTGATGGGGCAGGTGAAAGACGGGAAGGAAAAACACAGAATAGGAATGTATGTTGGTGGGAATGAATTTTACCTGTTAGGTCTAAAAGAAGAAAGGATTACTAAAGAGCTGATTCCAGGAAAAACGGAGATTTTTTGTGGACTCGACGTAGTAATATTGCAGACGTTGATTATTGAAAAAATCCTGGGAATCTCCTCGCAGAGTCAAGAAATTGTGACTTATTCCGAAAAGACTAATGATATGGTTACTAAAGTAAGAGATGGTTCGCAATGTGTTGCCTTTTTCCTGAAGCCGATAAGCATGGGTGAGTTTAAGGCCATAGTTGAAGCCGGGGAGATAATGCCCAAAAAATCAACTTACTTCTATCCCAAGTTGTTGAGTGGGCTAATAATTAATAAGATTGATTAACGGACTTAATAAATTGAGCCCCTACAATAATTCCTGTAGGGGTTCGATTCATCGAACCCGCGAGTGAATGTTGTGCGAGCAGGCAGGTGAGAGATGAAGAAGATATTTCCCTTATTTACAGTTCTTTTGACAATTTCCTGCCTATGTAGCATTACTCTGAAAGCATTCGGTGCTGAGAATGACCCTGTCTTCCACTATCTTTTGGGGAGCGTCTATTATCAGGACGGGGACATTCGTGCTGCTGCCAGAGAGTATGAAAAGGCGGTGGAGCTGGATAGTAGTTCAGCGTATCTTCACATGGAGCTGGCAAAAGTATATTATGCTCTAAGTGAGTTTGATGAGGCGGTGGGGGAATTTTATAAGACTTTGAATCTTGAAGAAAATAATCGAGAGGCTTATCAGTATCTGGCAGAGATTTCCAGAAGGAGAGGTCAGGAATCGGAAGCCATCGAATTTTATATGAAGATAATAGAATTGAATCCCGGTGACCTGGAAGCCAGGCTCGATTTAGCAAGAATGTATGAACAGATGAAAAAAATTGACCTGGCGATTGAGGAGTACGGGAAAATAATTGAGATAGCTCCGGAGCAATGGGAAGCTCGACTCGGGTTGGCATCAATTTACGAATTCCAGGGCAAATACAGAAGGGCGATAGAAGAGTACTTGAAGTGCGCAAAAATCGACCCTGAAAATGCGCAAATTTATAATAAACTCGGCTCGCTTTATTTATCGGTCAAAAATGTCTCTAATGCAAAAGATAACTTTTCCAAGAGTTTAGAGGTAGATCCCGATAATTTGACAGCTCTCTATAACCTGGCTCTGATTTTCGAGCAGGAGAAAGACTGGGACCGGGCAATTGAATACCTGGAACGGATCAATCTCCTGCAGAAAGATGTGGTCGAGACCTATTTGCACCTGGGGATAATATATTTACAGAAAGGCGAGTATCAGAAAGCAAAAGAAATTCTACAACAAGCAATCCAGTTCAAACCGGACGATGCCAATATATGGTATTTTCTTGGACTCTCCCTGGAGGAGGAGAAGAATTATTCTGAGGCCGTAAAGGCTTTTTCTACGGCAATAAGATATGACCCACAGAATGTAGAAGCCTATTTTCATCTCGGCATCTGTCATGACCGCCTGAAGAACTTCGACCTTTCTTACGAAGCTTTGGAAGAAGTAATCAGGATGAACCCCCGCCATGCTCAGGCACGTAACTATTTGGGTTATTCCTGGGCTGAACGCGGTATAAACTTAGATAAGGCCTTAGAACATATCCAGAAAGCCCTGGAGATTGATCCCGAAAACGGCGCCTACGTGGATAGCCTGGGTTGGGTCTATTTTCAGCAAGGGGAGTACGTAAGGGCCAGGGAAGAGTTAAAGAAAGCAATAAGACTGTTGAAGGACCCAGTAATCTATGAACACCTTGGTGATACTTATGGTAGACTGGGTGAAACCAGTAAAGCTCTCGATTCCTATGGTAAAGCACTGGAACTGGATGCAGAAAATAAGAAGCTAATGGAAAAGATAGGGAACTTGAGGGAACAGTTGAAGAAAAAATGAGAATTCGAGCTTATGGGAAGATCAACTTATACTTACAAGTATTGGATGATTTGACCAGTCTGGGCAAGGGGTACCATAGGCTCCAGACCATCTATCAAACTATAGGTCTATATGATGAGATAATCCTGTCCAACAGGAAAGGGCATAGAATAGAAGTTCTCTGCGACCATCCGTTAGTCCCGAAGGGTCCGAAAAATCTTGTCTACAGGGCAGCGTTGCTTTTGAGGAAATATTCAGGAGTGGAAAAGGGCGTAAAGATAGAAATTATAAAGAGGATCCCTGTCGGCGCTGGATTGGGTGGTGGTTCATCCGATGCGGCTGCGACGTTGAAAGGATTGAATAGACTATGGAAATTGAATTATTCCCGCAAAACTCTTCTTCGTATATCAGAGCAACTTGGCTGTGATGTCCCTTTTTTTCTCTATGGTCACACTGCTCTGGGTGAAGGCTATGGAGAGATAGTGACCCCACTTCCCAGAATTAAGAGGAGGTGGGTTCTTTTGGTTAAGCCCGATTTTATGCTTTCCACCCGATGGGTTTTTGGACAGCTTGGCAAAATAAAGTTGACAGAGCCTGCAAATATTATTAAAATAGGAACTCCCCACTTCCAGTATGAGAGAAAAAGAGGGTCTTCCTTTTCGCGAAGTTCAGTTCTATCCTTGAATCGAATAGCGAAGATTTTGAAAGATGACGTAGGGAGGTTGATTTATAATCGGTTGGAACAAGTCAGTATTGCTTACTATCCGGTTATTGCCCAAATAAAGAAAGCTCTTTTGGAAGGAGGTGCTGAGTGTGCATTGATGTCGGGTAGTGGCCCGGCAGTTTTTGCTCTTTTAAAGGGTCGGAAAATGGGAGAGAAATTACGCAACGAGATGGGAAATTACAAATTTTCTACTTGGCTGGTCAGAACGGTTTAGAGCTGCTCAACGTGAAAGGTACGGTTTAGCAGTCGGTTTGTCTGGAGATTTATTTTCAGAGTCACGACCACATGCTGCCAATGATGGTAATTCGTTACCATCTTTAGCCGTTCCTAGCGCGCATTTGTTAACCCTATTGAGCATCCGATGGTTAGCAAAGGAGGAAGCAAAGATGCAAATTACGGAGGTGCGAGTCTACCCGAGGAATGAGGAGAAGTTAAAGGCGTTTGTTACGGTGACTTTCGATGACTCTTTTGTGGTTCGCAATCTAAAAGTAATCCAAGGGCAGAATGGGTTATTTGTAGCGATGCCTTCGAGAAAAATGGCTGATGGCAGTCATAAGGACATAGCTCATCCCATTAAAAACGAGGTTCGGAGAATGATTGAGGACAAAGTTCTGGCTGCCTATCAAGAAAAGATTAGGCAGGCCCCTCTTCGAACCGAGTTTGGGGGTGGGGAAGTGCCAGCGCGGGAACCGATAAAGGAAACGAGAAAAGAAGAACCGAAAAGGTAAACGAGCTTCCTTTTCATAGATTGGGGAGTAGCCAAGCGGAAAGGCAGCGGCCTTTGGAGCCGCGATCATAGGTTCGAATCCTATCTCCCCAGTTTACATTTGTGGGCGTGATTTCAAATAGGCTAATCCTTTGGAGTCTCCGATTTCATCGGGGGACTCCAGTTTACTGGTGGTGAATTTATTTGAAAAATCTGGTCTCCATTGTTCTTGCAGCCGGGGAAGGTACGAGAATGAAATCGACCTTGCCCAAAGTACTACACCGGATATGCGGTCAGCCGATGGTTGTTTATGTGTTGAATGCTGTACTGAAGGCTGGTTGCCGGAAGAACTACTTGGTAGTAGGACATAAGGAAGAGAAGGTAATCGAGCTCCTGAGGAAGTATCTACCACCAACGAAGGGAGGAATTCAATTTATCAGGCAAACCAGGCTACTTGGTTCGGGGCACGCGGTTCTTCAGGCGAAAAAAAATTTGAGAGATTATGGGGGCGATGTTCTGGTGATTTATGGCGACCTTCCTCTTTTGACTGTAAGAACTCTCAAAAGGCTAATTCAAACCCATTTTAGACAGGGTAACTCTCTGACTATTCTAAGTGCTACTTTGGTAGATCCTTGTGGCTATGGGAGGATTATTGAGAACGGTAGTGATAAGGGGAAAGGGATAAGAATAGTAGAGGAGAAGGATGCTACCCCGTCCGAAAGGAAAATCAATCGAGTTAATGTTGGGGTCTACTGTTTTAAGGCAGAAGACTTATTCAAGGCGATAGATAAGATTAGGCCTGATAATAGAAAAAGGGAGTATTATCTCACGGATGCTGCGCATATTTTGGGAGAGATGGGTAAAAGGGTAGGGGTAGTTATGACTGAGAATGCCAGTGAAGTTGAGGGAGTAAATAATCGAAAACAGCTGGCAAATGTTCAGAAATATATTAATATGGCAAACCTGGAACATTTGATGCTAAGTGGAGTGACAATTATTGACCCACCTTCCACTTTTATCGATTCTACAGTAAGGATTGGAAGGGATACCACTATTTTTCCCGGTTCAACAATCTTAGGGAAGACAAGTATTGGAGAGAATTGTAACTTGGGGCCTTATGCCTTTATTCAAGATTGCCGGATAGAGAGGGGGGTTGAGGTCCGAGCTTCCTTTATTTACGGCGCCAGAATCGGCGAGGGGGCAAAGGTTGGTCCCTTTTCCCACATTCGACCGGGTACATTCGTAGGAGAGAATGCAAGGGTGGGGAACTTTTGCGAAGTGAAAAAGTCGAGAATCGGTCAGGGGACAAAGGTCTCTCACCTCTCTTACATAGGAGACGCCTTTTTGGGTAAGAACGTTAACATAGGCGCAGGAACAATTACCTGTAATTTTGATGGTGTAAGGAAAAATATAACCCGGGTGGGAGACGACACATTTGTCGGGTCAGATACAAAATTCATAGCCCCGGTCAAGATTGGAAAGGGTGCAGTCATTGGTGCTGGCTCAACTATTACAGAGGATGTACCTGCAGGTAAGTTGGCCATTGCCAGAGCAAGACAAGTAGTCAAGGATAGAAAGAAGAAGATTAAAAGATAGTTTGTTTGTGACTGAGGAATTTATGCTCGGGATTTGGTTCGGCTCGCTGACAATTTTTTGCTTGTAGGGGTTCGATTCATCGAATCCCGATTTTCAATCGGGACGCCATAAATGTCGGTCATATAATCTTCGATTCTTGGCTAAAAATTGTAATGCTCGCTACACCAAATCCCCTCGCATTAGGAGAAGGAGGCGGCCTTGTTTTTTGGCTGAAATTCCTGAAGCCTGCACAAACTATCTTTTAATCTCAACTTATAAGGAAAGGAACTGATGCTATGAGCAATGTATTAAAGATATTTACGGGAAGGGCAAATCCTGAATTGGCAGAGGAGATATGTAGATATGTTAAGGTCCCCTTGGGAAAAGCGATGGTTACGCAATTTGCTGATGGCGAATGCAGAGTGAAGATAGAAGAGAATGTGAGGGGGACCGACTGTTTCATAGTGCAGCCTACTTGTCCTCCGGTAAATGATAATTTAATGGAACTTTTGACAATGATTGATGCTTTTTGCCGGGCTTCTGCCAGGAGGATTACAGCTGTTATTCCCTATTATGGTTACGGCCGGCAGGACAAGAAGGACGAACCGCGTGTTCCAATTACAGCTAAATTAGTCGCCGACTTAATTTCAGCGGCGGGAACCCATCGAGTTCTCACTATGGACCTGCATGCCGCTCAGATTCAAGGGTTCTTCAAGATTCCTGTTGATAATCTCTATGCCACGCCGGTTTTACTCGAGTACTTCGAGAAAAAGGCGCTGAAGAAGTTAGTAATAATTTCACCTGACCCTGGAGGAGTGGAACGGGCTCGCGCTTTTGCCAAAAGGATAAAGGCTTCGCTGGCATTGGTGGATAAGCGCCGTCCAACGCCCAATGTGGCTTCAGTCATGAATATCATTGGCGAAGTTGAAGGTAGAGATATAATCATTCTTGATGACTTGATTGATACCGGTGGAACAATTACAGGGGTAGTTAAGGCGTTGAAGGATAAGGGTGCACGGGATATATTTGCCGCCTGTTCACATGGAGTCCTATCCGATTCGGCAGTTCAAAAGATCGAAGAGTCCGAACTTAAGGAACTAGTGATTACCAATTCAATCAATCTGCCTGAAGAAAAGGAAAAGAATTGTAGGAAGATTACAATCCTGTCAATTGCCGGTCTTTTGGGAGAAGCTATTAGAAGAATTCACAAGGAAACTTCAGTCAGTACACTTTTTGTATAATTCTTTCTTTTGGAGGTCAAAGTGGTTCAGGAAGAAGTGGCTTTAAATGCTCAACCGAGGGAGAATACCAGCAAGGGCATGACCCATAAACTGCGTCGGGAAGGAAAGCTTCCCGCCGTATTATATGGAGGAAAAGAGTCGGCACAATCCATAGTCATTGACCAGAAGGAGTTTACAAGAGCTCTTCACACGGAGCGCAGGGAGAATGTGATTATTTCCCTTTATGTTTCCCACTCTCGAGCCGGTTCCTCCAAGACGAGTGATAAGCCTGTAGCGGTGATAATCAAGGAAATTCAGATTGATCCTGTAACGAGGAGCTTGCTCCATGTCGACTTATACCGAATATCTATGAGAGAGGAAATTCGGGTGAATGTGCCGGTTGAAATTTATGGTGAAGCTCCGGGAGTTAAGAAGAGCGGAGGAGTGCTCGACCATGTCGTCCACGAAATTGCAATAAGGTGTTTACCGACGAAAATACCAGAGAAGATAATTTGTGATGTCTCCTCCTTGGATGTGGGAGGGACCTTAACCATTAAGGATTTGAAAATACCCGGGGGTATAGAAGTACTAGACGACGCTGAAAAGATTGTGGTCAGCATTATTACTCCTACCGTTGTGGCGGAGAAGCCGGCTGAGGAAGGCGTTGCTCCTGAAGAGATTGTAGAACCCGAGGTTATCGGTAAAGGAAAGAAAGAGGAAAAAGAGGAAGAAAAAGAAGAGGAGAAAGAAGAAAAGGGGGAGGAAAAAGGGGCTAAAGAGTGAGGCTTATCATTGGCTTGGGCAATCCTGGGAAAGAGTATGAATATACGAGACATAATCTTGGATTCAGAGTAATAGATTTTCTCTCCGATAAATGGGGGATAAGGCTCACCAGACATAAGTGTCTTTCGCTAATTGGCGAGAAAAAACTTTCCTCAGTTTTCTGCCATAAAACTTTTAGGCGGCCATCCAGTGTTTCAAAAAGAAGTTTCTCTCTGCAAACTATTGTTCTGGCTAAACCTCTGACATTTGTAAACGGCAGCGGGCAGGCAGTCAAGGCTCTTTCAGATTGGCTCAACATAGGAAAAGAAGAAATTCTGGTTATCTGCGATGATTTCAATCTGGAGAAGGGAAAGTTGAGGCTGAGAAAAGGTGGTTCGTCTGGCGGGCATCATGGATTAGAATCTATAATTGACTCGTTGGGTTCAGCGGAGTTTCCTCGCCTGAGGTTAGGAATTGGTGGGCCAGAGGAGGAGTTCGAGCCCGCTGAATATGTTCTCCAGGAATTTACTGAAGGGGAAGAGGATCTTGTTGGCGAGATGATAGTGAGAGCATGCCGGGTAGTAGAATCAATAATTACTGAAGGTATTAATGCAGCGGTGAGTAGAAAATGGTGAAGGATGAAGGGATAGTTTTCGGAGTCGCTCGGTTCGTAAAACCTCGCTCAAAATCGGTCCCGATGCATCGGGACCGATTTGAAGCTCCTGTAACTATCCCTTCATCCTCGGGGGATTAAAAGGTGGGATAGTTTTCGGAGTCGCTCGGTTAGGGCTTGAAAAAATAGTTTGTTCATCACTAAGGAATTTTTTTACGCCAAAAGACTTCAGACTCCGCATGGCGCAAATCAAAACTCCTCGTCCCCGATTTATCGGGGACTCGTCGGACAGTGATTTGCTTAGAAAGACGATAGGCCGTCTTCGTCCTTTGGCTAAAATTCCTGAAGTTCTTCACGAACTATTTTTTCAATCCTGGGGTATTATAAATTTGGCATTTGGCATTTTCTTGGTAGTGTAGGGCTTTATGCCCGTAATTTGGAATTTGGATTTTGGGATTTGGAATGTAGGGGTTCGATTCATCGAACCCGTAAGAGTGGCGTGAGGGCGATCCCGATACATCGGGACGGTCGCCCTTAAAAGGTTGATAGGTGAAATTTCTTACGCTTTCTATTTTTGTGATAAGTTACTTCCTTTTTATCTGGAAAAAGGAATATAAGGCGAAGGTATGTTGGATTGCCTGTGCTATTCTGTTCCTTTTCGGAATAATTAGATTATTTGACATTTTCAGGATGATTAATTGGAACGTCCTGGGTATATTCTGGGGAACACTGGTTGTAGCTCAGCTATTCAGTCTTTCTGGCGTTCCCGCCTATTTAGCTAACGTTCTGGTAGTAAAAGCAAGATATGTTAACTGGGCGATTCTTTCGGTCTGCTTTGTGGCGGGAGTCGTTTCCATGTTTGTGGAGAACGTAGCTACTGTCCTCATAGTTGCTCCGTTGGGTCTGGCGATTGCCCAGAGGTTGAAAGTGAATCCAGTTCCCTTTCTAATCGCCATTGCTATCACGAGCAATTTACAGGGAGCAGCCACATTGGTGGGCGACCCGCCCAGCATGATCATGGCGGGATTCTCTGATATGAACTTTAATGATTTTTTCGTTCTTTCTGGGAAGCCCTCCGTCTTTTTCGCCGTTCAATTTGGCGCATTAGCCTCTTTTGGCGTTCTCTATTTTGTATTTCAGAGGAATAGAGAGCGGGTTGGAGTCTTGGAAAAAGTCAGAGTGACAACGTGGACACCAACGCTTCTATTAGGTTTTATGATTTTGAGCCTGGTGGGAACCTCCTTTCTCGGATCTTCCACTGACCACCGTCTTTCATTTAATCTTTCCGGTATTATTTGTCTGGGGTTTGGTCTTATCGGGTTAATGTGGCGATCGCTGACTGGACTAGGGGTTAGAAAATTTAATGGAACAGAATCGGGAACTACTCTCCTCTCTGACACAAGGCTCCTTGGTCGAGAGGATTGGGAGACTTTCTTCTTTCTTGTCGGTATTTTTCTATTGGTTGGTTCCTTGAGCAAAGTGGGGATTATTGATGATTTAGCCAGTTTTTTTATTCGCTTTTCTGGAGACAATGAGTTAATCGCGTACTTGGCGATTGTTTGGGGGTCGGTATTTCTTTCAGCGTTTGTAGATAACGTGCCCTATGTTCTTGCCATGCTTCCGGTGGCGCGCAGCCTGGCTACGGCAATGGCAATGAATCCTTATCTTCTCTATTTTGGCTTATTAATTGGTGCCTCCGTGGGAGGCAATATAACTCCCATTGGCGCCTCGGCTAATGTGGTTGCCTGTAGTGAGTTGAAAAAGAACGGCCATGATGTAGATTTCATGCAATTTGTGCGCATCGGTTTGCCGTTTACATTCTTTGCTGTATTAGCCAGTTCTACTTTTGTCTGGCTAATGTGGAAATAAGATGCTCGGGATTTGGTTCGCTCGCTAACAATTTTTTGCTTGTAGGGGTTCGATTTATCGAACCCGCATACACGGGCTCAATGAATTGAGCCCCTACAATCTTCGATTTTTGGCTAAAAATTCTAATGCTCGCTACACCAAATCCCTTCGCATGAGGAAGGGATGGCAGGTTTAAGATGGCTATCAATATTAGAAAGATAATTGAAAGACAATTTTTGGCGGGATTGGCTGTCCTCTTGCCAATAGGGCTGACACTGTATGTGGTCTGGATTCTCTTTAGCCTTGTGAGTAAAGCTTTTTCACCGGTACTGATGAGCATTCCTCTTTTGAAAGAACTGCCTCTTCTGGCAATAAGGTTTATGAGTTTCTTAGTAACTTTCGTCATCATCTGGCTAATTGGTTTGGTGGCTACAAATATTATTGGCAGAAAAATTCTTAAACTATCAGAAGTTTTGCTACTGAAAGCTCCTGTAGTTAACCGCATTTATCAGACTATAAGACAAATCGTTCAGACGATAATTGTTTCCAAGACAGCACTGCGGCAGGTGGTGCTGGTGGAATATCCTCGGAAAGGAATCTACTCAGTGGCTTTTGTCACTCACATTTATGAGGAGAGAGGTAAGAGGAAATTTTCTCTTCTTATTCCCACAACTCCTAATCCTACCACGGGTTTCTTTGCGATTGTCCCTGAGGAAGAGGTGATTCCTTTAAAAATGACTGTGGAGGAAGGTATGAAGTTGATAGTTTCGGCTGGAATCATTACTCCAGAAACCTATCCTCTCGAGATTCCAGAAAAATAATACTTCGGATAATGGAGGATGCAGTGATTGAATCGCTCAGAGAATTACCCGGCATAGGTGGCGCTTTAGGAGCAGGATTTCTTGGATTATTATTTGTGGTCTATCTCTCCATAAAGGTTCTAAGAAAAAGTCAGGGAACAGAGAAAATGAGAGAGATTTCAGCAATGATTCACGAAGGAGCCATGGCTTTTCTTTTCCGCGAGTTTTCGGCGATTACTCTTTTTGTGGCTATATTGGGAGCGGTTCTCTACTTTTTTGTGGCTAAAAAGACAGCGATAGCATTTGTGTCAGGAGCATTCTGTTCCCTTCTGGCGGGCTATTTCGGAATGCAGATTGCCACTCGCTCCAATGCCCGGACCGCCCAGGGAGCTACCAGGAGCTTTAACGAAGGGTTGGCGATTGCTTTTCCCGGCGGTTCAGTAATGGGGATTAGTGTTGCGGGGCTTGGTCTGTCTGGTTTATCTTTTGTATTTTTAATTTTTCTCCACCACGCGGGTCTCCATTATGAAAACTTTATGGATAAGGTGATTGAGGCAACTCAACTTATCGTTGGTTTCAGTATGGGGGCTTCATCTGTGGCGCTTTTTGCTCGCGTTGGAGGTGGAATCTATACCAAAGCTGCTGACATGGGTGCGGATTTAGTGGGCAAAGTTGAGGCGGGTATTCCCGAGGACGATCCCCGCAATCCAGCGGTGATTGCAGATAATGTTGGCGATAATGTTGGCGACGTTGCGGGTATGGGTGCAGACCTTTTCGAGTCTTATGTGGGCGCAATAGTTTCTGCAATTGTTATTGCCGTGGCTTTTCAGAACATTAAGGGAATAATGCTGGCACTACTTCTTCCCGCCTGGGGAATTATCTCTTCCATTATCGGGGTCTTCTTCGTCCGAACTCGTGAGGGTGAAGACCCGCAGAAAGCACTCCGTAAAGGAATGATTGCCAGTGCTTCTCTTTTCATAATTGGTGCATTCTTCCTGGCGACTTTCTGGTATGGGGAAGCCAATAGCTTCTTCGCCATTCTTTCAGGGTTAGCTGCGGGAATGGTTGTTGGATTTACTGCGGAGTATTATACATCAGGTGGAACTGTGCAAAATATAGCTAAATCCTCGCGCACTGGTCCGGCTACTAATATCCTGCAAGGGATATCCTCAGGAATGTTCAGTGTAGCAATTCCTTTAACAGCTATAGGAGTGGCTACTATTATCGCTTATAAGTTTGCAGATATTTTTGGCGTAGCACTTTCAGCCGTAGGTATGTTATCAATCACAGGGACGACTGTCGCCATAGATGCCTATGGACCAATTGCTGATAATGCTTGTGGCATTGCTCAGATGGCTGGAATGGCTCCTGAGGTTAGGTCACGAGCTGAAAGGCTCGATGCAGTGGGCAACACAACTGCAGCCATTAGCAAGGGATTTGCTATTGGCTCTGCTGCTTTAACTGCGTTAGCACTTTTTACTGCTTTTGCCCAGACAGTGGGGTTGAGTGTATACGATGAAGTTACTATGACTTCAGCACTCATCTTGAACATAATGAAGCCACAGGTCGTTGCTGGACTGTTCATAGGAGGGGTGGTTCCTTTTCTATTTTCTGCTACCGCAATGCAGGCGGTAGGCAGGTCGGCTTTTAAAATCGTGGAAGAGGTGAGAAGGCAATTCAGGGAGATTCCGGGGCTTATGGCTGGTACGGCAAGGCCGGATTCTGCTCGCTGCGTGGATATTACCACTCGGGGGGCTTTGAGAGAGATGGTGGTGCCGGGAATTGCAGCTATTCTCCTACCTCTCATCGTGGGAACCATTTTGGGAGCCGAAGCACTGGGTGGATTTTTGGCCGGTTCGCTCGTTACAGGAGTTCCCTTGGCGATATTTCTCGCTAATGCAGGGGGAGCATGGGACAATGCTAAGAAATACATTGAGGAAGGCAATTTAGGTGGAAAGGGTTCTGAAGTGCATAAAGCATCCATTATCGGTGATACTGTTGGAGACCCATTCAAGGATACTGCAGGCCCCTCTCTGAATATCTTATTGAAGTTGATGGCTGTTGTATCTTTAGTATTTGCTAATGGGATTCTAGCGTTCCACAACTGGTTAGTTAACCTCTTCTTATAGCGTAATTTTGTTTATCGGTAGTGTAGCCCTTTAAGGGCGTCCCGATTCATCGGGACGGGGATAAACCCGTACACTACAAAAAGAAAATCACAAATTTCAAATCAAGAATATGGAATTAGGAATTATTGGCCTTCCAAATGTGGGGAAATCCACATTGTTTAATGCTCTGACCGCTGGTCATGCTCCAGCTTCCAACTATCCTTTCTGCACCATCGAGCCTAATATCGGAATTGTGGAAGTTCCTGATGAGAGGCTTGACAAACTGGGGGAGATCTACAAACCCCAAAAATTGACCCACACCACCATAAGATTTTTGGATGTACCCGGCTTGGCAAGGGGAGCGTCGAAGGGGGAAGGTCTGGGAAACAAATTTTTATCCCATATTAGAGGGGTGGATGCCCTGGTGCACATCGTTCGCTGTTTTCGAGATGAGAGGGTAGTCAATGTTATGGGAGATATTAACCCAGTCAGGGACATCGAAGTTGTCAATACAGAGCTTATGTTGGCAGATCTGGAAGTGGTGGGGCGAAATATTGAAAAATTGAGTGGCGCGGCTAAAAGTGGCGATAAGGAAGCTAAAGAAAAACTGAAAGCACTGGAAGAGATAAAGGAGGGCTTAGAAAAAGGGGTTCCTCCAAGGAGAATAGAGGTCCCTGAAGATTTGACGGCTGCTTACAATTTACTTACAGCTAAGCCAGTTCTATACGTGGCTAATGTGGATGAGCAGGATCCAGGTTTGGCAAGGAAGGTGGAGCAGTATGCCCAAGGAGAAGGGGCTGAGGCTTTGAGTGTGTCGGCAGAGTTGGAAGCTCAAATTGCTCAATTGGATAAGGAAGAAAGAGAGAAATTTAGAAAAGAGCTGGGTATAGAGAAGGGCACATTGGAGCGTCTCATCCGGTCATCTTATATGTTGCTCGATCTAGTCACTTTTTTCACTGTTGTGGGGACCGAAGTAAGAGCCTGGACAATAAAACGAGGCTCTCCGGCCGTATTGGCAGCAGGCAAGATACATTCTGATATGGAGAAAGGATTTATCAAGGCCGAGGTCTTTTCCTTTAATGATTTAGAAAAAGGAGATGAGAAGACGCTACACGAAAGAGGATTGGTCAGGATAGAGGGAAAGGATTACGAAATTAAAGATGGTGATATAGTCCGTTTTAGATTCCACGTTTAGAACATAGATTGTAGGCTTCAGACAAAGACCAGGTAATTTTTTTCTTGCAACGTCGGGGCCAATATTATATAATTTTGATAAATTACTTATTTCTAAGACGGGAGGTAATAGATTTCATGCCCAATTACGAAAGTATCTTTGTTTGTCCACCGGATCTACCACCGGAGGAAGTGGAGGAACTTGCCAGAAAGTTTGAAAAAATTATAACCGAGGGCCAGGGCGAGGTAATTTCCCGTGACAAGTTGGGACGAAGGAAGCTGGGGCATGAAATAAAGGGTTATAGAGAAGGTTTTATGTATTGTCTAAATTTTAGTGCTCCGCCAAATGTGATTCCTGAATTGGAAAGGAATTACCGTGTTAATGATAGAGTAATCAGACATTTAATTGTGAAGGTAGATAAGAAGAAACTGAAAGAGGAAAAAGTAACCAGTGAAGAGTCAAAAGATGAGGCGGAGAAAGAGAGCCCAACAAAAGAGGCCGGTCACCCTTAAGGGTGACGAAAAAACGGCACCATAAATGGTGCCCGACCAGAAATGATGCTTTGAGGAGAAACCAACCAGCAATATCTAAATAGAAAGGGGGAACCATAGTGGCCAGAGGCACTGTCAATAAAGTTATTCTAATTGGTCGTTTGGGTAGTGACCCAGAACTTCGCTATACGCCGAATGGTGATGCTGTAGCAAATTTTAGAATAGCTACGAACAGGGTATGGAAAGACCGGGAAGGGAATCAACAGGAGAGGACCGAATGGCACAGGATAGTAGCTTGGAGAAAATTAGGGGAAAGGTGTGGAGAATACCTTAAGAAGGGAAGCCATGTGTATATTGAGGGGAGACTGGAAACGCGTAGCTGGGAGGACAAGAACGGAAACAGAAGATTCGTAACGGAAATTATAGCTAATCAGATGCAGATGCTTGAGGCCAGAGGTGGAGTTGGGGCTACTGAGGAAGCTACTGCATCAGAAGAGGTTTTTGAAGAAAAGCAGGTCCAAGGAGTCGAAGAAATAAAAGAAAGTGAATCGGAAGACGAAATTCCGTTTTAAATTCAGATCGGTTGCCCTTTCCCCGATAAATATGGAGGTGACGAAAACGGCACTCTGAAGAGTGCCCAACCAGAATTGGGTTGGTCGCCTTTTAGGGTGACGAAAACGGCACTCTGAAGAGTGCCCGACCAGAATTGGGTCGGTCGCCCTTTAGGGTGACGAAAACGGCACTCTGAAGAGTGCCCGACCTGCAATTATTAGAAAGAGAGAAAAAATGGTTCCTAATGGAGAAGAAAAAGGTAGAGGGAGAAGAGGAGGCTTCGATTCTAGAAAGAGGCGGTATCGCCCTTTTCGAAAGAGGATATGTCGCTTCTGTGTGAAGAAGATAGAGTATATCGATTATAAAGACACGTCACTCCTCAAAAGTTACATTACAGATAGAGGAAAGATTCTGTCCAATAAGATTACTGGAAACTGTGCTAAGCACCAGCGTACCTTGAGTAAAGCAGTAAAGAAAGCAAGGGTTATCGGTTTGTTGCCATTCACCACGAGATAAAAGATGTTATTCTCTCCGAAATATTCCGTCTATTCTGAAACAGAATGTCACACCTTCAATTTTATTTTTTTATCGGCTGAAATTGCAAGAGTCGTTCACAAGTTGCACAAATTGAATTTGTGCCTACAATAAGATAAATGCGAAATTTTGTAGGCACGATTTCAAATCGTGCAGATCAATGGTGGCGAGCATTCCCAAGGGAATATTTTAAAGAAATTAGGGGGAGGGATGAAAGTCATACTTCGTCAGCCAGTTAAAGGCCTTGGTGAGAAAGGAGACGTAGTCCTGGTTAGTGACGGCTATGGCAGGAACTATCTCATTCCTCGCCGCTTGGTCTGGGAGGCAAACGAGAAGAATATCCGCATGTTGAAGGAAGAAAAGCGAAGAGAAGAAGAGAAGGATGAAAGGATGTTGAGGTCAGGCCTGGCATTTGCTGCTAAGTTAGACAAAATTTCTTGCACCATTCCTGTAAAAGCGGGAGAGGGCGAGAAGATTTTTGGCGCGGTTACCTCCTCAGATATTCGAGAAGCTCTACTTCCCAAGGGAGTAGATATAGATAAAAAGGATATACTTCTTGATGAGCCAATCAACGAATTGGGAGTCTATACAGTAGAAGTTAGAGTTCATCCGAAAGTTACAGGTAGAATAAAAGTCTGGGTAGTAAAGGAGTAGTCCCGATAAATCGGGACGTTATGATGGCGAAGCTTCGCTTCGCCACTCCTTTTTGGGGAAGAAGATGGTCGAATTGATAGACAAGATTCCACCGCAGAGTCTCGAAGCGGAACGCTCGGTATTGGGGGCGATGCTTATCGAAAAAGAGGCAATAGCCAAGGCGATAGATTTTTTGAAAAAGGAAAGTTTCTATAGTGAAGCACACCAGATGATTTTCCAGGCGATTGTCGATATGTACGATAAGAATAAGGCAGTTGACTTTGTCACTGTTGCCGAGGAGTTAAAAAAGGCAAAGCTACTCAAAGAAGTGGGGGGCGCTACCTATCTGAGTAATTTGATAAACAGTGTTGCCACGGCAGCCAATGTTGAGTACTATGCCAGGATTGTGCAGGAGAAAGCGGTCCTGAGAAATCTAATTAGAGCAGCCACCCAGATTGTAACCGATAGCTATACGGATGTCAAGGAAGTCAGTGAAATTCTGGACCAGGCGGAACAGTCAATCTTCAATATTACCCAGAGTAAAGTTCAACCGGGATTCATACCCATCTCTGAAATGGTGCAGGGAAGCATTGACACTATTGAAAACTTGTACAAGAAGAAGGAGAAAGTTCCTGGAGTACCTTCCGGTTTTGTGGACTTGGATAGAAAGACAGGGGGTTTCTACCCCTCGAACTTGATAGTTGTTGCCGGACGGCCTTCAATGGGAAAGACCTCATTCTGTTTGAGCGTTGCCCGCAATGTGGGAATCAACGAGTCTCTTCCAGTGGCAATTTTCAGTTTGGAGATGTCTCGAGAAGAATTAGTTTTACGCCTCCTCTGTTCACAAGCCAAAGTGAGTCTCCATAGAGCGCGAACAGGTTTCATCGACAAGAAGGACTGGACTCCTCTCACCAATGCAGCTTCTGTCCTTTCCAACGCTCCAATCTTCATTGACGATTCTCCTGCGATTTCCGTTTTAGAGATGAAGGCGAGGGCGCGGCGATTGCAAGCGGAGCGGGGACTCTCTCTAGTCATCATTGATTACTTGCAACTTATGCCTGGCCGCAGCGGAAGAGCCGAGTACCGACAGCAGGACATTTCGGAAATCACGCGTTCTTTAAAGAATATGGCGAAGGAATTGAAAGTTCCTGTTGTTGCTATCTCTCAGTTGTCGAGGGAGACCGAGAAGAGACAATCTAAAAGGCCACAACTTTCCGATTTGAGAGAGTCAGGGGCAATCGAGCAGGATGCGGACCTGGTTGCCTTTCTCTATCGACAAGACTATTACGAACCGGACAAAGCTGAGAAAGGGATTACAGAAGTAATCATTGGAAAGCAACGGAGTGGTCCTACAGGCTCAGTAAAGTTGACGTTTTTGAGTGAATACGCTTGCTTTCAAGATTTGACAAAGCAATCCGAATAGAATATGCCAAAATCGCATTATCTTCCCAGTTATGCTATTCCTTTTCTCCGACCAACCTGGGCTGAAATCGACCTGGGTGCCTTCCGACACAATTTCAAAGAGATAAGTAGAAAACTCACAAAAGGCGTCTCCCTGCTTCCGGTAGTTAAAGCGGATGCTTATGGTCACGGCATGGAAGAGATCGCTCGCACCAGTCTATCTTGTGGAGCGAAACTTTTAGGGATAGCCAATATTGAAGAAGGAATATTCCTGAGAAAGAGAGGGATTAAGGCCCCCATCCTTATTCTGGGGAGTGTTTACCCTTTATCCAATTTTACTTATATCCTGAGATATAATCTCTTACCCACAATTTCCAGCCTTCAAGCCGCTGAGGAGCTTTCCAAAATTGCTAAGCGAAGAAAGAAGAAAGTGAGAATTCACATAAAAGTGGATACTGGGATGGGACGGATTGGCATTTCAGCTGAAAACGCAGCAAATGTTGTTAGAAGAGCCGTTCAGTTGCCGGGGATAATTGTTGAAGGAATCTTTACTCATCTTGCAGCAGCAGATAGCGACTACGAATTCACTATGGAGCAGATTGGAAAATTTCAATCAGTTATCGACGAGCTTAAGCGAGACAATATAAATATAAAGTATAAACATGCGGCTAACTCTACAGCTATTCTCAGGTATGCGGATGCCCATTTCAACTTAGCCAGGCCAGGTATATCACTTTACGGCCTTGTTCCCTTCGAGGGGGCGGAAAAAGAGATAGACTTGAAAGCAGTAATGCAACTTAAGACCAGAATTGTATTTACGAAAAGGGTGAAGAAAGGAACGAGCGTAAGTTATGGTCGAACCTGGAAAGCGGAAAGGGACTCTATAATTGGAACACTTCCTATAGGATATGCTGATGGATACAATCGTTTACTCTCAAATAGAGGCGAAGTCTTAATTCGCGGGAAGAGAATTCCCATTGTGGGAAGGGTATGCATGGATATGTGTATGGTTGACATTACTTCTCTACCAGAGGTCAAAGTGGGCGAGGAAGTAGTATTAATCGGTTCTCAAGGGAAAGAGAGGATAACCGCGGATGAGATTGCTAAACTAATCGGCACCATTAGCTACGAGGTAGTTTGCGCAATCAGCAAGAGAGTTCCACGAATCTATTTGTAGACACAATTTGAAATTGTGCAAGCAAGGCGTACGGCGACCTTTACGGTCGGCCAGTCTCGGCACTCTAAAGAGTGCCCGACCGGAGCGGGTCGGTCGCCCTTTAGGGTCACGAAAAGCCACGCTTTTAGTCGTGCAAGGAGTAAAGAATGAAGAAAAATAGAGTAAAGGATGTTATAAGGAATGGCAAGGTTGTACTTGGTCCGTTTATGAAGTTTACCGACCCAGCTTCAGTGGAGATTGCGGGAAAGGCAGGGTTCGATTTTGTAATAATTGATATGGAACACGGACCGGTGTCGGTGGAGACTGCGCAGAATTTGATAAGGGCAGCAGAGTTGGTAGACATTACGCCGATTATAAGGGTGACGGAAAACGACGCTGGATTGATACTCAGAGCTTTGGATATAGGTGCAGGCGGTGTGGAAGTCCCACAAATCGGGAATAAGGAGGATGCGTTGAGGCTCGTTCAGTCAGCAAAGTTTGCTCCCCAGGGAGGCCGTGGGGTATGTCGCTTTGTGAGAGCCGCCGACTATTCTGCCTCGGATCGCTATAAATATTTTGAAGATGCGAATAAAGAGACCATAACTATACCCCACATCGAAGGAACGAAGGGAATAAGTAATTTGGAGAATATCTTATCGGTGAGGGGTCTGGACATTATATTTGTTGGGCCTTACGACCTTTCCCAGTCACTCAATATACCGGGCCAGGTGGACAATCCTAAAGTCGTGGAGAAGATGAGAGAAGTAGTCGATATCTCCAGAAAATCCGGACTCGCCGTGGGAACATTTGTTGATGATATTAAGGCCGCAAAAAAATGGATTGCTCAGGGAGTTCAGTATATATCCTTTTCGGTAGATGTGGGAATTTTCTACGAAGCCTGCAAGGGTATAGTTAGAGAAGTTAAGGAGTAGCGGAGCGACAGCTCCGCGCTATGATAGCGAAGCCTTGCTTCGCTACTCCAAGTGGAGTAAATGATGCTACCTAAGATTGTCATAACTATGGGTGATGCTGCAGGAGTAGGGCCAGAGGTTATCATCAAGGCCTTGAGTTTACCCGACATATATGAGATTTGTCAACCGATAGTAATTGGCGATGCGAAAGTTCTGGAGTCGGTTTTGGAATTCTCGAGAGGTGCGTACTTGAAAGGAGAATTGAGGCTGAATTCAATCACAGATACTGGAAGTGCAAGATTCAATTATGGCGTTATCGACCTCCTCGATTTAAACAATATAGACATGGATAGCCTGAGACCAGGGAGAGTCGACCCCATGTGTGGCAAGGCCACATTGGAATATATAAAGAAGGGAGTCGAAATAGTCCAGAATGGTGGAGCTGAAGGTATGGTTACCGCTCCCCTGTGTAAGAAATCAATGGAAGAAGCGGGATTTTCTTATCCCGGCCATACAGAGCTCTTAGCCGAACTGACGGGAACGCGAGATTTCGCTATGATGTTCGTGGGAGGGAATTTAAAGGTAGTGTTAGTGACCCGACATCTCCCTTTAAAAGAGGTAGCCTCTTCTCTTAGTAAACAGAATATCCTTCTGACTATAAGATTGGGCGTGAAGGCGATGAAGGCTTTCGGAATAGATTCACCCAGAGTGGGGGTCTGTGCCCTAAATCCCCATGCTGGCGAATGGGGGGTTCTGGGAAAGGAAGAGATTGAAACGATTATTCCAGCTATAGAAGAGGCGAGAAAAGAAAGGATAGCCATTGGTGGCCCCCTTCCCAGCGACAAAGTATTTTATGATACTGCTGGAGGTAGATATGACTTGGCCGTAGCAATGTATCACGACCAGGCACAGATCCCGGTGAAGCTTCTATCATTTAATAAAAGTGTTAATGTTACTTTGGGTTTGCCTTTTGTCCGCACTTCACCATGCCACGGAACTGGTTTCGATATTGCCGGACAGAATAAAGCAAATCCCCAGAGTTTTGTTGAGGCAATAAGGCTGGCAGCAAGGATGATGAAGGGATAGTTTTCGGAGTCGCTCGGTTCGTAAAACCTCGCTCAAAATCGATCCCGATGCATCGGGACCGATTTGAAGCTCCTGTAACTATCCCTTCATCCTTGGGGGATTAAAAGGTGAGGATAGTTTTCGGAGTCGGTGGGGTAGAGAGATGCTCGGGATTTGGTTCACTCGCTGACAATTTTTTGCTCTGCGAGCACCGCCAAAAATCTCAGGAGTTTATCCCGTCTTTGCGGGACTAAACTCTAATCTTCGATTTTTGGCTAAAAATTCTAATGCTCGCTGCACCCAATGTCCTCGCATTATGGGATGTGTCGTCGTCGTTTTTTGGCTGAAATTCCAGAAGCTCTTCTGGAACTATTTTTCAAATATTGTAACTGCAGAGCGGAGCTCTGCTAACGGACGGGCTCAATAAATTGAGCCCCTACATTTCCTGTAGGGGTTGGATTCATCGAACCCGCGATTGAAAGACGATAATGGAAAGATTCAGGCCGCGAAAGTCATGGGGACAGAATTTTCTGATTGACCATAATATTGCAAGAAAGATAGTGTCTTCTGCGGAATTGAGTCCCAAAGACATAGTATTGGAAATCGGCGCAGGAAAAGGAATTCTGACCGGTAAGATTGCTTCCCGGGTCAACAAGGTGATTGCCATAGAGATTGATAAGAAACTATGTAGTTTTCTTCGAGAAGAGCTGAAGAATTACAAAAATGTGGAAATCATAGAGGGAGATTTTTTGAAATTGGATATTTCACATTTTTTACCCTCGGGTTCCAGATCGTCTATGAAGGTTGTTGCAAATTTGCCCTATTATATAACTTCACCTACCATTATGAAATTACTAAATGTGAAAGGGTGGTCAGAAGCTGTCTTTATGCTTCAAAAAGAAGTGGGAGAGCGAATTGCAGCTATCCCCGGGGGGAAAGATTATGGGGCATTGTCTATTCTGGTACAGTATCACTGCCAAGTGGAGAAGCAATTTAATGTGTCCAGGAATGTATTTCGTCCCAAGCCAGAGGTTGATTCGGTCGTTATAAAGTTAAAACTTTTGAAGCATCCAAGAATAAAAGTAAAAGATGAAGGGCTATTTTTTGAAATTGTTCATGCGGCCTTTTCGCAAAGAAGGAAAAAATTGAGTAATTCAATCAGTAATGTGCTTGGAATAGATAAACAGCTATTAGAGAAGCTTTTACAAGGATTGGATATCTCACCCTTTCGTAGAGCAGAAACCTTAAGCATAGAAGAATTTGGTATGATTTCCAACTCTTTGAAAAGGAGGTAGCAGTCTTTCAAATCTTGTAGCTATAGAGCGAGCGCCCCGCTTCGTCGGGGTAAACTGCGGAGCGACCGAGATTTATCCCGATACATCGGGACTAATGGCAAAGCTTGCGCTTTGCCGATATAAAAAGCCAATGAGAATGTACCTGCAGAGTGAACATTTTCGCCAGCGTAGATACAAACGAAGAACGAGAAGGCTCTATGTTTTCTATGGCTTTCTCTTCCTGGTGGGGTCGGTTGTTCTTATATCATTCTTTCGAAATAGGAATGTGCTCGATTTACCTTCCGCGGAAGTCGTGGTTTCCACGGGGACATTTGCCCAGGGTGATTCTCTCTACAGTTGTCTCAGTGAACAGGGAATCTCTACCGGTGAAATTCTGGCTCTGAAGAACCTGCTCGACCCTATTTTCGATACCAGAAAATGCTACCCGGGTGAGATTTATGAGATAATCACTTCTACTGTCGGGGCGCTGGAGGGATTCAATTACTATTCAGGACCTCTCGATATATACGGGGTCAAGAAGTCTACTTCCGGAGAGCTAATCGCCTTCCACCAGAAAATACCTCTAAAGAAACGTACTCTCGGACTGGTAGGGAAAATAGAGACTTCTCTTTATGAGTCTATGATTCAGCTTGGACAGTCTCCAGAACTTACTATGAGGTTTGCCGATATATTTGCCTGGCAGGTCGATTTCTTGACTGAACCCCGTCCTGGTGATACTTTCAAGTTAATTTGGGAGAAATTTTATAAGGAAGGAAAAGAATTTTCCAATGGACGGATATTGGCTGCCCAATATCTGGGTAAAGAAGTAAGCCATACAGCAATACTTTTTGAAGACCCGGAGGGCGGTAAAGATTACTATACGATAACAGGTGAATCCCTGAGAAAAGCATTTTTACGTTCTCCCCTGAACTATCGCAGAATTAGTTCTTATTTCTCCTACAATAGGTTCCATCCGATTTTGAAGTACTATCGTCCACACCTGGGTATTGACTATGCCGCTCCTCTGGGTACTCCGGTGGCAACTATTGGAGACGGAGTAGTAATGTACGTGGGGCCTAAAGACGACTATGGAAGGTTTGTCAAAGTGAGACATCAAAATGGCTACTACTCCACTTACGGTCACCTTTCTCGATATGGAGGAGGAATCAGGAGAGGGGTTAAGGTGAAGCAGGGTCAGGTAGTTGGCTATGTGGGGGCAAGTGGATTGGCTACAGGGCCACATTTAGACTTCAGGGTAGCTCGTAATGGAAGGTTCGTCAATTTTTTGAAAATTAATATTCCTGCTGCCGAATCTATAAAAGATGAATACAGAAAAGAATTTGAGATGACAAAGAAGGAACGCTTACGCCAGGTTGGAATGCTGTCTGCCTACCGTTCATTTCCTCACGCAATAGAAGACAAGTTTGAAGTAGTAGCAGAGCAATAACCCTCCGTTAAAATCTCCTGCCTAAAAACACCCACGAAAGAATTAACAAAAAATTAACAATTTCTTAACTTGTTCATAACATCGATAGCATATACTAATATTGAGGGATGGCGAGTTAAACGGCCAAAAATTTACGAAGATTTTACAATTTATTTACATAATTGTGATGTTGTGATGGTAATTTATTATGATAACCTCGATGGTGGCTCGTGGAGGAAATAAAATCCGAAAAGGCAAACTCCGAGTAATCGGAGGGCGTCCCGAGAAAGCGGGACACGCCAGCTCCAGGGGAGGAGCTGGTGGGCAAAACCACGGATCTTATTTATTAAGATGGCCGGGTTGCCGATCACTTAATAGGGAAAATAAGATGGCCGGGTTGCCGAAGATTAAAAACTCTTTGATAACACGGCTTTTTTTATTCGGTTGGAATAAGGAGTAGCAGAGCTGGGGTTCTGCTAAAAATTGGCAAAGCTTGCGGTTTCGTACAAGAGGAGAATAACGCAGATGTAGCGGCAGAGCGACAGCTCTGCATTGTAATAACGAAGAGAGTATTTGCACAGATTGAATCTGTGCCTACAACTTCTGGAGTCCTTCCGAAAGTGAGGTCGTAAGAACATTTGTAGGCACAATTTCAAATTGTGCGCCATTTGTAGGGGGAGATTTATGGCGTCCCGATTCACTAATTCGGGGTTCAATGAATTGAATCTCTACAAATAGATGGGAGAATGAGAAATATGGATAAATTAAAGGTTCTAAGAGTCAATTTAATTACATTTATTTTTCTATTAGTATATGGATTTTCCAGCTTTGGATTCGCCTCAGACCCGGGAACAACAGGAGCAAACTTCTTAAAGATAGGAGTTGGGCCGCGTGCAGTGGCAATGGGGGAGGCACAGGTGGCAATCTGCAATGATGTAACCAGTGTGTTCTGGAATCCGGCAGGTTTGGTAAGGGTAGATAGCCAGGAAGCCTCCTTTATCTACAATCTATGGTTGGAAAGTATAAGATCGCAATATTTCGGCTATACCTACCCGCATTCCGCCATTGGCACATTTGCGGGAAGCATCAACTATCTATCTATGGATAAGATTCAGGGATACGATGCCGGGGGCTCGCCGAGTGGAAAAGTTCCAGCTTATGACCTTTTAGGAGTTCTATCCTATGCCAGGGAACTACCTTATGAGATATATGGAGGGATAAACCTGAAAATCATTCAGCAGAAGTTAGAGAAAGAATCCTCGTCTGCATTTGGTGTTGACATAGGTATTATTGGTGGTTTAGGTAAATGGCTTGAGGTAGAAGAACTGGAGGAATTGACCATAGGTCTAAATTTGCAGAATCTGGGGAGTAAAGTGAAGTTTCAAAAAGAGGAAGGGAGTCTTCCGTTGAACTTGAAGTTTGGAGTTGGGTTAATAAAGGAAGTATTAGGAGACCCTCTGACCATAGCCATTGATGGTAATCTTCCCAATGATAACGATTTCTATGTGAGTTTGGGGATAGAGTACTGGGTGAGGGATTTAATTGTACTGAGGGTGGGATACAAGTCTGGTCAGGACTTAGGGAATGGGTTAAGTTTTGGAGGAGGGATAAAGGTAAACATATTCCAGTTAGACTATGCTCTTGTCCATTTTGGAGAATTGGGATATACCCACAGGATAGGGATAGTGACCAGGTTTGGCAAAGAGGCAAAGGCAATGCTGATAGAGAGGGCATTTAAGAGAGGAATGGAATACTACAATGGAGGGAAGTATCCTGAGGCAATACTTGAGTTCAACAAGATTCTGGGGCTTGACCCTGAGAACGAGAAGGCTCTGGAGATGATGAAAAGAGCAAATGAGAAATTGAAGCCCTAATCCAGGGGGTGTGGCTCCTGCCAGGCCGGAACCAGAGCGAGTGAAGAGGGAGCCAGAACCACCAGAGATAGATTCCTGAAGCCCGGATTAAAACCATTGGCTATAGAGAGACCAAACTTGTTCCCGTTCCGGGTTGGATGTAACTAAGAACTGTCATTAATCTCTGATTTTTAGGGGGTAGTATGATAAAAAGAGATTTTTGCAGGGGAATTTTAGTTTTATTTATCTTATTTTTGTTATTAATAATTGCCTTCCCGGGAGTTGTTGGGGCGCAGACGTTAGTTTGGGTTGTTACAAGCAATCCTTCTTCCTCATGGGATAGAGCATATTCGATAACTTCAGATGATAATTATATATACATTGCCGGCGACGATTATTATTCAATGGGAGATTGGGAATGGCGTATAGAGAAGCGGAGGAAATCCGATGGAGGTGTTGAATGGGCAAAAACATCTAATCCTTCTTCTGGAGAGGATACAGTATATTCAATAACCTCAGACAATGCTTATATATACATTACTGGTTCTGATGAATCCTCCGGAGATCAGCAATGGCATATAGAGAAGAGGAGGAAATCTGACGGAGGTCTTGAATGGGCAAAAACATCTAATCCTGCTTTTGGATGGGATATGCCATATGCAATAACCTCGGATGGTACCTATATATACGTTGCTGGTTGTGATGCATCCCCAGGAGATTATCAATGGCGTATAGAGAAGCGAAGAAAATCTGATGGAGAAATTGAATGGGCAAAAACATCTAATCCCTCTCTCTTATTTGATGAAATAAGGTCAATAACCTCGGACGATACTTATATATACATTGCTGGTACTGATGAATCCGCAACACTTTCTGCTTCTCAATGGCGTATAGAGAAGCGGAGGAAATCTGATGGAGGTGTTGAATGGACAAAAACATCCAATCCCTCTTCTGGATGGAATGCACCATTTTCAATAACCTCAGATGATACTTATATATACATAGCTGGCTATGATGATTCCCCAGGACTTGCTCAATGGCGTATAGAGAAGCGAAGAAAATCTGATGGAGAAATTGAATGGGCAAAAACATCTAATCCCTCTTTCGAAGATGATATGGCATATTCAATAACTTCTGACCAGAATTATATATATATTGCTGGTATGGATAACGCACCGGGAAACGATGAATGGCGTATGGAGAAGAGGAGGAAATCTGATGGAGGCGTTGAATGGACAGTCACAAGCGATCCCCAAGGGGCTCCAATCCCTTCTGCATCTGCAATGGCAATAGCCACAGATGGTGCTTATGTGTATGTTGCTGGTTATGATAACTCACCGAATAATTATGAATGGCGTATTGAAAAGCGAGAAATTGGCACAACGCCGGATACTACGCCGCCAACAGGGACAATATCGATAAGTAATGGAGCTCCATATACGAACTCCACCTCAGTAACATTGACTCTTTCAGCAAGCGATCCGGGTAGCGGAGTAAGCAAGATGAAGTTCAGTAATAATGGAGTGACCTGGAGTAGCGAGGAGGATTATGCTACCAGTAAGACCTGGACACTAACGTCTGGTGATGGGACAAAGACAGTATATGTACAGTATGAGGATAATGCTGGTAACTGGAGTGCTTCTATAACTGATACGATAATTCTGGATACTATACTACCAACAGGAACAATATCGATAAATAGTGGAGCCGAATATACAAGCTCTACCTCAGTAACATTGACTCTTTCAGCAAGCGATAGTAGTGGGGTAAGCAAAATGAGGTTCAGTAATGATGGAGTGAGCTGGAGTGCTGAGGAGAATTATGCTACCAGTAAGTCCTGGACGCTAACAGCTGGTGATGGGACAAAGACAGTATATGTGCGGTATAAGGATAACGCTGGTAACTGGAGTGGTTCTATAACTGATACAATAGTTCTGAATACTACTCCGGATTCGGATCCACCAACCGGGACAATATCAATAAATAGTGGAGCTCAATATACGAACTCTACCTCAGTTACATTGACTCTTTCAGCAAGCGATAGTGGTAGTGGGGTAAGCAAGATGAGGTTCAGTAATGATGGAGTGAGCTGGAGTGCTGAAGAGAATTATGGTACGAGTAAGACCTGGACACTAACATCTGGCGATGGGACAAAGACAGTATATGTGCAATACAAAGATAATGCCGGTAACTGGAGTGGTTCTATAACTGATACGATAATCCTGGATACTATACTCCCAACCGGGACAATATCGATAAATAGTGGGGCTCAATATACAAGCTCTACCTCAGTAACATTGACTCTTTCAGCAAGCGATTCCGGTAGTGGAGTAAGCAAGATGAGGTTCGGTAATGATGGAGCGAGCTGGAGTAGCGAGGAGAATTATGCTACCAGTAAGTCCTGGACGCTAACAGCTGGTGATGGGACAAAGACAGTATATGTACAGTATAAGGATAATGCTGGTAACTGGAGTGCTTCTATAACTGATACGATAATTCTGGATACTACCCCGGATTCGGATCCACCAACCGGGACAATATTAATAAATAGTGGAGCCCAATATACGAACTCTACCTCAGCGACATTGACTCTTTCAGCAAGCGACCCCGGTAGTGGAGTAAGCAAGATGAGGTTCAGTAATGATGGAGTGAGCTGGAGTGCTGAAGAGAATTATGCTACCAGTAAGTCCTGGACGCTGACAGCTGGCGATGGGACAAAGACAGTATACGTGCAATACAAGGATAATGCCGGTAACTGGAGTGGTTCTATAACTGATACGATAATTCTGGATACAGTAGCGCCAACCGGGACAATATCAATAAATAGTGGGGCTCAATATACGAACTCCACCTCAGTAACATTGACTCTTTCAGCAAGCGATTCCGGTAGTGGATTAAGCAAGATGAGGTTCAGTAATGATGGAGTGAGCTGGAGTGCTGAAGAGAATTATGCTACCAGTAAGTCCTGGACGCTAACAACTGGAGATGGGACAAAGACAGTATATGTCCAGTATAAGGATAATGCTGGTAACTGGAGCGGTTCTATAACTGATACGATAATTCTGGATACTATACTCCCAACCGGGACAATATCGATAAATAGTGGGGCTCAATATACGAACTCTACCTCAGTAACATTGACTCTTTCAGCAAGCGATTCCGGTAGTGGATTAAGCAAGATGAGGTTCAGTAATGATGGAGTGAGCTGGAGTGCTGAAGAGAATTATGGTACGAGTAAGACCTGGACACTGACATCTGGCGATGGGACAAAGACAGTATACGTGCAATACAAGGATAACGCAGGTAACTGGAGTGCTTCTATAACTGATACGATAATCCTGGATACTATACTCCCAACCGGGACAATATCAATAAATAGTGGGGCTCAATATACAAGCTCTACCTCAGTAACATTGACTCTTTCAGCAAGCGATAGTGGTAGTGGGGTAAGCAAGATGAGGTTCAGTAATGATGGAGCGAGCTGGAGTGCTGAAGAGAATTATGCTACCAGTAAGTCCTGGACACTAACAGCTGGCGATGGGACAAAGACAGTATACGTGCAATACAAGGATAATGCTAATAACTGGAGTGCTTCTATAACTGATACGATGATCCTGGATACAGTAGCGCCAACCGGGACAATATCAATAAATAGTGGGGCTCAATATACGAACTCCACCTCAGTTACCCTGACTCTTTCCGCAAGCGATTCCGGTAGTGGAGTAAGCAAGATGAGGTTCAGTAATGATGGAGTGAGCTGGAGTGGTGAAGAGAATTATGCTACCAGTAAGACCTGGACTTTGACAAGTGGCGATGGGACAAAGACAGTATACGTGCAATACAAGGATAATGCTGGTAACTGGAGCGGTTCTATAACTGATACGATAATCCTGGATACAGTAGCGCCAACCGGGACAATATCGATAAATAGTGGGGCTCAATATACGAACTCCACCTTAGTTACCCTGACTCTTTCAGCAAGCGATGGTGGTGGGGTAAGCAAGATGAGGTTCAGTAATGATGGAGTGAGCTGGAGTGCTGAAGAGGATTATGTTACCAGTAAGACCTGGACACTAACAGCTGGAGATGGGGCAAAGACAGTAAATGTGCAGTACAAGGATAATGCTAATAACTGGAGTGGTTCTATAAGTGATACGATAATTCTGGATACGACTGGGCCAACAGGGACAATATTGATAAATAGTGGAGATGAATATACGGGCTCTACCTCAGTTACCCTGACTCTTTCAGCAAGCGATGGTAGTGGGGTAAGTAAGATGAGGTTCAGTAATAATGGAGTGAGCTGGAGTAGTGAAGAGGATTATGCTACCAGTAAGTCCTGGGCGCTAACAGCTGGCGATGGGGCAAAGACAGTATATGT
>Ga0315314_1000676_pt1 | contig 34923 bp, 34 predicted proteins | sample TDP9_MG_FD_203631 | JGI IMG/M metagenome (GOLD analysis project Ga0315314, IMG submission 203631) | Freshwater sediment microbial communities from Lake Towuti, South Sulawesi, Indonesia - TDP9 | ecosystem: Environmental > Aquatic > Freshwater > Lake > Sediment | place: Indonesia: South Sulawesi... | reverse complement strand
ATTTACGTTTTCATCTTAGGAATGCTGGCTCAAAATATGACTTTCGCAGAAGGTTTCGTGTATCTACTTATTTACAACATGGCATTTACTCTTCCTCTAATGGTTATCCTCGTCTTTGCGTCACGAAAAAGGGTCACTGGATTCTCGCTGGAGAAGTGGCAACAGCGCCACGGCAAAGTCGTGAGGCTACTGTCAGGTTTAGTGATGATAACACTTGGAATATTCTTCATAGCTTCAGGCTTCGTTTAAAGCCTTCTTCTTCAACGAAAGACATATTGAACCAGTTTACCAAGTTAGCGATATGTTTAAAACTCTAGAAAACCTTCTTCGCAACCAATAAGGTCCTCTACCAATCACGATATGGGCTCCCTCACGAGCTAGAACCAGAGCTATTGCACGACCTATTCCTTTCCTAGCCCCTGTTACAATAGCAACTTTATCGGTTAATTGTAGATCCATTCTTTATCACGTCTATTGGAGTTGACTTTCCATCATATTTTTTAGTTTTTGTAATAACTTTTGTCCACTTATCGGTTAGTGTTCGTTTCCGGTGTTCATAGTGAGGAAACTTCGTAAACAGCTACTTTCGCGCTAGAGACTAGAAAATGCGATGGAATCTTAGGTTCAAATCATGATGCAAAAAACCTAATATAACTTATCACATATTTCCCTGAGGAGGCAAAATGTTGAGTCAAAAAGAAAATTTCGTAAAAGAGTATTGTCAGTACGTTATAACGAGCTTTGGTGAACCATTTCCTTTAGTCTTGGTTGAGGCCAACGATGTCTTCTTGAACGATATGGAGGGCAGAAAATACCTTGACTTTTGGGCTGGAATAGCCGTAGCAAACGCTGGGCACAACAACCCTAAGGTTCAAGAGGCTGTGAAAAAACAGATGGAGAAACTGGTGCATTGCTCATCTCAATCCTACTACACGGTTCCTCCACTCGATTTGGCCAAGAAGATCGCTGCTATAGCTCCGTTTCCACCCTGCAAAGCAACGTTTCACACCAGTGGGTCAGAAGCAATTGACGTAGCATTGAAAATGGTCAGGAGATACACTAAGAAACACGAAATCCTCACTTTACACGGCTGCTACCATGGACGAACCTACGGTGCGCTCTCAATCGGCACTCCGGTGGCGGCTTACTCCAAATCCTATATTATGAGCCCATACGCTCCTGGTGCGATTCATGTTCCAGCTCCATATTGCTACCGCTGTAGTCTCGGGTACGAATATCCCAATTGTCACATCCAATGCGCGAAAATGATCGAAGACATTATAAACTTTGGCTCTTCAAGGGATGTAGCCGCATACATGGCTGAAACCATTCTTGGGGTCGGTGGAATCGTGGCTCCACCTAAAGAATACTTCCAAGAAGTAAGAAAGGTTCTCGATAAGTATGGTATACTATTGATACTGGATGAGGTTCAAACGGGTCTTGGCAGAACCGGAAAAATGTGGGGTGCTGAAACCTACAAAGTCAAACCAGATGTGATGATCTTGGCAAAGGCGCTCGGAAATGGGTGGCCAATCTCTGCCGTCGTTGCGTCAGGGCAAATAGGCGACTCCTTTGAGCCTAGTGACCACTTCTCAACGTGGGGTGCAAATCCAGTGATGTGCGCGGCAGCCAGCGCAACCATCGACTACATTGTTGACAATAGGCTGTGGAAGAATGCGGAGAAGATGGGAACCCTGTTAATGAGGAGACTGAAGGAGATGGAGAACGAGTACGAGATAATTGGCGAGGTAAGAGGCAAGGGCTTGATGATCGGAGTTGAAATAGTAAAGAATAGAAATACCAAGGATCCCGGCGCTGAAGAGTGTAAAAAGATTCGTGCGCTATGTGCCGACTATGGTCTTTTAGTTGGTATTGGAGGTTTCTGGTCTAACGTCATAAGACTCCAGCCTCCACTGACTATTAGAGAGGAACACGTCGACAAGGCTCTAGAAACCCTTAGAAGAGCAGTAAAAGAGGTTGAAAAATCGAAGGCAACTTAACTTTAATTATTTATTCTTTTTTCCCATTAGGTAATATCGCACGCATGTTCAAGGAAGTGAACAAGGAATGGCAATTTTAGAGGAGCCAATAAAAGAGGTCTTGACCGTTAGAAACTACGTTGGTGGAGAGTGGGTTGAGTCCGAGGGCGAGGTCATAGATGTTGTGAATCCGGCTACGTGTAAGGTCATAGCGAAGGTTCCTATCTCAACTAGGGATGAAATAAATATGGCTGTGGAGGCAGCTAAGGAGGCTTTCCCTGAGTGGAGGAGAACCCCTCCCCTTGCCCGAGCGAGATGCCTCTTTAGGCTGAAGGAGCTGATGGAGGAACGCTTCGAGGAGCTGAGTAGGATCCAGACGATGGAGCATGGAAAGACCATTGACGAGTCCCGAGGAGAGACAAGACGGGGGATCGAAAACGTGGAGGTTGCAACTGGAATCCCGTCGTTGATGATGGGATATAACCTCGAGGACATTGCAGCAGGCATCGACGAATACGTTATCAGACAGCCAATAGGAGCCTTCGGAATAATAGGTCCCTTTAACTTCCCATTCATGGTGCCCCTCTGGTTTGCGCCCTATGCTGTCGCCGCCGGTAACTGCATCATCATAAAGCCTTCAAGTGAAGACCCCATTAGTCAGGCGAAAATAGCTGAATTGATGGAGGAAGCTGGCTTTCCATTGGGTGTATGGAACGTAGTTAATGGGGGAAGAACGGTGGTGTCAGGTATGCTAGATCATCCTGACATCGAAGGAATATGCTTTGTGGGATCCACTCCTGTGGGAAGGGATGTTATTTACAGAAGGTGCGGTGAAACTGGCAAGAGGGTCATTTCTCAGGCTGGTGCAAAGAACTTTCTGCTGGTGATGCCGGATGCCGACTTAGAAAAAACTATAGCGGCTTGCATGACATCTTTCTATGGAAATACGGGGCAAAGATGCCTATCAGGCGCCAACCTCATCGTTGTGGGAGAAGGACTTAATGAGCACGAGTATGACGCCTTTTATAGGAAGGTCGTAGACGCGTTTATTGACGCAGCCTCCAAGATAAGGGTCGGCTACGGGCTTGATGAATCGGTTCAGATGGGGCCTCTCCGTGACAAGAGCAAAAAGGAAAGGGTCATGGGTTTTATAGAGAAGGGTATAGAGGAGGGAGCGAGGCTCAGTCTTGACGGCAGAAACGTAAAACTCGTCAGGGACTGGCCTCACACGTGCTTCCTTAATCCGACAGCCTTCGAGGATGTTACACCGGACATGACTATTGGAAGAGAGGAAATCTTCGGTCCTGTGGCAAGCATTATGAGGGCTAAAAGCTTCGACGAGGCAGTAGAAATGATCCACAGCAACTCTTACGGCAACGCAGCGTCCATCTTCACTTCAAGCGGGAAATGGGCTCGGGAGTTCCAGTATAGGGTTCAGTGTGGCAACATAGGCATCAACATTGGGATAGTTGCTCCCATGGCGTTCTTCCCCTTCAGCGGAATGAAAGACTCCTTCTTCGGAACACTACACGGGCAAGGACAGGAGGCAATCCGCTTCTTCACCGAAAGCAAGGTCGTTATTCAAAGGTGGTTCTAGGATGGGTGAACCAACGACGTGTTCCGCCATCATCAGCTTCGCCGAGAAGCTTGAGGACAATTCCTCAAAATTCTATGAGGAACTGGCTGAGAAATACACGGAGGACAAAGAAACATTCCTAGCTTTTGCCAAAGAAAGCAGGATGAATAAGGTGCTGGTTACAAGAACCTATCAGGAGACTATTACCAACGCTATCGAAGCATGCTTCATCCAAATAAATCTAAACGACTACCTAGCTGAAACCACCTTGAAAGAAGGCATGAGCTATCATGATGCTTTAAAGAGGGCCATAGAGCTTGAGGAGAAAGCCACTAAATTCTATTTAGACGTGGCTGAGCGGTCGAAATCCCTGCTGGCTACGATACCTAGGGCCTTCCGAAAAGTGGCTGAGAGAAGAAACAACCACAAGTTAAAATTGAAATCGCTCCTCTAAAGCTTGACGTGTTAAAAAGAGTGTTAAATATAGCAAAGACTTGATCACTTTTCTCATGAGCCTTCTTATCCCCTGCTAATAATATCACAAACAGCAAACAGAGGAGATGCGAAATATCTCCAGCGTAGCAGGGGCTCAGATTCCACGAACGATCCTATAGGGTTTACAAGAGAATTTTGTACCTTTCTATTTGAGATAACCAGTTTATTTTTATAAATATGATTGGTATTTATTATACAAATGTAAAGAAATCTTGTTTAGAATCGATTGAACGTAAGAGGAGGCGGAGGCGTGCCTTTAGACGAAACGGATGTCAAAATCCTTAAAGTACTGCTCTCGGATGCTAGGCTTTCATGCAGACAAATAGCCAGAAAGGTGGGCATCTCTATAGGCACGGTTTTGTCAAGAATGAAAAAAATGGAGCAAGAAAGAGTGATAAAGGGATACTCTGCGGTGGTAGACCATGAAAAACTTGGGTACGAGTTGACCGTGGTTACCGAGATAACAGTATCGAAAGGCAGGCTTTTAGAAATGGAAAAAGAGATCGCAAAGCTGCCAACTGTCTGTTGCGTATATGATGTAACCGGTTTAACCGACGCCATAGTTATTGCAAAGTTTAAAAGCAGAAACGATTTGAGCAACTTTACAAAATCCTTGCTTGCGATGCCTTTTGTGGAGAGAAGCAATACCCACGTAGTCCTAACGACAATAAAAGAGGACTTAAGAATCATTTAAGGGGATCACTATTAGCACAACATTTAAAGCGATAACTATTTAGAATTCGACTGTATACGCGCAAGTGCAAATGTGCGAAGTACACGAGACTTAGGTCGAAAGGACGTTTATTGCGAGAAGCTGGGTAAGAGAAATGAAAAAACTCGGTAAAGACGCTCTGAAACTGGATTTTGAGAGGACTACTAATGAAATTGTGGAATTTATTAGAAAAACCGTGAAAGATGCTAATGCTGCTGGTGTCGCGGTGGGGTTAAGTGGGGGCACAGACAGTAGCTTGGTGGCTACGCTCTGTGTTCGTGCCTTAGGTGAGAACAAGGTTTTGGGAGTTATAATGCCCATGGTGTTTACCCCTGCACAGGATATTGATGACGCGAAGGATTTGGCGGAGTGGCTGGGAATACGAACAGAATTCGTTAATATTCAAGATATTAGTGAGACGTTCTCCAAACAATTAGGTATCGACCAAAATGATCTTAAGCAACGAATTCCCATGGCGAATATCCGCGCTAGAATTCGCATGGTTGTCCTCTACTATTATGCGAACCTCCACAATTATTTGGTCGCTGGCACTGGGGATCGCAGTGAACGATTAATCGGATACTTTACCAAGTATGGTGATGGAGGCGTAGACTTCTCGCCCATCAGTCACCTCTACAAGACGCAGGTGAGGGAGCTTTCCAAGCATCTGGGCATACCAGACAAGATTGCCTACAAGCCAAGCAGCCCACAACTTTACCCAGGACACAAAGTCACGGACGAGATACCGCTTGAATACGAAGAACTCGACCCCGTCTTGGTTGGATTGTTTGATCGCAAACTTCCGCCGAGACAGGTTAGCCAGTTGACAGGTGTTCCCATAAAGGTTGTTGAGGAAGTACTGCGCCGCTTCGAGAGAACTAAACATAAGCGTACGTATCCGCCAATGGTTAGGGAATAATGGGTGAGTTAGATTTAACTGGAGGCGTGTGGTTAGTAGTTTGGCTTGGGCGGGGGTTGCCAAGCCAGGTCAAAGGCGCAGCCCTGTAAGGAGCTGTTGCTCGCTCCTTGGGCATAGGCGGCTGTCCTGTAGGGGTTCGTGGGTTCGAATCCCACCCCCCGCACCATGCGTAAACATAGGCAAAATAGGGGTTCTACGATAAAAAGCGCCATGATATCTTGTCGGGGAGATATGATCTTTTCCGAGCTTTCTCTGAAAATGAGCACGTAAACTAAATAGCTAGCTAGCAATAACGCTTTTATTGCATTAGTTCAAACATTAAAACTGGAGTTCAAATTGGCTTATCAACAGAATGTTATCGCCGTTATTATGGACTGTGATGATACTTTGGGCGATGATACAACGAACTTTCTTCTAGAGAGTCTTGAAATTTCTCCAGATGAGGAATTCTGGCCTAAGGTGACACCTAAAATTGAGGGGGGATGGGATCCTCCACTGGCATATATGGATGAGCTTATCAAAATGGTTAAGGAAAGGAAACTAAAGGTTACAAGGAAAACGCTGGAGGATACAGGAAAACGGATTCAATTTTATCAGGGGATACCTCAATGCTTCGAAGAATTGCAGGATTTTGTGGGTGAATTATCTCACGAACTGGACTTGCAAATTGAAATTGAGTTCTATGTAATAAGTTCAGGTTTTGAGGAAGTGATAAAAGCCAGCGCCATCGGCGGGAAAGTGAACGAAATATTTGCTTGTACCTTTGAATACGATAGGAAAGGTAACATAACATCACCCAAATCGATTGTAACCTTTACAGAAAAAACCAAATTCGTTTTTGCTATTAACAAAGGCATAAGCGGAAAGGCTCTCCGAAGGAATCCTGGAAGGGTAAACGACGTTATACCCGAAGAAAGAAGAAGAATACCTTTAAGAAATATGATTTACCTTGGGGATGGACCAACCGATATTCCATGTTTCTCAGTTATTGTAAAGGGAGGAGGAAAAGGAATAGGGATTATCAAGAAGGAGAGACCGGAAAGAGGAGCGCCATTATGGAAGGGAAAACGCCTAACAGTTGGTCCATATATGCCAATTTATACGCGAGGTTCCGATCTTCGAATTATGTTGGAACAACTGATAAAGGATATTGCCATAGAAATCTTTCATCGAAGCAAAGCAAGTCTTGTACCTTAAGTAAGTTTTTAGAAATATACTAACGTTACGCATCACCTTCAAAACACTGACTTCTTTTCGTCCAGAATCCTAGTTCCGTAACATTCATCCTTCGCCAAGGTAATGCAGCAATCTATAAAAGTTAGTCGATTATAAAACTTCAGTTTAAGTGATTTGTTATGACTTACAATGTTATATTGAAAGGCGGACTAATCGTAGACGGGACTGGGGCCCCGTCTTTTAAAGGTGACGTAGGAATAGTAGGCGAAACAATTGCTAAAATAGGCGATTTAAGTGGGGCTCAAGCGGAAAAAATTTTAGACTGTAGTGGGCTGGTTGTTACGCCGGGCTTTATTGACATTCATAACCACAGCGACATTGACATTTTAGTGGTTCCCACCGCTGACAATTACATAATGCAAGGCGTTACAACAATAGTTATAGGCAATTGTGGAGGCACCCCCGCCCCAGTTTCAGAGAAAAACAAAGACCTACTTATCGAAACGTTACCGCCCTATCTCAAGGAAGTTCCTTTCACTTGGAAAACTTTTGAAGAATATCTTAAAACCCTTGAAAGCGTTAGTCCCTCCATTAATGTTGCCACCTTGGTAGGTCATGGAACCATAAGAAGCGCCGTTCTAGGCTTAGAGAGAAGAGACCCAACCAATCAAGAATTAGAGGAAATGAAGTCTTATGTTCAGGAAGCAATGGAAGCTAGATGCTTTGGATTAAGCACCGGCTTGATATATGACCCAGGAGTGTTCTCTAAAACGGATGAAATAGTTTCACTGGCCAGAGTGGCTGCTCAATATGGCGGAATATACACTTCTCACATTCGAAATGAATCTGATCTACTTTTAGACGCTGTCAATGAGGCTGTCGCTATTGGCGAAGCCGCTAAATTACCAGTCGAAATTTCACATCTTAAGGCTTCCGGGCCACGAAACTGGGGACTTTCAAAGACCGCTCTAGAACTTATAACACGTGGCAGGCATAAGGGCGTTGAAGCTACGTGCGACGCTTATCCGTACACTGCGTGGATGACGGATCTCTTGGCGCTTCTACCGCCATGGACACGAGAGGGAGGTTTAGAAAAAAGCATCTCAAGAATTAGAGACGAAGCCACTCGAAAGAAGATAATTGATGAATTAAAAAAGCCCAGCTTGGAGTGGGAGAACATATTTTACGATGTTGGAATGGACCTGATCCAGTTGGCCTATAGCGAGAACTACAAAATATTTGAAGGAAAATCGTTTTCTCATATAGCAAAAGAACTTGGAAAGGATCCCTACGATGTAGTTCTGGAAATAACTGAAAAGGATGGTTACTCAGCCAAAATCGTTGGTGGTGGAATGAGTGAAGAAGACGTTGAATACATCCTAAAACATCCCCTATCTATGGTTTCGAGTGATGGAAACGTTACAAAATTTGGTGAGGGAAAGCCGCATCCACGCTTTTATGGAGCATTCCCAAGAATCATTTCGCGATATGTTAAGGAGAAACATGTACTGGGCTTAGAAGAGGCAATAAGGAAAATGACGAGTATGCCGGCTTGGAAGCTTAGAATATGGGACCGAGGCATAATACGCCCTGGAATGAAAGCAGACATGACAGTTTTTGACTATTGGCGAATTAGGGACACTGCCACTTTCGAGAATCCCCATAACTATCCCGAGGGAATCGAATACGTGATCGTAAACGGAAAAATAGTAGTTGAAAACGGCGCTCACAGTGGGGTTAGAAACGGGCATGTTTTAAAAAGAAGCTAGTGCCCTCTCTTATTTTGAGTAGGTTGGCTGTCTCAAAATTGGTAGTTCAAGATAAGAGGGATAATCTCGATTATGATAAATTCTCTGCCTTGCCACGATGCTTTCAGTATCGGTTCCAATATCCTTACCGGTGTTCTGGTTTTTAAGAAAACGCGGAAATGCACTGCTTGATATTTCAAGCCTTATCCTATGTTCTTTTTTGAACTGGTTAGCTGTACTGCTCATGTCAATGTTATATTCATAGATAACTCCAGGCTGTATTAGAGTTGGCTTTTTAAAAGAGACTCGATATCTCGCCCTAACAATGCCTATTGTAAGGTATATGGCCATATCGTTTGGATAAACGTCCACAAGTTTAGCCACAAAGTCTGTGTCAACCGCTGAGGATGAAGCAAATATTCGAGCACGTATTGGTCCGACAACGTTTATGTCTTCCTCGAGGGGAAGAGTCGTATATACCAAAACATCGTCTCTGCGCTCAACAACCCTTTGATCAAGAATCACGTTTTCAAAATCACCCAAAGGGAAAAACACAGGATTTTCGGGGTCATAGTTATATTGGTCATAAGGTTCATCCACCGGAGGATCAGTGGTGAGCAATCCATCTCCGAGCAGGCTGTTTGCCCTTCCGCCACTATGGATGTGGTAGCGGGTAAAGGAGACCTCTTCAAGTGGCCATTGTTGTGCTATGCACCATTTGTTTGCACCCATCAGAAAGTATTTGACTGGTGGTTCATTCATGATCCCTGTATCCTTTCCTTTAAGCCAGTAGTCAAACCAGCGGAGCATAACCTCTCTTAAGTCTATGTTAGCTTCTTCTTCGAAACTCATTTCGCCGTGGGAAGTCACGGTCTTGCAGTGGGGCCATGGACCGATGAAAAGTTTGTGATGAGCCTCTAGTAGAAGCTTCTTTCCCCTTTTCGTCACTCCCAGAAAGTTTCTGATGGTTCCGTCGATGTCTGAGCTTGAGTACCAGCCGCCGATGTTAAGTGATGGAGAGGCCACTCGTTCATGCTTATTTTCGTAACTGAATCTTTCCCAGTATTCGTCGTAGCATGGATGCTTAAAGTAGTCTTTCCACCATGGAAAGTTAAACCCAAGATAGTCATCTAAGTTGATTAGAGGAAGATGTGCAAAGGCCTTTCTCCAGTCTATTTCTTTTCCGAGACTGTTCCTTGAGGTGCGGCCTGCTATATGTAAACACCATGATAGCCATCCTTCAACTACTCCCCCATGCATAAAGCCTCCATTAAAATATGAGTCTGATGTTGCATCCCTAGGGGCAATACATTTTAGATGTCTGTTCCCTGAAATTGCGGCAGACCAGCATACACAGCCTGGATAGGAACACCCGAACATCCCGACATTTTCGTTCGACCATTCTCGTGTTCCACACCATTCTACAGTGTCGTATCCATCGTCAAAATCGTAAATTTCAATGTAAAACTCGCCTTCAGAATCATATCTTCCACGGCAGTCCTGAATGACTACGACATATCCCCGTTCTACAAAGTAGTGAATAAAATCTTTCATTTCCTTGCTACATGAGTCAGAGTTGCATTTTCCATAATAAGTGCGCATAAGAAGAACCGGATACTTCCCTTCCTTGTCTGGGAGGTAAATGTCAGCCGAGAGCCGTACACCATCCCTCATGGGTATCCAAACGTTATACCGTGCTTTCACCTTATGGATAGGTTTGGATAAATTCTCTTGCCATTCCATATTACTTCTTCTCCGTCTCAAGAGCTGTTCACACATTTTTAAGCCTTTGTCATTATCTTCCAAAGTTCCCTTGAATAACTTGAAATGTCGATTTCCTCAGCTCTATGGCATGCTACTAGATGGTTTTCTCCTAAATTGATGAGTTGTGGCTCTTGACTTCTACACCTTTCTGTTGCATATATGCACCTGGGATGAAACCTACACCCTAAAGGAGGATTAATTGGACTTGGAGGTTCACCGCTTATAACGAAGCGTTTGACATCTCTGGCTTCTGGTCTTGGTATGGGCGCCGCCGATAATAATGCAGCAGTGTAGGGATGCATGGTATTACTGAACAATTCATCGGTTTCAGCAACCTCAACGATCTTACCTAAATACATGACGGCAACTCTATCACTGACATGCCTCACCATCACGAGATCATGAGTTATGAATAGATATGTCAAGTTAAGATCCCTTTGAAGCTTAAGAAGGAGGTTTAATATCTGAGCTTGAACTGAAACATCCAAAGAGGAGGTGGGTTCATCATGGACCACCAAGTCAGGATTAAGTATTATTGCCCGTGCTACGGCTACTCTTTGCTGCTGCCCACCACTAAGCTCGTGGGGATACCTATCCAAATGTTCCTTCCCAAGCCTAACCATCTCTAGAATCTTGATTATCCTTGTTGTGATCTCTTCCTCATTCTTTATACCATGAACAACCAGAGGCCTCTTCAACATTTCTTTAACTCTCATACGAGGATTAAGCGATGCCAATGGGTCCTGAAAAACTATACTCATGCGTTTCCTAAACTTCATCATCTCTTTTTTAGGCATCTCTGTGAAGTTTTCTCCGTCAAAGAATATCCGTCCTGAGGTGGGATCAATTAGCCTTAGAATCAATAGCCCCACAGTCGTCTTTCCGGATCCAGATTCTCCAACCAGTCCCAATGTCTCGCCCTTGTTAACATAAAAATTAACATCGTCAACTGCCTTAACGTAGTCTGGTTTGGTAAAGGGACCTCTCCTAACCGGGAAATACTTCTTTAATTCGTCAACTTCAAGAAGAGGTTTTTCCACGTTTTAGCCTCCGTGAAGATGGCAGGCTACTAGGTGGTTTTCTCCTAAACTGATCAATTGTGGTTCTTGTCCCCTACACTTTTCTGTTGCATATCTACACCTTGGATGGAACCTACACCCTAAGGGAGGACCAATTGCGCTTGGAAGGGTTCCTGCGATATAGTCTATCTCTGTTTTACGTTCGAATCCAACAGGGATGCATCTCAATAGCCCTTGTGTGTACGGATGCAGAGGCTCCTTAAAAACATCTTTTACAGAACCGCTTTCAACAACCTTTCCAGAATACATCACCGCAACTTCATCACCCGTTTCGGCAACCAAGCCGAAGTTGTGGGTTATGAGCATTATGGACATACTGCGCTTCTTTCTGATATCCAGTAGTAGGTCCATTATCTGAGCCTGCACTGTAACGTCAAGGGCTGTTGTGGGTTCGTCTGCTATTAGCAATCTGGGTTCGCATGATATCATCATGGCTATCATGGACCTTTGCTTCATGCCTCCGCTTAATACGTGGGGGTAGCTTTTAGCCCGCAGATCCGGGTCAGGTATCCTAACCTTCTCTATGAGTTCAACTGCTTGTTTCCAAGCGTCGCTGTGTGATAAGCCAAAATGGACAATAGGCGCTTCAGAAATCTGATATCCTACATTGAACACGGGATTAAGGGATTTCATGGGACTTTGAAAGATCATCGCTATTTCTTTCCCACGAATTTTCCTCATCTCGCTTTCTGGAAGCTTAAGGATATCCATTCCCTTATAGAGTATGTTTCCATCCACTATTTTTCCAGGGTAAAAGATCAACCGCATTATAGACAGTGCGGTTACGCTTTTACCACATCCGGTTTCGCCAACAAGACAAAAAACCTCGTTTTCATTTATGGTGAGGCTTACCCCATCTACAGCCTTCAAAACTCCCTTGCTTAAGTAGAAGTAGGTTTTTAGATTTGTAACAGCCAATAGCGGAGCATCCAAGATTATCGCCTAAACTCTGAGTTTTGGATCAAGTAAATCTCTCAAGCCGTCGCCTAGCAAGTTGAAACCTAGCGCTGTGATTACAATAAATATTCCGGGAAAGGTTGCGATCCATGGCGCTATTACAAGCTGACTCGCGCCCTCAGAAAGCATGGCTCCCCAATCTGGTGTCGGCGGTTGGGCACCAAAACCGAGAAAGCTCAACGCAGTAGTTGATATTATTGCAGCAGGCAGCGTTAGCGTCGCTAACACCAGGTTCGTGGACGTGATGTTGGGCAACAGATACCTGAGCATAATGCTTAGGTCTGACTCGCCAACTGCCCTGGCAGCTAAAACGAACTCTCTGTTCACCATAGACTGCACCTTGGCTCTGGTTACCCTAGTGAATGTGGGCCAACTCGTAAGTGCAATGGCTATAACGACCTGGGTTATCCCCGGGCCCAATACCATTACAATCCCCAGAGCTAATACCACAGGAGGGAAAGACCACACTATATCTGCGAAGGCTGAAATTATCTTATCCAATTTACCATTAAAGTAGCCCGCCATGACGCCTAGAGTTATGCCTATTGACGCTTGAACTAGGACCACAATCAATCCGACCCATAGGGCTATTTGAGCACCGTACACGACTCTGCTGAAGACATCTCTTCCAAGAACATCCGTCCCGAAAAGATAAGTGAGAGATGGAGGTTGGAGTTTGTTGGGCACATCAGTTTTAGCAAAATGCTTTGGAGCAATAATAGGAGCAAATGTAGCGAGAATCGTTATGCCAATCACTACAAGCAAGCCAATACATGACATCTTATAATGAAGCAGAAGCAGACAAAATTCTTTAAGCTTGGTTAGCTTAAACATGCTCTTTCTCTCGACTTCTTTCGGAACGGTTTCTTCAACGCCCATTGCCTTCATGCTTCCTTTTCCACCCGAATTCTAGGATCTAAGAACGCCGAAACTATGTCTCCCAAAATATTGCAGACTACGGTTAGTATAGCGATAATAATCACTATGGCTTGTACAACTGGGTAGTCTTGTCTTACCACAGATTTGTAGAGAAGACTACCCATCCCCGGCCAAGCAAAAACCGTTTCTACTATAACCGCTCCACCAATGATCCAGGGAAGATCTAGGAAAAACATTACAGTAAGGGGTATCAAAGCATTCCTTAGAGCATGTCTCAATATTACTCTTCTAGATGGAAGCCCCTTAGCCCAAGCTGTCCTCACGTAGTCTTCGGTTAAAACGTCTAACATTTCGGTTCTTACAATCCTACCGGACATTGCAACGTAGGGTAGGGTAAGTGTTAGCGTCGGAAGCGTCATCGATTCGAAGCCTGACGCTCCCGATACGGGGAACCATCTCAGATATAATCCAAACGTGAGCATGAGCATTAGTCCGAGCCAATAGGTTGGCATGGAGTAGAAGAAGGTTGAAAGGCCTATGGTTGCGTCGTCTAGAAAGGTCCCTCTTTTCAGGGCAGCTATTACTCCTATAGGGATGCCTAAAACGTATGAGAGCGCTAGAGAGGTTAAGGTCAACTCTATTGTATATGGCAGCCTAGACCAGACGAGAATCGAGACCGGCAGCCTCGTTACGTAGGAAAAGCCAAAGTCGCCAACCATTACGTGGGATAACCAGTAAAAGTACTGGACGTAGATGGGTTGATCAAGTCCCCAGCTTCTTCTAAGTTCTTCTATTCTTTGTGGCGTTACCCTCTCGCCTGCAATCAATCTGATAGGGTCGCCAGGCATCATTTGCATAAGTAAAAAAATAAAGAGAGATACAAAGAACACTACCGGTATTCCTATCAGCACTTTTTTCATTGAATAGCGTAGCAGAGCGGACAATCTAACCCTTTCTGCCCTTCAATATTTTTACGTCATTTACGAATAATGTTGCAAATGGTGGCATAACAATGAGCCCTTCGACGTTCGTGTTCACGGCGGTGTGACTGATGTTTATGAATAAGGGAATCCAAGGCGTGTCGTCCAGCAACATAAGCTGAACCTCTGTGTAAAGCTCTACTCTTTCAGTAGGATCCAGCACCGTTGTTCTGTCTTTATCCAAAAGACTATCCACTTCTGGATTGCTGTATGTGTAGTTTCCTAATTCGGTATGTACGAGGTAGGGTATAATGCCTGGAGGATCGTGCCACGAGTAGAACCTACAGGCTAGCTCGTAGTCCCAAGCTCTGGTTCTATCTCTAATGTAGTTGTAGTCAAACTCCCTTACCTCAATGCGTATGCCAATGTCAGCGAACCGAGCCTGTAACAACGGTCCTATCTTCTTGAGCTTAGGGTCATCGTATGGTACGAGCAGCTCAAGCGCCAATTCTTCCCCATTCTTTTCAACTACGCCATCGCCGTCAGTGTCAACCCAGCCTGCTTCCTCTAAGAGACTTTTAGCCGTTTCTACGCTGTACGCAAACCTTTCCGCCGCATACTCTTCCAGCGAGGCGTTATGAGCAAGCATCGATGGAGACATGTAGGTGTAACACGTTAATACGGTGTCTTCTAAAGTTGCTTTTATCTCGTCTCTGTTTACCGCGTACATCAAAGCTTGACGTACTTTCACGTCATCTAACGGAGGCTTCCTCACATTAATCATTATGTATTCGACGCCGGGCGTTATACTCTCGTACAACACTATATTCGGATTAGTTTTCAGCCTTGACACTGCGTCAGCAGGAACGCCTCTCACTATGTCGACGGTGCCCGCTTCAAGTTCACTTACCCTAGTCAAATCTTCGGGAATGAACCTAATTATCACCTCGTCTATGTAGGTGTTGGGTCCCTTATTTTCAACGAACGGCAGATTAGTCTTGTAAAGATCATTTCTCTCAAGAACGACATGGGAGCCATGAACCCACTCTTTAACCTTGTAAAGACCCGGTCCAATAGGCTTCTCGTTAAAAGCAGCGTCGCCTATTTCTTCAGCAACAGTAGTATCAACCACAGCCCCGTAAACCACGGGCACATCGTTGAACCAGATGTACCCGGGAGGGACATTACATAGGATCTTTAGGGTGTGTTCATCTATGATTTCGTAGTCTACAACCGCCTCGTAATCACTACCATACGGGCTTAACTCACGGTATCTCTCTATGCTATCTCTCATGATTTCAGCGGTAATCGGGTTTCCATTCGAGAATTTAGCGTCCGCGGGCAAGTAAATAATTACGGAGTTATCTTCAATTTTTGCGTCTATAGCAAGATCTGGAACAACGCCCATATTCTCATCAAAGTTCATGAAGCATTGGAAGACTAGGTCATGGACCTCATTCGACCAACTTACTTGCTCAATATCTAAGCCCTCAGGTTCCTCAGGTATGGCAATGACCAAAGTTCTCTTATATTCTGGAGTTGGAGTAGGCGTAGGGGTTGGAGTCGGGGTAGGAGTTGGAGTGGGAGTAGGTGTAGGCGTGGGTGTGGGAGTGGGTGAAGGAGTAGGTGTCGGCGGAGGCAAACTTAAGTAGTAGGCAGCACCAGCTATGATCACAACCACTATGATCACAACAACGATTGCCGCCTGAACCTTAGTTATCGCCCGCTCAGACTTCAACTTGGCAAGATTCTTTTTAAATATCGACGACATACAAAATTTTCCCTCTTTTTTCTTTTGTAAAATCGGTTGATTTTTGTTTTAAGCTTTTCGTTCATAACGTAGATTGATTCCTGCTTTAAGACATGCCACTTCCCTCATTCCCCCTCCCAGATGCCACTTTCAAAACAAACGCCCGAACAGCCTACCCATATGGGTAAAAAAGAGACGCCACCAGTAGTAATTGATAAAGATCACGTAGCATATTGCTATCTCTATGTGTAGAAGAAATTTAGGAGGGGAAAAATGGTCTATTTAAGTGCAGTGGGAGATGTTTACCTTAACAGAAGCCCGCCTGAGTCTGCGTTCTATGAGGTATTGAATTCATTCAAGGAAAGGGATATAATCTTTTGCAATTTGGAAGCTCCATTGACTGTTAAAACTTCACCGCTACTAGAAAGGCTGTCTCCGCTCCGGTCAAGTCCTGATATGATAGACGGTCTAATTTACGTTGGGTTCAACATAGTCTCCCTCGCTAATAACCATACCATGGACTATGGTTCCGACGCATTAATAGAAACCATAAATTGTTTGGAATCGAAAAAAATTTTGTATGTTGGCGGAGGGCGTGACTTAAAGTCTGCATTACAACCATGTATCATGAGGGTCGGAAACTCCACAATAGCCTTTCTAGCATTTGAGTCAACCATCTGGTCTTTCGGAGCGGAAGCAAAGGAGGGGAGGCCAGGCATAAGTAAGATAAACATATCTGCTCTGCTGCCGGAACCACATGTCAACAAACCGGATCTTCAAATAATGAAAAAGTCCATACGAGATGCCAAAGAGGCAGCAGATGTGGTGGTTTTGTCGATGCACTGGGGAGTTGAACTATCTGAAACTCTTGCGGTCCATCAAATAGCACTGGGTCACGCTGCAATTGATGCGGGCGCAGATATTGTAATCGGTCATCATCCTCACATACTTCAGGGAATTGAGGTTTATCGTAAAGGTATAATCTGCCACAGCCTGGGCAACTTCGTATTCGATACAGACGATCCCTTCCCAAAAGAAACCGTTATTCTCCAAGTTACTCTCACAAAAGATGGAGTAGAGGAAGCCTATCTAACTCCATGTTTTATTAATACCCAAGGACAACCAGCGCCTGTTCCCTATGGAAGTGAAAAGTATAACAAAATATTCAAGAGCCTAAGGGGTCTTTCAAAGAACCTTAAAACAGAACTATTTACAGACGAGAAGGAAATCATAATCAAATTATAGTTTACTTATGAGGTGATGAACTTGAGGAAGATTTTGTACATAGTTCCAGGAAGCCCGGAACCACCTGACGAAGCGGAGAGAAGACTGAAAATTCTTACGTCTATGGCCGGTCCAGACACAAAAATAGACACGCGATCAGGAACAAAAGGCCCCTTGACAATAGAGTCGGCTTACGAGGAATATTTAACTATACCGGAAACATGTCAAGTAGCCTTAGACGCTGTTAGGGAGGGTTATGATGCAATTATCATAGGCTGTGCTGGAGATCCTAGTCTTGATGCGGTGCGCGAACTTGTGAATATTCCAGTAGTTGGACCAGGTGAGACATCCATATACTTGGCATCGTTACTTGGAAAGAAGGTGCTCAGAGTCTCCCCAATGACTATCGGAATGACGGTGTCAGAAACGCGGGAAAATAGAGAAAAGGTCTTAGAGAAGATTGAGAGAGAAGGGAGAAAAGCCATTAAAGAAGGAAAGGCTGATGTGATAGATCCTGTTCGAGTTTCAGTTAGGATGGCGGAAATGCTAATTGATCTAAAACTCTCACACAGCAAGATAGCTTACCCGACACCTAAACGAATATGGCAGTAACTTCGTGATAGTGCGAAAAACTTTTATTTTATGGGTCCTACTTCGAAAGATTTGATTAAAATGGGCAGAAATAAGAAATACTCAGGATATAAATCCTTCCAATACCTAGAGCCGGAATTAGACTATCAAAAATTCAAACTGGCTAAAGAGATCAATAGAGTCGAACCCTATGTCATCCCACTATCAAAGACTGAAGAGGAAAGGGTTGAGGAAATCATTGAAAAGACTGTTATGATCTCACTGCATGATCATCCAGTAATCTTTCCCGAAGACATAAATCAGACATTCGAATATCAGAGAGCGGGCAGAGAGTTCACTGCCTACGAAGGGCTAAGCATCTCAGGCTTAGATGCCGTTTTTGATAACATGATGAACGGAACTTGCACCGTGACCTCTAAGATGGGGTGGAAGTGGGACGACGTAATATATGACTTAGGTATGAGACTTAGCGATATAGCTCACCAAGACTTCGTACTGCACTGCAAAAATGTGGACGACATTATAAACGCACACAATACGGGCAGAGTCGCCGTGGTCTTCGCCCTTGAATCGCTGACACCTATCGAGAATGAAGTGGATCGAGCTGACGTCTTATACGGTTTAGGCATCAGATCCATAGGAATAGTTTATGGAGAGTCAAACATGCTTGGATCAGGCAGAGATGAGCTAAGGGACGGAGGTCTTACGGATTTCGGCTATGATGTGATCAAGAGGATGAATAAGATTGGGGCCCTCATCGATGTGGCTCATGCTGGGGATCAGACAGCCCTTGACACAATTGAGGGCAGCGATAAGCCAATAGTAATATCGCACGCGGGGGCTAAAGCACTCAGCAATACAAAGAGACTGTTCCCAGACAATGTCTTGCAAGCACTAGCAGAAAGAGGAGGGGTTATTGGGGTAGCGGCGTGCCCTAACATAACACCAACTAAAAAACATCCGAAGCACAGTATCGAATCGGTTATGGAACACGTCGAATACTGCGTAAACCTAATGGGCATAGATCATGTCGGATTGGGACCAGATACGTTATTCGGGGATCATGTAGGACTTTACTGTGCTTGGGCTGAGAGGAGTGCAATGGCTGGACTGGGGCATTACCAACACGAGGAACGTCCACCACCTCCAAGCATGGATTTTGAGAGAATGGTGGAGTACGTTAAGGGATTGGAAAACCCTTCAGATTTCCCAAACGTCGTCAGATGGCTCGTTAAACATGGCCACTCAGACTCTGAAATAGCGAAAATGATCGGTGATAACGCGTTAAGACTACTCAGAACGGTTTGGCACCACTGACAATAGCTACATCCTGCAGCAACACTTTATATCGAGAAAGCTTAAAATTTAACACGTTACGAAAATAGAATGGACTTAGGTGGATCTCTCAGGCGACATACGCTGTTCTCTCGGGCTTTGGCCTTCTAGGTTGTCTAGATTCACCGCATTTTTTGCAGCTCTCTTCACAAAGTGTGAGATAGGTTTCTTCGCTTTCCATGACTACCTCCGCAGCCTTGGCGCAGAGGTCGCTGGGCTCCTCGCAGCCCGCCTCCTTGCACAGATTAGAGATAAAGTTACAGCAGTGGTGGACATCTTCTGTGTTAAAGGTCACTCGGCTGGTACGGATGAGGAGGCAGAGCTCCCTGGCTAGTACACACGTCCTAATGTGTTTAAACTGATCCAGTGCGTGTTCCCGCATTCTCTGGCGGCTCAACTCCAATGCCATTACTGACGCCTCCCTCTACCGTAGCCATGCCCCCTTATATAGTTTAACAATGAGGCGCACGTTAAGGGGCGCACCATGCCAAGTCTCAGCCGGATATTTCTACGTGAAACTCCTCGCCGCCCTTCCGCGAAAATCCTTCAGAGCAGAAACCAGGCCGAGCTTGACGCATATTAAAGAGGGCTACCCTTCATGTTTCGGTTATGCGACAACAGGCGTGGTTTAAACCCGCCGTGATGAAAGTCTAGAAGAGAAATGGAAAAAATATTAGGATAAGCTAAAATAGTTTAACGACGAACCTAGCATCAAAACCTTCTTCTTTCTCTTCTCTTCGCCCAACATTCCCGGCAATACACTGGTCTGCTAGGATCGGGTTTGAATGGAACTTCGCATTCTTGACCGCAATCGGCGCAGACTGCTTTGTGCATCTCTCTAGGTCTGCTGGGTCCTCTTCTGTACGCCATCCACATCACACTCCCTTTTATCGAACAAGAATCAGATTCCCTTAGAATCTTAACTCTTGTGTGTACTATACCATGACGAGATTCCTTATAAGCTTATAGTAAACTATTAAAGGCAGTAGCGTGCGTTACTCGCTTAATTCCTCTTTATCCGTTTAATCTTTCGCGTTATGGTCTCAATGATCCAGAGTCTGGACAAGGTAGGGAGACATCTTTTTCGTCTCTCCGTGGGTTTTCAAGTCTGACAGGCGAGGCGACATCATATGGCGATACAGAAGAAGCTAGGCCGGATGACTAAGAAGAAGCCGATACCCAAAGACTTAACGAAAGAGTTTTTCACTCTTCATGACGTATTAGGTTTTTCTGCTCTAGTTTTTGGTGAAGTTCCATTACCGCCTGATGCACGTCCTCTTCTTTTCTGGCGCCGGTGCACACAAGTTTCCCGCTGGAGAATATTAGGAAGACTGCCCTCGGAACCTCCATTCGGTAGATCAACCCAGGAAACTGTTCAGGCTCATAAACGATTCTTCCGCGCATGCCTCTCTCAGCCTCATACAATTCTAAAAGATCAACGGAACCACCGAGGTTTACGGTGGCAACGACATTTACTACCTTTATTTCTGGTTTCCCCATCATAAGTATGCCACCTTCCTTTAGCACCTTAACAAGCTTCCGCAAGGCTCTCTCCGCCTCCTTTTCAGACCTCGCCCCGGTGCAGATCATCCTACCGGAACCGAAGATCAGGGTGGAGGTTTTGGGCTTTTTCAGTCGAAAGACTAATCCTGGAAACCGTCCAGGGCGGTATCCCACGTCTGGAAACGCCTTCGCCACAGAGCTTAACTCAATCCCATGTTTCACTGTGGCAGAGGCAACAATATTTTCAATAGTAATAATTGGCTCAATGTTAGACATCTGAAATTCCCTCATTAGAACAAATAGAGAGCTAGGTAAGTTCATGTAAAACGCTCCTAAAGAACTTTTCAGTATGTTAATGAAATAAGATCGTTATCAGAGAATGTTAGCAGTGTTTAAATGCAAGATCTACATATTATCTTACCAACACCGACAGAAGGAAGTTAAACTTTGTCTAGAGAACCAAACGTTATATACGTGGGGAGAAAGGCTCCGATGAATTATGTCTTGGGGATTATAACGAGTTTCACTGGGTCCAACGCTAAAGAGGTTACTTTGAAAGCGAGGGGACAAGCAATAACTACTGCCATCGATGCCGTCGAGATAACCAGACACAGATTCATGAAAGACTTAGGCATAGGCAAAATCACTATAGGAACCGAAGAAATGCCACCGAGAGAAGGCGAAGGCAGAGCAAGGATGGTTTCAACGATAGAAATCACGTTAACACGAGAGTAGGAAACAAATGAGATGCGAAACAAGGTATGGGCTGCGCGAGGGCGACCCCCAGGTAGGAACCACTCATACGCTGATATTCGACTCCTCGAGTATCTCGCTAAAATTTCAATGAAGCACGGAATTGATTCAAACGAATTTTTTAATAGTTTTCTTAATGCTTCTCAACATCAAGAATCTAAGTGTGGAAAATTATCAGTTGAATGTCGTATGAGAACACGGGACTACGCGATCTTTCTTATAACCAGGGGTCCCAAAGTGGTTGCACAATTTCCCATATCTGAACGCCTTCTCGAAGGAAACAATCCGATCAAAGAGTTTACGCGCACAATGGCACCTATAAAAAACTCAGCTCAAGAGGCTAAATCAAACCGCTATCATATCAAAGACTTAAGGGCTGGAATGAAGCGAATCAGCATAAAGGCAAGGGTTCTGGAAGTATCGCAGTCAAGGCTCATCACAACTCGTTTTGGTTCATACGCTAATGTGGCGAACGCCCTCATTACCGACGAAACCGGAACAATCCAATTGCCTTTGTGGAATAAACAAATAGGCGAAATTTCTGTGGGGGATCTCATTCAAGTTGAAAACGCGAATGTTATTGTATTTAGAGGCGTACGCCAGTTAAAGGTCGGCAGAAGCGGAAAATTGAATGTTGTCAAAATGGTTTAGTGTACTAAATTGTAAAAAATGAAGAAAAAAGAAACCTGTGACGTGTGAAGGAGTTACTTCTCATGCGGTGTTCTCATTGTGGAAAATGTTGTGAGAAAACTGAGATGGAGCTTTCAAATAAGGATATCGAAAAATTAGAGAGAATGGGTTATCGCCGAGAAGAATTCACTGTTATGAATAACGGTGTAACTCAACTCAGAAACGTTGGCGGATGGTGCTATTTCTATAGTCCTATTGAGAAGAGGTGCCGAATCTATGGGGAAAGACCCTTGGGATGCCGACTTTATCCTGTTGTATACGTGGTAAATGAGGACATGATGGTTGACGAACTATGTCCCATGGAACGGATGATTTCTAAACAAGAACTGAGAAGGAAGGGGAAAATCCTTGAAAACCTCTTGAAAAAGATAGATAATGAAAGACGGCAAAATAGGATTTCGCGAATACGAATTTAACCTAGCCCTGGCCCGTAAGACGATTACATTTTCAATTTTGTCCGAGAACGATACGCTGATAAATCTGCAAAATATTATGTTTGGCGTATTGAAGCATACATGGGACGTAGATGTTTAAGGCAATTATCTTTGATTGGGACGGAACCTTAGCCGATACGAAGAAGGCTGTTGTAGAGTCATTCAGAAGGGTCTTGATCGAGGTTGGTTGCGTAGTTGACAGTGAGTTCATAGAGAGGAGGATTGGTATCGGAACCAAGAAGATTTTGGAGGAGGTCCTAAAAGAAAGCAACATCACCTTTGATGACAGAATACTTGAGGAGCTTACTAAAAAGAAGGTCAAGATTCAAACAGAACTATCCGAAGTTGTAAACCTTCTTGAGGGGGCTACTGACCTGTTGGATGCGTTGTATGGCAGAATAAAAATGGCTTTGGCAACCATGAGCAGTAGGAAAGTCATCGACAAGTTGCTTTCCGAAAAGCAACTCGAAAAATACTTTGAGGTGGTGGTTACAGCTGACGAGGTCTCTAAGCCGAAACCTGACCCAGAAGTTTTTCTGGTGTCGGCGACAAAACTAAATCTGTCTCCAGAAGACTGCATAACTGTAGAGGATTCCACGTTTGGGGTTAAAGCCGCTAAAGCAGCCCGAATGAAATGCATAGCGGTCCCTTCGGGAGCGTATACCAAGGAAGAACTCCAAAATGAAGAACCCGACCTATTAGTTAACTCTTTGGTTGATATGAACAAAATATTGGATTTCATTTTTGGAAACACACGTTCGTCAAAGTGATCTATGGTCGTTTAAGAAGACGGACCTAGCGTTTTAAAACATGATAAGTTAGCTAACGAACTCGCGCTCGCTAATCCAGTAGGATTTTGTCACGCCCTCTTTGTCAGTTACGTACTCTTTCTTAAAGATGAGAGCCTCCTTCTTATACCGTTCCACCGCTTCTTCTAGAGCCGGAAACACGTCGTGTCGATGGGAACCAGCTACAAGGACGTAAACTAGGTCCTCGCCCACATCAAATTCTCCAAGAAGGTGATGAATCTCAACGTCGATCACGCCTGGTCTTTTTTGAAGCTGATCGCAGATGTTTTCGAGAACCTCGCTAGCCTTCTCCTCATACGCCTCCAATCGTAGTTTTTTCACGGTTTCACCGCTCGGAGCTTCGCCGCGAACTACACCAACGAAAATCGCCAAGGCGCCTACCTTATGAAAATCCGGCCTCCCTCTAATGGACCTCAAGAGGTCGAAAAGTGAAAACCGACCCTTCCTGTGAACACCAGCGTGACTAATCACGTGAATCACCTCATACTTGTATTACTGTTAACGGTTGTAGTTTATATGTTCTCCATTGAGAAATGAATCGTAGTAAATGGTTAGCTTGAGAAAACCATAGCCGAGCTGAAACTGACACCTCAAGGCTAACCATAACATCCTAACAGGGGAAAAAGCTTAAAAGAATACGTAATTTACCCGATCTATGGTGTGTACGATGACAAACGAAATAAAGGTGGTTATCTACGGAGTTGGGTCCATAGGAGAACGAATATCTACGGTGGTTCTAGAGAAGAAAGGAGTGAAGATAGTGGGCGTCGTTGACACCGCAAAAGACAAAGTAGGGAAAGATCTGGGCGACGTTATCAAAATAGATAAAAAGTTGGGGGTTGTAGTAACCGACGATCCCGACGCCCTTTTCGCTAAGATCACGGCCGATGTGGCGCTCATCGCAACCACCTCTTACATAAGAACGGTTTATCCGCAAGTGGTCAAATGCATTGAGGCTGGTATGAATGTGGTATCCACCTGTGAAGAGTTGGCATACCCTTGGCTTGCGGCACCACAGCTGGCTAGTCAAATCGACGAGTTGGCAAAGAAACACGGAGTCACCGTCTTGAGCACTGGCGTAAATCCCGGCTACTTCATGGATACGTTTCCCCTTGTCCTCACCGGACTATGCAGAAAAGTGAAAAGGATCGAAGCTTCAAGGGCAATAACCACAGGGCTACGCAGATCGACTTTCCAGATGAAAATAGGGACCGGAATGTCGCCTGAAGAGTTTAAGAAGAAAATTGAAAGAGGCGAAATAACCGGACATGTCGGATTCCGCGAGGCAGTAGCCCTGACGGCTGCCGCGCTTGGGTGGGAGCTGGACAAGGTGGAGGAGTCACCTCCCGAACCGGTGATAGCTGAGAAAGATGTTAAAACAACCTACACAACGGTGAAGCCTGGTCAAATGTTAGGCTATACCGCCGTGGCGCGCGGCATAATGGATGGGAAAGAGGTGATAACCTACAAGCTCATCATGCACGCTGGCGTGGAGGAAGGCTACGAAGAATATACTATTGAGGGGACACCTGGCATCCGGGTCAAAATGAGCGGGTTCCTTGGGGACTGGGAGACGGCACACATTGTTGTCAATATGATACCAAAGGTGATAAACGCCAAGCCTGGCTTAATAACCATAAAGGACCTGCCGCCACCTTGCGCGTTGCTCGGGGATATGAGAACATACCTAGAGCGGGAAACCCCGTAGGTTGCTCGCCAAACCGTTGGTTGTGAGATGCAGAAATTTCTTCATTTCCTCTTTAACGATTTCAATAAATGACGACACTTATCCCAAGACTTTAACTCGAAGGGTTCACCGGCTATCTTCATCGCACTCTTGACGTCCTTCAGACCCGCGCCGGTTATCACGCAAACAACTGTTTCATCTCTATCAATTGCTCCTTCCTTAAGCAGTTTTTTAAGACCCGCAATGGATGCTGCCCCAGCAGGTTCGGCAAAAATACCCTCAGTTTCGGCTAGGGTTTTTTGTGCATCTAGTAGTTCCCCATCTGAGACAGCCTCAGCCACACCCTCGGATTCTTTTAGTATTTTTAACACATGTTGCCCACTTGGAGGGTCCGGATTGGAGATGGAATGGGCAATTGTTCTAGCTTCCTTGAACGGCTCAACAAATTCCTGCTTAGCATTGAAGGCCTTCACTATTGGGCAGTTTCCCTCCGCTTGTATGGCCACCATGGATGGCAAATTTTCGACAAACCCTATCGAGTTTAATTCCTTCCACCCCTTCCAGTGAGCACTTATATTGCCCCCACTACTCGTAGGAATTATCACCTTGTCAGGTACGCTCCACCCTAACTGTTCACAAATCTCGTAAGAAGTGGTCTTCTGCCCCTCAATTCTCATCGGGGCGTCAGCATGTACCCAATAAATTCCGTACTCCTTGCTGATTTCCAGACCCGCCTCATTAATTTCTGGGTAAGATTTCTCCACTGAAATTACTTTAGCACCACATATCAGTATCTGAACAATCTTTTCCAAGGGTGTGCCGGATTTAATGAGAATTACACATTTCAATCCCGCCCTCGCCGCATACGCCGCCATAGAGGCGGCCATGTTTCCAGTGGAAACGCAGCCAACAGCGTTTGCGCCGATTTCGAGTGCTTTGGATACTCCAACGCTGCTTCCCCGATCCTTAAACGACCATGTTGGATTCCTTGTCTCGTCCTTTAAGTATAAGTTTTTGATGCCAAATCGTTCTGCAAGCCTTACACTTTTTTGAAGCGCGGTACCCCCCTCATTCATTGAAACCACGTTAGACAAATCTTTTATCGGTAGAAGTTCTTTATATCGCCAAATATTCCATTCCCGATTCTTTATCAGTTTTTTACTAATTCTGGTCGCAATCTCATCATAATCATATCTGACCAACAGCGGGTAATTACACGTTGCGCAACGATAAACGATCTCGTCTATGGAGTACGTTCTCCCGCATCTGCTGCATTCCATCTCCAATTTCATTCTCCCGAGTCCGATATTCTATTAGCGAATAAAAAAGCCTTTTGGAAAGAGAAAGGTGGTAAACACTATTCTTCTGCTTACTCCAGATAGAAGCGAAAGCTAAGGTTGAATCTGCCTCAACCATCATAAAATGGAGCTTAAACTGGTTTCGCTAAACCTCAAAATTAAATACCGTACTTCGGAAAACCTACATAATTCGTAAGGGCACTGTAGTTTAACTTGACTTCGGTTCAAGTATAAGAGAAGAGGGACTAGATATGGGCGTGAAGGCGCTAGGGGGAGGAATATATTTCTGGATTAATGACAAACTTTGGTTTTTCTCCTTGTAAGACTCTTGTAACTTCTTCGGCCGCCATGAAGGTCTCTCTTCTTAAAGCTTCGTAAGTAAATGCCGCCACGTGAGGCGTAACGACAACATTATCTAATGTAAATAACGGATTATCAGGTCTTGCCGGCTCCTCTTCAAATACATCTAACCCCGCTCCTGCTATCCAGCCCTCTTTAAGAGCTTTGTACAATGCCTTCTCGTCTATAATAGCTCCCCTAGCGGTATTAATAATCAAGGCGCTCTTTTTCATCATCTTTAACTCCCGTTCTCCTATTAAATGTCTAGTCTTATCTGTAAGGGCCGCATGAACACTTATGATATCAGATTCCTTGAGTAGTGTTTCCAAACCTACTACTTGTGCTTCAACAATTTTTGCCCGTTCCTCCGAAATATAGGGGTCATAAACTAACATTCTTACGCCAAATCCCCTCATCTTCTCGACAACTTTATAGCCAACAGCCCCTAGCCCGATTATCCCAATAGTCTTATTCATAAGCTCGTATCCGCATAAGGTTTCAATTCTCCATCCTCCTGTCTTTAGATGCAAGGAGGACAAAAATATTTTCTTCATTAAAGCCATGATCAATGTTATAGCATGCTCAGCCACGCTGTCTGCGTTGGAGCTGGGAGTCCATGTGACGGGAACTCCCTTTTTGGTAGCTGCTTCAATGTCAACATTCACCAAGTCCGGTTTAGCCCCATATTTAGCAATTATTTTTAATCGTTTAGCTGCTTCTATAACCTTTTTTGTAACGCGTTCCCGCGATGTAATGAGCAACGCATCCACATCCTCAAGTTCTCTCATCAGCTCCTCTTCCGTATACCTTCTATCTTTCTGACCCACTCTAACTTCAGCTATTTCTTCAAGAATCTTGTGCGATTCGCTGAACTCCGGTTCTGGAATAAATACTTTAAACCTTTTCATGCTTGAAAAGTCAAATAATGCACTATTTAACTTTAATGATCATCAGGCTGAGGTTTCATCAGATCAAATTCAAAATCAGGGAATTAGCCGATCTTTTCGATTAAGGCCACACGGCTATCTGCAACATGCCCGACTTCAACCATAACTTCGCTAGCTATCAAAGAGAGGAACCCTTAGCCCTGCAGAACCCTCGTTTCCATCAGGCGGAGGATCTTCCGGTATTCAAGTAGCCGAAGACGAGCTTGGCCCATCGAGATTCCAGAGAAACACACTGTATCGTTAGGTTTGACCTGCCCGAGACGAGAAAGGTCCGGAGTGGTGACCACCGCAATCTTTGCGTATCCTCCCGTAGTCTGGGCGTCAACCATCATTATAATAGGTAAGCCGTCTCCCGGCACCTGAACCGCTCCCGGGGGAATAGCGTCGGAAATTATGCTTGGAGAAACCTTGTGTTCTATGACTGGGCCCTCAAGTCTGTATCCCATTCGGTCCGCTTCAGTTGTCACTGTGTAGGTGCTGGATAGAAACGTTTCTATCCCTTTGTCTGTGAACACGTCTGCTTGTGGTCCAAGTACCACGTTCACCGTTAACTTATTCTCGTAGTGAGGGATTAGATCTTCAGGCATCGATAGTTTGGCCTTGAAGTGCGATGGCGGTTCAGAAGCCTCAATCACATCCCATGTCTTCAAGGGCCTGCCCTCATATCCTCCAAATACGCCACGGACAAATGTCGATCTGCTTCCGAGCACAACAGGTACGTTGATCCCCCCAGCCACTGCGAGGTATGCCCGACAACCTGCTCGGGTTTCTCCAAAGGATATGATGCCACCTTTACTAACGTTTAGCGTTCGCCACATCGTGAGGCTTTGTCCGTTGAGGGTAGGTGAAAGGTCTGCTCCAGTTATTGCTATTTGAGTATTGTTCAATACCTCAAGTTCTGGACCCAAAAGAGTTATCTCTAGGCAAGCATAGCCCGATTGGTTTAACACCAGCAGATTAGCCGCGATCATAGAGAATGCGTCCATTGCTCCTGAGACTGGCACTCCATATCTCTGGAGACCGCATCTTCCTAAGTCTTGTACGGTGGTAAAGAGACCTGGCTTGATGATTCGGAATACCTTCACTCTGCTCATTCCTCCTTTATGACTGGACTGTAGGTGTTTCGAAGGACCGCGTTCTTGATTGCTTCAAATTCTTCCCCTGAAATGGGCTTAAACCTGACCTTGTCACCGGGCCGGAGAAGGGCTGGTTGCGGCCAAGACGGATCGAAGATCTTAAGAGGGGTTCTGCCTATGAGCCGCCATCCTCCAGGCGACTCCATTGAGTAGATTCCAGTCTGTTTTTCCGCTATTCCAACCGATCCAGCTGGAACCTTAAGACGTGGAGTTTCGAGTCTAGGGGTTGAGATCTCATCTGCCACTTGTTCTAGATAAGGGAAACCAGCTATGAAACCGATCATGTAGACCACGTACTCCTTCTCTGAGTGTATTCGGATCACCTCTTCCTCTGTTAGGTAATGGTATTCAGCAACATAGGATAGATCTGGCCCATACACGCCACCGTAGACCGTAGGAACCGTTACTGTTCGCCTCTTCATCTGGGAAACAAGTTCATCCAATCTCTGCTCAATGCCTTTGATTTGGAAAACAAGTTGTTCATATTTAACCTTCCATGGGTCGTAGTATATGAGAAGAGATCGATAGGTCGGGATGCACTCCTCCACTCCAAGGGGTTTGGAGCGTAAGACAGCGTTGCAAAGAGCGAGCACTTTACGGTTAATGGTGATTTCTATTGCATTACCGAATTCAACTAATAACGCCTTATCGCCGACGGGCAGATACTTCGCTGGTTCGCACATTTTTTACACCTGAGAACGAGAGTTAGACAAAGGTACCAGCGGATCTTACTTCAATCTCTGAGTCCATAAGCCCCTTCCTAAGAGATCTAGCAAGTTCGACGGCTCTTAAAGTGTCACCATGAACGCAAATGGTATGCACCTTTCCCAACTCAATAACTATACCGTTGACAGCTACTACTGTCCCTTCCATGATCATTCTCACGGCACGCTCGGTGACAACTTTTGGATCCTCAATGACAGCATCCGGAGTCTTTCGCGAGACGAGACTTCCATCCGGGTTATAGGCTCTGTCAGCGAAGACCTCGCGGGCCACGCGTAGACCAACTTCAGCCGCCATTTTTGTCGTTATGGAAATCGAAGGCGCGAAGAGTATGACCTTAGAGTCTATTGAGTCGATGGCTTCAATAATGGCTTTCGAAAGGGCTTCATCTTTAGCCGCCATGTTGTAGAGTGCCCCATGTGGCTTTATGTGCTGAAGGTCGACGCCAGCGGCTCTTGCGAAGGCCTGAAGTGCCCCTACTTGGTAGATGACATGGTTCTTAACTTCTTCTGTGGTTAGCTCCATGGCTCGTCTTCCGAAACCCATTAGGTCGGGATATCCGGGGTGCGCTCCGACCGCAACCCCGTGTTGCTTTGCCAAGTTCACGGTTTGAGCCATCACCATAGGATCTCCTGCGTGAAGGCCACAAGCAATGTTGGCAGAGGTGATGTATGGCATAATTTCACGGTCGTGCCCAACCTTAAAGCAGCCATAACTTTCGCCAAGGTCGCAATTGATGTCAATCTTGGGTTTCAAAAACGCACTTCCTTAAATACACGTAGATATCCCTATCGGCGTATTTATCTCTAATACCTTCCAGAGATATCTACTCGCCCGCGCCCATGGCTTCACCAGTAGCTCATTATTTCCCTACAAGTGCCTGGAGCATGTTCATTAACGATGAGTGAAGGAGGCGCGAGGCATTATCCACTGAAAGTCTAGGGCGACTGGTTGCGCCGTTAATTGCCCCAGCGTCTACAGCGGACTTGAGCATCGCCTTCTCAAGTTGAAGAGAGAAGAACTTCCACTCCACTTACCCATCCATAGGGGAAGCCCAAAAAGTCAACACCATTAGACGAACCTTTACATTTGTAAACTTTTATATCGGAGGCAAATCCCTACTGTAAGAGGGAACGGGATAACCTTGAAAAGTGAAGCGGTTACGGTCTCAAAGGAGTTTTTGGAGAAGCTGTTGGATGTTGAGAAGTTGAAGTATTGCTATGAGTGCGGCATTTGCACCGCCAGTTGTCCCGTTGTGGAGCTGGTTCCAAAGCATTACCATCCAAGAAGCCTTCTTCAAAGGATCCCCCTGGACCTAGAGGAGGTGCTAAGGCAAGATGAGCTCTGGTTATGCGCGTGGTGTTATCGATGCTATAAAAGGTGCCCCCAAGGGTTGAGACTGCCAGAAATCTTTTTGTCTGTGAGAAGCCTCGCTGCAGAGCAAGGTTATTTACAGGGATTGAGGAAAGCTCTGGAGATTATTAAAAAGGAAATCCCCCTCCCCGCTGTTTGTTGCTGGGTTTGCTTTCATCCTGAACGAGCTAAGGTTGATAGACAGATGGTTGTGAGTACCCTCGAGCTTGAGGAAGAGAGAGAAATGCCACCTCTACCCAAGACTCGCGGAGAAAAGGTAGCTATCATCGGCTCAGGTCCAGCCGGACTAACGGCTGCATACGAATTGATTAAGAAGGGATACTTAGTCACTGTTTTTGAATCCATGTCCGAGCCCGGTGGAATGCTGAGAAAGTGCATACCCGAGTATCGGTTGCCCAAAACTGTGGTGGACACCGAAATCAAGCGTATAGAGAAGATGGGAGTGGAAATTAGAACGAATACCACGGTGGGTAAAGATTTAACGATCGACGACCTTTTACAGAGAGGCTACAAAGCCATATTTATCGCCACCGGAGCCCACAAAAGCTGGGAACTCGGCATCGAGGGCGAGGGTCTAAAAGGGGTTCTTAACGCTCTTGACTTCTTAAGGGACGTAAACTTGGGGAAGAAGGTAAAGCCCGGAGACCGTATTGCGGTCATTGGTGGCGGTAATGTTGCCGTCGACGCCGCTAGAACCGCCCTCCGACTTGGATCCAAAGAGATTAATATTTTGTATCGAAGGTCGAGGGAGGAAATGCCAGCGAACCCTTGGGAGGTTAAGGAGGCGGAAAGTGAAGGCGTGAAGATTCAGTTCTTGGTGGCGCCGAAGAGGATTTTGGGTAAGGATGGGCAGGTTACGGCTCTGGAGTGTATTCGAATGAGGCTAGGGGAACCGGATGAAAGTGGCAGAAGGCGACCAATACCGATCGAAGGCTCAGAGTTCACCACGGACGTAGACGCCGTAATACTCTCCATCGGCGAAGCCCCCGACCTCTCTTTTCTACCCAAGGAGATAGAAGTCGCCGAGGGAAACATCATCGCAGTGGATCCCTTTACCATGGAAACGAGCGTAACCGGTGTATTCGCTGGCGGAGACGTAGTTTTAGGACCAGCAACCGTGATTGAAGCCATAGTGGCGGGTAAGACGGCGGCGGTTTCTATTGATCGCTATTTAAAGGGAGGCAATTGAGGTGGTCAAGACGCAAGAAAAAACGCTACAATCTAAGCCTAATCCTGAAGAGGATATCAGAATAGGCGTGTATGTATGCCATTGCGGATTGAACATAGCCGGATCTGTCAATGTTGAGGAGGTGTCGAGATTAGCGGCAACTCTACCCCACGTGGTGATCTCTAAGGACAATCGATACACTTGCTCAGACCAGGGACAGGAATTAATCAAGAGCGATATTCGGGAGCATAAGCTAAATCGTGTGGTTGTGGCATCGTGTTCACCCCGCCTTCACGAACCCACGTTCCGAAGAGCTTGCGAAGAGGCTGGATTGAACAAATACTTGTTCGAGATGGCGAACATTAGGGAGCAGTGCAGCTGGGTACATTTGTATGAGAAGGAAAAGGCTACGGAGAAGGCGAAGGATCTAGTTCGGATGGCCGTTGCAAAAGCGGCTCTGCTTGAACCTGAAGAGGAAAGCGAGATCCCCATAATTAAGAAAGCGATGGTTATCGGTGGGGGTGTTGCAGGTATCCAAGCTGCTCTGGATCTAGCCGACACGGGTTATCAAGTGTATCTTGTGGAAAAGGAACCCAGTATCGGCGGGAGGATGGCGCAATTGGACAAGACCTTTCCGACCATGGACTGCTCCATATGCATTCTTGCACCAAAGATGTCGGACGCTGGTCGGCATCCCAACATCGAGTTGCTGACAAACAGTGAAGTCACGGAGGTGAAGGGGTACATTGGGAACTTCAGGGTAAAGGCGTTAAAAAAGCCAAGGCACGTTACAGAGGAATGCACAGCCTGTGGCGACTGCGCAAGGGTGTGTCCGATCACCACGCCAAACGAGTTTGATGTGGGATTGGCCACGAGGCGAGCCATTTACACACCCTTTGCCCAAGCAGTTCCATCTACGTACATCATCGATCGAGGCCTCTGCGTCAACAAGGAGAACATAATTTTGTGTGACAAATGCATAAAGGCCTGCGAAGCACGCGCAATAGACTTCGATATGAAGCCGGAAACAGTGGAGTTAGAGGTCGGCACAATTATTGTTGCCACCGGGGCGGATATATATGATCCCACTTCGCTGGCGAATTACGGGTACGGCAAGTTTCCCAACGTGATAACATCGCTGGAGTTTGAACGATTAATAAATGCAGGCGGCCCTTCGGGAGGTAATCTGATTCGCCCGAGCGATATGCAAATCCCGGACACGGTAGCCTTTATTCAGTGTGTTGGCTCCCGCTCTGATAAGGGTCACTTGTATTGCAGCAACGTATGCTGCATGAACACCATAAAGGATAGCCTCCTCGTCGAAGAGCACTGGCCGGACACCAAAATTTACGTGTTCTACGTGGACATACGGGCTTACGGGAAAGGCTTCGAGGACTTGTACAAGAGGGCGAAGAAGGAAGGAGTGATATTTATTCGCGGGTTGCCCGCAGAAATCCTTGAAGATAGAAAAACCGACAACCTATGGCTCATCGGAGAGAACACATTACAAAAGGAGTTATACAAGGTCAATGTTGGAATGGTAATTCTTTCTATAGGTATCGAGCCCAGACGAGACAGTGAAGTAGTCCAGCGCCTCCTCACTCTATCCAGTAACCCCGACGGGTTCTTCATGGAAGCCCACCCTAAGCTACGCCCCGTAGACACTCCAACCGGAGGAGTGTTCCTTGCAGGCTGCGCTGAATCACCTAAAGACATCAAAGACAGCGTGACGCAAGCCAGCGCTGCGGCAGCCCGTGCAGGCATCCTGATGGCAAAGGGAAGAGTAACCGCTGAAGCGATCACCCCCAGCTTGATCACCGAAAACTGTACGGCTTGTGGGCTCTGCGCTAGAGTTTGCCCCTATAATGCGATCAGCGTAGACAAAGAAAGGAAAAAGACGGAAATCATAGAGGCCGCATGTGCTGGATGCGGCACTTGTGGTGCAGAGTGCCCATTCGACGCGTTAATCATGCGGAATTTCACTGATGAACAGATTTGCGCACAGATCGATGCCGCGACTGAAAAAGGCGCGGACAAGAAGATCGTGGCGTTTTGTTGCAACTGGTGCTCCTACGCAGGCGCGGACTTTGCTGGAGTGAGCAGAATGCAGTATCCCACTAACGTGCGCATAATTCGAACTATGTGTTCAGGCAGGGTGGCTCCGAAATTTGTGGAGCGGACCTTTGCCAGAGGAGCCGCTGCTGTGCTAGTGTCGGGTTGCCATCTAGGCGACTGTCACTATATTAGCGCCAACTATCAGACCAAAAGAAGAGTTGAAAAGTTGTGGAAGAAGATGGAGAGGTTAGGATTAACCAAAGACCGGCTACAATTAGCATGGTTTACCGCCGCTGAAGGCGAGAAGTTTACATCTAAAATCAAAGAGATGCAGGAAATCGTGAAGAGCGTGAGCAAGGAGGAGATAGAAAAATCGAAGGTGCTTTTGGCGAAGGCACACCTGGAAAAGGACTAGGTGGTTTGTTATGCCGCTAAGAATTTGGCGCAAACCCTTAGACGCGGATAAAATAAAAATTCCGCAGGCCGAAATACGCATAATAAAGGACCGGTGCAAAGGATGCGGGTTTTGCATAGAGTTCTGCCCCCGAGACGTACTAGAGACCTCTGAAGAGTTCAACGTAAGGGGAGTTCACCCTCCAAAAGTGAAAGATGAAACTAGATGTACACTTTGCCATTTTTGTACAGCTGTTTGCCCAGACTTCGCAATTTTCACCGTTGAAAAAGATTGTGGAGGAGATTGTTAGATGACGTTAGAAAATAGGGTGGTTCTTACAGGAAAACACTTCATGAACGGAGACTTCGCTTGCGCCGAAGGAGCCATAGCCGCGGGATGCAGATTCTTTGCAGGATACCCCATCACACCAGCCACAGAAATCGCTGAGAGAATGGCTCGACGCTTGCCAGAGGTTGGCGGAGTATACATACAGATGGAAGATGAGTTGG
>Ga0315314_1000675_pt1 | contig 34939 bp, 31 predicted proteins | sample TDP9_MG_FD_203631 | JGI IMG/M metagenome (GOLD analysis project Ga0315314, IMG submission 203631) | Freshwater sediment microbial communities from Lake Towuti, South Sulawesi, Indonesia - TDP9 | ecosystem: Environmental > Aquatic > Freshwater > Lake > Sediment | place: Indonesia: South Sulawesi... | reverse complement strand
AGTTCACTTCCTTGACAATGTAATTGATGTCAACAAGTATCCTCTCAAAGAGATTGAAGAGATGACCAAGGCGAATAGGAAGATTGGATTGGGTGTCATGGGATTTGCAGATATGCTTGTTCAGCTAGGCGTGCCCTACAACTCGGAGAAAGCGATTCAAACAGCTGAGGAAGTCATGTCGTTCATATGGCACGAATCCAAGAAGGCGTCAGCTGAGCTGGCTAAGAAGCGCGGCCCATTCCCTAACTTCCACGACAGTAAGTATGCTTCCAATGGCGGGCCTGAGCTACGCAATGCTACTACGACTACTGTGGCTCCCACAGGTACCCTAAGCATAATAGCCAATTGCTCTAGCGGTATAGAGCCTTTATTCGCCATATGTTATGTTCGGAATGTTATGGACAATACTGAGCTATTGGAGGTCAATCCGCTCTTTGAGAAGATAGCGTATGAGGGGGGATTCTACAGCGAGGACCTTATGAGGAGGATAGCGGAGAGAGGCACCATTCAGGGTATGAAAGAGGTTCCTGAGGACGCTCAAAAGACGTTCATCACGGCGCATGACGTATCCCCAGAGTGGCATGTGAGGATTCAAGCGGCATTCCAGAAGTACACTGATAACGCTGTTTCTAAAACGGTTAACTTCCCAAAGGATGCTATGCTTGAAGATGTTAGGAAAGTGTATATGCTCGCTTACAAGCTCGGCTGTAAAGGAGTCACTATCTATCGCGACGGTAGCCGAGAATCGCAGGTTCTGAATATAGGCTCTGTCAATAAGATTCCAGCAGCTATATCTGTGCCTATAGAGTATAACGGATGCAAAACCTGCTCAATCTGAGGAAGCTAGCCCCTAGATAGGACCATCTCTAATTTTTCCTACTTCCTGAGAGCTATCTGGATATCTTAAGCAGACGGCATCTTGGTTGAGACTAACACCGCTAACAATGCGATGGCTGAGCCTAGAAGATATACAACTGATAGGTCGTTTGTGATCTGCGCAAGTTGCCCGCCGATGTATGACTGCGCAGCTCCTCCAATGAAGGTTATGCTCATCACAAATCCGTAAGACTTGCCTCGGCCACTAAAACTTGCAACTTCAGCTATTATGCTGTAAAGAATTGGATAGATTGCGTAAAGAACGTAGCCACTTATCAAAAGGATTATCATCAGTAACGGAATGCTTCGCATGAACTCCATCTGAAACAGAAACATGCCAGTCGATGCGATTGCGAACTCTAACGTTGTCGCTTTCTTCAGTCCAACGCGTTTGGCGACATAGAAGCTTGAGAGCGACCCTATCGCGCCAGCTAGAACGAATAAGGAGAATATAGAGTCTGATGCGGCGGTAGAGCCCTTCACAATGTCTGTTAGGAATAGCGTTGTGAAATTGATGAATGTACGGTAGCCCGCTCCCATGCAAATACAAATCATGACCATCAAGAAGACTGACTTCTTTCTGAACCTTTCACGTTTCGGTTGAGCCGCCTCCGATCTCAACTCCGTGTTATTGTACAGGGTGAAGAATGACGTTCTTCTCAATGAGCGAATGAACAGAAGGTAGACGCATACGCCAGACAGTGCGAACAGCCCCCAAACAAGGAACGGCGCTCTCCAACCCAAATATGAGGCAACTACACCTGTCGAGAGAAAAGCTATGAAGTTTCCGAAATCTCCGCTCGCCCCAGATACCCCATGGTCTTCGTGCGATATTTGGCGTCGTAAGTCAACCTAGACAGAACGGCGTAGGAGGCTGGGTGGAAGATACTGAAGCCGATCGCGTAAACCAGATTGAACATGAAGATTTGTAGGTATGATTCAGCAAGGAACATAAGTATGAACGGCAGGAAGATTAGAAAGCCCCCAATTGCGAGGAGGTCAAGCTCATTGAATTTGTCAGCCAAATCTCCCGCCAGAGGTTGGAGAAGAACTGTCACGGTCAAAATTGCTGCGTATAAAACTCCGACATCTGAATAGGTCAGAGAGAAATCGGTCACTAGAAGCGGAAGAACCGCAGGAACTATTGCAAACGAAGCACCATTAATCGCATGGAATAGTGCACAAGCCGCAAGAGCGCTCTTTGGATACGGTGATGCCGCGACCTCCATTGGCATAAATGCGGTAAAGAGACTTCGGAACCATTTAAAACATTTTCCTACCTATTGAATGGCATTCTACATTTATTGACGTTAATGTTAAAGCAAAAGTGGTTGTATAGACCATTCTGCTGGAGGCAATGCATTGAACCCTAAGCTCAGAGTCGTAGTTAATAAGATAAGGGATAGATCTCTTCGAGAGAAGGTAGCTGATTTTCTTGACAACCCGACTATCAAGATAGGAAATAAGCGTTACAGCGGGCTTCCTCTAGAACGGTCTCCAGCAAGCGTTTTACGGCACCATAACTACTCTGGAGGTTTGCTCGAGCATATACTTGCAAGTTCTCAGGTCGCTCTTGATCTTTGTGCTGTTGTTAGAAAAGTGTATTGCGGGAAGGTTGACTCAGACCTAGTTTTGTGCGGAACAATTCTGCATGATTTGTTCAAGCCTTTAACGTACATAGAGAAAGCGGATGGAAGTTACAAGACTTCATCTTTAGCAGAGAAGATCGACCATCTGACGTTGATTGTTTCTGAACTGATTCGGAGAGGATTTCCGATGAGTGTTATTCACATAGTTTGCGCGCATCATGGGCACGAGGCTGGCCCGATTGGGCCTCACACCGTTGAGGCTCTAGTCTGCCATTTAGCTGATCTTACAGATTCCAAGTTGAATGGTGATGTTCTTAGCGCTGCCAGATACTTGACGAAGGAAGCCACTGGAGAAGAATTAGGGCGAGTCTCATCCAAAGAGGCTTTTGAAATAGTTTACAGGAAAGCAACTGAAGGTTGGGAAGGAGTTCGGAGAACAGTCGAAGAGATAAGGACAAGATAGGAAAGCCGCTGCGATACTAGGCTTATATACATCTTGAGGTAAGTTCAGGTTTGAAATTGTTCCGGATGAAGGTGACTTAAATGATTAAAATTACTTGTAACATTGATGCTTTTCGTCATCTTGATAAACCGTTCGAGTATGCGGTTAAGACACTTAGTGAACTTGGTTATCAAGGAGTGGAACCGCAAGCTCTCGATGGCAGATGTATCCTTGAGATATATCATTACTGTCCGATGATAAGCTTGGACGACGATCCGATTGAGATAAAGAAGATGATTTCCGGCTATGGGCTTGAGGTCTCGTGCTTGAGTGCTCATACTTCTCTACTGGAGACTGAGTTTGGAGTCAGATATTTGAGAAAAGCGATAAAATTCGCAAAGAATCTTGGCGCGCCGATTGTGAATACAGCGGAAGGGCCGAAGCCTAAAGGGATGAGTGATGAAGAAGCTTTTGCCGTAATGAAACAGAATCTCAACGCTGTTATGAAGACGGCTGAAAATTACGGCGTTTTCTTGACTATCGAGCCTCACGGAGAGTATACCACAAATGCACCTGGTTTGAAGAAGATCATGGGGCTTTCGAAGTCGAAGAGGCTTGGGATAAACCTTGATACGGGAAACGTGTTCTTGGCTGGGAATGACCCGGTTGCAACACTGAAGGCTGTTGTTGACCGAGTTATGTATATGCATGTTAAGGATATAGGCGGCGTCTTACTTGAAGGAAGAGGCAAAGTCACAGGTGCTCCTGTAGGAGTCGCCGTCGGCAAAGGCCAAGTCGATATCAAAGGCTGCATTGATGCCCTCAAGAAAGCAGGGTATGATGGTTGGCTATCTGTTGAGGCGAAAGCAGAAGACTTGAAGAACAGCTTGACATACTTGAAATCAATCATCTAGTAACTGAGTCCTTCTCCCAACCTTTTGACGCTCAGTTCTCTTTCTGACTAGAAGTCGCTTCGGTTAAGAGTTAAGGAGGCTAGATGGGGGAAAATGTGGGAAAATTTCTATGACTGAAGAGAAGTTCTCTAGGTTCACCTAGCCTCCTTGAACCGCACAAGTAGGTCAAGATTGAATATATAACCGTTACTCTAAGTTCTCAACACCTGCAGGTTTCACCTTGGATAGTTGATAAGCTTCGTTCTCGCACTTTTGAACGCCTTTTCCGCGAGGTCAAGACTTCGGGTCATTCTGACTAGCTTGATTTTCGATTTTGAAACGAGTTTCTTTCTAACCTTGATCATCCTCTCAACCTCGCTTGGAGCCGGCCCTCCTTCCACCCTATGTGATTCAACAAATTTTTCAACATCGAGAGATGATTGGATTATCGCATCGCCCAATTCAAGCGAGGTCCCCGCAACTTGCTTAGCCATTTCTGTCAGAAGTTGAGGAGTAATCTCGGAGAACCTTCGTCCTCGATCATATAGATGTTTGGCGGACGCTCCCACTATTTTATGCGCTACTCTGAATGGCACTTTGCACTTACGAAAGATCATGTTAGCCATTTCTGTTGAGGTCGTAAAGCTTGAGTCGGATTGCTTAAGCGCATCCTTTCTTACTCTTAATCGTCTGATAAGCTGAACCAATATCTTCAATATGCTCACAGTCGTATCGATACTGTTCCAAATTCTATTCGTAATTTCTTGTAGGTCTAGGTTGTATCCGGTCGGGAGGGCCTTCATTATGTTAACAGAGGCGACTAGATCTGCTAGCGTAAAACTCGTCCTTGCTCGAATGACCTCGAGTACATCCGGATTCTTCTTTTGTGGCATTATACTGCTTGTTGAAGCAAATTCATCTGGAAGTTCTATTAGCTTGTGGTTCGATGAACTCCAAACGATTAGATCTTCCGCTAGTCGACTCAAATTGACGTTGAGAATTACGAGGTCCGCAAGGGTCTCCAAAATGAAATCTCTGCTGCTTACGGCATCTAGTGAGTTCTCGACGATAGCATCAAATCCTAGGAGTTGCGCGACGATGGCTCGATCGATCGGAAAGCTTGTTGTAGCCAAGGCTCCAGCGCCCATCGAAGATTCATTCACACGCCTATAGGTCTCTCCCAGCCTTTCTAGATCACGTTGGATTGCATCGAATTGAGCGATCGAGTAGTGTGCAAATGTTATCGGCTGGGCGGGTTGAAGATGCGTATAACCTGGGATTATCGTTGAAAGATTCCTCTCAGAGAGTTTAATCCACGCTTCTTGGGTAACAACAATCGACCGCAGCAATAGAACAAAGCATCGGCGTAATTCCATTCTAATCGCAGTTGCAACCTGATCGTTCCTGCTTTTTCCTATATTCAGGTTTCCCCCAATCTCAAGACCTGTCTTCTTAGTGGCCTCTTCCTCAACGTACATGTGTACATCTTCGATCGGTTGCAGTAGTCTTGCCGGGGGCTCTACTGTAGCCAATGCTTGGAGAAGTTTCTTTCCTGCTGACGCATCAATAATTCTCTGTTTGACCAGCATAATGATGTGGGCTTCGTTAATCTTCAAGACATGCTCAAAGAGTCTTCTATCGCTCGGCATAGAGGAGGAGAATTCCACGACATCTCTTCTTGTTTTGAGCAGTCTTCCTCCCTGAAGAGCCTTAGACAATCCCGACGCCTTCCACTCTAATGTGGATGGAGAAAACGTTCAAAGATTATTCAAGTTTAATGCTGATTTTCGGGGCTACTTTCTGATAGCCCTTAGCTAGCTTCTTCCTCTTCAGTTGGCATGATACCCTCGTCGGGAGACCCCAAAGCTCGATGAAGCCCTCTGAGTATGATTGATTGAATGTTGTCTCTATATTGTATGTCGCTAAATTCAAGTCATATAGTGACATGGGCGATGTTCTGCCCACAACCATAAGCGAGCCTTTATACATCTTGATCTTCACTTGCCCGGTCACATTCTCCTGAGTGCTCTCAACAAACTGATCCAGATTATTCTTAAGCGGGTCCATCCACAGCCCTGTGTAGACTAGGAAAGCCCATTCACTATCGATCTGCTTCTTGAATTGCAATTGATGCCGCGTTAAAACAAGTTTCTCTAAGTCCTTGTGGGCTTCAAGAAGAACAAGCGCGGCAGGACACTCATAGACCTCCCTCGATTTTATGCCCACCAGCCTGTCTTCAATATGATCTATCCGCCCCACGCCGTTTCTTCCTGCTATCTCGTTCAGATTATCTATCAATTCGACTGGGTTCATCTCCTCACTGTTTAAGGCATAAGGAATACCTTTCTCGAAATCGATCGATACATATTCAGGTTTATTTGGTGCCTTCTCAGGAGAGACCGTCCACTCGAAGATCTCCTCTGGCGGCTCTTGTTCTGGATATTCTAGGATGCCGCATTCAATTGAGCGGCCCCAAAGATTCTGGTCTATGCTGTATGGACTGTCGAGGTCATTAGGTATTGGAATCCCGTTTTCTTTCGCGAATTTGATCTCTTCATCTCTGTGGAGATCCCATTCTCTGACAGGTGCAATTATCTTGAGCCCGGGCGCCATTGATTTAATCGTCACATCGAATCTTACTTGATCGTTCCCTTTACCTGTACATCCATGGGCTACGGCTTGTGCCTCTTCTTTTTCAGCTACTTCCACGAGCTTTGATACGATGAGCGGTCGAGCTAAGGCAGTACTTACAGGATATTTCTCTTCATAGAGTCCATTCGCTTTTATGGACGGAAAAACGTAGTCTTGAGCAAATTCTTCCTTGGCATCAATGGAGTAATGCTTCAAGACCTCGAGCGTCTTCGCTTTCTCTCCAATAGCTTTCAAGTCGTCTCGCTGACCTACGTCTACCGTCACCGTAACGACTTCAGCGTCATACTTCTGCTGAAGGTACTTGATAATGACAGACGTATCAAGACCACCCGAGTAGGCTAGAACAACCTTACCCACCAAATCAACAGTCTCCTAAGCTATGCGTTTTCGACAAGTTGTGCTAGGAAAGCTTTAAATGGGTTTTGGTCGAATTTCTTCAGTTTAGGTCTAACGGTGACTGTTTTTGGCCAAAAGCATCTCGAAAAGCGTTCAAGAGTTGATAGATGGAAACCTCTCTCTCCAAGAGGCGCTTCAATATCGCTATGGGAACTATAGCGCTATAGCTAGAATGTTAAAACCGAAAGTTGAGGCTGCGTTGGGAAAAAGAGTCAAGCTGGAAAGTGTAATAACCTCGGTTAAAAGAGCTAGCGTCTCCTATAGAGCCCAGGAAGGGAATCTCCTCAAAGTCATCGCAGGAAGTACGATAAACCTTCGAACAGATGTTGCAAAGATCTCTGTTGAGAAAACACGTAGGACGTTAGAGACCATCAGAAGGTTTCTGGCAAACTTCACAAGTGAATTTCTTCAAGTTCTTGAGGGCACCTCTGCTGTGACTTTGATCGCTGACCAGAAACTGTTCAGTAAGATAGTTTCGATGTTCTCGAAGGATGACATACTGGATGAAAGACGCGGCTTAGCCGCGATAATCGTTCATAGCCCTAAAGAGATCATTAAGACACCTGGGTGCGCAATAGCCTTCTACAGCCCAGTTTCTAGAAGACAGTTGAACATAGAGGAGACTATGAGTTGTTTTACAGATACGATAATAGTGTTAAGGATGGAGGATGTTGGGAAAGCTTTCGCTGCACTGACAGACCTTATCACCGAAGCGCGGAGCCGCGAGCCAACTGTAAGAAGATAGATCGAGAGAACCTGAAGCAATCCGCGAACGGTGAAACTCACAATCTTCTAAACTTTTCTATTATACTTGAGTAATGCAGGAAGTTTTCTAGCGACATCTCCGGAGGGATTCCTGCTCCACAGTTCAGTATCAACCCGTGTGGCCCCGCATCTTCAACAACCTGTTCGATGTGCCTATCGATTTCTCGGGATGTCATCGTCCCGATCTCCCTCGTTATCCCTCCCATTAATGTTATTTTGTCTCCATATTGTGCTTTGAGTTCTGATAATTTCATGTTATCCGCTGGTCCCAAAGGATCTATCGAGTCAAACCCGTCATCAACAAACTCCCCGACAAGAGACATAACGTTTCCATCAGAATGTAGAGATGCTTTCACTCCTTTCTTGTGTAGCCGCTCGACGACTTGCTTGTGCCATGGCTTGTATATTCTCCTGTACTTGTCAACACTTAAGAATGGTTTTCTTCGTTCTCCAAGGTCGTCTGTGATCCATATTCCATCAACAGGTGCTTCATCAACAACCATCTCAGCCAAGTCCATCATAGGTTTGAAAGAGACTTCGATCATTCTTGTTATGAAGCTCGGATCTGTCGCGAGATCCTTCATGTATGGTGTCAGGCCTCGGAGAAACATCCACGGTGTCTCAAACGGTCCCTTTATCTCAGCTAAGATGAAGTATCCCTGTTCACTGAGTTTCTCTGCATATCGAGCGAGGATACCAATCTTCACTTCGAATTTGCTGAGGTCAAGAGGCTGGATTGATTCTAGGTCTTCTTTCCTCTGCACAGGGCTCTGTAGAATCTTTGCGAAATATGGTCTCTTACGCCAGTATTGTAAGCCTCCGAACGGGTTTCTCGATATGATATAGTCTTCTCCTTCATACAGTCTCTCACAGAATAGGTCATAGCATCCCGGAAAACCAACTATCGGCAGATTGATTATGTCAGAATTGAAGAACCTTGCCTGAAAGATCGCTTGAGTCAAACTGTCAGCTTCAAAGAACTTCTGTCCGAAGAATCTCATCTGCGACTCGATTGACGTGAAGTCTCCCCAATAAGGGATCATATCGACTGACTTACGTTCAAGCGCTCGTAAAACTCTTTCTCTTGAATTCAAACAAGAACACTTCCTGCAAGGCGATCAGTGATCCCCGTATCTCTTATTCCTTGAATAAGAAAGGATTAGCCGTTTCTTCTTCTTCTCAAACCGCCTTATCGGCTAGAATGTGTAGCTGAAGACGTATTCTCCCATGCCTTTTATACCCGCATCTATTCTCTCTTCCGGTTCGCTTACGAACGTCAACCGTATGTGTTGCTGCCCGTTAGAACCGAAGAATGACCCTGGAATTACAGCCACATTCTTTCTGTAGAGCAGTCGTTTCGAGAATTCTTCGTCCTCTCTCTCCATTTTTGCTAAGTACGCGCTCATGTTTACGAAGAAGTAGAATGCGCCCGGCGGCTTCACTGTCTTTGCTTCAGGCAGGTACTTCTTCAAGCATTCGCTCATCAAGTCTCTTCTCTTCTTGTATGTCGGAATCACGACTTCTCTCAAGTATCGTTCTTTCACATTGTCGCTGAGGAATTTGACCATGGCGTACTGTGCAATCGTGTTCGGCGCTAGGCTTGTGTACTGCTTTATCTTCTCCATGGCATCTATTGTCTCGGTCGGGCCTAAGGCGTAGCCGAGCCTCAATCCAGGAATGGAAGCTTCCTTCGAGAAACTGCATAGTAGAATCGTCCTCTCATAAGCGCCGGGAAGGCTGCTGATCCAGATGTGTTCTCCTTCATATACGATGTGTTTGTATGTGTCGTCGCTAATTATCCAGAAATCATGGTCTACTGCTAGGTCGACTAGTCCTTTCGCAAACGTCTTGTCGATTATCCTCCCAGTGGGGTTGTCTGGCGATAGAAGAACAAATGCTTTGGTTCTGTTTGAGATAATTCTTTTAAGATCTTCAATATCTGGTTGATAGTCTTTCTCAACTGTAACTGGAAGAGTTTTAATTCTTCCTCCAGCCAGCTTTACAGCTTCATTGTAGCCCAAGTAGGTTGGATCTGTAATAACCACTTCGTCATTCTTGTTCAGAATCGCCATAAGCGCGGAGAAGATTCCTTCCGTTCCACCATCTGTAACAATGACTTGGCTTTCAGGGGCATAGTCTACTCCCCCAAACTTTTCTACGTCTTGAGCAATGAGATTCCTAAGCTCCATTCTCCCTCTGGAACCAGTGTATCCGCAGACTCTCAGCGAATTATTTTTGACTAGGTCGCAAATAGCGTCGACAACCTCCTTAGCTGGAGGAACGCTTGGTGCGCCTCCTCCAAACGAGATTATGTCTCCCCTCTTTCTAGCCTCATCGAGCAACATTGCGACTTGACGAATGGGTGAGAGTCTAATCATGCCTGTTCTATAGGACAGGTTTGGCATCGCAACTTCACCCTGATTGAAAACCAAGTTGAATCTAGACGCATCCTTTATAAAGAATCTGGATAGCGGGCAGTTCTTGGCTTGAAAGGAAATGACGGTTTAGTGTTCCTAAAGAAAAGAGAGGCCTAGAAAGGGCTTAATTGAGTTGACTTCTTAGATACCTCTCCCCATTCTTTAGGCGCTCTTTAACATCTCTACTGGTTAGGCCTTGGAAGAGATTGTGATGATACATCTTACATCAAAGCCTCAATGTGAGGACGCCTTCAGTAGGAACCCGTGTTTCAGAGGGTCGTCTGGGTCTAGCACAAGTTGATTAAGCCCTGTAATATAGGCGCTGCCCGTTATCTCAGGCACTACCGCCTCAAACCTGCCAACTCTTGTCTCTTCGACGAGCCTACCACGGAAGATTGTGCCGGCAATGCTTTCATGTACGAACTCTTCATTAAGCTCGAGTTTTCCCTTTGCATGCAGTTCAGCCATCCGAGCGCTAGTTCCAGTACCGCATGGAGATCTGTCGGCCTGCCCGACACCGAAAACTACTATATTCTTTGAATGGGCTTCTGGGTGCGTTGGCTTGCCATAGAGCTCGACTAGCTCCACCCTATCGATGTATTTCAGCAATGGATGGCTGACTTTCACCTCCTCATTGACCACATTCTTGATCTTGATTCCTACGTCTATCAGCCGTTCAGTATTCGCCAGCTCGATCTTGATCCCGAGTTGGCCGGCATCGACAAGCGCGAAGAAGTTCCCACCGAAGGATATGTCCAATCTAACATCGCCTAAGGAAGGAATGGAAAGCTGAACATTTGGCTCATAGAGAAACGAAGGAACATTCCGGATAGTAACCTCTTTAACCCTGCTGTTCTGAACGTGAACATTAGCTTTGACCAGCCCAGATGGCGTATCCAGCAAGACTGTCGTTGAAGGTTCTTCGGCTTTAACCCATCCGAGTTCCACAGCTACTGTAGCCACACCGATCGATCCGTGGCCGCACCCAGTTAGGTAGCCTCCGCAATCTGTAAAGATAACTCCTAGATCAGCGTCAGGAATCGTCGGCTCGGTGATTATCGCTCCAAACATATCGTTGTGACCCCTAGGCTCCCTCATTATGGCGCTTCTGACGAAGTCGAGCTCGTTCCTTAGGTACTCTATCTTTTCGCCGAGCGTCTTACCGCGAATCTTCGGAGTGCCGGAGACTACTATTCTAGTGGGCTCTCCAGCCGTGTGAGTATCCACTGTTGAGATTACTCGATCAAACCTCAATCAGAGCACCTTCCGAACAAGATGCTCTCTCAGGAAAACTATAATAAGCCTACGGCTTAACGTAGACGCTTTCGTGTTGAAGTAGCGCCTTTTGATCTGCGAGATACTTGTAAGGAAAAGAGCGCCTTTAACGATCTCTCCTTTTGAGGAGGCATCTAGTATAGAACTATAGCTGGATCCTTGAACAAACTGATGGTGATTACCGAATTCTTGGGAAAAATTGAGATAGCCTTCAATGTATTGCTTTACGACTTCCCGAACAATTCCACCTCGAAGCCTACGCCAGCCTCGCTCGCTTTCTTGTATGCTAAGTAGGCGGCAGCAGCATCCTGCACGCCTAGCCCCACAGATTTAAAGAGAGTTATCTCGTCGTCGCTAATTCGTCCGCGTTTCTTGCCTGCGACGATCTTTGCTGCTAGCGATCCGATCTCGCTCAAGTAGGCAGGCATAACACCCATCCATCCCGTTCTGTCGAAAACGGTCAAGCCTACTCTAGTGGGCATTCTAGCTGTGCTAAGAGTCAGTTCCTTGAACGCGTTTTCAACGACTTTAGTCTCCTTCATCGTCATTACGGCTTCGAGGTCTTTTCTCGTAAGTATGAGGACCATGATCAACATCTCAATCGACAGTTTTTTCTCGGCTCTTTCTTACTAGAAAGAACCCTTTTCTCTTCTGCGGCTTAGCTAGTAGTTTGCTCACGTTAAATATGAATTGAATATAAATAAGTTCAAAACGTGGCGAACAGATTGACTGCAGAGAAATTGATGAGTATGAGCGAGGCCATCAAAAAACTTGTCCATGATGGAGAAACTGTCTACATAGCCGGGTTCACACATCTAATCCCCCACTCGGCTGGACATGAGATAATTCGACAAAGGATAAGGAACTTAACATTGTGCAGGCCGACTCCAGATATCGTCTACGATCAGATAATAGCGGCTGGTTGCGCAAAAAAAGTTGTTTTCAGTTGGGCCGGAAACCCCGGCGTTGGCCCCTTACGAGGGTTTAGAAGAGCCATAGAACAAGGCTACCCGAACAAAATCGAGATTGAGGAGTACTCACACTTCGGCATGATCTGCAGACTCCTAGCAGGGGCAATTCATCTTCCCTTCTTCCCGCTTAAATCACTTCGAGGATCCGATCTGCCAAAAAACAATCCTAAGATAAGAACTATAAAGTGCCCTTACACCGAGCAGGAGGTTGGCGTTGTCCCCCCATTGACTCCTGACGTATCTATCATACATGCTCAAAGAGCTGATAAGAACGGGAACATCCAAGTATGGGGGATAATAGGTGACCATCAGGAGGCTGCTTTCGCCGCGGAGAAGGTCATTGTCAGCGTGGAGGAGATAGTCGATGAATACGTGATACGGAGCGATCCGAACAAGACACTGATACCGAGCTTTATTGTTGATGCATTGGTTGAGGAACCGTGGGCAGCCCACCCCTCTTATGCACAAGGGTACTATGATAGGGATAACGAGTTCTACTTAGAATGGGATACTATCTCGAGAGAAACTGATTCGCTTGAAAAATACCTGCATGAATGGGTTTACGGTGTGGAAAATCATGCTGAATATGTGAAAAAATTAGGTGCGGAAAAGCTGATGAAGTTGAGGCCGAAGAGCTTCTACAGCGTCACAACTAATTATGGATGGTACTAGGTGAGTGATCTCGTTGGATCATACTCCATCCGAACTGATGACGGTAACTGCAGCTAGAGAACTCCGAGATCATGAGACGGTTTTTGTAGGAATCGGATTGCCAAATCTCGCATCGAATTTAGCGAAGAGGACACACGCCCCAAACCTCATAATGATTTATGAAGCGGGAGTCATAGGCGCAAATCCAACCAGAATGCCCCTTTCAATAGGCGACCCTTGCCTCGTCTCTGGCTCGCAAAGCGTCTGCTCGATGTTCGAGGTATTCGGTTTGTATCTTCAAGCTGGACGAATCGATGTTGGATTCCTTGAGGGTGCGCAGATCGATAAGTATGGAAACATTAACTCCACCGTAATAGGAGATTACAGAGCACCAAAAGTCAGACTCCCGGGGAGCGGCGGAGCATGCGACATAGCTTCACTGGCTAAGCGAATCTTAATCATAACGCGACACGAGAGCAGAAGATTTCCCGAGAAGGTAGACTTTGTCACCAGTCTTGGTTTCCTTACGGGAAAACACGAGCGAGAACGACTTGGACTAGATGGGGGCGGTCCCGATGCGGTAATTACAGATCTAGGGGTCTTGAGATTCGACAAAGAAACTGGTGAAATGATGCTCGACTCTATTCATCCTGGAGTTAAACTAGAAGATGTAAAGAGAAACACTGGTTGGGACCTCAAGGTTTCAAAGGAACTCAAGATCACAAACGAACCCTCAGAAGAGGAACTTTCAATTCTTCGGCAACTCGACCCAAGAAGAACTTATCTAGGGAAGTGAAAACCACAGTTAGAGATACAACTTCTGGACATCATTCTCAAGATTATGCCCTAGCCTCCTATCTTGACCTCCATACCGATGGATTCCATCTTTTCCTTGATCGAGTGTAGATGCTCTTCTCTCGGCGGCTCAAGTCCCTTAAGCCTGTACTTAATCCCCAGCCTCTTGTACTTAGCCTCGCCAAACCGATGATATGGCAGAAGATTCACCTTCTTCAATCCACGTAGCTCTGAAATGAATCGCCCTGTGGCCTCGATATTCTCTTCACGATCGTTGTATCCTGGGATAACCGGAATCCTTACTACCATAGGAATGAGCTTTGAAGAGACCTTCTTTGCATTCTCAAGGATTAGATCGTTCTGCACGCCTACAAACTTCTTATGTTCAACAGGATCAATGTCTTTGATGTCGTAAAGGACCAGGTCTGTGTATTTCAGAACCTTTTCTAGGATTCTCCATTCAGCATAGCCGCATGTCTCTATGGCTGTATGGATCTGCCTTTCCTTGCATCTTCTGAAAAGTTCCGTGAGAAATTCTGGTTGAGCAGTAGGTTCGCCTCCAGATGCTGTTACGCCTCCGCCGCTAGCCTCGAAAAATATTCGGTCTCGATCGATCTCCTCTAGAACCTCATTAACTGTCATGTATTTTCCTATCTGCTCAAGAGCTCTAGAGTAGCAGGTATTTAAGCATCTTCCGCACACAGTGCATCGATCCTTCAATACCATCTTGGACCTTCGGCCAGCGGTTTTGATCGCATCGCACGGACATACTCCAATGCATGTTTCACAATGGATGCATCTCTCCTTCCAGAAGACCATCTCCGGACCTGCCTTCTGCCCTTCAGGGTTATCGCACCACAAGCAGCGTAGCGGGCAACCTTTAAAAAATATGGTTGTCCTAATCCCAGGTCCATCATGGATCGAAAATCTCTGGACGTTGAAGATGATCCCGGCAGCTGCCTTCTCCACAGGTCGTCTAGACACCATGTTCCGTCCTCGAGATTATCTCGTCTTGAAGGTCTTTACTCAACCTCACGAAGTAGTCGCTGTAGCCAGCGACTCTGATGACTAGATTTTGATATCTCTCAGGATGTTTCTGCGCGCCCCTCAATATTTCTCTGGAGATCACGTTGAACTGCATATGGTGACCGCCCAAATCGAAGTATGTCCTTATCAACCTTGAGAATTTCTTAAGTCCCTCCTCCCCAGCCAGTGCTGATGGATGGAACTTCATGTTCAGTAGTGTTCCACTACACTTTACGTGGTTGAGCTTCGAGATAGATTTGACTACGGCTGTCGGTCCCTTGACGTCCTTGCCTTGCACGGGGGACACCCCTTCTGACAATGGTTCCCCAGTTTTTCTTCCATCTAGAGTTGCGCCGGTAAGCTCGCCGAAATAAAGGTGAGTCGTAGTCGGGATCATGTTGGCTGCATAAGGCACCCCCTCAGAATTCCTATGCCTCCTCAATTCACGGCAGAATAGATCGACAATCTCGCGCGCTAGGAAGTCCACGTAGTCGTCATCGTTACCGTATTTTGGAGCTCTATTCATAAGCATCTGCCTCACCCTTTCGTGGTCGTTGAAGTTCGACCTGAGCGCCTCGAGAAGCTCGGACATACTGACCATCTTTTCTTCGAAGACAAGCTTCTTGACTGCTGCCAAGGAGTCCGCTGCTGTCCCTGTGCCAACCCCACATAACATAGGCAGATTGTAGATGGCTCCTCCATCATGATAGTCTCTCCCCTTCTCGATGCATCCCTCCATCAACATCGATGTGAAAGGTACAGGACAGAATTCGGCGTAGACGCGTCTCGCAACGCTGTCATACATGACCTTAAGATTTACGAAATGCTCGACCTGCTTCCTGAAAGCCTCCATGAGATCTTTGAACGACTTGAACTGTGTGGGGTCCCCTGTCCTAGAGCCTATCTGCTTTCCAGAAAGCGGGTTGACCCCATCGTTAAGCGCCAGTTCTAGGCATTTGACTAGATTAAGGTAGCCGCTGGACGCCATATTCTCTTTCCCTTGGACGCAGGGTTCGACGCATCCGTTGATGCTCCCGGTTCTAGCGTCTTCAAGGGTCTTCCCCTTCTCAAGCATCGACATCGTCTTCTCGTCATCGTTGAAGACAGCTGGCATCCCGAATCCCATCCGGATGATCTCGCACGCCTTCATCAGAAACTCGTGAGGAGTCTTGTTGGAGATCAACACTGAAAGCTGGGGCTGGATCAACTTCAACTCCGCTGCTACTTCTAGGCAGAGGTATGAGAGCTCATTTGTCGCATCCAGTCCTTCCGGCGTCTGGCCGGCCAAGTTCAAGTTCTGGAAGTCTGCGTAAGTGATGCTTGCTTTAGCAGTTCCACCTTCCTTTGCTACAGTCAACTCATTGAACTTTACCCATAAGCACTCCAGCAGCTCTTTCGCATCTTCTCTGGATAGCCTTCCTTCTTCACAATCTTTCTGATAGTAAGGATACATGTACTGGTCAAACCGCCCCGGCGAGATTGCATATGAGTTTGTTTCAAGGTTCAGAATGAGATGAGTAAACCAGAATGATTGAAGGGCTTCATGGAATGTTCTAGCCGGGTTCGCTGGCACATGATCGCATATTTCAGCAATCCTTTCCAATTCTACTCTTCTGTTCAGCTTCGTCTCGACCTTCGCGAGCCTTCGAGCTTCATCGGCATACCTCCTCGCAAATTTGACCGCCGCATCTGAGACGATGAGCATAGCCTTAAGCAGATTCATCTTCCTTAAGCATTCACGCTGCTCAAAGTCCACCTTCACAAGCTCTTCTTCGATCTCTCGCCTAACTTGATTTAGACCGTTTCGAATGACCTTCTCATAGTTCACTGTGATATGCCCGACAGTGCGGTTAAGGTAATAGTGAAAGAATACTCCCTCGTCGATTGTATCCTTAACTTCCTTCGAGATGGACTCCATAATCCTGTTATAGACTTGTCTACCCTTCCAGTACTGAAAGACCTTCTTCTCCAGTATATTCTTCGTCCTTTCGCTCACGAAGAAGGGTGCTTCTTTCCTCTCCCCAATGGTTTCGATCTCTTTGATTATCCAGTCGCAGGCAACCTCGGGATAGAGGGGGGAGCCCATCGGTCGAGGGGTTTTGCATCCTACAATCAGTTCACCCTCCCTAATCTTCACCGGAGCTTTGGTCAACACCCTCTCCAGCATCTTTGCCCTTCTAATCTCGATAGGTAGCCCCTCACTCTCACTGTACGATTCTGTTGCATGAAGAGCTCTCTCAGGTCGAATCTCAGGCTTGGCTGAACGCAAAATCTTAATCAAAAAACTGATTCTTTCAGAGACCATTCTTCAGAATCCTCCCACACGTGAATAGTTTAGCTTTCTACAGGTAGTTGGTTAGGCATGTTTATGACATTTATCGTGGTCCGAAATAGAGCCTTGTGATGAGTTCACTTTTTATTTTGTCAGCAAGATAATATCAATCTTCGGTGGTTTTTATGAAAGTTTCAGTTCCCTATGGAGGACGGAGGATAGAGTTCGACATACCCAAAAAGAATCTATTGACCGTCGCTAGTCCCAAACTAAGAAGAACAAGAAATGATCTGCAAACGATCTGGAAAGCCATTGCCAATCCGATAGGTAGCAAGAAATTGTCCGAGCTCGCTCGACCGAAGAGTAAAGTGGCTATAGCTATTACAGACAGCACACGGCCTGTACCAAACCACAGGATCCTCCCTCTGGTAGTTGAAGAGCTGGAAAAATCCGGCGTCAAAGATGAAGACATTACGGTAATAATTGCCACAGGTATGCATAGGCAAAACACGAAAGAAGAAATTGAGGATAACCTTGGCGAGAAGATAGCGAAACGTCTTAAGGTGATAAATCACAATCCAGATGATAAAGCAAACATGAGAGATTTCGGAAAGACTCAGCTCGGTACAGAGGTTCTAGTTAATAAGACCTTCGGAGATGCTGACCTAAAGATCGCTACTGGAACGATTATGCCTTGCATGCTCTCAGGGTGGTGCGGCAGCGGGAAAACAGTAATGCCGGGAGTCTCCAGCAGGAAGAGCATTGAACAGAACCATGCACTGTTTGTGAAAACCCTTGAAAACCTAGACAGAGGGGCTATGGGCGGCATAGTCGAAAACAACTTCGTACGCAAAGACATAGATGACTTTGCGACTGCCGCTAAACTGGATTTTGCAGTCAACGTTTCCCTCAATGAAAGAAAAGGGGTCATGTGTGCATTTGCGGGCCATCCACTGGATGTTCATAGGCAAGGTGTCGCGTTTGGAAAGAAAGTGATGAAGACAACAGTTCCGGAAAGGGCGGACATAGTCATAGCTGGACCTGGCTTTGTGGCGCATGAGGTGAGTTTGTACCAGAGTTCTTCACGAACCTTTGCAAACATTGAAAATGTCATCAAGGAGCGGGGAACGATTATACTGGTATCATCGTGTCATAGAGGCTTGTATGAGGGCATTGGCAAGGAAGTAGAGTTCTATAGAGACTGGTTAATACGCCTCCCGAAGCCGAAAGAAATATTGGAAATGACCGTGAGAAATGAAGTACCCTCATTTGAGTCATGCATCTTATATCAGTTCTCATGGATGAAGCAACGATTTTCGATCAAAGCCTTAACAAAGGGCATGAGCGAAAGCGAGTTAGAGGAGATCGGAATGGGCTACGTTTCGTCTCCAGAGGAAGCCATCAAAGAATCACTGAGAACACATGGAGAGAGTGCAAAAATCGCAGTGGTTCCCTACGCTAGCATTACCTACGTTTCACCTATTCCGCCCGCGGCAGTTGCATCCTCACCTTGACTTTGGAATGCCCAATCTGATTTTTCGGAAGAAAGAGGGATTCGATTAGCCATCAGAGTTTAGCGAATAGCATTTGGCAATAGTCTATGTCAAACAGTCAATAATATGTTGATGGAAGCCCCTTGGGGTGGTCTATAGACGTATTGGACGAAACTATAAGGATGATTGCGGAGGCATTTAGAATCAGCGAACAGTCGGTCTCGAGAAGCCCTTTCCCTCTTTGTCTACTCATCAGTTGGGTAAGGCTTAAAGCCAAAGTTGGGTATAACTAGGTGCCGGTGATATGTTTTTGGCTAGGCAAGATATCTTTGAGGAACTCGTTAGCTCTGTTATGAGCTTCGACGCAGACAAAGTGATGGATGCCACGAGAAAGGCCTTGAGTCAAGGAATTGCCCCTGTAAGCATAATCGACGATGGATTGGCTAAAGGCCTGAGAGTTGTCGGTAAGAAGTTCGAGGACGGTGAACTGTTCTTAATGCATTTGGTAGCAGCCGCTGAGGCTGTTCAAAGAGCGCTGAAAGAGCTGTTAGAACCGGAAATTTCGAAAAGAAAAGAGAAGAGAGAATCTTTGGGAAGAATTGTGCTTGGAACGGTCGCTGGTGATATTCATGATATAGGCAAGAACATAGTTGCGGCGCTCTTATTCGCGAGTGGATTCGAGGTGTACGATCTTGGAAAGGATGTTGCTGTTGAAGAATTTGTAAAGAAGGCAAAGGAGGTTGATGCAAACATAGTTGGAGCTTCAGCGCTTCTAAGCACTACTTTGCCAATGCAGCATGAGATAGTAAAGGCGATGGTCTCAGCGGGCTTACGAAATAGGGTTAAGCTGATCTTCGGAGGTGCACCCGTCACAGAAGAGTGGGTTAGGGAGATAGGCGGTGACGGGTACGGAGAAAGCGCTGTCGAGGCGGTGAACGTAGCCAAGAGGGTCCTAGGAATAAAGGTGTAGAAAGAGCACATCGTCAATCATAGATTAAGAGCCAGTTGAGATTTAGGCGGCGGATAGGCTAGGAATAGCCACAGTTGTCAGCGGCTTTTTCGGTTATAACGCCTACCCACTTCTTGGAAAATTTGGTTTCTCGGTTCTGCTTCATGTCAAAACAGGCAAAATAGAGAAGATCTTGGGGGATGCGGCTAGCTCTGCCAAACCTGCGAAATACGAGACCCCAGAATAATACATTTTATCTTCTTGACCCACGGCCATCTTGATCGCACAGGCGGCTTCAAGTTTCGCGCATACGAGAATTCTATAGCTTAGATAGAGAATGTTCTCCGCAGCGAACCGAAATCATTTAATAGAAACTTGGGGAGACATATACGCCAAGAAAATTGGAGGTTTTGATACTTTGACGCAAGAGAAGAAGAACGAAGAGAAAGTGACTAGGCGTTCCTACTTGAAGTACGCTGGCGGAGCTGTCGTTGCTGTGGCTGTCGTAGGAGCTGCTGGCTACTACTATACAACGGTATCGAGGCCGCCGGAAACAGTAAAGATAGGAGTCATAACCCCTCTTTCGCCGCCAGGGGACTATGTCTCAGGAAAGCTGATACTTGAAACTGCACAGCTTTTCGTCGAATGGAAGAATGAGCAAGGAGGTGTTCTGGGCAGAAAGCTCGAGATTGTCCAAGCGGATCAAACTTTGGATTCGTCTGTTGCCATATCACATCTCAAGAGAATGGTCACAAGTGATAAGATAGCTGGTTTGGTGGGTCCATGGGAAAGCCTTGTAGCGCTACCTGTCGCCGGGGCGACCGAGGAAAACCCGGTAGTCATGTTTGTTACCTATAGCTGGGCGGATGACATCACTAAGAACCACTACAAGTACGTGTTCAGGGTAGGCGTATACAACTCGTTAATCGCGGGGCAGTCCGTGGACTTCTTCAAATACACGGGATGGAAGAACATAGCCGTGATAGTAGAGGAGTCCCCATACGGTTTCGGGCAAAGAGATTCCTTGCAGTACTGGGCTCCGAAGAAGCATCCTGAGGTGAAGTTTAACTTCATACCTGCAGCGATGGGCAAAGCGGACTATAGTGCAGAGCTTAGCAGGGTGAAAGGAATGACACCGCCGCCAGATGCGCTCGTCATCCATTTGAATGTGCCCCACGCGTTCGTTGCGGGCAAACAAGCTGTGGAGATGGGATTGACGAAAGGCGGTACTAAAATATACTGGGGAAACGACTGCCCAACATGGGATCCGAAGTCGTTCTGGGAGATGATGGGCGAGGGCGGAGTAGGTACTCTGTTCCCAACATACTGGTCGCCATACATGAAGATGACACCGACAGGCGAGCAGTTCATGAGCCTCTATAGGACCAAATATGGCAAGGAACCGTTCATCGCACTTATGTGGTACTGGGACTGTTTGAGGATACTAGCCGAGGCAATCGAGAAGACAGGTTCGACGAGCGCGGACACTTTAGCGAAATACATTGAGAAGATAGACATTGAAGGCACCACCGGAAGAATCACCCTTGTCAACGAACCAGATCCCACAAGTACGCTTTGGCATCAATGGATTGGAATGACCCAGTATACGTTTGAATTCACTGAGGCCAATCAAGACCCAGGCAAAGCCAAGCAACTGTATCCAACAGTCGGTTGAAACTTGCTTCCCCCACTTTTTTTCGACTTCATTATCACAGGTATAGTGTTGGGACTAATTTACGCTCTTATGACAACAGGGCTGACCCTTATCTACGGCGTTATGAGACTTTCAAACTTCGCCCATGGAGAATTCTACATGATTGGCGGGTACGCCTTGTTATTCTCAACCCTCGCGCTCGGCATTCCACCCGTCATCGGTTTACCGTTCGCCGTGATTGCTGGAGTAATCGTGGGCTTCACTGTTGAAAGAACTCTGATCAAGGATACGTATACTAAGGTGATGCCTAGGCCGTTTGAGTATGCGATGCTGGGAACGATGTCCGTTTCGGTTCTACTCCAAAACCTAGCCAAAGAGGTTTTCGGACCGTTTGTCCGTTCGACACCACCATTCGTCCCGGGAAGCTTAGAGATCTTGCAGGTAACTCTAAGCCTTAACAGAGTCGTCGCTATGGTTGTCTCTATTGCAAGTTTGCTCTTCCTCTATTGGTTCATAATGACCACAAGAACTGGAAGGGCTTGGAGGGCGGTTGCCCAAAACCGGACAGGCGCTATCATCAGCGGCATAAGCGTTGGGCGTGTAAACCTTTTGGCTTATGGGGTTGGTGCGGCCTTGGCTGGTCTTTCCGGCGCACTCTTAACACCCGTGTATGGTGTTTGGCCGAATATTGGTTGGACCCCTCTCGTCCTAAGCTTTGTCATAATGGTCTTAGGAGGTTTGGGGTCATACAAAGGTGCATTGATCGGTGGGTTGATAGTGGGATTGACTCACAGTTTCATAGCGGGGTACATTTCACCTCCCTACGCCGATGTAGCCATGTACATCGTACTTCTGGTTGTCCTTGTGTTGAAACCCACAGGATTGTTCGGGCAAGCTGGCTAGCTTGAGAGCAAGATAGAACTATGCAATAGGAGATAGCGATGGCGTTAATAGAATGTCAAAAATTGACAAAGCGCTTTGGCGGCCTTGTCGCTCTTAAAGAAGTTGACTTGCAACTCAATGAGGGCGAGGTTCTCGGCTTGATAGGGCCGAATGGGTCAGGAAAAACGACGCTTATAAACTGTGTTACGGGTTTCTACAGACCCACCGCGGGAAAAGTAATCTTCAACGGCAAGGACATTACTGGCCAAAACAATTGCGAAATCTGTAGGAAGGGATTGGCGAGAACCTTTCAGATCCCACGACCTTTTCCGAGGCTAACAGTTCTTGAAAATGTGGTCGTTGGTTCTCGTGGCGATCGGGAGATCGCGCTACGTAGCCTCGAGGAGGTGGGACTCCATAGCATGAAGGACACACTTGCGAAGAATCTGACCACACATCAAACGAGAATGCTCGAGGTCGCCAGAGCCATGGCTACAAATCCGAAGGTTCTATTGCTCGATGAAGTTATGGCTGGTCTGAATCCCGTTGAAATAGAAGAAACAATATCCCTACTCGGCAAGGTTCGAGAAGGAGGTCTTACGTTGCTTTGGGTTGAACATGTGATGAGAGCGATCATGAAAGCCGCGGATCGGCTCGTCGTTCTGCATGAAGGAAAGAAGATTGCTGAGGGAATGCCCAGCGAAATCGCCAGCTCTGAGAAGGTCGTGGAGGCATACCTCGGAGAAAGATACATGCTGTGAGGCAACTGGAATGCTAGATGTGGAAAGCATAGATGTCTCTTACGGCAAACACCAAGCGCTTTGGAACGTTTCCCTACACCTAACGAAAGGGGACTTTGTCTCACTGATCGGATCCAATGGGGCGGGTAAAACAACGACATTGAACACGTTGATTGGAATGCTTCGCCCAACAGCTGGCTCCATTACCCTCAAAGGCGAAAGGATCGATAATCTTCCCTCAAGGCGAATTGTAGAATCAGGCCTGTCATTAGTGCCTGAGGTGAGAGCAATTTTCCCGCAGATGAACGTATTGGATAATCTTCTCGTAGGTGCCCAAACAAATAGGGCTTGGAATCGAAGAGAAGCTACACTGGACTGGGTGTTTCTGCTTTTCCCTAGACTGAAGGAGAGGAGGAAACAGTTGGCAGGAACTATGAGTGGTGGCGAGCAACAGATGTTAAACATAGGTAGGGCTTTGATGTCGCGGCCTGAGGTACTTATGCTGGATGAGCCTTCCCTCGGTCTTAGCCCAAAGCTAGTGGCAGGCATATTCGACGATCTAGAAAGGATACATAGAGAAGGAGTGACTATTCTTCTTGCTGAACAACATGTTTTCCATGCACTCAAGATGTGCGACAAAGGGTATGTGCTTGAAACCGGCAGGGTGGTTCTGGAAGGATCTAGTGAAGAGCTGTCGAATGACAAACGCGTGAAGGAGAAATATCTGGGTGGGTGAAGGTTACTTGGAAATTCATTTCAGGAAAGAAGACCTAATAGCTTCTCCGAAGCGTCTATCTCTGCTCATCCTGCTCATCGTCTTGGCCTTTCTACCACTGCCACTAGCCGAGTCTTCGTATCTCTTATGGGTTCTAACCCTGTGCAACTTCTACGCGATACTGGCTGTGAGTTGGGATCTTATTCTCGGGTACGGGCGCCAACTAAGCTTCGCTCACACGGGTATGCTTGCTATAGGAGCTTACAGCTCAGTCTTCTTGGTCAATTCAACTGGGTTGCCGCCGGCGGTGGGAATGATTGTTGGAGGGGTTTTGGCTGGCGCCATGGGGCTGGCATTGGGTTGGATTTGTTTGAGGCTTAAGGGGATATATTTCGCTCTCGCTACATGGGGATTCGCGGGAATGGTTCAGCTTTTGTTGATTTCCGAGTACGATATAACTGGCGGCTTGAAGGGGCTTGCAACGAAGTTTCTATTACCTACTTCGTCTACGGCTACTCCAGTCTACTATTACTACGCAGGTCTGGCGCTCTTGGCTGCGTGCGCTCTAACGTCTTACAGGTTGATCAATTCGAACTATGGCCTCTATCTGATGGCCATGGGTGACGATGAAGACGCGGTTAGCGCATGTGGAATTAACGTTGTATGGCTTAAGGTCTCGGTTTTCGGGATTAGCAGTCTCTGGCTGGGTTTGGCGGGCAGTTTTTACGCTCACTTGTTAGGTTATGTCAGCCCTGCGATCGCAGATTTCACCACAGTCATGGTTTTGGTGATCGCTGTGACGATAATTGGAGGGCTTGGAACCTTTTTCGGCCCCCTATTTGGCACCTTTCTTCTATACCCGATCGCGGAGCTAATCCGAGCCTATGGTGCTGGTATCCAACAGCTGATCTTTATAGTCGTTATCTTGGCTGCGTTAAAATTCTTCAGAAGCGGCATCGTAGGGCTTGTCCAATCGCTGCGTAGAAAGTGAGCAGAAAAAATCATAGCTCACTTGTATTGCGCGCATAGTTCGAAGCGGATGAAAAGCGTTAATAGAGTCGTGACGTGAATTTCTGGTCTAGGTGATACTAGATTGCTGTCACTCGAAGTTCTATCAAGAGATCAGCTATACAAATTGCACTTGGCCAGTCTGGAGATACTAGAGAAAGTGGGGGTGAAGTTTCCCCTAAAGGAAGCCTTGAAACTTTGCGATGAAGCAGGAGCTGAAGTTGATCATAAGCAGCAAGTCGTCAAGATGCCCTACTACTTAGTCGAGGAGTGTGTAAGAAAGACTCCTCACAGAGTCACCCTATATGGCAGAGATCCTAGATACAGCTTTGATGTCGGAGGAGACGAGGTTCACTTCGGAACCGTGGGTTTCGCGACTAGAATAATTGATCCGAAGACCGACAAGTACCGCGCTTTGGTGAAAACGGATCTGGCGAGTCTAGCGAAGCTTGCTGACGCTCTGGAACATGTTAACTTCTTTCTCACGATGGGCCAACCTATGGATGTACGTCTTGAGTTGGGGGATAGATATCAGTGGTTGATCTCCTTTGAAAACATAGGAAAGCACATAGTTAATCAGTCTCTAGACCGGGATGGAGCCATTGACGCTATCAAGATGGGATCTGTAATCTGCGGGGGGGAGAAGGAATTACGCAAGGCTCCAATCATGACTGTATTGGTCTGCCTTCCAAGTCCACTGCTGCATGATCCGGGTGGCACAGAAGCTTTGCTGGAAGCGTCAAAATTGGGCTTGCCTACGCTTGTGGATTCCGGCCCTATGGCAGGAGCTAACTCTCCAGCAACCCTTGCTGGCACGTTGACGCTCAATATCGCTGAACTACTGAGCGCCGTCGTCCTAACTAGATTGATAAACCCTCGAGCACCCATCATATGCGCGACTTGGGCTCGCTCGCTCGATATGAAGACTGGGAACGTAGTCTTTGGAAGCCCGGAGTTTGGCCTACTTCACATGTGTCTAGCTCAGATGGCGAAGTTCTACGGTATTCCCTCGGCAGGCGGAGGACTGCTATGCGACGCGAACACTCTAGATGTTCAGTCCGGCTACGAGAAGATGTTGACCGGGATTCTTCCAGCTCTCGGCGGGCTCAACATGGTCTCTGGCATGGGGTTGGTCGCTTCTGAATCGATAGCGAGCTACGAACAATTGGTTGTGGACAACGAGATGGTGGGCATGATCAAGAGGGCAATGCGAGGGGTGAACTTTTCAGAGGAGGCTCTTGCCGTTGATCTCATTGAGAAGGTTCAGTTTGAAGGAAACTTCTTGAAGGAGAAACATACACTGCAACACTTCCAAAGCGAACATTGGATTCCAACCCTTACGAATAGGGAGAACGCGGACAGCTGGTTACGCAAAGGAGCGCCGAACCTTCGAGATAGCGCAAGAGGCTTGGCTATGCAAATATTGGAGAAGCATGAGCCAACTCCGATTCCACGCGAGATTTCTGCTGAGTTAAGGAAAATAGTTGATTTGGCGGAACAGAAATTCAAAGGAAAATAGATGCAAGAACAAGCGAATCTTCTTTCGCAAGCTGCTCAGCGAGGACAAAGAGCTTAGCCTACCAAATATCATATCGCAATGTAGGATCTGAGCATCCATTGGGAAGAAAGAGCATGCGGAAATCTCTTGAAGAGCTACGACAGGTTGCGCTCAAAAACGGGGCTACAGGCGCCGCCATCGTGAAGGCTAGGAGCATTGTGGTCGATGAACGAGTGGAACTGAAATGTAGGAACCCTCCCTGCGAACACTACGGCAGAAACTTGATGTGCCCGCCCTTTACACCGACGCCTGATCAATTTAGAAGATATCTCAGGAAGTATGAATATGGGGTTCTCATCGAAGTTGAAGAGACCATTCCAAAGGAAATTAGAGACTTCGTCGAGCGAGGCTGGAGCTTGCCTAGGCTCCGTAAGAATAAGGGATTCAGAAAGCTGTACGACGCTTGGGAATTTAGGGTCTGGAAGAAACTACACAAATTGGTTTGCGACGTTGAGAGAGAAGCCTTTCTCAAAGGATTTCATCTATCGACCGGACTTGTGGGTGAAAGATGTGTACTTTGCAAACGATGCGACGTAACAGCTCCCTGCAAACGGCCTTGGGAAGCCAGAGCTTCGATGGAAGCTCTAGGAGCAGATGTCCGTAAGACTGCAGAAAATGCTGGCTTCAAGATAGAATGGGGAAAAAGAAACTCGCTAAAACTCTTCGGGCTTGTATTGGTCGGCAAATAGATTAGTAGAAAAGCATCCATTGTCTAACACGAAATATAGAGTGACTTTGCTATCATCAACCTGAAGCTCATTTCTGAGTAAGCTGCTTCGCAGACTCGCCGAAAAAAGGGTGGATTGATCGAGGTTCCTGACGTGTACGATGATATTATGGGTTTAGAGTGAGAGATTTCTCCAGTTCGGTTGCTACGTCACCTAAGCCTAGTTTCTCGAGGGTGCTTTTCCTTGGTATGCCTCTCTTATCCCATCCCCGCTCTTGGTAGTATAGGTCAAGAAGCTCGTCAAATCTATCTCTGTTCAGAGTTGTTCCTTTGTATGTCCCCACAGTTAGGGGCTCTTCAAACCATCTGACGGGTGGATAGTCCATCGTCCTATCCCACTTGCCACCGCGATCTCTCACCCAGAAAGCCCTTACGAGAGCATATATTCTATCAGCTATGACGTGCAACATTTCATCTAGGGGTATGCTCACCCCTGACGCCGCCCTCAACAGCCTTGGATACCATTCCAATTCGAAGTTGAGCTCTATCCACGGAAGCCTGCATGCGACAAGCGATTCAAACATGCCGCCACGAATTCTCTGAAATTCTATAACCTTATCGACCTTTGCCTTTGCATATCCCAGCCTGTCTGTTTTAACCTCCCAAGTTATGATCCAAGCCTCCTTATGGTGAGCTCCTATAGACGATGTAGCGAAGGCCAGAGCCATACCGGGAACCGTATGACAGTCGTAGGCAGATGTCTCCAGACCTTTGACATGCATAGCCCACTTTTCAGATCCTCCTCCAAGCTTCTCGGCAACCCTCATAACTCCCTCAGCCAACAGTCCTCCGAGTTCCCTACGGTACGCGATATCCTCGACGAGGGTTTTAGCCCTATCAAAGTCGCCCCACTCTATTCCGTTGTCAAGGAGCTTCTTCTCTGTCGCTTCCATTGCGAAAGCAATAGAACTGCCTAGGGATATTGTATCTATGCCATACTCGTCCGCCATTCTATTCAGCACCGAGATATTGCCAAGGTGGCCTATACCGGTGTTAGAACCTAGCATCGCTACATTCTCGTAGTCAAGCTCTGAGTCCTTTCCCTCAGAATCTATAACCACGTTACCGCACACCATATTGCAATATGGGCAACCCTTCTGCTTTATCTTCATGGCCTCCATAGCGTACCCGTCCATCTGTCTGTGAAAATCGAACATTCCCTCCTTGAAGTTATGAGTTGGCAAAACGCTATTCTCTTGGCACCACTCTACAACGCCCATTGTTCCCTGTCTTATCCAAAACGGGTAATAATCCCTAGACTTGATGTCATCGTAGCTCTCTTTGACAAGCCTACGATAGGCCTCTGGATCTGCTAACGGTACGTCTCTTGTGCCCTTGAAAACCATAGCCTTAAGATTCTTTGAGCCCATAACAGCTCCCATCCCGGGTCTCCCACCAGCCCTCCCCTCCTGTGATACCACGGTAGCGTATCTGACAAGGTTCTCGCCTCCCGGTCCTATGAGGAGCACCCCTACATCTTTCCCATGGACCTCCTTCAGCCTTCTTTCAGCATCAAATGTCGTTTGCCCCCAGAGGCCATCAGCGCTCAGCACACTTACCATGCCATCCTCGACGTACAGGTATGCTGGTTTTCCAGCCTTGCCCTCAACAATCACAGCATCGTAACCAGCTTTCCTAAGGTGAACCGCCGCCATGCTTCCAAGATTTCCGTCACCATAGCCCCCGGTTAGTGGGCTTTTAGCCGCTACAACAAGCTTCCCCAAGCTTGGGCCAGGAAGCCCTGTCAGCGGGCCTGCTGCTACTACAAGCTTATTCTTAGGGCCTAGGGGGTCGATGCCAGCCTCCAACTCATCCCATAAGGTCTTTATTGCAAAGCCCCTCCCCCCTAAGTACTTGAGCGCGAGGTCTACATCGTATTCTTGAACAGAGGCTTTAGCTCTAGAAAGGTCGGCACGAAGTATTCTTCCATTCCAGCCATACATCTCTATCACCAATAACAATGCCAAGAGATATTAGCTAAGAATGAAACCGTATCTTATCGGGTCTCCCTTCTCTATGATGCACTGCTGGATTCCTATGATGTATGCATACGCGGAGAGCTCCGGTGTGATGGCCGCATAATCTCCAACCTTGACCTTCTCTACAGCTTTACCAATCATTATCAAATCTGGATGCACTAGGCTTTCAACGATTAGGTCTTCGCCTACTTTGAGTTTTCCTTTAGCGACAAGTGTTGCGATCTTTGCGCTTACAGAGGTTCCGGCCGGGGATACGCATATTGTGTTAGCATAAATGTTTGCATGCTTAAGATGATGCTCTTGTCTGGCTGGCTTCGCAGAGAAGTTAACAAGCTCGATCTTGTTTAACTCTGGGTTCTCCGGGTGCTTGACCTTAACCTGCTTGTTTGCGGCGTCCAGTATATTCATGCCAACCCTAATCAACTCTTTAGCATTATTAGGATGGATTTCAACGCTAACTTCTTCCGGGTCTACGAACGCATAGTACAGTCCGCCGAACGCTATGTCCGCTTGGATCTTCCCTACGTCAGGCACATCAAGTGCTGTAGATTCTTGGTAGAATGATGGAGGTCCCTGAAATGATATCCTCCCCACGCTACCATCTTTAACTTCAGCTTGAACTCTCACAAGACCAGCCGCTGTGTCAAGCACAATGTTTGTTGAAGGTTCTTGAGCCTCAACCATACCCTGCTCGATTAATGCTTTGGCCACGCTGAACGTACTGTCACCGCACGAGTGGAGGTACCCGCCGCTATACATGAATATGACGCCGAAGTCTGCTTCTTGGCTCGAGGGCTCCGTTATTAGGGCTCCCAATATGCCTGAGAAGCCCCTAGGTTGTGCCATCAGCGCTTTCCTGAGGTTATCAAGATGATTCTGGCAGTACTTCGTCTTCTCCCACATCGTCTTACCAAGAACCCGCGGAAAACCGCCCATCACGACCTTCGTTGTTTCGCCGGACGAGTGCGTTTCAATAACTGTCATAATTCTCTCAGTATTCACCACGATCACTTCGAAGAATCAGGTTTTTAACCTGATTTAATATTAAGCTTTCGAACGGCCGATAGAACGCCTCCTCTAGGAAGATCGTAGAACTCATTTAAGAGATTTCCAAAGGTCTCCCTTCAAGAAAACTCTGGGTCTTGGCTTCGATCCGTTTAAATAGCTTTATAACTCGATTGAGAATCTGCAGAAATTGTTCTCAGCACTCGAAAAAGCTCTAAACTTGAAGTTGAACGTGAACTTCAGAAAAAAATTCCAGTGCATCTTCGAAAATTTGAACGCTTGTCTCCCATGGCCTGGCAGTATCCTTTAGCCATCCTCAATCGCTTGGAACCTGCAAGTGATACTTCATAGCATATCTGCCAGAAACATCCAAGACCATCGCAGAAAAAAAGTGAGGGTGTCCATGAACTGGTAACCTCTATGTGAGAAGAACTGTTACCCCGCTCATATCGTTCAAAGCTTCATCTTTTGGCGTCTGGCGTGCTGCTACCAAAACTGACGAGATAATTCCGTATGTCAGTGCTCTGCCATCCCAGCTGAGTATATCCATTCAGAGAAATGCTCCCACACGTATTACTCTTGCCTACGTGCGTTTCTTTAGAAAGATGCCTACCACGAAAGTGCAGACCATGCTGGCCATAGCGCAGAAGAGATATGGATATGAAGGATTAAATCGTTCAGCAAGAACTCCTCCAACAGCTGGACCTATCGTCTGGCCGAGAGCTGAAGCCGTCTCAAACATGCCCATCGCCACACCCCTCTGAGATAAAGGAACGTAATCTGAGATCAGAGCGATAGAGACCGGGAAGAGAGCGCCTAAGCTCAACCCTATAACGATCACCGCAAGAACTAGGTTCCACCAAGTTACAGATATAGCCAGTAGATAGGAGCCGATCGCAAGACCCGCTAGAGATGGAGTTAAGACCAGTTTCCTATCCATCTTGTCTGAGATTCTGCCTGCATTTAGAAAACTGGTGATCCGAGCTACCCAAAGCATCATCATCAAGACCCCGATACTGAATACCTCTATTCCAAGGCTTTCAGCGTAGACAGGAAGCAGAGTCAGTATTGTCATGAGAACAGTGCTGTAGACCATCGATATCAAGTCGGCAAGGATGTTGGCACGATGCTTTAAACCGATTGACTTAGAAGTCGTCTTCGAGGAGTTGAGTTGATACGGGACCACTTTCTTAGGCTCACGTATTATTGTCAGGCCAAGAACGGTTGCTAGAATTGCTGATGCCAGATAGAATAGAAATGTGTATCGATAGCCGAAGAGAGAAGCGAGCGTTCCTGCTAGAAGCGAGCCTAGAGCGAAACCCGCGCCGTAAGAAGCTGTTGAGAGCCCCATCGTCCTCCCGACAGCGGAGACTTGTGAAACATCGGTCGTCAAAGCCTCTATGCTAGGCCAGAACGCAGCCCAAGCTAACCCTTCTATCGCCCGTATGAGCATTATCTGGTTGACATTTGTGGCGATTGAGTAAGAGGCTGCGGCGAATGTGCAGAGAGCTGCCCCTAGGAGCATTATGACTTTGCGACCTAGCTTGTCTGACAGTCTGCCTAAAGGGACAGCGCTTATCGCATATACGAGGCCGTACGCGGTGCCTATTATTCCAATCTGAATGTAAGAAGCTCCTAAACTGCTGGAGTATAATGGTATGATAGGGCTTGCTATTCCAGAGCCCAGTGAGAACATAAAGACAAAGAGACAGATCGCAATTAAGATTCTGCCATTTCCATCTGGATGCAGGCCTCTTCTAACCATCGGCCTCCCTCACCGAAACGGCAATACCTCTAAATACGATCAGTTATTAACTCTTACAGATCTGAATTCAGCGAGAGAAGAATTCAATGGTCCGTGTATATTTTGCGACAGATGTCCATGGATCAGACCTAGTATGGAGGAAATGGCTGAGCGTTCCAGCAGTTCATAAGGCAGACATACTGATCTTGGCTGGGGATCTGACCGGGAAGGCTATCTGCCCTATTGTGAAGCAAAGTGATGGAAGCCATATTTCAAATGTGTTTGGAAGAAACTGGAAGATGAGCAATGAAACAGAGCTAAATGAGATGAAAGAGAGGGTCGCTCGGGTTGGATATTATCCGTTCGTTTGCGATCAGCAAGAATTCATGAATTACCAGCAAAATCCTAAGAAAATTGATAAGCTGATGCTCGACCTGATCTCTCAAAGAATTGCGAATTGGCTAGAGTTGCTCGTAGCACATGTTGACCTGAAAGAAAAGAAGGCGATAGTCATGCCGGGAAACGATGACGAGAAGGTGATAGATCCAATAATAAAATCGTATGAAGACAGAGGCATCATCTACCCGCTGGAGAAAGTTGTAAACTTATGCTACGATTTCGAAATGATAAGTCTAGACTACGCCAATCCGACCCCATGGAACACGCCGAGAGAATGCTCAGAGGGAGAGTTGAAGAAGAGGATAGACAATCTATTTCAGATGGTAAAGGATTACAGCAAGACTATATGCAATTTCCATTGTCCCCCTTCAGGTACGCGGTTGGACTTAGCGAGGAAGCTCGACAAGAACCTTAAACCCGTCCTCATCCTTGGGAACCCCGTGTTCATTCACGTAGGCAGTAAGTCTGTGGAGGATGCTATCAGGAAATACCAACCCATGATAGGTCTTCACGGGCATATTCACGAGTCCTTCGCTTCAGACAAGATTGGCAACACCATAGTGGTGAACCCTGGATCTGAATATACTGAGGCCTTGCTTAGAGGTTTCATAATAGACTTCTCTGAGAGTGGCGTCGACAAGTACTGGAAGGTCGAGGGATAAAATCACTAGTTTAGGCTTAGCTGCGAGATGGAACCACTCGATATTTCGTTCCAAATCGACCGGGCCTCTTGATGATCTTGACCAGCTTATAGTCTGCATTGCGTAAGCTCAAGGAATGTCTGCTCGGATCTTCACCTCTCTTCTCAATTGAGGCCAGCAGCATTCTGAGAAACTTCTGGTTCACTTGCCAAAGGTAGGTTTCAACATCTCCGTATTCTTTGGAGTGAGACTTGAAGTATTCATCCATTCTCGCCGCTATTTTCCGTTCAAAGTACCTAACGTACAGTACAAGCGTTAGAGCAAGTCCAATCGTTATAGGAAGTATGCCTATCCCAAGAAATTCAGATGAGAAGATTGGTAGAAGCGGTATCGCAGCTGCCAAGAAGAAGGCGAGAATACTGACGGAACTAAGCACATGATAGATCTTGAGCATTGTGGGCATCCTCGGAATCTTCTCAACCGATTTCACTTTCGTCAGCATCTTTTCCTTGAGAGTTTTCCATTCCCTAGATATATCAGGTCCTAACTTGCCGTCTTCTATAGCCCGCTGGATCCGGTTAGGGTTTACAAAACGATTTGCCCTATAACTATCGACGACCATTATCAGCTCTTTGAGGAAAGCCAGATCTCTGTCTCCGCTGGATCTATGCGAGTGCATGGCCAATCAGCAATGAGAAAAAAAGAAGTGGGGTATTTAAGCAGGTGGGACTTCGGCATAGATGGACTTCACGTCTATGCCTCTCCTGACATTATAGGCGTACAGGCCTAGAAAGATAAGTCCCGCAACGAACCAAGTGAAGAGCAGTGTGAACGTATCCGGCCACGGTGGAACCGCCATTATGAATAGCATCCACAGATAGGTTGACAAGAAAAAGCCGAACAATCCAAGAATGGTTATAAGAGGTATGCCAGCGATCTCCAGCTTGAATCCTGCCTCATAGAGGTCTTTTCGAGTGTAGGGTAGTACAACAGCTGCCCAGCAAACTGGTATCGATGACCACCACCAAAGCCACGTAGTGTCTAGAGCAGCGAATCCAGCGCCTGCAGCACCGGCTTCCAGAGCCCAACAGCCGTAAATCCCTAGAAGACTGATGACCCAAGTAGCAAGTATAGCGTTGTGTGGGCTGTGAAATTTTTCGTTGACCGCTGCGAATCTCTCAGGGAAGAATCTGTCAAAAGACCATGAGAATATGTATCTGGAGCAGATCAGATAGCCCGTCGGCAGGAAATTCATCTGCCAGAATGCTACTCCAATCGGCGGCATCAACATAAGGATCGGGTTCCCCACCCACAGTGGCGAGGCGAAGAAACCTGCGTGTGGAAACGGAGGATTAGCGACTATCTTGGATAGATCAGCGAAATGCAACTTGTACATCCAAATGTACTTTGCCACAAACATCTGGCTATACGCACTGAATGCAACGACCGGCAAGAAGACATAGTAGAGAGCCACAAGGATACCCGCTAGCCCGACGCCTATCCACGCCGATCTCCTGACCGTCTTGATCTCGCCTCCGGCCGCTGGAGCAGCTTGCCAAGTTCCAACCCAAGCCCAGCCTGGAGCTACTGTCGCCAACAGGGTGGCATTCAAACTGAATGTTCCAAATTTGGCTTCGTCAAAGCCAAGTCTGGTAGCCTCAGAGGCAATCTTCTCGTAGGTGCCCGCGCCGAAGAATTTGTCCCACAGGACTGCTGTGGTTGCTGGCGTATTGGTAGCGTATCCGATCCACATAGGAATTACGAATATGACCGGTATGATGAACATAATCCAAACGGCGATCACGTGGGCTCGTATTCCGAGAAAGGCTATAATGCCGAACAGTGTTATGAGTATGAGCGACAACAGAACCTTTATCGTTGGATCCTTCCCAAGAAGTGCTCCCAACGCAGCCAGTCCTGGATCATTCATCCACAGCCCGTAAACGTTAATAGCCGACCCTAAAGATTCCAGAGCGTAGAACGACAAGATTCCGTTGCATAAGCCTGCCGAAATCATATAGCCGAAACTTGACATGAAGCCGACGAACGGGTTAACCACCCTTGAGATGTAGATGTAGTCGCCTCCGGTTCTAGGCATGGTTATGAGCATCCAAGCATAGACGAACATCAGAATCAAAGCTACTATCGAGGTGATCACTGCGGCCAAGACTGGATCGCATCCCGGATACCAATAGGTCGCCCACCATACAAGTCTATGAGCTCCTCCACCGATGGCATAGCACAGGGAAACTGCGAGTGCAGACCAACCGCCGATTTCTCTAGTAAGCCCAGAAGCCTTTCTAACCCATAATGTAGGTGCAACTTCAGACGTCATAGAAATTTTCCTCACCATTAGTGTCAAGCCCAACGCCTTATATGAATTTCTATCTCAGCATTTGCATTGGTGGTTTTCGACAGGTGTAGT
>Ga0315314_1000674_pt1 | contig 34945 bp, 35 predicted proteins | sample TDP9_MG_FD_203631 | JGI IMG/M metagenome (GOLD analysis project Ga0315314, IMG submission 203631) | Freshwater sediment microbial communities from Lake Towuti, South Sulawesi, Indonesia - TDP9 | ecosystem: Environmental > Aquatic > Freshwater > Lake > Sediment | place: Indonesia: South Sulawesi... | reverse complement strand
CGAAACAGGAAGCGTTGGAGGCTTTTGAGGAACTCTACCTAAAGCCTAAGGGGATGTCTTTTAATATCAGCGATTGGCAAATACTACAAGGAAACACCTAGTCCACTTATTTATGCTACAGTACAATGCTTGATTACTATTTGCTTGATTATTCCCTCTATTGGTCTACTTATCAAGATGGGTATTTCTCCTATCTTGCTGAGGATAAGTTTATTATTCTCTATCCGGAACCCAGACTGCTCAAAGATCATGCTGTGGAGTTTCTTGTGTCTGAGCTTCCCCACCTTTTTCCCTTTTTCTTTAGAGCTGAAAGAACTTTGAGATTATCTCTGATTTGGTGAATCACATTCTGGAGGACTATACTGTGGACTTCCTTTAGCTTTGGATATTTTTCTTTAAGCTGAGGCAGAATATTGTCTTTCCACGTATGATTGCTGAGACACCAATTATATACAAAACTGCAACTGTCAAGACTAGCAAACAGTTTATCTTCTGCTTCTTTGCTTGGATACAATTTGTATCTGGTTACTGTAATCATTTTATGCTCTACGCCTCGATAATTTTTGTATTGTTTCGCAATAAATACTCAGCGAAAATTCTAAAGTGGCGATTCATTCCCTCGGTTAAAACTGGGGGCTTTCTCGCCGATATTTTTGTAAAATTTTCAAAAAAACAAATCTGAACTTAGGAAATGCAGTAAAGCATATAACTCGAACAGTCTACTGGCAAGCTAGCCAGCAAATGAACTATGGCGCGATAAGAATCGCAATGATGACGATTTAGGTTATACCCTTATTGCTCCCAAGTAATGGGAGAACGGTAAAATTTAATAAATAATAAACTGGTAAAAATAGCTGCTTAGTGGGATGGGTTATGAGCGCATTAATAGAGGATTTTGAGGCGCTATTAAAAGAAGTTGAAAAAAGTGATTATGTGAAGTATGCTGGTATTTTAGGTTTAAACGGGAACCTGATAGTTTCACATTTTCCTGATAATATGATTGATATGGTGCAGTCTCTAATCCTTTATTTAAGCGTGATAAACATCCACACTTTAATTGCCCAAATTCACGACAGCAACATTGGAATCTCCCGCTTTCAGGATTTCTTTTTGGTTATCATTAACCAAGGAGATGTCTACGAATTACAAAAAGTTTTAGAGAGCTCAGCTAAGAAGTTCCAAAAATGTTTGGATAAAATAGCGGCAAAAGAACAAGAAACCAATATAAAGGTCTATTCTGGACCATTGAAAACGCCTCTAAAGCAAAGTATGCCGACATATGAACCGCTCCTAGATACGCTCCAACAAAGTGAAATGACTGTTTTTTCAATACCGGTAAAGAAAATATTCACACTAGAGTTTCTTAATAACAAACTATCCGAAGATTTAACCTCCAAATATGGAGGCTGGGTTGTAGACTTGTTTTTAATGATAGATGGTGAAAAGAACATTGGTCAAATAACAAAAGTTCTAAAAAGAGACATAGGTGAGGTAATAATGGTTATAGAAGAATTAATAAAAAACCGAGCGGTAGCCATTAAGCGTTTGAAACTCAATAACCTATAATAAGCAGCAAATTCTCAATAATTCTCCTCATCTTTTCCCAAATTGAATTCTCAGTTGAAGTGAACTACCCTACCCTGGAGGGATAGGGCTTCCTGCTTCAACGATGAGGCTTGCAGGAATAACCTGTAGGGGTCTTATCTCCGCAGGCTCTCCGGGTCGTCCCAACCCTGAATACAGTATGTTCAGAGAAGCGTTATAATCCCTATCCCGCTCAATACCACAGTAGGGACACCGGTGTGTTCTCTCATCCAACGCTTTTGGAACCTTCCGCCCGCAGTTTGAGCAGTTCTGCGTGGTTCCCCCGGGTTTTCTCCTCGCCACCATCCTACCAGCGCTCTCAGCCTTGTAGGACAGAAACTGGAAGAACTTCCCCCAGGAGGCGTCCAGTATCTTCTGGGCCAGGTTGCGGTTCCTTGCCAGGCTCTGGATTCTTAAATCCTCCACAAAAACGGTGTCGTAGTTGTTTGCGTAGAAGCGGGAGAGCTTGTGCAGAAAATCGTCCCTCTGGTTCACCAGCATCTCGTAAGCGCAAGCCAGCCTGATCCTCGCCTTCTCCCTGTTCTCCGAACCCCTCCTTTTCTTCGAGAGTTTCCTCTGAAGAACCCTTATCCTCTCTAGGGTTTTCTCGTAGAAGCGGGGGTTCTCAACCTGCCTTCCATCACTGTCGGTGAGGAAGTGTTTCACCCCAACGTCTATTCCCACCGCCCTCCCCATAGAGGGCAAGAACTGGGGCTCCTTGTTTTTTTCTACTTGAAGGTTGGCGAACCACTTGCCGGACTTCTCCCTCTTTATGATCACTCCCTTAATCTGGCCTTCTATTGGTCTGTGGGTTTTTATGGGGATTTCTCCGACCTTTGATAGGATGAGCTTGTTTCCCGCGATTCTGAAGCCGGACTGGTTGAAATTTAGGGTCTTATACCAGCCCGCTCCTTTGAACCGCAGTCTGCCTGTTTTCTTCCCGTTCTGTTTAAGTTGGGATAAGGCTTTTATGTTTGACCAGAGCTGATAGTTCACCATTTGCAGCACTTTGGAGTACACATTGCTCAGTTCGGGGTTCTCAGTTTTCTTCAGCTCCGCGATTAGGGCTTGGGTGTCTCTCTGTGTTATCTTTCTGCCTTCTCTCCTAGCCTTATCGAGTTCTTCAAGCAGCTGGTTGTAGAGCTGCCTGCATAGTTCCATCTGTTCGTTCAGCTTTTTCTGGATGGTTTTTGAGGGATACAGCCTGAACTGGTAACTTCTCCAAGCCATGCTATTTTTCTACCACTGCCAACATAAATATTTATGGGCTTCCATTCATCCCTAGTCTGAAAGTCTGTGGGCTTCCCGCCGAAGAAGTTAAAAACTAACACCCTTTTGATACTATTGAAAATAAAGTATCTGTTTTTGAAACTAGGAAGTTTTTTATTCTATAAATGCATTTATTCCTTAAAGGAAGAGTCAGGTGTAAAAATTGTCCGAAGATGTTACTTCAAAGTTTATCTTTCAATTCAAAAATATCTCCACGAAATTAGATAGTTCTCTCAACGTTATGCAACAGAATTACGATCTTTTATCGGGATTGATGGACAATGTGGAAAAAAGCATTAAACAAATAAATGAAACGCTTGAAAATTTGGCTCGAACAATAGGAAATGAAGAAGAAATCTTCGCGGATCAAGTTGGTACGCTTCTAAACACTTTCAACTTTGAGATAGGAAATTTAAGCGAACTCCTTAACCTTGAGACATTCGCCAAATCCAAAGAAGCCATGGAAGAGCTTCTAAAGCTCGTATATAGCGAATTAGATCCTCAGAAGCTACGCCCAATGATGAGGGAACTTGTTCAGGCTTCACTTAAGATTCTGACAGCGGCTACGGGTGCTCAGCAACCAGAAATGGAGTCAACGACAGATGAGGGAGGTTATTAAAGATGTCATCAGAAGCAATCATACCCCTAGTCACCCAGGCGCTAAATGATATATACTCAAAGATAGAAAATGTAACCACTCTAATCGAAAACTACACTAACAAAATTCAGAAATTTACGGAATTCTTCTCTCAAAACATAACAAACATGATCCAAGCATTAGTGGAACTAACAAACACCGTTCGTTCAGAAAGAACAAAAACCATACAACGCATGAACGAATCAACCACTAACGTTCTCAACGAGCTACGCAAAATTCAGCAGATAAATATCGAGCAAACGCGTGAAGAAACCATTAAGGCCCACAGAACAAGTCTTGGAACAGTACAGGATGCCGTCTGGAGCGTTCAAATGCTAATCATCCTAAACAGATTCTTAGACGCAGTACAATACCTACAAGGAGAAATAGACGCTCAAGTAAAATCCCCGCAGCAACAACAATACGAGAGAGAAAAACCCGAAACCAAATGGTAACCTCAAAAAGAATTTTCCCAAATTTAACACCAATAAAAAATTCAAAAAAACCAAAAAATCTGTTTTTTTGAGTTCCTAACTTCCCTTAACTCCTTCTTTGTTTCGTTGCCAACCTCGATGAGGGGGAAAAAAATTATAGGAATACAAAATCCTCTTTGGATTCTTAAAGGCTGAAGCTGAAAATAAAGATAATTAAAAATTTTTGCTACGCCTTAGGCTTATCAGTAACCTCTACCAAACAGGTCTGAAGGTCTGACCAATCGCTCTTCTTCTTTCTTCGGCTCTCTTTCCTCCTCCCTATAATCCACTTTATCTCTTGACCGGTCCCTAAATCCTTTATCTTCTCTTTCTCTTTCCTTTTCCTTTCTTTGAACCCTTGGGGCAGGCTTTTCCTCTTTCCCTTTCTCTTCTACTGGCTTTTTCTCAGTCAGTGGTTCACCTCTTATCTGGGCTGCGAGTCCCTCCACCTTTTCGACCATGTTCTGAAGAACCATTATTTCCATTCCTTTTTGCATATCGTTTACTGCTTTGCTTAGGGTTTCTTCCAGTTTCTCTGAGCCGGAAACTCCAATGCTTCCAATGCGATCAGAGAGTCTTTTTTCTGTTTCTGCCAACCTTCTCTCTATTGTGCCTAATCTATCATTGAGGGTCTTTTCTATCCTGAGCATTGTATTAACGTTGTCCTCCATTATATTAACCATCATACGGAGCATGGATATTTCTTCTTCTCTAGTTCCACCGGCGGGTAGGGCTGCAGTAGCGGGGGCTGTTTTAGCCTTTGGGTTGGAGGGGGATGAGCTGCTTTCTGACTTTGGGTTTTGGGCTGTTTGTTTTTTATTTTCGCTCAAATTTTACACCTCTCGCTTGTTTAATATTAGTTCTTAAAACCACTTAAAAGTTTTGAGTGCATTGTTACTTTATTGAACATTTAATTACAAAAATGAGTTTAATATGTTTCTCTTTTGATAATATTATTTGATATAATTTAATTTCACCGAATATTTATCTAATATCACTTAATAGTGTTTATTAATATTTGATGAAGATTGCGCAGTATTTCGCCTGAATGTATCATTATGCTTTCTATTACGAGACGCACTGTCCTGTCGGGATAGCTGAGTATTCTGTTTAGAAGATTCTCAATTTCCTTTCGTATCAAGCCTTCCCCTCTCAGAATGGACTGCGCCTTGTCAACATTTTTTGTTAGAAAGGTTTCGATAGTCTTGCTCATAGCTTCTTTGATGGGGATTAGTACTTTTAGTAACTGCTTGGTTTGGTCTGAGGGAAGTGTTTGCTGGCTCAGAGAGTGGGCTATGTATGAAAGATAATTTGCTATGTTTTCCAGATTTGATATATACACTGAGATGTTGAGGAGTTCTTTTACGTTTTGGGACGGCCCACTATGAGCTTGTCTGCGGTATCTCTGACAATACCTGTGAACGTTATCGTGGGCGAGTTCCACGGCCTCCGCTTTTGCTGGGTCAAAGGATTCTACTGACTCTACTACATCATCCATGAGATGGAATACCGAGTTGCTAATTGTCTCAAGAATAGACTTGTGGCTCATCTCCATGATGTCTTGGAGTGAGATGTTCATAGGTGTTTTAACTGTTACCTCGTATCCCGGGAGTGACACAATTAATTCCTGAATCTTTCGAAACTGTTCGGCTGTTGCCGGTGTTTCCATCTCAAGGTTAATCATTCTGGCTCCACTGGCGTAGAGTGACTCTATTAGATAGAGTACCTCCTCTATGTTACTGATTTTTTTAATTTTAATGGTATACTCTTCTCTACTCAAAGTGGAACCCGCCAGCCGTATTTTTTGGTTCTCTTAAGCCTTCTATATTATAAAAGTAAATAGTTTTTGAAATTAAGTTCGCATATGTTTTTTATGTTATCATATGTTGCACAGCTTAAAAAGTTTGATTAATGTGGCAAAAATATACCAAAAAACATAATACCTATTACTATATTTGCTTCGTATGGGGATAAGAAAATGTCTGACGAAGAACTTGAAGCCATTAAGCGAAGAAAGATGATGGAATTAATGCAAAAGAATCTGGCGCAAAAACAACAAAAAGAGAAACAAGAAAGTGCTCAGAGTGAACAAGCAGAAAGGAAAGAGATGGTCTTAAGATATGTACTGCTTCCCGACGCCCTAAACTATCTTGAAAACTTGAGAAACACTAAACCCAAAATTGCGGAACAAATAGAGGATGCCATAATCGTTCTGGTAGCGCAGAAAAAGATACAGAGAAAACTCGACAAAATTGATATAATGAGAGTCGAGCGAAAACTGGAGGGCGTAGAACCCCGCATAATGTTTAAGGCAAGGGGAGAAGAACAACCCATCGACATAGAGGAGAAACTAAAAGGCCTAAATAAGGACTAATCCTAATCTTTCATTATACCCGCTTTTCGTAATAAATCTTTTACAGCTTCCGTAATCTCATAATGCTTCAAGTCTTCGAACCTTACGTACTTTGCTTCTAAAGCATCCGTACTCGCCTTAAGCTCGCCTTCTATTGGTTCAGCGCGAAAATCCACAATAACAAATTGGTACTGGACGCGCCCTTCATCGTCATAAACTATTCTATTCAGAACCTCCAGAAGTTCTTTTACTTCCACCACAATACCCGTTTCTTCAAGCGACTCTCTGGCACAAGCTTCTCTCAGCCTCTCCCCATTATTAACCAACCCTCCAGGAATAGACCACAATCCATAATCCGGTTTGCTCCCCCGCCTAACAAGCACCACCCTTCCATCAGAAACAATAACACTACCAACCCCCAATAAAGGCCTATTAGGATACTTCCTAGACATTCAAACCGCCTCGGTGGAAATAAAGGAATACATTGTTGAATTTTCCAATCCTACTTTTATTTCTTTTCAATAACATAACCGATTTAAAAATCCGATTTTCGCTAAACTAAATTCAAAACAATAACGGGATTCTATGCTTCTCCTTCTATTTCTTTTTTAAGCCTATCCAAAAATTTCTCCATAAACTCATGACGCTGAACAGAGATATTATACGCGCTCGTGGTATACATTTCATCCTTCAACCGAAGTAGCTTATCATGAAAATGCTCGACCGATTCCTTTAAACTTCGCCCATTTTTGCCTCCAAACATGAAGGCTCTGGCAATTCCAATAGCACCCATTGCATCAAGTCGATCCGAATCTTGCAGTATCTTTTCCTCAATTTCCTGAGCTTCTCCTCCCTCGCTAAATCTGTGTGTTATGATTACTTTGCACACCTTTTCGATTTTTGTTTCTGGAAAATCTGTCTGCTTCAAAATATTTCTGGCGATTTCCGCACCCTTTACTGAGTGGGAAACACCCGAAGTCTCTTCAAGGGGGCGGGCTATATCGTGTAGGAGAGAGGCGGCTTTGAGAACCTCAACATCTGCTCCTTCAAGCTCTGCCAGCTTCACACAAAGATTGTAAACTCTAAGAGTGTGCTCGTAATCATGGCCGTCTTCCCCCGATAATCTCTTTTTAACAGTGTTCGTAACAGCTTCTTCCCAGTTCATACGAGACCCACACAAAGTCCTTTAAGGAAACAATCATTCTGAAAATATATTTAGCTACCTGAAAAACTTCCCTAAAATATTATTTTATATGAATCTATTTATTCTCGACAGAGTATTTCTTCCAATCGCCATTACCCCAAAACAGGGCTCAAGATAAACCATACCCCAAGAATAACAAGAGCCGCACCACAGATTGCGATTATTATTTCGTATTTCCGTTGGTTCAGTAAAACCCTACCTTTAGCAACCATAAAAGAAACCATTGTATACCAACTTAGGTCGCTTGAGAAATGGCCAATTGCTAAGAAAATCCAACTTAGCGCCACAGAACCTATAATCAAATATCCCAAATCGAATCCACTTAGGAAAAACACGCCAGCGTAACTTCCAAGCATCCAGTATAAGGGGTTGCTCATGGTGATCCCTGCGAGTGTCGGGGCGTACTGGAAAATAGCTGCACCAACCGTGATCCACCAGATCCAGTAGAACGGGTTTGAGGCCGTGGCTGTTAAACCCAAGACCACAGAATTATTTAGTATCCTTTGCCTCCAATTTTTTTCATCAAAATTATTAGTTGGATTTACCAGTTCCGCGGTATCCTTCGTCTCCTTTTCTCTAATTGTATTTAGGGGGTACTTGACCTTTTTCCTCCATGCGGAGAATATGGTATGCCCCCCAAGTATAATTAAGCCGATGCCTCCGATAATAGCTATGGCTATTTTAAGCCAATCTTGGTTCAAAAATGTGTCTAATCCTAAGCATAATAAAAGAATTAAGGGCGCTTCCAAAATTAAGTGGCCAAAAACCGTGAGTCCTCCTTTTCTAAAACCTCCCTCGAGGGATTTATTTATAGTAACAACTAATAAAGGTCCCGGAGTGAGGGCTCCGGAGAGGCCTATGATAAAACTCATACTAAATAATAACAAAAGTTCCAGAAGCAATTATCCGCACTACTTTTTTGGAAAACGTGAAAAATAGGTAAGAATATAAGCTTTTCGAAAAACAAGAAGGTGCTACAGAAAATCTACCGCATTCAATGTTTTAATCGCAGTGACTGATCTTAGGTTTTAGTCTACTCCATCGACGATCCACAGTTTGGACAGAAAAGGATGTCCTTAGGTATCTGTTTTCCACAGTATGTGCAGTAAACTGTGTTAGGCGGCAGCACCGTGGTTTTTGTGGGTTTTACCGGTTTAGGTTTGGTACTTTTTGCTGGAATAGTTGATACCTTTGGTTTCATTTTAACGGGGGTTTCTACCCTGGTCGGCGCAGAGGGAGCTTCTTTTTTGGGTGTTTCTTCTTTAAAAGCCCAAACTAGAATTATTACACTGATAACAAAAACAGCAAATGCAACGCCCAACATCGCAATATTTTGGTATGCAAAAGCGAATAGGATTGCGAATATGCCGAGTGCATCTAATACTATACTGAATACTATCAGTAGTGAATTGGCCATTATTAACACCTATAACTTATGATTATTTACATGGATTTAAGATTCTTTCGCTTTGAGCAAGGAGTACTATTTCGGAAACGCGGTTGGAAGAAGGAAAATTTCGAATTTATTCGTGTAAGAAACATTAAATAATTCTGAAAGGTATATCTTAAATTAAAGTCATTTCATGTAGTGAGGGTTAACTATGACGCGTAGAGAAGCAGCACCTAGCACCGCCGAAGCCCTAAAAAAAGCTGTTGTTTCTGTGTTCGGACACACTTCAAATAATACGGGTTCTTTTGGTTCTCTCGCTGGACCGGAATCTGTTTCACTCGCCAGAGCTAAAACGTTGGCGTCACATATTGGAGAATTAATACATAAACTGAACCACTTAATCGGGGAAGAGAGTGGGGTTGAACTTCGAGTAGTCGAGTTTGAACTTTCACGGATGGTTAAGGGTGGCACACTACCTGAAGTGTTGTTATTAAACGTAGGGTCTTATGGAGAAAATTCAAACTTCCTGGTTCTTTTGGAACAGGAAAAAGGCTTGGTGGACGTTTTTCGATCAATCGAACTGGCTGATGAATTAAACAAGAAGCTAAGTGACGTAGAGGAAGCATGCTCCGTATCTGGTTTAAAACTTAAATCAGAGGGAGCTAGCGTTTTGGAAAAATTTGTTGATCGTTTCGCAAAACGTATTCACGGTGAAGTTACCCAGAAGAAGTATCGTGAAAAGTATGGTAGAGACTTTATCAGACATCTTGGAATTGACATTGACACCGTGGTCACCGGAAACTTCGAGATTGATTACTCTTTAAGGCCCCCGGGTTTTAATGCTACTGTTGACAATGTGAATATTCAAGATCTCTCAGCCCCAGAGGAGGTTCTACTTGAGCATCTTCAAAGTATGATATTTACAAAGACCGCTATTAAAACTTTGACAGGTGATGTAGGAGCTCTAGGAAGAGAAATTCTTTCACTGATTAACGACTACACCATTGAAGTTGTGGAAAAAAGTGTTGTGGAGGCCCTGTTTAACGGCTTTGGTGGAAGGCTGGAAAATGTATCCGCACAGCAACCCACATGGCTTCTAGAATCGGAGAAAAAGTTCCTCGCGGAGTGTAAAGAAATTCTTGATAGGTTTGAAGAGAAAGGGAACACAGTTATTCAGAGCGGAACCAAATCAAGAATGGCTGGTCATATAGAAAGCTTTGAAAAGATAATAGGTAAAGACGAGGATAACACAAACCCCCTCATGAATTCGTTGGGTAGCGCTTTTCAGGAATATCTCAAATCAGAATATGGGGGAGAGGATAGAGAGTTCTGGGCATGGGAGTTCAGAGGTGATTTGGCATACTTTATGACACACGCGAGGAGAGCACTCGGCGTTTTTAATCACGCTCTATCCGCTTTTCTAGCAACCCGATGTGAAAAGGAGTTGGCAGAGCAAATCTTCCAAATATTTTTTGAGAGTTTAAAGAAGGATGAAATACAAACAGGACTCATAAGAAAATACATAGACGAGTTCAAGGTATTTTTTAAAAATGAGATAGAGGGTAAATATGCACTGATCGGACCAACAAACTGGACAGTAGAAGGCCTTAGAAACTCAGTTAAAAGTGATATCCTTGATTCCGCGCTGAGATTCGGGTATAGAGAAAGTATAACCCCGCCTACACAACTTTTAGAAATTGCATTTAATACTACCATGAAAAAAGTGGGACCTGATGAACAGGCGTTTTTGAAAAAGGCTAAAGATCTTACGATTAACAGAATAACTGAAATGGTCCCCGGCCTTGCGGATTATATATTGGGCTACGATGTACTTCCCAAATTCTTAAAAAAGAGGCAGGATAAACTTTCAAGCGATGAATTTTCTGATGCTTTTTCAAGTTATATTGAACCCGAGTTTGAAGAGTTTCCCCAGTGGAAAGAGTTAGCACAAGCGTGGATCGCCAAATTTAAAGAAGAAATAAAAGAAAAAACATTAACACCTTTCAAATTAATAAAGAGCTTTATAAATTTCATTAGTGATCAGAGAGAAAAGGGAAGCGGTGAGTACGCGCCTCTTAACCTTTTAAGAGAAGTGAATCAGAGTATACAGTATGAAATTAAGCAGTGGAACGATAAGATAGAAGAAGTAAGAAGCAGGATTTACAGTACCGAACAGCAGGTTAAGGTTGTAAAAAGCGATATAGACGCTAAAGTCAATATTAGAAGGAAGATGGAAGAGGAAATAAAAGTAAAGCGGGAAACACCACAAAGGCTCCGTGAGGAGGTAGAAGCTAAAAAACTATTAATTGATAAAATAGAAGCAGAGATACAAAGACTCAGAAACTTGAAAATCGCTGGTGTGGGAGGAGGTAGAAGCGAAGGGGAGTTGAAAATCCAAACCAGCAATATTCGTTCTTCCGTGGAAAAACTAAATGCCGAAATTGAGAAAATGGCTAAGGATGTACAAATCTTACAGAATCAATTAAAGCAATTAAATGAGGAACTAAGTGGCCTTGAACCAGCTTATAATCAACTATTAACAGATTTAAAATCGCTAGAAGATGAAATTAGTGAATATAATGCCGAAATAGCTCGGCGTGAAAGATTAATGCAAGCTGTAAACACTCTTATGAACACTTATTCGGATATGTTGAATTTAAGCAAAGACACCTCTAGGCTCTTTAAAACCGGAATAAGATTTTTTATGGACTCAATGAGGCCTTTAGAAATCCAATCTAGAACGCCGACTGTTTTTATTGAAGGGTTGCTTGATTACATAGAATATACATATCTGAAAGCTTTCAGTAGCCTTTTACCCCAACCTACAAGATTATACCTTAGGAATAAGGATGATCCGAGCTTGGAGTATCTTGTTCTATACGACTACGCCACTCCTGGCCGAATCAGACTTTCGATTGGAAATAATTGGCTAAAGACTCATGGAAAAATGGAAGAGTGATAGAATGTCTGATTGGTTAACTTCGCAGCGAATGGTGTTACGGGAAGTAGCTCAAGAATTTATTGTGAGGCAAGCCTTAGCTATACGCTTAAAATCCGAACCGGAGCAGAAACATTTGACGTCGATAGTGGGAGAGAGAGCCAATTTCTCCAATTTCGTTAAGGCCGCAGCCGTATCTTATATTTACCACTATCGTGGCATACACACGATTGATCTGGCCTCAGGTGAGGGCGCTGCGCCTGAAGAACAGGCAGGAGTAGCTAAAAAACAGTTGGACCAACTTTATAACGAAGTTGATATCCTTTTGGCCGACTCATTTCAAAAAGAACAGGAGCTACTCAGGCGGCAAATAGAAATTCAATCAGAAGCCGCAAAAATAAGGCTTAAGGGTGAATCTAAAAACAAACTTCAGAAACTAATTCAAGACAAATTGATTGAAATATACACAAAGTACCCTAAAACACATTTTATTGACTTTTTAGGAAACATAACCTATTTCACCCCACCGATTAGGGTAGAGAAGATAAAACTGGCGTATGGTTTCAAACCCAAACCTATGGAGCTTGAAGAAGATATCAAAGGTTCTCATGATGAAGAGTGCACCGAAATATCAACTTACAAAGAATTAAAAGGTAAACTAGAAGGTATGATTAACCTCGAAAGCCTAACAACTGACGTTGAGAACCTGGAAAATACTTCTTCAATAGTAACAGAAAACTTGGTAAAAAATATACCACAAAAAGAATTAGAACTAAAAGCTTACATCGATGTTTGCAAATTGAAACTGGAACTTTTAAAACTATTCGACGATTATGACACCAAAAAAACAACACTAAACGACCTATATGCGATGGGTAGTAGCCTCATTATGAACGAGGTAATAAAAAAGGCCGCCGAACCTGTTATGCTAGAATCATTCCTTATGTACATGTTGGATGAAACTCGGGAAGATATTCAACACCGAATGAAACAACAAGGGTTCGACGATTGGTACTCTCTATGCTCTTCACTCACGCTACCCGTTGATAAACTAACCCAAAAGCTGGAAGAGATTAACATTAGTGCCGAAGATTTCAAGTATACTATTGAGAGAATCAACCGTCTTCTTAGAATACGAAACACGCTGGTCAAAAATGTAATACCCCGCCTCAGAGGTCAGGGTTACAACATACAAGAGGGAAAGATTTCCTTATGGACCTACACCAAGCCTGCCAGCGAGATGACTGGCATAGATGACCTTGTACTAAAAGAGCTTAAGAAATATATGACGCTCCCTCCCCCTGAGGAACTAAAAGAACTTCTTGAAGCCGAGCAAAAGGTTAACCAGATTCTCAGTAGCTTGAACATCGGAAGCATAAGAGAATTGACCGCAATGAGCCAGATACAGGAGTTCGTCCGGCGAGTTAATGATGATGCCTATTACAAACTAATTTCGGACTCTTTCACACATTTGAGCCGCATAGTCGAAATCTACGAGAGACTAAGAAAAGATATTGAGCGATTCGGGATTATCTACAAAATCTTTGTAGATGAACCTGAACCTAACCTCAAAACCTCAAAAGAGGAGCTTTTCTTTGATTTGATTATGATTCGTCAAAAAGAGTTTGAGGATATATTCCCCCATCTGGACTCTTCGCAGATAAATGGTTTCATATGGGCTCGTATCGGCAGCAAGTCTCTTAAAGACTCAATCGAAGAACTAAAAAGTTCTCCAAGCCCCACCTTTCTAGGGGTGGTTGAGAAACCTCTTAAAATGGAAAAAGTTTCTCCGGTAAGTTATGCTACTGCTTTTGACATAACACAGCGCTACTTCACGATACAGGAAGAGAGAAGGAAACGTATAGGTGTGGCAAGGGAGAAAGAGGAAAAGAAAAAGGAACTTGCTAGAATAGAAAGATTCGAAAAAGTCGAGCCAATAGGTCTCATCGAGAAAAAGATAAATGTTGCCATGAGAGCAATTAGCGGTGTAGAGCTGCCCCAATTAGCTTGGAGCGAAGCCGACAATCATAGGACCGCAGCGATGATAATCTTCTATTTGCGTACAGAAACTGGAAAAACCGTGTGCCCTGTCTGTAGTAGAGAGTTGGGTGACACTTATTGTAAGGTTCATGGAACGGTTACTCCCATAAAGCTGGGAAACCTAGAAGCTCTCGCCAAATTCTACTACCTATCTATAAACACAATACACACAAGCTTTGAACGAGAAGAAGTTGAAAAAATAACTTACGATAATGCGTTGAAATCCGTCAAAAACCTGCTAGCTGATCTACAGAGGGAAGGTAAATTATCCTCAAAAATCAAACCCAGCACCCTCATGGAAGGCGATATAGAAAGATACCTAGCACCGGCAATAGCAGAACAAATCGGAAAAGAGTACAATAAAGTTTTAGGCTACTCAAGAAAAATCAAAACCTAATCAGCTACTCACATATTTCCTCTTTTTCCTAGTTTAATAACAAAAGAGAGGGGAATCCCACCAATTACCTTTTGCTATTCTTTAGCTCCAAGAAGAAAGCTTAAAAGTTGTGCCTATGTTAGTAAAAAATACACGCAACTAATAACTAGGCCCATGATGGGTCAAGAACCCACTTCTAAAGATGGTGGGCTTTCTTGCGGAGGATTGTGATTCAATTGAAATTGCTTATCAGTCCAAGGGATGAGGAAGAAGCTCTAGAAGCTATAGTGGGTGGGGCTGACATTATAGATGTAAAGAATCCTTCAGAAGGTTCTCTAGGAGCCAATTTTCCTTGGATAATTCGACGAATAAGAGAATTAACCCCAAGAGAACTAGAAGTCAGCGCCGCCATCGGAGACTTTCCCAACAAACCCGGAACAGCGTCCCTAGCAGCTCTGGGGGCAGCCGTGAGTGGGGTGGATTATGTAAAGGTGGGAATATACTGTGTTAATGTTTATCAGGACGCCCTCTACCTAGCAAAACAAGTTGTTCGAAGCGTTAAGGACTACAATCCGAGAATCAAGGTTGTGATAGCAGGATACGCAGATGCGTATAGAATAAACTCTATAGACCCCTCTCTGATTCCCCAAGTAACTATGGAAGCAGGGGCCGATGTTGCAATGGTTGATACGGCAATTAAAGACGGCGTGGGTTTGTTTGATTTATGGTCCTGGGATAAGATTGAGAACTTTGTTAAAGACGCACACAATAGAAATGTTCTAGTTGCCCTAGCAGGCTCAATAAAAAAAGAAGACCTCCCCCTAATCCGCGACTTAAGTGCAGATGTGGTGGGCATAAGAGGCGCGGCGTGCGAAAAATCAAACAGACGAGGAAAAATCATTAGGGAGAGAGTTCAAGAACTAATAAGTATCTTACACGGTGTTGCACAGTCAAAAATTCTATAAGAACATCGATAACACCGAGGTTATTAGTAAATCATTCTGAATCACTCTTTTTTATAGGAAAAATCACCAAATATCAGCTCCTCTTCCAATACTGGAAATATAAACAAAGGTTTTTTAACTTCTTTAACCTTAGAATTATACATAGCTAAAGCCCAAGTGAGGCGGTTCATTGAAAATCTTGGTCACTGGCAGTTATCATTCTGGAAAATCTACCATAATACGAAGTCTAACTCAAGGTAAAAGCATCAGTATAGACAAAAAAAACACAACAGTGGCACTTGACTACGGGATAGCGAATATTGAAGACCTGAGAATTAATCTGTTTGGAACCCCTGGTTTAAAACACTTCAAAATCCTCCGCCAAATCTTATCCAAAGGAGCTGACGGTGTTCTCTTTATGGTTGACAGTCAGGATAAAAACTCAGACCAGGAGGCAAAAGCAATATGGCAGGAAGTCCAGGAATTTCTACCCGGCGTCCCGATAACGATTGCGGCGAATAAACAGGATCTCCCCAATGCCCGTAAAGTGGCGCAAATAAGAGAAGATTTAGAAATACCGCCGGATGTTTATATTATCCCAATGAGCGCAAAAACTGGTCAAAACGTTGAAAACGCCCTACGGGTCTTACTGCTGGTCACCGTCCAGAAAGAGCTAAATCTTCTAAAGATAATGATGCGGCATGATGGGGAAGTCAGAGGAATCCAATTCCTATTGGATGACTTGAACATAGAGATGAGGGCTCTCCGCCAACACTTAAACTGGCTAGAACTAAGAGGCTATGTGGAGGTCGACTGGCGTACCTCAATTTACTGGCTAACCCCCGCGATTAAAAAAGTCATAGACCAACCCAAACTCATATTGAAAGAGTTCAGCGTCTAAAAATTTAGAAAAAAAGAGATCAGATTAAAGCCATTTCGTTCACGTTTAGGCGAGGTTAATTCGTCGTCTTCCGCTTGTTGAGCTGTATATAGTAGTTCCCTTAACTTTTCTGTTGTTTAAAGCTTGAGTTACTCGCTCAGGGTGTCTTCCATTAAGAACCAGGCACTCTAATCCATATTTGGAAACCAAACTTGGAAATGTTTTATCAACACTTGTGCACATGTTTTTATAAGAAAGCTCCTCCGCCGAAATCTCATGTATCAGCTCCGCATTAGGGCTGGATTTGGGGTCCGAAGTAAATACTCCGTCAACATCGGTAAGAATGAACACCCTTTTGGTACTAGTGATGTGCGCGATGTAAGCTGCTATAGAATCAGAAGTTACATCCCAAGAATGAGGCAGCGGATCATTATCAAACATTACCTTAGAGGGTATCAAAACAGGAATCAATCCGCGGCTTATTTGCCTAGCTTCCTCTATCTCATCAACAACCCTAATATTTGGATGAAAATCAGAAAAGAAGAAACCCATCTGGTCCATAGCGAGGATAGCCATCCAGTGAGCAGCATCATCGGAAATATTGAATTTATAAGAAATCCTACGAACCATGTCCGCAAAAGGTCCACCCCCGGGAACCACAAGTAATTCATAGTTCTTAGAAATTGCCGCAAGTTCCTCGAATAGTTTCCTTAGACTCAATTTGCTTCTGGAAAGACTCCCTCCAACTTTAACAATAAAGTCGAACGATTCCATATTTATCTTCCTATATTTTCACTATATGCATCGCCAATAATATAAATTTCACACACTTGACAACACTTTGAATTTTTAATAATTTTAAACGATTCTCAAAGACGTTAGACAAAAATATAAATAATTTCACTCTTCAATAGCTTGAACTGTGGTGAGCACCATTGCGGTACGTAGAACCAGTTTTCCGACCTCCGTCAGAGGGACCAAGCCTACTTTTACAAGCAACTATAGGCTGCTCAAACAACACATGCACATTCTGCGGTTCCAACCTAATAAAAAAATTCGGCGTCCGCCCCTTGGAGGAAATTGAAGAAGATATACTCGAAGCCAGGTCACTCTATGGTGAAGGAATTCGGAGAGTATTCCTCCTAGACGGCAACGCTCTGTGCATGAAAACCGAAGACCTACTGGAACTACTAAACCTACTATACGCTGTATTCCCCCACCTAGAGAGAGTAGGGTTATACGCTTGTGCAGCAGATGCCCTCAGAAAATCCGAAGAAGATCTACGAGAACTCTACAAAGCAGGTTTAAAAATCGCATATCTAGGCTTAGAATCTGGTGACGACGTAATTCTGGAAAGGGTACTCAAAGGAATAAACGCAGAACAAACCATTGAAGGCTGCAAAAAGATAATGAATGCAGGAATGATACTGTCGGTAACCATAATACTAGGCTTGGGGGGACACGAGAGATGGCGGGAAAATGCAATAGAAACCGCAAAAACGCTTAATCGCATCAACCCACCATACATTGGAGCACTAACGCTCATGGTGGTCCCTGGAACACCGCTACACAGAGAAGTACTCGAAGGGAAATTCCAAGTCCTAAACTCTCAAGGGGTACTCCAAGAGATGCGTCTACTGGTCGAAAACCTTGAACTCACTAACTGTGTTTTTAGAAGCAACCATGCTTCAAATTATTTACCCCTCGGTGGGACCCTCCCCCACGACAAAAAAGACATACTAAAGGTAATCGACCTAGCACTGAAAAAGGCTAGCAGAATACCCCTACGCACAGAAAAACACAGACGCCTATAGAAAATTTTTTCTGCCACTCTCTCTGAGCTGCCCTAATGCTGTAAGCTCGCGAGATTATCTAGAGCCTTTTTACCAATTTATTTTTGGTTTTGTAAGAAACACACTTTATATTTTTAGTCCTACTCGGTCTCGGCTTGACAAATTCTTTCTATTGATTTGTGTTTATCTAGTAGCGAAACCTGAGTTTGTTTAGGAATTTTCAAGAAAAAGGCTGATGGGAACTCTCTTTATGTTATTGATCATTTTTTGCCCTTTTCAAGGATTGCCTTCAGGATTTTTAATAATTGGAGGTCTCCCACAACCTTGTCTTTTTCATTTATTACCGGCACATCAATGAGATCTAGGCTTATCATTTTGTCTAATGCGATGTTGACATTGTCGTTTAGTTTAACTGCTGCGTCTTTGGTTTCCTTGCGTATCATTCCTTCAGCCGTTTTGGATAATACTCGGATTGATTCTGATATGTCGTCTACATTTTTAGCTTGAGGTACTCCCGCCATAAACTTCGCCCAAGTTATGAGGTCGTGTCTGGTGATTACTCCTATAAGTTGTGTCTTTTCGTCGACTATAAATATTCCGCGGAGTTCGGGTTTTTTCACAAAGCTTTTGATTACATCCTCTATTGGTGTGTCCTTACCAACAATTAGGGAATGCATCTCCGAACTATAAACATCTTTGACTCGAAGAGATATCATGACATCCTCTCCAATGTATTCATAAATTATTATTAATATAAAAAGTTGCTGAATTTGAAATGCAATATCTAAGATATTCAACTCTTATTCTCTTTTAATTCTGGCTTGACATTATTTGTTTTTAGTTTCTTGTCTCTTAAAAACATTGATGTCTATAGAAACTCCTCTAAATATCTAATAAAATCTGTATGTTCCTCCAAGAATGCCAAGTTTTATTTCATAAATATTCAAACAATCATTTGGAAAGAAAAAGACAAAACTATTATTTAAAAAGATAAGAGTGCTTACCGCTTAAGCCACTCGTTTATAACCTGTCTGCTGGAAAGCATATTTGATTCAAGCCATGTTCGTGAGTTACCTGAGCATAAAAATTCAACAATTATATAAATTTATTTAATGGTGCCGTAAAACATTAGAAAAAAGTCTACCATATGTTATTTAAGAGGCGGTTTGAAAATGGGTGAGAAATCGGAATCAGGATCTTGGGTTCTTACAGTTTTATCAACCTTAGTAGGCGTCTTATTCTTTGCTGCCTTAGTATTGGCCTTTTTATATAACCCCTTATACTTTACTTATATCAACCAGATACAATCATTTGAATGGATAAGCTGGGTCTACCCTGCTCCATTCGAGCTGATAAGATACGCTGCATGGACAACATGGTTATATAATCCTGCAGCCTTCGAGCTGATAAGGTACGCTGCATGGACGATATGGGCATACATCCCTGCAGCCCCGGCATTATCATTAATCGTTGGACTTGTACTATTATGTGTCAGCGGTATTCTAAGCCAGCTTCCTATACTTACTTTTATGGAGAAGGGCGGAGTTCCAGAGGGAAAAAGCTTTTTTCATACTACAAAGTTCGTTGACAGCGGAATCTATGCCATTATTCGACATCCACAATACACGGGCGGAGCAATACTGTGCCTTATACCAATTTTCCTTGGCTTGCATTGGTTAGTAACGCTTATCGCAATTGCCTCTGCACCAATATGGTACTTGTTCGCAAGAATAGAAGATAAGACCAACGTTGAAAAGTTTGGCGAGGCATATGAACGCTATAAGCAATCTGTGCCGGCGATGAATTTCTTGCTCGGGGCTATACGGCTGCGGCGACGCAAAAGGAGAGAACAAAAACAATAGCTAAAGTGTTTTGAGAGGAGCCGCCTTCGCCCCAAAATTAAAGAAGGAAAAAAGAATTCCAAGAAAGCCAAAAATAACCGCTTTACGCCTAACCGCGTCCACTGAGGTTAAAACTACTATCTTCCGAATCTCAGATTAACTCCCGCCTTCGACAATCTAAAGATTGTACTAGGATAAGGATCCACAACCTCCTCCTCCAAGTTTCTGGCCAATTCCTGACTAATCCCCGCCAGCTTCTCTAACAATTGCTCCCTCTCTCTGGAAGGCATAATCCGAGGATCAGTCATAGCCGCACAGTGAAAATTTACCCCGTGATCCCAAAGGTTTTGAATCGCTTTGAAGGGAAGTTCAAAACTTTCAGCCTTCGCACCTGTTCTCCAAGAGAAGCCCTCCGGGTTACCCGCCTTCAGAGAAACCCGCAGGTAAACCTTCTTAAACTTGCTAAGCTGCTCAACATAATCCTCGTCCACTCCCAGAATCGTCCCGTTGGTCTCCAGAATAAAAAGCGGAAATTCGGAATCCTCCACAAGTCCCAAAAGCTCAATCAGATGGCGCTTGCCTAAAGTGGGCTCTGCTCCAGAAATCCTAAATTTATTAACACCCTTCCTCTGAGCCGCCTTAGCCAATCTCTCAAAAGCCTCCTCAGGAGAATAAAAACTCCCATACTTCTCCGGAAAATCACGAGACTCATCACTCCAACAGTAAAAACACCTGAAATTACAACCCACCGTATAGCCGGTCGAAATTCCACGGTACACCCTTACGACATAGAAATCCGTGTATTTCCTCTTGTTATCCCTGGAGACTATCTGTTCCGTTTTCCTAGCGAGTTCTACGGGGTCAAAGGGAACAAAATCCTTTGTTATATACCGGGGATAAACATAATCTCCACTCATTGTCTACCCTCAACCCTTCCATTTTAACCATATAAAAAATAAACTTGGAACCTTATTAATCAAACCGCGTAACAATAGGGCGTTTCCCAAATTTGCATAGTTTTTGAAATAAAATATGTTGCAAGGGGTTTTTGCAACTCGTTTACTTCTTATCCTTCTTACTTTAAATGAAAAGATTTGTAGATTTAGAGACTTTCCCAAGCTATCATTACCTAACTCCTTAGGGTAACTTGAGGAAAATTTTTTGAAGCAAGTTAGTATCCTTTTAATTACTGAAGGTGATTTGATTGGTGGGATTGTTCGATTCAATAAAAATCAATTCTTTGGAGATCAAAAACAGAATATTGATGGCGCCCATGGCTACGGGGTTAGCCGGAGAACAAAAAGGAGAGGTTACCGATAAATTAATTAAACATTATGCCGACCGGGCGGAAAAAACTGGAATAATAATCACGGAGCACAATTATATTGAACCGGTTGGGAGACTCCATAAGGGCCAGATGGGAATATACAGCGATAGTCTCACCCCTGGACTGAAGAAACTCGTAAAAGCGGTACAAGACTGCGGCACACCCATAGGTATTCAAATAAGTCATGCGGGAGGAGTAGCATCTTCCAGTCTCGTGGGACAACCTCCAGTAGCCCCCTCATCTATTCCCGGAGGGAAAGAAACTCCTCGAGAGTTGACCGAGAGTCAGATAGAGGGTCTCGTGGAAAAGTTTGGTCAGGCTGCGGAAAGAGCCTTGACTGCGGGATTCGATCTCATAGAGATTCATGGGGCTCACGGTTTCCTTTTGAACCAGTTTTTTTCACCTATAACAAACAAGAGAAAGGACAACTACGGCGGCTCCCTCAAGAATAGAATAAGATTTCCCCTACAGGTAGCAAAAAGAATCAGAGAGATTGTAGGAAATGATTTCCCCTTAGAATACCGTCTGGGGTCTGTTGATCTCACTCCGGGAGGCATAACCCTCGAAGACAGCGAAGTGTTTGCTAAGGAGCTGGTTTGGGCAGGAATCAATTCGATAAATGTTTCTGGTGGACTATGCGGAGCGTCGCCTCCGAGTCTTAGTGGGGAAGGATTCTTCATACCCCAAGCTGAGGCAATCAAGAAAGCTGGCAAAGCCATCGTAATAGGTGGGGGTGGCATAACTACTCCAGAATTCGCAGACAAGGTAATTAAAGAAAAAAGAGTGGACATGGTTTTCATTGGAAGAGCATTCCTAAAAGACCCGAAATGGGCGGCAAACGCCGCAAAGAAGCTGAAAAAAGAGTAAAAAGAAAACATATTTAGAAAAACTGCCCCATTTTAAACTAGCAAAAAAAGTAAACCTTGGAATATGTCTACCAAATTAATTTTTTTAAAAAACTTGGAGGAATTACGATTTGAAGTTAGAGAATAAAGTGGCGATAATAACGGGCGCTTCTACTGGAATTGGTCGCTCGACGGCAGTGCTATTTGCGAAGGAAGGCGCCAAAACCGTACTGGCGGATATTAAAGTGGCGGAAGCAAACGAAACCGTTAAGCTTGTACAAGAAGCTGGTGGGGAAACAATATTCGTCCAAACCGACGTTTCCAAGGAAGCCGATGTCAAGAAAATGGTTGAAAAAACCATGAAAAAATACGGAAGGATAGACATACTGGTTAACAATGCGGGTGTAGTTCTCGTGAAGCCCGCTGAAGATACAACAGAGGAAGACGTGGACAGGGTTATCAGCGTGAACTTCAAGGGCACATTTTTCGGCTGCAAACACACAATTCCCATAATGAAAAAACAGGGAGGCGGAGTCATAGTAAACATAGCCTCGGTTTCCGGACACATTGGACAGGTAAACCACGCCGTTTACGGAGGAACCAAGGGTGGAGTAATAGCAATGTCCCGAGCCCTAGGCGTAGAACTCGCACCCTTCAAAATACGCGTAAACAGCATAAGCCCAGGAGCCGTAGACACACCCATGCTTAGAGGCGACGTAAAAACAGAAGCCGCACGCAGAGGAGTAAACGAAGAAGAGGTAAAAAGAGAATTCGAGGAGCAGGGCGTACTTAAGAGATGGGCGACACCCGAAGAAATAGCAAAGGGCATACTCTACCTAGCATCAGATGACTCAACCTACATCACGGGAGGAGATATCCTAATAGACGGAGGATGGACCGCCCAATAAAAATGGAAGTGCTTAGAATAATTATCAAGAATAATAAAATTTTGTGGTGTTGTAAATGCAAGGAACAGATCTGCTTAGACTGGTTGAATTAAAGCAGTTTTCATCTGGTGAGAAACTAGTTATCACTGTTACGCTGGCGCACTCGTGGATTTATACCGATGTTAAAAACTATCCGGCGGCTCCTAAAGAAATTGTAGATATGGCTTGCAAATGCTGTGAGGCTGGTGCAAGCATTGTTCACATTCATACACCTAAGGGCAAAGCCAAAGAAATAGTGGATTCGATTAGAGAAAAGTGTGATATAATAATTCAACTGGGGATGTCCAGCGACCCTATAGACAAGAGAAAGGAACTATTTGACAGCCGACCTGATATGCTATCAGTAATCCTGAATCACCACGATGAGTGTTTCTCAGAGGTTGAAGTAAACCAATTACACTCCCGAAAAGAGTTGGAGGAATACTGCAAAATTTTCCGCGAAACCGGTATAAAGCCGGAGTTCGAAAACTGGCACTACGGCTCCGTCTGGAACCTGAACCACTTAATAAAGAAAAACCTGCTTGAAAAACCCTACTATCAAACCCTATTCTTCGGGTGGCCGGGAGGAACCTGGTCACCGCCTATCCCCGAAGAGTTTTTCCACAGAATAAGGTATCTTCCAGAGGGAAGCGTATACGCCGTGAGTATCATGGGATCGGAACAAAGCGTAATAGTGCCACTATCCATAGCCGTGGGAGGACACGTAAGAGTGGGAACAGAGGACTATCCCTTCCTCAGTGAGACTGTTCCCGCAAAGAGCAATGTGGAAATCGTTCAGAAAACCGTAAAACTAAGCAGAGAAATAGGCAGAGAGGTAGCAGACCCATCCGAAGCAAGAAAAATTTTGGGTATTTAAAACACTCTCCTCATCCCCATTACCGTTCATAAAAAGGAGGGTTGAAAAAGAAATGAAATTGGTTTCCTTTTCTCAAAACGGAGTTTTAAAGATTGGAGGTCTTTTCCAAGAGAACAAAATTATAGACCTAGTCTCCGCTTGCAACCTGTATAAATCAGAGGAAAAGGATCTAGCATTCGAAATGCCTGGTGACATGATTGAACTTCTAAATACTGGTGAAGTTGGAATAGAGGCGACGCGGAAAATCTTCGAGTTTATCAAAAGACAGTATAAGAGTGAACCCGAAAAACTCGATGATACCGTGTACGATATTGAAAGAGTTAAGATAAAATCTCCCATACTAAATCCAAGAAAAATAATCTGTTTGGGACTAAACTACTCTGACCATGCAGAAGAGGGAGGCCTAAAACCACCGGATCGACCAATCCTATTCTCAAAGCCACCAACCGCAATAATTGGACATGAAGAGCCCGTAATCTATCCCAAAATCTCAGATAAGATCGATTATGAGGTTGAACTAGCAGTTATTATTGGTAAGAAGGGGAGGGAAATTCCAGAGAAAAAAGCCTATGATTACGTAGCCGGATACGCCGTGTTTAACGATGTTTCCGCAAGAGATATCCAGTTTGGTGATGGTCAATGGTTCCGAGGAAAAAGCTTTGACACCTTCGCCCCCCTGGGTCCTTGCCTCACACTTAAGGAACAGATACCCGCCCCCCAAAACCTAAAAATGCAAATGAAGGTTAATGGAGAAATCAGGCAGGACAGCTCTACAAAAAACATGTTCTTCAAAATTCCATACCTAATATCATTCATCTCCGATGTCATGACGCTCGAACCAGGCGACATCATTGCCACAGGAACTCCCTCGGGGGTGGGAATATACGCCAAGCCCGAACCCCGACTGTTAAAAGTGGGCGACGTTATGGAAGCCTCTATCGAAAAAATAGGAGTTCTGAGGAATCCTGTAGTGTAACACTTAACTACCGAGAACTCCTTTTCATTCTCTATCTAGACTTATTATCAAAAAACATGTTTAATAATTTAGGTAATAACCCTTTTTTATACTATGAAGATTTTCATGTCTAATTGGGATATCCTCTCGCAGCCGGAGCTAGTAATAACGTAAGTGTCCTCATTACCTACCAGTCCCACATTTGAATGTAGACTCCACGCCTCGATGTCCACAACAGCATTCTCCACAAATTTTCTCGGGGATACGCCTCTCATAGGATCTAACCAGTGAAACTCCTCCGTCTGAAGACCTATGCTGTGTAAAGTTATAAAAACAGGATCCTTGCGTCCTTGCGCTTGCCATGCATCTTGGGCTGCCTTACTAACCTCTTTAGGATCAGCACCAGACTTAATAGCATCAACACAAGCCTTCTGTACCTCAACAGCCGCGTCAAAGGCTTCTTGAATTCCCGAAGGCACCTCTCCCAAGAAGGCATGCCGACTGACATCCGAATTATACCCTCTATAAATCGCCCCGATGTCGAAACGGGTAATGTCTCCCGGTTTCATTTTAACTCCGGTTCCTGGAGCTTCTGGGTCACTGTTGCCAATAGCCAGAGTAACGTGATCCACTCCGGCGGCTCCTTCCTCAATAACTATGGATTTCGCTATCTTGAGGAAATCGAAATCGCTAACTCCCTCAGCAACATTTTCAACCATGACTTCAATTGCCTTCTCCGCAATTCTGGTTGACTCCTTAATTCTCTTTATTTCTTCTTTGGATTTGCTGATTCTCATGTCCATGAAAAGATCATCGGAAACTCTGAATTTAGCGTCTGGGAAAGCTTTTCTCAGCTTTTCATACTGGTAGTAAGGCATCAATGGCTCGATACCAATAACGCCTCTCTCAAATCCATGCTTCTTGATAAGAGGAATAATGGTATCCATGGCGTGTTCAGGGGTCAGGATGCCTTGAACCTCCTCGATCCAGCTAAGAGTTGCGTTATAGAGGGCCCATGTGACCATGCTCTCACTGCCATCTTTATAGACGGCCACAATGGTGGGGTATTGATTGGAGAGCGCGAAAAGAATAGGATTGTTCTCCGCTGCTCTGACCGGCAAACCGCAGGTGTAAAAAACGTTTTCCGGACTAGAAGCTATAAGAACATCAACAGCTTTTTCCCCTAACACTCGAGAAGCCTTCTCCTTACTAAATCCAATAGGCTTAGGTCGGCTCATAAACTTCATCTTTCCTTCTAAACAATTTAAAGCTTTCTTCAACTCCCAAATATTCTTGCAGTTTATTCAAAATCAAATCATCGAGAAACGGTACACCGTATCTTCCATAATTTCCCCATAATCCTTCAGACTACGTGTCTTTTAATTCTACCAGTTCTTTTAGTAATAATCTCACGTCCATTACGGAATTCAAATTGAACCTAGCTTTTGATGTTCCCAAACCAACTTTGATAGTGTATGCTGATTCAGGAAGAGCGGCAAAAGTGTCTTCATCCGTCATATCATCACCTATCGCAAGCATAAAGTCCCATTTTCCCTTCGACACCCAATGCGACGCGGCAAGCCCCTTATCTACACCCGCGTTTTTAATCTCAAGTACTTTATTTCCTTCCAAAACTCCAAGGTTAAGATTGGCAGCAAGTTTCAAGAGAGTATCCTTTAATACCCTCACATTCATTGCGCTCAGTTCAGGATCCGCCGTTCGGTAGTGCCAAACTAGGGAAAACTCCTTTTCTTCAATAAAAGAGCCGGGCGTTTTATCCGCGTAGGATTCAAGGATTGGTCGTATTTCTTTCTTCCAATCGTTTCTCAAGGGCTTTATGATTTCCCACATCCCTCCCTTACCCTTTACCCAAACCCCATGCTCAGCAGTTAATCCCACATTTAGGCTGCCAAACCATCTATCTAATGTTTCTCTTTCTCGTCCGCTTATAATTATCACTTCATTTTTATGCTCTTGAGTTAGTGCTCTAAGTAAGGTTAGGAGTTCATCATCAGGCTTTGCCTCTTTGGGTTTTGGCGCGAATGGAATAAGAGTTCCGTCATAGTCCAATAAAATTAAACGCTTACCGCTTCGGAGATAATAATCGATTAGCTTTTTCTTCATGTCATATGTGAGTATTTTTGAACCGAGTTTCCTCTGAAGATCTTTAATGTTGTTCAATCCGTTCATAAATTCATTCACCCATCGCGTCAAGTCATAACGCTGTAATCTTCCTTGCATTATTCTGTTACGCTCTATTTGTTCTTCTTTCGGCATCTCAAGTGCTTCTTTTAAGACTTCTGCAACTTCCTCTTTATTATTTGGATTTACTATAATCGCTTCCCCTAACTCCTTCGCAGCTCCCACCATCTCGCTGACAATTAGAACCCCCTTACCATCAGCTTTAGTTGCGATAAATTCTTTGGATATTAAGTTCATTCCATCTCTCAGAGGGGTCACGAGGGCAACATCGGCAATACGATAGAGACTGACTAGGGTTTGAAAAGGTAAAAAACGGTACAGGTACCAGACGGGCATCCAACCAATAGTTCCATGCATACCGTTAATTCTACCAACAAGTTCATCCACCTGTTTTTTTAACGTAATATAGTGCTCCATCTCGGTACGTGAAGGCACCGCAACCATGATAAGAGTTACTTTTTCCCTGTACTCTGGATAACTCGTCAAAAATGTGTCAAATGCTTCCAATCGTTGTGGTATACCCTTCGTGTAATCTAAACGGTCAATTGATAAAATTATACTACGTTCCCCCACCTTTTTACGAATTCTATCAATTTCTTCTTGCACCTTTGGATCACTTTCAATCCTGGCAAATTTCTCGTACTCTATTCCCATAGGGAAAGTTTCTACCCTCACCAAGCGATTATCTAAATTAATCTGACCCAGTGTATTTTCATAACCTAATATACGGCGAACACAACCAAGAAAGTACCTTACATAATCGTATGTGTGAAAACCTATAAGATCCGCACCCAAAAGCCCTTCCATAACTTCTTTACGCCATGGAAGAAGATAAAACATTTCGAAGGCCGGAAACGGTATATGGAGGAAGAATCCTATTGTTGCATCCGGCAATTTCTCTCTTATAAGCTTCGGAAGAAGCATCAAATGATAATCATGAACCCAGATAGTATCCTCTGGTTCAGCAATTTTAACAATCACATCACAAAAAGCTTCATTAACTCTATTATACGACTCCCAGAAACTTTTATTATATAATACATGCTCTGGGAAGTAATGGAAAAGAGGCCAGATGGTTTCATTACAAAAACCATGATAATAATCTTCAACATCCCTTTCAGATAAAAAAACGGGAGATAAATTCTTAGAAGCTAACTTTTCAAGGATTTCCTCCTTTTCCTCCCCCTCAAATTTATCTAGAATAACACCCGCCCATCCTACCCACAGGCTCTTTTGTGACTTGTGGACCGGGCTCAATCCAGTAGTTAAACCTCCTATACTGGACTGAAAACTCAGTTTTCCCCCTCTCTTTACTACACTTATCGGCAATCTGTTTGAAACTATCAGCAACCTTCCCAAATCAGACCACTCCACACAATTCTATTGAATTATGCTCTATATAAACAAAATCACCTTTAGTGTGTTTTCGAAGTCTTGCGGAACCAGAATTTGTCTCGTGGCCTACACGTCAACTAGAAAAACCCTGGTAGATGAAGGTTTATTTACAATCAGTAGCTAGCTAGCCATACCTCTCTTCTTTCCATGGATCACCGTGGTTGTGGTATCCGCTTGATTCCCAGAAGCCCCTCTTATCCTTTTCCATAAACTCAACACCCACAACCCATTTGGCGCTTTTCCAGAAATAAAGCCTTGGAACTACAAGCCTTACCGGATAGCCATGCTGTGGTGTCAACATCTCATTATTGTGTTTAACAGCGAATAAGACATCTGGTTGAAAGAAATCATCAAGAGATAGATTTGTTGTGAAATCTCCGACCGAATGCACCATAACGAATTTAGCTTTTGGACGTATGTCAACAAGTTCTTTTATAACGCTTGTACTTACACCCTCCCAGAGATTATCAAGTTTTGACCAACTGGTAACACAGTGAACATCAGAAAACACTTTAATCTTTGGAAGCGATATGAATTTGTCAAAATTAAGCTCTCTTTCTTCTTTCACTAAACCCCAAATTCTAAACGTCCACTTAGAAACATCAATATTGGGTACTCCTCCGTATTGAAGAACTGGCCATTTTTCCGTAACTCTTTGACCCGGAGGAACTCTATTCTTCCTTTCAGTATCTGGACTTCTAATTATCTTTTCATTTTTCATAAACCATACCCTCAACCAAACAAAACGTATTTGTTCTCCTCTTTATTCTACAATCAAATTTAAGCTTTAAAAACTTGCCTTAGAAAACTTCAGCATATTATGTCGTTTACACCACTTTTCTGAAACCCTCATATTGCGTCATACCCACAATTCCCGGTGACATGGTATAGCATCTAGCCAAGGATACGTATTTCTCTGGAAGTCTTCCTGAGAAAGGCACTAAAATACACTTCAGGGGGTAAACTCCTCGAAAAGCTTCCATAGGGTCCGTTGCATAGGTAGACTCCGCTTTAAACAGGCTAATCTCTTTCTCATCATCCCTAATCTCCTTGAATGATCGAACCTTACCATCCCCCGCCACAATCAAACCCTTTTCCCCATCTGATAAAGCTACCCAATCATTAACCAGGGGATGAAACTTCCTGTCGTCTCTAATTTCCAACGGGACAAGGTGGCCTCCTAAATCTCTCCAAAGCTTCCTCGGTCTATCTATACCTGGTCTTATATTCAGAGGTTCAATCCGTCCAATGTGGTTACCCTTTACGTCAATCTGAGACTCCACCTCCAACAGAGGTAACCCCCTATAAACCCTGAATCTCGTGGATATACTAGAACTGTTGGTAAGCATTCGAGTATATTTAACCTCAGCAAAAACGCCCCTATCTCCCCTATTTGATACCTCTACTGAAGGAGAGGCTTCCAAAGAATTCTCATCAAGAAAAGAAGCTACAGGCTCCAAGAAGGGACGCCCCTCCTCACCGTAAACCAAACCTTTAGACTTATCAATTATTCGCAAAGGAACTCCATTCTCAAACTGCAACTCAATTAACTCATTACCCAAAACTTTTTCAGAGACAGAGAACGCCTCGCCACCCCCAACTTTGGGTTCACCCTTAACGATTTGAACGTTGACAATCTCCTCCGGCTTCAAGCCGCCAACAAGAACTAGGTTCCCCTCATTCAGTGTCCCATCGTAATGGAGCTTGAAACTGGTGAAATCTGAAGGAACCGTTTTTCCATTAACTTGTAAAACAACCTCCTCCATCCTCAAAACCCGATCCTCCAACCTAATCCCTATATTTAATGGCATCTTAAGAACCTCATACGGATGATAATTAAAAACTAAGTATTTTTTGATAGAATTCTCTGAGAAATCAAAACTCATTCTAGAAAAAACCTTTTCACTAGCAACCGCACCAGCGATATTAGCGACCTCAGAAGCGTAACGATACTCGTATTCTCCCTGAAGCCTCTTATAAGCACAGGGATCCCAACCCAACTTATCAGAGTTCTGACCCAAAAGAAGCCACCTCTTTGCCTCCTCCAATTCACTCCGCTCCCTGCCTACATCAATCCCTTCACTTTCAACCCTGTTTATCCAGAACTCCGCTTTACGAATATCCTGTCTGACATTTTCATTCAAAGTCCATAAATGCTGATCCCAAGGATCCCTAACCCAAAGCATATGATCATAAGGACCAGGAACCCACGTCAAATCATGAACAGCTAATCGCTTTCCTACTTTAGCATCTCGTACAAAATCGCTACAGAGCGTATACTTCACATAGTTTAGCTTCTCAAGCTCCCTTATGTAACCCTCCAGAACATCTGTCCGCAACACTTCAGCATCTTCCATAATAACAACCAGAATGTCGCCAAACTCGCTGTCCTTCATATCTTTAATCTTAGCAACAGGATCCTCAACAACACCGGTAACAAACATAACACAAGGAATAGTAGTAGTACCATCAAAGGCCACCAACTCATGCATCCTATAATCAAGATCAGAAACATCCTTCAAACAATTACGTACTGCAGACATCTGAATCACAAAATACTCCACACCGTTCCTCCGGAGAAGAATAGGCAGAGCAGAATGATAAGCGCATTCCTGCGAAAAATACCCCCCAGAAACACGCTTAAACGTCTTACGCAAATTCTCCACAGCAAGTCTATGCTGAAAATCAAACTCCTCCCCCGTATGCATAGAAGCAAGACTAAAACTCCAGGTATCCAACAAAATTTCAAACTGTCCCTTCTCAACACCCTTCCTAAGACGAGTAATAACATCCGGTGCTACTCGCTTAAGGAAATCGATAGACCGGCTAGCCTCAATATCCCAGCCCGCCTTAATCCTCGGAAAACGGTCAAAAAAATCTAACAAAGCCCGATAGATGTTCGAAAAACGCCGGATTACCTCCTCATCCGTGTACTCCGCGTAGAACATGTTCAGATGAAAATGAAAATTCACATATACAGTCACAAACACTCCCTTCTTCCTAAAAATAGGTTAACTATGGTAGAACATAGAAATTAATTTTCCTGTTGGTTAATATGATACAAATTATACAGGTATTACAAGAATAATACTAAGTTTAAAAATAATAAATAATACCATTATTTTACAGCATTTTGCATGGTGGGTGGTCCAACGCAACATGCAAAGGTCTCTTTTATCGGGCTTCCAGCCGTGGGGAAAACCAGCATTGTTACGTTGCTAAGCGATAATAAGGTTGTGGAGAATTACCAACAGACCATCGGTTTGAACTTTGGTTTTCTCTCTGTTGGCGACTACGAGGTCAGCCTTTTCGACATCGCAGGACAGGATAGGTTCCAATTTTTATGGAGAGGTTTAACACGTGGTTCCAAAGTAATTTTTATAGTGACCGATTCGACTCGTATAAACCTTTTGAAAACCAAGGAGATAGTTCAAAAATATGCAAACGTTCCAGGCACAACCTTCAAGATCATAGCGAATAAACAGGATCTCCCAGGCGCTCTAAATCCAAAGGAGGTAGAGGACTTCCTAGGGTTAAAAACATATGGGATGGTGGCTATAGATCTCAAACGAAAGCTAGCAATGTCAAAAATATTGAGGGAAGCAATTGAGGAGAACATACTAAAAGAGAGCAACAACTAGCCCATATTTTGACTCTAAACCATTTTTATTCCATGAAAAACAGGAATAACCGAGTTCATTACATTTTGTTTTTTAACGGTGCTTCTATTTTTGGTATTTGGGAATTTTTTTGTAGAAAAAGTTATAATTTAGTATTAGTCAGATTAGAATCATATATTTTTCATAAAAGGTGATTTGTACGACGCGTAAGAAAACTGGTTCGACTAGTCTTCCGTTAACTATTGGTGGCATACTCTTACTAGCTATGTTAATCATCACTGCTGTAAGTATATTCGGCGCGGCCTTACTTTACACCAGATTCCCTTTGAAACCTTACCCAATCCACTTGTTCGATGTTACTAACCTAGTACCCAGAATTTGGATACCCCTTCCTAATTATGGGTATAGCATATTTCAGGAGTTCATTAGTGATCTCGGTGTCGGTCCTTCCTCCTTCCTCTTTAATACTGGTATGATCATCTCGGGTGCTCTCGCTATTCCCGTGTTTCCTATGTTGCTTAGGCCCCTGGGAAGCACCCAGACGGCAAAGATAGGGGTTGTTATGGGGATTATTGCGGGTATAGGCTTGATTGGTGTTGGTGCCTTTCCGGAGACTACTGGATTCTATCATGTGCTTTTCGCTGTCATATTCTTCTTTTCAATTTTCATAGCGATTGGGGTTCTAAGCTACGCTAATAATTCAGCCAAGTTCTTCTCAAAGTATGTTCAATGGTTGGGTTATATCTCTTTTCTGGGCGGTCTGATTTGCAGTATTCTTGTTTCAATTTTTGGACCCCCTCCTGAATGGGTTCTAATCTTTTTAGTGTTGATATGGGCTTTACCGCTGGGCATAGACATGTTAGCTAAAAGGAAGTCACTCTAAGTAGTCTATAGCGTAGACCCCAATAGAGGCACACACAAGAATGGTGTCTGTCGATCCGAAACGAAAGCATTTATGTCTCAAGTATTGAAGGAAAAAATTGAGAAGAGGATGCTTAGAAAACAGCAACTATCCCAAGAATTCCCTCAAAATTCCTTTTTTTATTCATGTGGTTCTCAAATTCTATGAGACTTTGAAATAATTGGACTTGTTATTCTATCTTCGTTGCAAAGTGTTTACTCCAAAAGAACAATGCTTTGATTCTTAACGCTCCATTAATTAGCTGCAACCATCTTTTCAAAAGAGACAGCGTTTTCTTTAACGAATACATTTTTGGGCACTAAAAATTATAATTATAATAAAAACTTTACTAAATATTATCCCAAAAATTTCAGAGGAGAAAAATATTGAAGCAGGTAAGAATCGGAGTATTGGGATGCGGTACAGCCGCGCATTTTCACGCTGCAGCCTTCAGGTCTTCACAGAAGATTAAAATGATGTCCGCCTTTGACGCGAACTATGAAAACGCCAAAAAATTAGCGGATATCTACAATCTAACCGTGAGCAAGACTTATCAAGACATGCTGAAAAACGATGAAATCGACGCTGTCCTCATAACACTACCCCACCATTTACACACCGAGCCCACAGTAGCTGCCGCCGAAGCCGGCAAGCACATTCTCTGCGAGAAACCCATGGCACCAACGCTCGAGGAATGCGACAAGATGATAAAGGCAGCAAAGAAGGCGGGAGTCAAACTGATGATAGCTGAAAACCACCGCTTTCTACCAGCCCACGGGCTCATCAAAAAAACACTTGACGACGGATTAATAGGAAAACCCCTTCTCGTAAGAGGCTACGAGGGAGTTGATGAGACTCCTGACCTCTCAAAGCCCGAGCACTGGAAAGGTTCACCAGAAAAAGCAGGCGGCGGAGTCTTGATGGATGCGGCGGTACACAAATTCGCAATTTTAAACTGGATGCTAGGAGACATGGCATCCGCGTATTGCTGGCTCGCCAAACAGGTCATAAAACTCGAGAACAAAGCCGAGGACAACGCCATGACCTTCCTAAAATTTGAAAGCGGATGCATCGGCGAAATCGTCGTAAGCGACACAGTATTTAGTCCTCCAAATAACAGACTTGAATTTTATGGAACAGAAGGAACCATTCTGGAGGATCACTCCTGGAAAAAGCCGGTACAGATCTTCTCAACAGCGAAGGAAGCTGGTGAAAATAGGCACCAGTGGTTTAGCCCCGAAGTAGAGCATGATACATTTCCAGGATATTACATAATTTCTTTCCATAAAGAGGATGAGCATTTCGCGGAATGTGTGCTTGAGGACAAAGAGCCGGTCTTCACTCCCGAAGAAGCGAAAAACGCCGTGGCGGTGGTTCTTCTGTGTTACCTGTCTGCGAAAACGGGAAAAATAGCAATATGGTCAGATTTGGAAAAAGTGGCATCAACCAAGGGAACCCGCAGCATAATTAAGGGTTTGGAAAAAGTCGCCATATAAAAGTGTTTATTATCCTTTTTTAAGAATCTTTGAGGGTAAGAGCTAACGTGTCTTTAAGGCTTTTCAAATGATGTTGCTAGACCCTTTTAGGGTTCCAGTTTTCTTAGGAGGTCGCCGATTAGTTGAATTAGTAGGTTGATTATAAATCCCTGATTTACCACGTATCCTTCAGCTGTGCGTGTTATAAAACCTGTTTCTTCCAGCCTCCGTGCAGCGTTGGTAGCTGCCTGTTTCGAAATTCCCAGCTCATCTTTTATCTCGCTGGCGGGGATCGGTTCACTCTTAACACGTTTAAGCATAAGTTCCAGGATAGAGTACATGGTTTTAGCCCTTGGATCTAATAGTCGCTTTATCAGGTCCTTGTAATCTCCTTCGATTATTTCGACTTCCTCCACTGGTTCCTCCTTTTCCATTTTTAAACCTCCAAATCGAGCAATTTTTCGGTGCCGTCTTTTTATTGGTTAACTTTTTCTCCTATGTTATCGTTATCTGTATGAGTGGCTTGTTCCCCTGGTTTAAGTATTTTTCTTTGATCTCGCTGAAAAGCTGCTCGTTGCAGTACCTCACGAGGAGTATGTTTAGCAGGTTTTCCAGCCCCTGAGTGCTCCAGTGCATCCACTTGTTCTTAACCCTCTTCGCTATCTCCCCCATCAGCCTCTCGATGAGGTTGTTCGTGTAC